>Ga0008833_1000135_pt1 | contig 106033 bp, 94 predicted proteins | sample HotLakConsoUCCLE_FD_62216 | JGI IMG/M metagenome (GOLD analysis project Ga0008833, IMG submission 62216) | Hypersaline microbial mat communities from Hot Lake, Washington, USA - Hot Lake Consortium UCC-LE | ecosystem: Environmental > Aquatic > Non-marine Saline and Alkaline > Hypersaline >... | reverse complement strand
ATCCATCCCGATCCCGCGGCTGACGTCCTGCACGTTCGCGCCGACCTTCTCGCACAAATCCGCCATCTCGTTGATGAAGGTGATCTTGGTCGCGAGGAAGGCGTTGGCGGCGTATTTGATGAGCTCGCTGGTGCGGCGCGAAGTGAAGAGGATGGGCGATTCGTTGAGGAAGAGCGGGCGGTAGACCTCGCGCATGACCTCGCGGCCGAATTCGTCCTCGGCGCCGATCACGATCCGGTCGGGGCGCTTGAAATCGCCGATCGCGGCGCCTTCGCGCAGGAACTCGGGATTGGAGACGACCGAGACCTTGTGCGGCGTCCCGGTCTCGCCGATGATCCGCTCGACCTCGTCGCCGGTGCCGACCGGGACGGTGGACTTGGTCACGACCACCGCATCACCAGACAGCTTCTCGCCCACCTCGCGCGCAACGGCATGGACGAAGGTGAGGTCTGCGTGCCCATCGCCCCGGCGGCTGGGCGTGCCGACCGCGATGAAGATCGCGTCGGCGCCCTTGATGCCCTCGGCCAGCGACGTGGTGAAGGCGAGGCGTCCGGCCTTGACATTGCTTTCGACCAGCGCCTCGAGCCCGGGCTCGTAGATCGGCATCACGCCTTCGTGCAGCCGCTCGATCTTGCCCTGGTCCTTGTCGATGCAGAAGACCTCATGCCCGAAATCGGCGAAACAGGCGCCCGACACGAGCCCGACATAGCCCGAACCCACCATCGCGATTTTCATTCTGGAAAGCCTTTCGCGCGCGGCGCTTACTGGGCGGCCTGGAGCGCCGACACCTCGGCATCATTCTCGCGCAGGAGCTGGTCGAAATATGCGATGGTCCTGGTGAGGCCCTCGCGCAGCTGCGTCTTCGGCTCCCAGTCCAGCTTCTCGCGCGCCAGCGAAATGTCGGGTTGCCGCTGGCGGGGGTCATCCTGCGGCAGCGGTTTGTTGATGAGCTCGGACTTCGAACCGGTCAGGTCGAGCACCTGCTCGGCCAGCTCCTTGATCGTGAACTCGTTCGGATTGCCGAGGTTGACCGGGCCTGGGAAATCGCTCCCGGTGTCCATCATGCGCAGGAAGCCTTCGACGAGATCATCGACATAGCAGAACGAGCGGCTCTGCTGCCCATCGCCGTAGATCGTGATCGGCTCACCCTGCAACGCCTGGATGATGAAGTTCGACACCACACGCCCGTCATTGGGGTGCATCCGGGGGCCATAGGTGTTGAAGATCCGCACGACCTTGATGTCGAGCTTGTGCTGCCGGTGGTAGTCGAAGAACAGCGTCTCGGCGCAGCGCTTGCCCTCGTCGTAGCAGGCGCGCGGACCGATCGTATTGACGTTACCCCAATAGCTCTCCGGTTGTGGGTGAACGCTCGGATCGCCGTATATCTCGGAAGTCGACGCCTGGAAGATCCGCGCCTTCACGCGCTTGGCGAGACCGAGCATGTTGATCGCGCCCGTCACGCTCGTCTTGGTCGTCTGGACCGGATCGAACTGGTAATGCACGGGGCTGGCGGGACAGGCGAGATTGTAGATCTGGTCGACCTCGACATAGAGCGGGAAGCAGATGTCGTGGCGCATGAATTCGAAGCGCGGGTGGTCGTGCAAATGGTCGATATTGCTCTTGTCGCCGGTGAAGAGGTTATCGACGCAGAGGACTTCATCGCCCCGTTCGAGAAGCCGGTCGATCAGGTGAGAGCCAAGGAAGCCGGCGCCTCCTGTCACGAGGATGCGCTGGCGGCGGTAATTTCTCTGCTGCATAGTTTAGCCTTATTGAGATCATCCATTGAGCGGAGGCGCTCGTTACGGAAGACTGTGAACCGTCCGAGAGGAAACGACGACCTATTCTTTTCTCATGTGCGCACGGAGATCTCGTGCACATACACTTTCTCAAAAGCCTCTCTCATCCGCGCCATGAGCTGCTCGCGTGTCGTCGCGCTGTTGCTCAAATCGACAGCGCAGATACCAAGCGGTCTGTGCACCGATCCCAGGTATATGCTTGCGCATGTTGGCGGCCTCGCAAAACCAACTCGTTATGCCAAGCGCTGTCAGATTTTAGCTGGTCAAGCATAGCCGCAATTTCATTTGCCCGATCGGGTTCGACAACCAAGCCAGCCTCACCAACAACCTCTGGGAGCGAGGCAATGTTGGATACTACTGCGACGGTTCCGCACGCCATTGCCTCCAGTGCAGGAATTCCGAATCCTTCATAGAGACTCAACAACATCAATGCGCGGGCGCGGGCGAGCCGATCCACTAATGCTTCGTCTGGGATCATCCCAAGTACCTCGATATGGGGATGCCCTTTCGCGCGCCCAGTATAGGCCGGTTCATTCTGGCCAATGACCACTATGCGTAGCGGCGAGGCGCGCCGCTGCAGAGCATCTGCAACCGCGAGTACATGTTCGGCGCCCTTCTTGTAACGCAGCCCACCCAACACCACGATTTCGTTGTTTTTCGGGATGCCTTGCGCACCGGCACTACCTGCAGCGAAAAACATATCTTCCACGCCGTTGCCCACGACCTTGATCTTTTCTGGATCGACACCGAAGAAATCGACAATCCGCTGCCGCGAAAATTCCGAAACCGTCAAAAGACGATCCACTCGCTCAAGCGTACGAGGCACCCATCGTGAATATGTTCGATGAGCGCGCTTATGGGCAGCGCTGCCAGACCAAGGAAGATCGGTTTCGAACATAGCCACATCATGCAGAGTTACGGCAGAGTACGCACGGCGAACTGGGAGCCGCGTTTCCATTGGAGCATAGTACCAATCGGCTTCGTCACCGAACCAATCTAACGGGGGGACCCCAAGCTGGCGCACGGCGCGTTCAAACACCAGTTCCTTCCCTGGCAGATATCGAGCGGGAAGATGCCGTAGGGGAAAATTCGTTGGGCCGCGCCCATCGGGATCTAAAGAAGGACGACAATAGAGTGCCGAAACGTCAATTCCTTCCCGTTGAGCTAGCCGTTTCAGCAGACTATTGGCGTGTCGCCCAACGCCGCCACTTGGCTCTAGACAGCGCGAGACATGAAGATAGGCGCAAACTTTCATCCGGCCTTTGCCACTTCGGCGCCAACAGAGTCGGTATCCAACCCGGCAGATGCGAACAATTCGAGCCAACGCATTGCCCAAAGTTCAGAGGTAAATGGCAAGGCGTGCTCGCGCGAGCGTTCGCCCCATAAGGCCGTGGGTGCATCCTCCATACGGATCATAGCCTGAGCAAGCGCCTCGACGTCACCAGTAGGAGTGACGAAGCCATTATAATGGCTGCGCACAATCTCAACTGCGGACCCGCAAGCCTCCGAGGCGATTATCGGAATTCCAGCCATCGCGGCTTCCACGATGGCTAAGGGCCAAGGATCAAACCGACTGCTTATAACGTAGGCCCCCGCCCTCGCGAAATGGCCACCGATGTCACGTGGAGATACGAAGCCCATATCGCGTATGCCCGGCTTGTCCTTTAGCAGCAGACCCTCAGGGCCGCTCCCGCAGCAGACCAAATCCCAAGGAGTGTCCGACAGTTCACGGTAACGACGGTAAGCGTCGACCAGAACATCCAGACCTTTTTCGGGCGCATAGCGTCCAACAAAAAGGAAGCTGCGCCCCGGTTCGTAGGTGCGGCGGACCGAATAAACTCGGTCGGCCAGATCCTCATCGACCCCATACATATGCCGCCGTACGCGATCGGGTTTAAAACCTAGGCGTCGAACGTATTGCCAGCTTCGCTCGCCGGTCACGCCGGCCCCGTCGAGATGCCGGAAGTAGCTTGCGTACCTCCAGCGCGTGGCCATCTGAGGCGCGCGCAAAAACGGAGTATCCACCGACATGAACTTGCGCACACCAGCTAGCTCAGTCGATTGCGCTGCCGCTCGGTAGGCGGGGACAAACCAGCCAACAATCTGCATTACATCGGGTGACTGTTCCGTCACCAGACGCGTGATCAACGCAGCATTGGCTCGTTCGGAAGCGTCGAGAAGCCGATGCGGAATTCCCTGCAGCAAACCCGGATCAAACGGACTACTGTCTGGCTGGCAAAACGCCAGCACAAAAAGTTCAACACCAGGCCGCTCAGAAAGCTTTCGCCAGCAAGTCGCCCAGTAGCCCGTATAGTTGGACCAACAGATAACGATCTTCATTTTTTACTCTGTTTTTCATGATATGAGCCGTTACTCGTCAAGCGGGAACCCGATTCTACGTATCAAGCGGCTTATAGCATTGCAGGGCAAGCTCGGGATGGCCATCGTCAACGAAGCGTCGCTCTTCTTCAACCAGTGCGAAGTACGGGTCTTCGCAATCTCCAAAGCTGGCTCTTCTTATGGAGACAAAGCCAGCTTCGGCGAGCAGCTTTGTCAATAAAGGCTCGTCATACATCCACTGGTGCATGCTCAGCCCGAATGCCGCACGTGCCTTACCGACCACACCATTCGCACGTTCGCGGGGACGCAGATGCAGCTGATGATGCAAGACCTCAGCTGCATCTGGATCCCCACGATTACTGATGTATTGGTCTGTTCGCCAACCGAGATCCGGTACCACCAGTCGAAAAATGCCGCCGGGCCTCAATACATTAAAAGAATTTCGCAATGCAACTGGCACGTCATCGCGGAAGAGGTGCTCTAGGACATGGCTGCAGAATAGACCTTTGGCCGAGCCTGCCTTTAACGGTAATCCAGCAATTATATCGCCATACTGCACCGACGGTGGGAAAAGTGCCCGCGCCCCCATCAACCTGCGTACACCAGGGACCGATTCAAGACGAAGCCGCGGAGATGCATCGAAGTTAAGCCACCCACTCGGCGCGGACGTGCCGCAACCGTACTGGACGTAGAAATCTGCCATGTCAGGCTCCTGCTGTCTCGGTTGTGGAACGGTGCGACGAGCCGACAGCGGCATGCAACAACGTCGCAAGCTCTGTAGCCGCACGCGCCCAAGAGAACCGCTCCCGCACTTCGGCAATTGCAGCACTGTCTAGGGGCGGCAGCGTCTCAGCTCGAGTGAAAGCATTTGTCCATGCCTCGATGTCATCGGGTGGAAGAAGCCGATCCACCTCGCTGTGTGGGCCACTAAGGGGATACAGTATCTCGGGCAGACTTGCGCGGTCGGAAGCGAAAACCGGTACGCCGCAGAATAAAGCTTCAAGGACAGGTAGACCGAAGCCTTCGTAGAATGATGGAAACAGGAAAGCACGCGCTCCAGAATAGAGAGGCGCTAGATCGACGTCCTCGATATAGCCCGCGAATATAACGCCTTCCAGGTCATCGGCTGTCAAACCACCCGCAACGGCTATCTCGGCAGCGGGGTCCCCTTTGCCGCCAGCAATAACCAACGACAGTGCGGAACCGCTCTTCCGGCGACGATAAGCTGCATACGCCCTGATAAGCATGGGAATATTCTTATGTCGGGCTGCGCTGTGCAGAGAAAGCGCATAAGGACCATCGGGCAAGGCATATTTCTTACGCAACCGCTCTGCCGAAGCCGGGTCGCGGTCGGGCCGGAAAATGGCGGGATCCGCGGCCAGCTGCACGACCTGGATATGCTCTGGATCACGATCCAGCCAGCGCGATACATCCAATCGAGTACATTCAGAATTCACGATCACTAGATCATCCGGCTCGATCGAATGAAGGATACGAGCCAATACAGAACGCTGCTTATCACTCGCATATTCGGGCAAGAGAAAGGGTATAAGATCGTGCAGATAAATGCCGCAACGAATGTTTGGAGCCGCTCGAAATTGCCGCGGAATACCAGCGTACAAGGACAAGAAGGCATTGAGGTGTTGAAGTTCTGACTTCCTTATGGGTGAGCGAACGAGATTCACCCCCCGGAGCACTTGCTTTGCAATTTTACCACTTACCCCCCCCCCGCTCTGCGCCTCTAAGAGCATTCGCGAACCCCTATCAACGGGTGGAGCCAAAAAGCGTCCGCCAAGCCCTGCTCGATCAAGGTGCTGCTCAACAAAGTCCTGAGCGTGCAGCGTTCCAGCCGCAGAAAAACGCAGGTTGAGGCTTGAGTCACGCCCAAGCCAATTTGCAAATTCCCAACTTGTGCGCGCCACGCCGGTCCAGCGCGTCCTCGGAACGCCGATGGGTGTGATGTCAAGACAGACATTCATCACTGTCATTTCTCAAATTGCCATGTAGTCCAGCAACCGTTCAGCGCTGCCTTTATCCGCCTTCGGACTAGACTTAGCTGAACTCGTCCGGACGAGTGACTTGGAACCTGTTATTCCGGCCCTTTCGATGTGCTGAAGCGCCTAAGATGACCAAGGCCAGAACCCAGATCCAAAATAATCCACCTTGACCACCAAATGCGAAGAAGTTCATTTCGCCCATATTGATGCCTAGGAGGGCAGCAACGCCCGCAAAACCAATCAAGTTCTTTTTTCGGAGGAGGTAGCGGAAGACTGAAAACAAGAATGCTGCGAAAAAAGTAGCACCAATGATCCCAGTTTCTTCAACGACCGCAATAGGGAGGATGCCCTTCTCGGTAGTTGTAGATTCAAAAATCGAGTCCCCCGAACCGAAACCTGGCCTCGTGCTCGTCCCGAAGCCGATCCCAACCCAGGGTCTCTCTGAGATATTAGCCAGCATCATATCGATAAGCGGCTGCCTCGACGAGCTTATTTGCTCGACCCGTAGTGCTTGACCATCGCCCTGACCTCTCTTCATAATGAATTGAACCACCCCAGCGCTGAGCCGCCCTGGCTGCACAAACTCGATGGCAACGACTGCCGACATCAGAAGACAGGTGGGGAGAAACAACAGTGCAGCGCCACGACCAATCTGCTTGCGTATCTGGTTGCTAGAAACCGCAGCGGTCAGAGTTACGAAAATAGCCGCCATTCCAACAGCAGCGAGTGATGTGCGGGAACTGGAAAGATAAGCGAAGCCGAGGAGAACCGGGATCAATACGAACGCAATCCACTTCCGGTTATAACTGGATAACAAGCAAAAACCTAAAAGCCAAAGCAATATCAAAGCTGCGGCCGGCCCTAAAGTTTGAGGGTGGTAAAAAGAGCCATTGAAGAGGCCATCACTAAACGGATCATCGGTCTTGGCGTTAAAACCAATCCCTAAAGCGTAGCTCGCCATCCCAGCGAGTGCGATAAATATGGCAATTGAAAGAAACCAAATGTCGAGATTATGACGCCGATCGCGCAAGGCCTCTATGGCAAGAAAAATGCATAAAGCCCCCACACTGAATGAAATTAATTTGAAGGCCGAAATAAGGATGAATCGATCGGCAAGGATCGCCAAACAAAATGCCGCAATGCAAAAGGCTGCAAGAGCATTTATCATCGGAAGATGCATAAATGATTTTTTCTGCCTTGAAATACTTATGAATAGCCAAGCAACTGATGCAAAAAGTATCCCGAATTTTCCAATAGTAAAAAAGATATTGGCTGTGCTTACGAGGGCTTTATTAGCGGTCAAAGCTAGATATAGTAGGCTTAGGGCCTTCACTGTCCCCTCAGCCCCGCGCGAGCCGAGGTACAAAAGGCCCAAGAAAAACAAAATATTACCGGGCGGACCCGCCGCGTTTATCGAAAAAAAGCCGCTGATCAGGATTAGGTTCTTGAGTACCGGTTTCGCGCCAATCCTTTGCCCCCAACCAGAGTAGTTAGCCCTTCGCTGCCGGGTCACAGCACCCTGAAATTTGCTATCAATCGACACAACGGTATTCCGAGGATTGTTGATGAGATTGGAATGATCCAATCATTGCCTCATACGCTGACAGCATTAGCGCATATTGAACGCCCGCGGCGCCGTCTAGGTATCCGCGACGTATAACGAGCACATGAAAGAAGCGAGCTGGTGGACGGACCCATGCAGGAAGTCGACTAATCAGGGCTTTGAGCGCACGGCGACGCCTTGTAGAATCCCTTGAAACGAGATCTTTCAACGGTGCGGATCGTGATCTTTGTGTTTGAATTTCAATTGCTTCATCCAAAGCATACCTGATATGCTTGGCAAACCACTTCTCAAGGCCATGCGAAAAGTTATAGTGTAAGTAGGGCTCGGTGAACGTGCCGACCCGGTCTGGAGGTGTCGTTTCCCGCTGGCCGTGCCCAACCTGCTCAAAGCGAAGCCGGTCTCGGTGTCCCAAACGCACCTGATAGGCGGGATACATCCCTGCGTGCTTTAGCCACTTGCCATTGAGCATCGTCTTTGAGGGTACGCGCCAGCAATCGATCGTATCGTTTGGCTCCAGCGCCTCGAGCGCCATGCGGAACTCCCGCGTCAAAGCTTCATCGGCATCAAGGTGGAGGACCCATTCATGTACGAACGCGCCGTGATCCAACCCGAAATTTCGTTGTTCCGCGAAATTATCGAAAGGCCGCGTGAGGATCCGTGCCCCCAGTTCAGTAGCAATGTCGAGCGTGTAGTCCGTACTTCCGGAATCGAGCACCACGATGTCTTCGAAGCCCACTAGCGATTCAAGGCACCGGCGAATATTTATCTCTTCATTATAAGTGAGTATCAGAGCTGACGCTTTCATGCCGCACGTTCCATCCACGACCAAGCGGTGGAAAGGATGTTGCGGAGGTCAGATTGTTTGGCCTTCCAGCCCAGCACTTCAAACGCGAGCGACGGATCCGCCACCAATGCTGCTGGGTCGCCAGCGCGCCGCGGTCCATAGGAAAACGGAACCGAACGGCCCGTCACCTCCTCCGCCATGGCAATCAGCTCCTTGATCGATATTCCGGTACCGGTACCTAGATTAAAGGCTGAAAAGCCTGTGTTCCGTTGCGCATGGTCCAAAGCGCGTACGTGCGCATCGGCGAGATCGGCGACATGGATGTAATCGCGGACGCAAGTCCCGTCGGGAGTGTCGTGATCGTCGCCGAATATCGTAAGCGCCGGTGCACTGCCTTGCGTTGCCCCCAGTGCTAGCGGGATAAGGTGTGTCTCGGGTTCGTGCACTTCTCCGATCTCACCTTCGGGATCAGCACCGGCTGCATTGAAATAGCGCAGAGCCACCGCGTTAAGCTGCCGAGCGAGCGCACAGTCTCGCAGTATCTGTTCCACCATCAACTTACTCTGGCCGTAAGGGTTTATGGGGACTTGCGGCATGTCTTCGCGGATCGGGTTAGATGCTGGTGTGCCATAAGTGGCGCAGCTTGAAGAGAACACCAACCGATCTACACCCTCGGCGGCCATGGCATTCAGAAGTGCCATTGTTCCGCCGACGTTGTTGCGGAAATATAATAAAGGATCTGACATCGATTCGCCAACATAGGCGAAGGCGGCGAAGTGTATGACGCCTACCGGTTTGTATTTCCGGATCATTTCTCGCAAGTGTTCGCCATCTGCCAGATCGCCGATTTCGAGCGGCCCCCATTTCACGGCCCAGGCATTGCCGCGGCAAAGGTTATCGTAAACGACTGGCGTATAGCCCGCTTGCGCCAAAGCTTTGCAGGTGTGACTGCCGATATAGCCAGCGCCACCGGTGACGAGAACGCACTGGCTCTGGCGGTTGATCACGACATTCTCCTGTCCAGATGGTATTTCATATTGTGAGAACTATTCCGAAACAACGTCACGATCGCTTAGTACGTAATAAAAATTTGACTCTGTTGGAAAACAACTCCTCATCCGGGTATTTTGAAAGTCGTTCACGCAATTCAGGAGTCATCGCCCACTGCCCTTCAGTCGGATCGGCAACAGTCTCCTCTAGGATCTCAAAATGGGTCTCAAAGAGCTGCCGGTACTCAGAAAGCCAGAGCCCGTTTAGATAAGTATTGGAGGGGTACTTATGCTCCAACAAATGGTCCCAAGGAGGACATGCCCGCTGCGGGCCCTCAAAGGCGTCATACCATTCAGCGTTATGACCGCCCCGGATGCCAGTAAAGACCATTGGTCGGACAAGTGCTATGCCATTAGGGGACAGGCAGGCAGCCAGAATTCTGCAGACTTCATATAAATCTGGCCGAGGAATATGTTCGAAAACGTCCTCAGAATAAACAAAGTCTACATGGTCAGTTGGCCAAACGATCGGGTCAGCCGCGTTCCCGTGTGCGATCCGGGTTTGTGCTGCCTCAAGCAAGTCTTCCGTTGCGGTCGGGATTGACTCCAAGAGCTTTCTGTATTCAGCCCGACCGAATAGTAAGTACCGTGCTATACTCTTGAAAGCACGCTCGGCGCCGTTATCTTTTAGAGTGGCAAGAAAGTCCCCTAGTTTGGGCTGTGTGACGACCTTGTCCATGTCAACCCCTCGCACGTCCACCCCACGCGCCAGCAAATTTATGAGCCGAAATGGGCGTTGGCCACAGCCAATCTCGAATGCTGTACGTCCTCGCAACGGACCAGCACCGAAGGTCTGCGAATCTGTGTTATATTCCCGCCACTGCCCAGCTAGAAAACGCGCCAGTCCATCTGCGCTTTGCGCATTCTTCCTACGCAACTGGGAAATTTGCTGCCGCAGTTCCCCAATTTTTCGAATTAGTGGGATGCGTTGACCTGATGAATTGGAGGTTGCGCCTCTTTGGCTCCGCATCGCATTTCCCATCAATTCAGGTTTTGGTTCTTTCAACATCGGGATTAGGGTCCGCCAGTTTCGGATGGGTTGATACCCTGCCAGACTGCCTTGCGCAACGCTTCAGGCCGCCCAGCAGGGCGACCACAACCGCCGGAAATCTAACTTTACCGGTGCCCCCCCCTAATGGGGCAGGTCACTCGAACAACCTTCACTCATCACAAGGAGGATGGATGCCGATGGTCGTAAGATCGCCAGAAATCCATGGGAGTAGGTAGGCATGGCTTGTGCTCTGCGCGCTGCTGTCAAAGCGGGAGCCCGATATTCCAGCAGATTGGCTCATGGTCTTCGCCTTCTAGAGTGCTCTGCCATAATGTACTCCTACCTTGGAAGGGCATTGCGCTCGGCCGCAGCACGCAGGTGAGCCGCGAAAGTATCGTGCGACAAATGCTTGGCCGCCCATGCTGCGCGCGCCTGCATACCTTGGGCCAAAGAGTCTGGCCCATCCTTGGCATGCTCGCCAATGACTGCGGCTGCCGTGTCGATCGCATTGTCTGAAAGCAATGTTACGCCTGGTAACCCCGCTATATCCGGACCAAGATCGTTTCCGGGCGACAACACCATTCCAAGGCCGGTGGCTAATGCTTCAGCTGCCGTGAAGTTAAAGTTCTCCCGGTATGAGAGCGACAGGTAAACGTCGGCGGCGTCCAAGACGCCCGCCTTGTCAGCACCGTACATAGGACCCGTAACGTGCACCCTGTCGGCCACACCGGCTTGCAGGGCAGTCGCGCGGCATTCTGCGACAGTCACGCCGAAATCATTACCGGTCACGATCAGGTGCGCATTCGGCGCCGCAGAGCGTGCGAAAGCACTTATCGTCTCAAGTGGGCGCTTCATGGGGGTCAAGCGGCCAAAATATAGGAAAACTGACGCGTCTTCTGGGATATCCATTTGCGCGCGCATCGCTCTGCGCCGTGTGACATCGCGTGGACGAAGGTCCTCGGCTCCAAGTGGCCAGTGTATAACCTCGGCTCGGTCGTGACCTACAACGCATCTGGCCTTTTCGGCCTCACGCTTGGTCGAGAAAACAACGGTAGCGGCGTCTCGTAGAAAGGCGCTTCCTCTAGTCGCAAGGAATGCGCGCTTCATCAACGTACTGCGGCCTTCCATGACGTAAGGATCGAGGCTTCCATGAGGCACATACCAATATGGAACCCCATGGCGGCGACAGACCCGGTGCACCCAAGGGATGTGCCAGCGCCAGAAGGAGTGCACCGAAACCAGCTGCGCCCGCGCGATCAGCGCTTCGGCCTCAGCCGCACCGGCAGCAGGAATTTGCAGCTGCTTCAGGATTGGCGCGCGGTGGCCGGTGACCTCTAATGTGTGATCCCAAACTACCGCCTCCCGCGCGCGCTCAATGGGGTCCACCCAAGAAATCACCTCCGCATCCAGCGCATCGGCAAAGGCCCGGATCGACTTGGCTGGCCCGCCAGAGGATGGATAGAGCCCAAGGGTGAGAACGACGATCACGTTAGGACCAAATCCTATACGAGTCTAAGCAATCGGATTTCGCCGCTTTCATTTCGTTTTCGGGGAACGTCGCAGTTTTTCGCGAACAGCACGCAGGACGACCGAAAGAACCTCAGGAATTGGTGCTCGCCTGGCGTCGGCTCGCCACAAGTGAAGCGCAAATAAGCGGTTGACCAACCAGACTCGGTCATTTGCCACTGCTAATGGAGCTTTCACCCGAAGAGCGAGTGGTTCGGGATCGACCGCCTCCAAATCTGAGAGAATTTCCTCTAATGCAAAATCTGCTCGTTCAGGCGCTGATGGCAGCGCTAGCCCAAAAGTGTCTGCGAGATAGGTCAAATCACCTCGATTCACGCGCCCGACAAACAACTCGGGGCTCAATCTCGCGCCTTCGGGATACAGCCGAGCCAGATCGGCGCACAGCGCACCGCGCGCCTCGACTAATGCAGGATCGCCAACGGTACAGGGGTTGCTTCGATTCAAAGCAAAAATAAGCCTCACCGCGTCGAGTGAAAGGCTCTCATTACTAGGACGTTGTTTGTACGACCGAGGCGGGTCGATACCCAGTTGATCGCAAAAGTCAGCAATCACGCTCCCATTGCGCAGTTGGTCTCTATCGTACAGCCTTACTGATAGATTCTCTGCGCCGATTTCCTGCAAGAATACCTCGATACGGCCGCGGTAGTTCGGCTCAAACTGTTCAGGGACATGATCAAGGCCTCCCTTGATGCGTTCTTGCAAGCCCGACGCAATGAACGATTCTGGAGGCCTCAAGTAACAAAATGCACGAAGTGACCAGCCGCGCTCTGTTATGAACTGAATTAAGTCGCGCTGCCCGGCCGCATCAATTTTCCCTATGTCCTCTCCCACTACTATCAGGCCGCACCGGTCTCGGCGTTCCAAATTGGCGGCAAAACGAGCGCGGTATCGATCTCGCAGAGCCAAAACCTCTCGACGACTCAAACCTCGTTCTCGCCAGCTACGATATGAAAATGGGTCCGTTGAGAAAGCGGTGTAGATCGGCAGGGAATGGTTGATCTCGTTGAAGCGGGCATAGGCGATCATGCCATCGTCGTAGCCTGCCAGTGCCGTCTGCAGGGCCGAGGTGCCTGTCTTATGCATGCCCACGTGCAAGAACACGGTCCGCTCCGCCTTCCCGACCTCTACCTTGGACTGGGGCGCGTCTTTATGGGCGTTTGCAGTCATCCAATGCGATCCTGCGGCGACCGCAACCGCTCCAGCGCCTCGATCTTGGTGCCGCCCAGTAACCGTGCGAGCAGACGATAGGGGGGCGAGCCTACTGCACCTCGCCCCTTCCCGCCCGCGATTTCGTCCGACCGGGCGAAGCAGCGCGCCGCCAAGTCGTCATGACCGGCCCTCCCGCAAACCCGACCATGACGCCAGAAATGCCGGGCGAAGGGCTGTCGCAGCGCGCCCTCCTCATAGTCTATCAATCCGCGGTCGCGGGCCATGGCGAATTGCCGGTCGTAGACTTCGATCTGTGCTGCGCAGACGTTGCGACTGCGCTGGCGTGCACTGATCCGAGCCTCGCCGACATGCTGTATGTAGCGGTAGCAGAGCGTGTCGTGGAAGGTTAAGCGGGCTCCAGCAATTCCTAGCCGGATGTGCAGGTCATGCTCCTGCCCGCGGGGACAGTCGGAGTCGAAGCCGTCTATCGCATCTAGAAGTTCACGCCTGTGCAGCGGGCAGGTGGTCAGTGGGCTTGCCGTAATTAGGTCAGCCACCGACAGCACTGTGCCGTCTTCCATCGGCACAGACGGATAAGCACCCACCTTCCTTCCCTCGGGAGTAATCCATAGCCCACGACCAAAAACTACTGTCTCGGGCCCTGCATGCTCGGCTTGGGCCAGCTGCGATTTCAGACAGCTGGGCTCCAATACATCATCAGCGTCAAGAAATTTTACCAACTGCGCAGTGGTCTCCGCTAGGCCGCGGTTGCGCGCTACGCAAGCGCCCGCATTCTCCTGCCGGATCACACGCACTCTGTCGCCAAGCGGAGCGAGCTTCTCGACGCTGCCATCTGTCGAGCCGTCGTCCACCACGACCACTTCCAACGCGACGCCTTCTTGCGCCAACGCGCTTTCAACCGCCACGCGCACCGTTGCGGCATTATTATAGCAGGGGATGATGACGGCGACCTGCATTGAACCGTTCAGAGCCTCGCGGGGATGGAATAACCCAGCTGCTCCATCACCGGCCCCGCGATGCGGTAGAGTGTGTCACGCTGCTGGGGCGACCACTCCTCGTATCGCTTGAAATCGCCTTGTATCTGGCTGTTATGACGCAATTCATAGGTTGCTTGGATCATGTCGGCACTGGGTGGGGTCAGCCCGGCGAAGCGAAAAATCTTCTCAGCTGAACCAACTGGAGCATCCCACTGCTCTTGGCTGGGGAGTGTTATCCGCCGCGCGGGGGCCAACAGGTCGTAGCACCGCAAGCATTCGGCGTTGAAGGCCGACCACAACCAGCAAACCTTTTCAAACCGGCCCCATCCGTCCCAGGCGGCGGCCTCGGGGGTGCCGTCGCGCGGTACTAGACGGGTAGGATCGTTGGGATGCGATTCGAACCAGCCTCGGCGCATGCCGGAGCGCACGAATTCGCCAGGATGCCGATGTGAAAACACAAAGCGCGCGTTCGGCATCAAATCGTGGATCGCTGGCGTAAAGAAAGACAGGAAGGCGCTGGTCTCGGCGTAGAGCTTATCCGTCCGCGCCGCCCGTGCGATCGCGCGCGCGCGTCCGCGCCGGAAAAGGTCGGAGATCCAAGACGCGTGCGGATCGCCACCGAGATAGGCCTTCTTGCGTTCGGCGAACATCTGTGGATGGGGTTCGTGGACCGCCTGCACGTTAGGCGATTTCTCGAACAGCCGAGTTAGCGATGTGGTCCCGGTGCGCCCGGTCGACAAGAAGAATAACGCGGGCGTATCAGTCCACTCCTCATCGGCCGGCGGCGGACGCAAGCCACTTAAGAAGGAAAGCTTACCCACTAGCGCACGCATTCGGACCTCCAATCCCGATGTTGGCAGTCAGGCGTGCCCACATGACCTCATTCTGTGATTTCAATTCCTTGGCTCGCCGCACCAGTATGTCGCGCTGTGTACGACCCGCTCTTTTGTCCAGCAGCAAATTCAGCTGTGCTTGTGCCCTCTCGATTTCTCTTACATCAACGAGAAAATCGTCGATCCCGAAATCGCGAAATAACCAAGCATATTTGTGCGCCCAGCCCAAGCCAAGGCAAGGCACCCCTTGCGACATAGCACTGACTAAAGCGTGAAAGCGTGAGCCGATCACTGCCTCTGCACTTCCCAAGACAGCCTTTAGATTGCGTGGGTTGGGATGAGTGACGATCCGCACGCCAGACACTGCTGATACCATGCGATTGGCTAACGCCACGTCCTCGTCGCGAGAGTGCAGTACGATAATTACTGCCAAGCCAGCATCCTTGGCCCGTTGAAGCAATTTAGTCACGAGCGATATATAGGCAGAACCGTCTGGATCGCTTTGGCGCGTCAGCATACGAAAATTTGGCACGAAGGCGAGGTAGCGGTCGGGCAGGTCGAAGTCCTCCGGCGCGGCAGGCGCCAAACCGATAGTGAAGTCCGGCGATAGTATCGCCTTTTCTTGCTCAATTAGGGCATTTGCCGCCGCCTGTGATTCTGAGTCGCGGGCGAACATCAAATCGGCGCGCTGGAACAACTTTCTGCAGGTGTGGGCGACCTCCGGATCATCGAAGGGCCCATATGCTTGCGGCAACAGGATCAACTTCTGTCCGGACCTTGCCTTGCTCTGCAACCGTTTCAGGAGGTAATCTGCTTGCGCCGCCCCGAATGCGTCGGCATATGCAAAACCGCTCGCATCAAGAACGGCATCGACCGCTTCAGCCCGCACAATCCCTAGGATGTTGCGCAGGCTTTTTGGTGCTCGTCGCAGATAAGGGCCCGCAAGCCTCCCCGGCACGTCATCAACCAGCCCAAAACCCAGGCGTCCGCGCGCAGCGGCGTCACCAAAGCCCGCCCCCACAACCAGTCTTGTGTTTGGCTCAGCCTGAAGGAGGCGCGTCGCAATAGCTTCGGCCATGAGCATAGCTCCCAAATTGTGGACGCCAGTTCCGTAGATTTCTATTGTCTTCATTGTGCTTTTTCATTGAAGCTACGAAGTAGATCGAGTGTCTTCTTGGTCGAGCGGGGAACGAGCCCCTCGGGGTCAGGAAAGCCGACAGCCAGGCACATAACTACGCGCTGGTCGGGCCGCAGGCCAAGAAACTTGGCCATCTTGCGCTCGCGTTCAGCCATGTCAGGCCAGTTAATCAGGCAAGTGCTGAGGCCTTGTGCTTCCGCTGCCAGGCAGAAGCTCATCGCTGCAAGCGACCCGTCAATGTATATGAGCTTCCGGTCTCTCTCGTCAGTGTAATTGGAGAGCTCACCAACGATCACCCCAAAGACCGGAAAGTTGTGCTCGAATCCTGCGGTGCCCATTGGGATCCGCGCGGCGCGCTCGATGAGTTTGGGGTCATCGAAGAAGCGGAAAACAAAGGGTTGGCGGTTGCAGGCCGATGGCGCTTCTGCGGCCGCCATCACTGCATTGTCCAGCAACTCGCGTGGGACTTGACGGTCCTCGAACCAGCGTACCGAACGGCGCCGGCGGCAAAGGGCGAGGAAATCGTCGAAGGATACCGTAGGTGGTGACTTCAAAGTGCGGCGATAGGGGATCAACTCAGGCGCGCGTTTGATCTTGCCGCTCTCGGTTTTCTCAAAGACGCTTCGCGCGACAGCGGTGTCGGGCACGTCTAGGGTGGCGTCGAAGTATTCTCTCAGCACATCTCGCGCCCAAGTCAATTCGGGATTGGCGCCACCTGGTTGCGCCTCCTCGTGCTGGCGCAACTTGGCGTATATTTTGACGGTCTCATCGATATAGCCTGCGGCGAAGACGTCACGTCGAGGGCGCATGATCAACCCTTTTTCGATCCGGTGTACGTTGCGACGCAATAAAGGGTAGCTGGTCCGAGCTGCATCGTGCTCGACATCATAGCGCGCCCTACCAGCCAAGACCGCATGACATTCTCGCCGGAACGCGCTTGAGGCGAGCAGATAATAGAGCTGAGAACCGAAACGCGACTTGCTTGCGATCCTCCGCAATGGGCGATCAATCTTTGCCCATACCAGTTGCCAAGCAGCCCGCCCGTACTTGGCCAATTTGCGCGCCGCGGCCTTTGGCTGCAACTTTCTCATGCTCGACCCTAGACTTTCTGAGATTTGACGTGCGCTCGTTACTCGGATGGAAATTTTTTTTTACCACTTGCTGCCTTCGCCGACCAAGTGTTCAATCCAGTCACCAAAAGGCCAAGGAGCTTGCGCGCCACTTTAAAGATGATCGTGCGAGATTGCGGGACGCAAAGAGCCATCAATCCGACTACAAGATAGCAAGCCAAGTAAAGTCCGAACAATAAAGTCGTCTCGGCTAGCGTCCAGGATGTCGGATCAATGAGAGCAGGCCATATTGATCGCACACCATAAGCCGTCCCACCTGCCAACAAAGCAATAGTCACGCCTAGACATATCGGCATGAGAATAGATCGGATCGACAACGTGTGCCCCTTAAGCTGGACGAAGATTTGAAGAGGCAGCAACCCGACAGAAAATATCGCCATCGTCGCAGCAATCGTTACAGCTCCCTGCGGCGCTGCCCATATAATCGCTGCAAAAAAGAATGGTAGCGCGGCGAGCTTCAAGCCAACCCCGCGAGCTGGCCGGCCAAGCGCGGCGTTGAGAGCGCTGATAGGTCTGATCACGACGGGAGCGATTGCAAGAACCGCAAGCCATCGAACCGTTTGGCCCGCCTCCGCCCATTGATTTCCAAGAAGCAAAAGGACCAACCAGTCTCCAAATGCTAGGGTAGCAATCATCAGCGGGACGGAGACGAGTACCAAAAACCAGATTGACTCAGCGACTAGGAGTTGGAGGCGCGCAGGATTTTTGGCCGCCGCCGCCATTGTCGGCAGAAAAAGCGATGATAACGGATAGACGCTCTGATCTAACGGCCTTTTGAAAATCGCATCGCTGCGGTTGAATTGGCCGGCCGAGGCGGTCCCGCCCAAGCCTGCCAGAAATAAAAGTGGTAATTTATCGTAGATCAATCCCGTCATTGCACCAAGCCCCATTCTGGCGCCGAAACGGAGCATGTCCCTCACAGAAACGCTGCGATCATAAGACCTGGGCCGCCACCCCAGAAAGACAGCGATAAGCAAGCGCCCAGCCAACGAAGCAACGAGAACCTGAACAACCAGCGCCCAGACGCCAAAATTGCTTAGGGCCGCCAATATGCCTGCCAACAACGACAAGGGTAAAGCTACCATTTGCACGCGCAAGAGCAGTCCGAAGCGTAAAGACCTTTTGGCGAGGGCCTGATACTGTGCACCAATCGTATCTAGCCAAAGAAGAAAAGCGAAAACGGGAGCAAGCCTAACAAAAACTTCGTCAGCGAAAATTTGTGCAAGGATTGGTCCAGAGAGCGCAAGAATAAAGCCAGCAGAAGCTGATGCTGCCGTTGCAACCCAGAAAAAATTGCTGGCCTCAACTTCGCCCAAATCGAACTTCTGGATCAGCGCGTTCGAAAAGGCGTTCCCAAGTAGCGGCGCCAGAAGCCCGTGAAGAACCATCATGACAGCGAAAACGCCGAAATCCTGTGGGGCAAGTAGACGACTGAGGAGAATGGCACTCGCCAGTTGGAATATCGCTCGAAACCCATTTTCAGCAAGTGCGAGAGAGGCGCTTCGCGATCGTGAGCGCGGCGCATGCTTTCCGAAAATGGGCTGGGTCGATGATTTCATGATACCAAATTCAGTTAGACAGAACTGAACAGAGCCAATTCACGAGGTGCCTTTAGCCTCCGGGACATAATAGGAGAAACCCGATTCTGGATTCTTCCATATTTCAGTCGCTTTGCGGTCAACCGTTCTCAGTGTTAATCTATACTCAAAAACGAGCACAGTTTCCGATTCGATCCGAAATGGAGGCCGGTCCAGCTTGATTGTGCGCCACCCGCCAGAATCAATATCTTCGTTGGATCGAGAAACAGATCGACGAATGGGTATTGGCCAATAAGGCATATGAAATCGGTCGACGTCGTTCGTGATTATGGCAGCCTTGAAATTCTCCAGCTGCCCTAGGACCGTGTTTACATCAGCGTTGCTGAGGTGCTGGAGTACATCTTTGGAAATCAGAATGTCTGCCTGCGGAAGGCTTTCTTTAGTGATGTCTATCAGGGAAAAGGACTTTGTCGCTGATCCGAATTTTCTGCGATTTTCATCAATGAGGGAGGGCACAACATCCAGACCAGTATAGTGAACACTTCCCCAGTCTATTTTTCGCGAAAACGCCCAGTCTCCGCAGCCGAGATCGAGCACGCTATCAAGGGCCCCAGTATTCTGATCGAGAAAATTCTGCAAAAACACTAGATAAGGCTGTATTTTTTCTGCATCTGAGCCCGGTCCGCTTCGAGACGTACCTCCCCACCGATGTGTTTCATAAATCCTTGAGAATTTTTCGGCTGATCCCATGGTTCTTTCTCAATCTGTCCCGCGTTACACGACTAACCGCCAGATTTGTCACTAAATGACAGCCGATAGTCCAAGCCGCCTCTACTGGCGAATTTTCCAACACCCACCCCAGATCGCCTTACCCACGCCCGATAACCCTGATTGGAGTGTTTGTTTTCCGCACTCCATTCGGCGTGCGATATCCTCGCTCCCGGCCGGCAAGGCCGGCCTGCGCTGCGGGCGGGCGGTCGCCCTTGCGGCTCGCTGCGCGGGCCGGGACACCGCCTTATCGCCAGTGGGGCTCGAGCGGTCAGAGGGCAACCGGGGCTCACTCCCCCGCACCCCGCTCCAGCTCGGCGCCCAGTTCCTCGATCTCGCGCTTCAGCGCGTCGTATTCCGCGCGCTTCCTCGCCAGGAACCGCCGGGCGATCGCGCTCTTGGCGGCCATTCCGCCGGGGGTGAGGACGTAGGCGTAGCGGCGCTTGTCGGGGGACTGGCGGAAACGGTCGAGCTTGATGAAGCCGCGTTCGACCAGCCCCCGCAGCACGTAGTGCGTCGCGCCGAGGCTGATGCCGAGTTCGTTCGCCAGGTCGCGCTGCGAGAGGTGCGGGTCGCGCTCGATCAGGCGCATCACCTTGAACTGGGCTTCTTCGCGCGCCCGCTCGCGCTGGACGCTCACCGCAGGGCTTCCGCGATACGGCTACCGCACGGTGCCAGCCTGCAGGCCCACCGGGAAGATGAATGAAACACTTTACTGACGGCCAAGGGCACCATCACGTTCAAGATTGAACGATACAGAGGCCGCGTTGCATTGCAACACGCATTTTGCATCTCTGGCGCGTTCCGGCGTCATTTTTAAGACTGCCCCCGTGCCGCCCCGTGCGAAGTCCAGCGGCGGCAGGCTCAATCCCGCGCGATCGCCAAAAGGCTCGAGGCGCTCGAAAGGCCGACCCCTCGCGAGCTCGGGCCGAGAATTGGAACGCTGCGAACATGATTTGCGCATTTGCGAGTCGCCCCGAGTCGATTCGCGTCTCCGATCCCGTTGAATTTGCAGAACCCTTTCCGGTTTCCCACCCCAATCTCGGCGGCGCGGAGGCGGAAAAGCGCCTGCGCGGTGGCCCCCATCGACACCCGCCGCCCGCCCCGCGACGACCCGTTCCGTTCATGCGCCGGGGCGTTTTGCAGGCGCGAAAATCGCGGCTTTCGGGCCGGTTCGGGACGCGCCGTTCGCCACGCAAATCATTGTGATTCCTGCTTTTCGAGCGGGCAGGTTCCGCCCCGTCCACTCGCTGCGCCGCAAAAAAAACCCGGCCCCCCTCAGGACTCTTACGTTGATCTTTGCGAAGCAATAAGGGACTATCCCTACGTCGCATCGAAAACTTGGGGGCATATGTCGATCTGGTTTCTCATCCAGACAAGGCCGAATGCCGATGCGATCGCTCGCCGCAATCTCGAGCGTCAGCGGTTCGTCACGTTCCAGCCATTGGAGCGTCGCACGCGCGTCCAGAAAGGGCGATTCGTCGCCGAACGCCGGCCGTTCTTTCCGGGCTACCTCTTCGCGACCTACCCCGAAGCCGCCGCGCCCTGGTCGGTGATCAATTCGACCTACGGGGTCGTGCGGCTCGTGTCGTTCGCCGGCAAGCCCGCGATCGTCCCGAAATCGGTGATCCGGGACCTGCGCGAAGCCTGCGACGAGGACGAGGTGATCGCCTTCGGCCAGGATCTCGCCGAAGGCACCGAGGTCGAGATCGCGAGCGGGTCCTTCGCGGGCCTCGTCGGCGAGGTCCTCTCGCTCAGCCCGAACAACCGCGTGCTCGTGCTGCTCGATTTCCTCGGCCGGCAGACGCGGGTGAACCTCCCGGCGGGCGCGGTGCGGCGGGCTCCGGGTTCCCGAACGGCGAAGGGAGCGGGTCGATGACCAAGCCGCGCTCCGGCATCCTCGCGGTGGATGCGCGCGGTACGCCGCAGGCCGAACGCGCCGAACCGGCCGGTTCGCCGGCGGAGGCCGGGGATCGCCGGCCCAAGCCCTATCCGGTCGAGGAGACGGAAAGCTCCAACCCTGATCGCCCCGGTTCCGCGCCCGGCGTGCGGCAGACGCAGGGGCAGGACCGGGACGGGCGCTGGGGCGGGGCCGCGATCGGCGAGGCCACCCTCCTGATCCGGCAGCTCGAGCTTCCGCTGCAACTCATCGGCGGGCTTCTTCCGACAATGGCGGTCTGGGCGGTGCAGGACCGGGTCCTGTTCACGGCCTTCTACAACGAGACGCTGGTCGCGCTCGCCGCCGCATCGGTCCTGAGCTGGTACGTGCTGTCGAAACTGCGCGAGCACGCCAAGGCGCGCCACCTGTCCTACATCCTGCCGGTCAATTTCCTGGTGTTCAGCGGGGCGCTCGGCGTGCTCGCGCTGCTGCGGCTGCCCTATTCCGCCTCGGTCTTCGCGACCGGAGCGGGCTGCACCATCCTTGCGAGTTTCCTGCTCGCGGTGCGAAGCCGCGGGCTGCTGCGGCCCCACCTGATCGTTCCCGGGGGCCGGGCGGCGGAAATCAACCTCACCGGCAATTACCTCCCCGCGCCCTCGGCCGCCGACCTCACCGGGCTGGTGCGCTCGGGCCGCCGGAACTGGGCGATCGTCGCCGACCTGCACTATTCTCACTCGCCCGGCTGGGAACGCTTGTTCGCCGAGGCCGCGCTGGCGGGCATTCCGGTCTACCACTTCCGCCAGATCGCCGAGATGCAGACCGGGCAGGTCAAGATCACCCACCTCAGCGAGAACGACCTCGGCTCGCTGATCCCGAACGTCTCCTACATGTCGATGAAGCGGCTGATCGACATCGTCGCCGCGCTGGTGCTGCTGCCGTTCTGCCTCGTCGGGTTCGCGCTGCTGGCGATCGTCATCAGGCTCGATTCGCCCGGCAAGGCCTTCTTCATCCAGGACCGGGTCGGCTTTCGCGGCCAGACCTTCCGCCTGTTCAAGTTCCGCACCATGCGCGAGCGCGACGTGAAGGCCGAATCGCAGGCCCGGCGCGAGGACGCCATGACCCGCAGCGACGACGACCGGATCACCCGCGTCGGAAGGTTCCTGCGCAAGACCCGGATCGACGAGCTGCCGCAGATCTTCAACATCCTCAAAGGCGACATGAGCTTCGTCGGCCCCCGGCCCGAGGCCAAGGCGCTGGCCGAATGGTACGAGGAGGAACTGCCCTTCTATTCCTATCGCCACATCGTGCGGCCCGGGATCACCGGCTGGGCGCAGGTCAACCAGGGCCACGTGACCGACGTGTCCGACATTCTTTCGAAGCTGCGCTACGATTTCTACTACATCCGCAACATCTCGCTGTGGCTGGACGTGCTCGTCGCGCTCAAGACGCTGCGGGTGATCGTCACCGGAATGGGCGCGAAGTGATGCCGCTTCGTCGCCTCGCCGCGCTGTCCGGCGCGCAACGCTCTCCGGCGGCACCGCAAAAGCATCCGCTCGCCCAGCCGGAATTCCGCCCGGGCCGCACCGCCGTCTTTCCCGCTCCCGTCTGCTGATCCTCCCGGCAAGGAGAAAGCGCATGCGCCTCGTCTTCATCAACCGCTTCTTTCATCCGGACGAGTCGGCGACCTCGCTGATGCTGACCGACCTGATCAACGGGCTGGCGCTGCAGAACCCCGACATGCACGTGATCACGGCGGGCGGTTCCTACACGCCGCAGTTCGAGGGCGAGGCGCCCGAGGGCCTGCCCGAGCGGCTGACCGTGACCCGCCTGCCCACGCTCCCGATTTCCAACGGTTCGCTGGTCGGGCGGCTGATCAATTTCATGGTGTTCTACTACGCTCTGATCCTCGTCGGGCTGCGCGAGATCCGGCGCGGCGACGTCGTCGTGTGCCTGACCGATCCGCCGCTCGTCGGGATCTTCGCCGTTTCGGTCGCCCGGCTGAAGGGCGCGCAGGTGATCCACTGGGTGCAGGACATCTATCCCGAAACCGCGGTCCGGCTCGGCTTCGGTTCCTCGGGCAATCCGCTGCTGGTGCTGGCCTCGCGGCTGCGGGACTGGGCGTGGAAGCGGGCCGCCGTCAACGTCGTCATCGGGGAGCGGATGCAGGACATGCTGGTGTCGCGCGGGGTCGCGGCGGAGCAGGTGCAGGTCATCCAGAACTGGGCCGACGAAGACGAGCTCGAACCGCTCGAAGCGAACGCGAACCCGCTGCGCGGCGAATGGGGGTTCGACGCGGAGACGATGGTGATCGGCTATTCGGGCAATCTAGGCCGGGCGCATGATGCCGATACCATGCTCGATGCGGGCAAGCTCCTCGCGCGCGAGAGCGATTCGCCGTTCCGCCTCCTCTTCATCGGCGGCGGGGTGAAGCACGCGGTGCTCGACAGCGCGGAATGCTCAGACCTTGCCGGCCTGATCGAACGGCGTTCCTATCGACCCCGGCGCGAGCTCGCCCTCAGCCTCAACGTGCCGGACGTCCACTGGCTGTCGCTCGAACCCGATCTGGAAGGGCTGATCGTGCCGAGCAAGTTCTATGGCGCGGCGGCCGTGGGCAAGCCGATCATCTTCATCGGCGACACGGATGGCGAGGTCGCGCGCCTGCTCGAGGACGCCGATTGCGGCGCCAGCTTCGCCAAGGGCGATGCGCAGGGCGTGGCCGACTATCTCGCCTCGCTCGCCGCGAGCCCGGCACTCCGGCAGCGGCTCGGCGCGAACGCGCGGAGCTATTCGCTCGAGAAGCTGCCCCGGTCCGCGCGGCTGAGGGATTGGCGCTCCCTCGTCCGCGAGGTCGCGCTCCTCGGCGCCGCGGCAGGGCCCGATCGCGCTGCCACCGCGCAGGGCGGGCGCATCATCGGATACAACGACAATGACGGGGAAGTCCGGGGCCGCGCTTCCGAGACGCTCTGAGGCCGGTCGATCGGCGAAGCCCCCGGGCGCGCCGGCCTCGACAACCAACGCTATCCCGGTTCATCTGCGGGCGATCTTGCGCTTCCCGCCGCGCGCCCTTGCCCTTTCGCCGGACGGGTTCGCGGCGGACGGGTTCCCATGCCGATCGCCGAGCGACATCCGGCTGAGGAAGACGCAGCCGAGCGCGAAGACGGTGCCGAGAGCCGCGGTGCGCAGCGGATAGTCCCAGCCCGAATGCGTCAGGATGACGCCGGTCGCGATCCACCCCGCCCAGGCGAAGGGCGACGCCTGCCCGCGCAGCAGCCGGGTGAGGCAATAGACCCACCATCCAAGAAACAGCGCGACGAGGACGACGCCCGCCGCGCCGAGTTCGAGCAGGAGTTCGAGATAGTCGTTATGCGCATGGTTGATGAACACGCGGGTCACGCGCTCCTCGTCCTCATAGCGGCGATAGACGTCCTCGAACGTGCCGAGCCCCGATCCGACCGGAAAGAAATCCTGCGCCGCATCGAGCGTGTTCGCGTTCATCACGCTCCTGCTCGCCATCGACGTGTCCGCGTCCGAGCCGAAGACATTCTCGGTATCGCCGGTGAGCACGAGCGCCGCAGCGCTAGCCCCGAGAAGCGGCAGGGCGAGCAGCCACGCGAGACGCTGGCGGACGGGATAGACGATCAGGGCGCTTGCGAGCGCGACCGGTGCGACGAGGGCATAGCCCGTCAGCGAGCCGACGAGGCCGATGCCGATCACGACCAGCGCGAACAGCGCCCCTCCGAAGATGGTGAGTTCCATGCGTTGCGCGGGAAACCGCGAGCGCGCCTCGCGCACGAGCGCGGCGATGAAGGGAAGCGAGACAAGCAGGAGCGTCGCCATGTGGTTGGCGTTGGCGAAGAAGCCGACCATGTATCCGCGGTTGGTGAAGCCGTAGAAATACCAGGGCGCCTCCCGCCCGCCGAGCACCTGCATGATGCCGACGACCAGCGCCAGCAGCGCGGTGGCCACGAGCGTCGCCGCGAGCGCCGTCGCCGGAACGCTTCGCACCGCGAGCAATCCGATCGCCATGCCGATGGCGGGCAGCAGCGCGGCGGCCGAACGCAGGCTTTCGTGGAAGGACAGGGTGACCATCGCCGGGTCCGGCTCGACGCCCAGCAGCGCGAGCTCGGCCGCGATGGCCGCGCGACCGGGAAGGTCGGCCCATGTTTCGACCGGCAGGATGATGAACTGGGCGGCGATGACCAGGATTCCCAAGGCTCCAAGGCCGAGGAGCAGGCGCGATGCGAGGTCGAGCCTCACCCAATCGAGGGCGTAGAGCCCCCAGCCAAGAAAGCCGATGCCGGCGAGCTGCAGCGCGAGGTTGACTTCGGCTCCTTCGCGGCTTGCGCCGCCGAGGACGAGGCAGGCAAGGAGGAAGGCCGCGAAAACTGCGCCGCGCAATGCATCGGTCACGCGCCGTCCCCTTCGATGGTGATCGATTCGATCAAGAATGCAGCGGCGCGCGGCGGGTCGCTCGCGCGGGCCCGCAGCTCGAGCGACTGCGCCCGGCAATCGGGCGAGACGGAGAACCGCGCCGCCATCGCGCCCGCCTCCCTCAACCGCGTGCGGACGATCTCCTCGCCGCCGAGGCATTGCACCCTCAACTCGATCGCCTCGCTCGGATCGAGAACCTCGGCCCGGAGACGATAACTGCCTGCGGGAAGGAGGAGGACCTGGCGCGCGAGTTCGGTGGTGCGGCGGCCATAGGCCTCGCCGGAAAGGCCGCTCGGCCCGAGCGCGGCATAGCCCTCAGGCCCGGAACGCAGGCTCCAGCCGAAGGGTGGGGGGAGGTCCCCGCCGAATCCGGGGTCGTTGATCAGCCCCGCCTCGCCCGGCTGCCTGCCGAGCAGTTCGGACCAGACGCGATAGGCGCCGGGATAGTCGCCCGCATCGATCAAGGGCCGGGTGATCGGGTCCACCGCGCGCGGATCGCCGCGCACGGCCTCGGCGGCCCGCGTCGTCCTGATCGCTTCGATGAGGGCGTCGGGATCGGATTCCGCCCGGGCCAGCGCGGTCAGGACCATCAGCTTGGTCCGATCTTCCTCGATCGCCTCGAGCGCGACCGGGCCCGTTTCGGGGTGGCCGGAGAGGAGCACGAGCGTTTCCCGGGTCAGGGCCGCCTGTTCGGGCGCGAGGCGGAGAAGCGCCTCGAGGTCCTTCACCGCCCTATCGATATTGCCGGCCGCCATGTTGGCGTCGACCGCGAGGAAACGCGCTTCGAAGGACCGCGCGCTGCGCCTGCGGGCGATGTCGAGGAGCCGGGTCGCCTCCTCGTAGCGACCCTCGTCATAGCGCGTGAGCGCCGCGACGATGAACGGCTCTTCCTCGAGCGGGGCCTTGGCGAGAAGGCCATTCGCCGGTTCGAGCAGTTCGGAGGCCCGGCCGGTTCCGACCTCGCGCAGGCGCGTCATGAGGAGCCTCAACTCGCGCGAAGGATGGATCAAACGGCCATCTTCTGCCTGAAATCCGGCCGGTCCGCTGGCCGAGAAGGCATAGGCAACCCCCGCAAGGACGAGCAGGACACCAAGCACGGGAAGGAGCAAGGCGAGCCTGAGAAGCCTCGTCATTCAGAAATGCCCGGCGTTACGTCGCGCGGTCGGGAGCGGCCGCGATCGCGATCGTCGTGTCGTCGCCGCGCGAAGCACCGCCGTAGTAGCTTTGATAGCGGCCATAGCCGTAATCGATGACCCGCGCGGAAGCCTTGGTGAGCGACCCGCCGAGCAGATTGGCCCCCGCCATTCGCAGCTGCGACAGGGCGGCGCGCGCCAGGGCGGTCCGCGTCTTGCCGCTTTCGAGCGTGAAGAGCACGCCGTCGCTGCAAGAGGACAGCAGGACCGCATCGGCAAAGCGCGCGACCGGCGGGGCATCGATGATCACGTGATCGAACAGGCTCCGCGCGTTCGCAAGGATGGCATCGAGCCGGGCGGGAAGGATGATGTTCGCCGGGTTGGGCGGGATCGGCCCGCTCGGCAGCAGGAAGAGGTTGGGACTGGTCGTCTTGACCACGTGCTCGGTCAGGGACGTGTCGCTGGTGAGCAGGGTCGAAAGGCCGATGCGGTCGTCCTCGCTGACGACGAAGGAGGGTTTGCGCATGTCCGCGTCGATCAGGAGGACGCGTCTGCCGGTATCCGACAGCTGCACGCCGAGCGAATAGCTCGTGCTCGACTTGCCTTCCTCGGGGCGCGCGCTGGTGACGAGGAGGACCTGCGGAAATCCGCCCTCGCCCGACAGCTGCAACCCTGTCCGCAGGCTGGCATAGGCATCGTAGATGACCGAATACTGATCGCGCACCTCTTCGAGGAAATTCGCGTTCTTGGTGGCAAGGGGAATCGCGCCGAGCGCGGGAAGACCGAGCTTTTCGCGCAGATCGTCCTTGGTCTTCACCGTGTCCGTCAGGCGGTCGTAGAGCACGGCGAGACCGGCCCCCAGGAATAGGCCCAGGAGCGTGCCGAGGATGGTGTTGCGCAGGATGTTCGGTTCGAAGGGAGTGGCCGGAGCCTGCGCCTGGTCGACCGTCGCCGCCTGGGCGGTCCCGATGCCTTCGACCACACCGACTTCGTTGTAGCGTTCGAGCAGCGCATCATAGAGCGAGCGGTTCGTATCGAGTTCGCGCTGGAGAATGTTGTACTGGATCGCGTCCTCGCGCTCGGTGAGCGCGCTGCCGGTGAGCTGCGAGACCCGTTCGCTCAGCGCCTGTTCTTCGGCGAGCGCGGCGCGATATTCGGCTTCGAGCGTGCCGGTCGCGCGCGAATTCTCGGTCAGGATCTGCCGGTCGAGCTCCTCGATACGGGTCTTGAGCCGTGCCATCTCGGGGAAGGAATCCTGGAGATAGGTCGATTTTTCGCGATATTCCGCCTCGAGCACGGCCTTCTCCTGCCGGAGCGTTGCGGAATTCCCGCCGCCCGCTGCCAGAGCTGCCGCCTGGCGGTAGCGCTGCTCGGCCGTGATGCGCTTCTGCTGGGCCGCGGCGAGCGCGGAATTGAGCGTGCCGAGCGATTCCCCGGTGAGCGTGCTGCTCCCCGCGCCGCCTTCGCCTTCGCCGCTGCCGACGAGCACGATTCCGTTTTCCTTGGCATAGGCGACGAGCCGGCGTTCGGCATCGTTGATCTCCTCGCGGACGGTCCTGATCCGCTCCTCGAGGAACCTGCGCGCCGATGTCGTGGCTTCGTATTTCCGGTCGAGCGTGAGATCGATGAAGGACGTCGCGAACCCGTTGGCGAGCCTTGCCGCTTCGGCCGGATCATCGGACACGTAGCTCAATTCGATCAACCGGCTGTTGGGCGACGGGCTCACGGTGAGGCCCTCGGCGATCGACGCGGCGAGGCCCGCCACGCGTTGAGGATCGCGGGCGGCGGCGGCCTCGGCTCCCGATGTTTCGGCCGCGTCCAAGCGATTGGCCTCGCCGACGAGACCGAGGTCCTGCACCACGCGTTCGGCGAGCGCCCTGCTGCGCAGGATGCCGATCTGCGTTTCCTGGAACTGGCTGTCGGTGGTCGGAACGACAAGACCCTCGCTCGCGTCGCCGCCGTTGGAAAGGACCGGAACGCTGGGGGGATTGAGTTCGATCGTCGCGGTCGCGCGATAGAGCGGGCTTTTCGAAAGCGAGTAGCCCAGCGCCGCGACCAGGCCGAGGAGCGCCGCCAGCAGGATCCACCACTTGCGTTCCCACAGGACGGTAAGGATGTCGCCGATCGAGAAATCGAATTCGTCCTCGTCGTCGATCATCTCGTCGGCGAGGTAGGGCGAGAGAGCGCCTTGCTGCCGTTCCACGAGTGCATCGCGCGGCGCGCGCGGGGGAAGCTGTTCTTGGCTGTTCACGAATTTTCCCGTCAGAACGGCCGGAAGATGCCGAAGGTCTGAACGCTCCGGAAGAGGTTATCCATGGTCTCCTTCCTCCGCGAACCCTCGACCACGATGATGTCGCCGCGAAAGATTTCCGGATCGGGTTCCTGCCCCTTGCGGATCGTCGTTAGATCGAACCCCGCGATCATCCGCTCGCCATCGATCTGACGGAAGACGAAGACACGCTTGGGGTTCGCCGTGTTGTCGAGACCACCGCCCACGGCCACGGCCTGGACGAGCGTCATGCTCCCGAAGTTCGGATAGACACCCGGACGCCGAACCGCCCCGTCGATGGTGATGTTGCTGCCCGTCGCGGACACGATCCCGACGGTCACGTCGGGATTCTTGAGGTATTCCGCGGAGAGCCGTTCCTTGAGACGCGCCTGCAGTTCGTCGGTCGTTTGGTTGACCGCCTCGACCGCCCCGATGAGCGGCAGATTGATCCGACCCGTGAGATCGACCTGGTATTCGCCCGAAAACTGTTCGACCTGGAAGACGTTGACCAGCACCTTGTCGAGCGGGGCGATCCGGTAGTCGGCGGCGACCATTTCGACGCTGACCGGGTCGGGCGCGACGAAACCCTCGGGGCTGTAGGCTACATCGTCGGAGCGACTCGTCGAGCAGCCGGAAGCCAGGACAAGCCCGCCAAGCAGAACCAAAGCCCTGACCATCACAGGCAATTCCAAGGGAGATTCATCTGGACCAGCCGATCCTTCTAGACGCCGTGTATCCGAACCCGATTTAGGTTCGGCCTTCCGGCATCGAATAACCGAAAGGCCCGAAAAAGCATAGGGTTATCTTAACGCGACGGTCGACAACCGCATGAACGGACCGATCGCGCCCCGATCAGGGGGAAGCGGGATCCAGACCGCCGCCACCATCGCCGTCATCGTCATCGGTCGCGATGATGATCGCGCCGGCAAGCGCCCCGAGCGCGAACAGCGACACGACGATCGCGCTGATACCGCCGGCAAGCTCGGAACCGTCGACGACCGGCTCGCGAGTCACGTCGAGCGAGGCCGAATTCGAAGCGCTCTTGCCGCACTTGCGGACCATCTTGTAACCGGATGCGCCCTTCACCTTCTCGAGGCTGGCCGCGCAGGTCGGCTGGCCGGCGAGCGGCGAGGGAGCCGCCTGTGCAGACAGGGGCAGAGGAGTCGTCGCGACGACGAGGCTCACCAGAGGGATCAGCGAAAGGCGCATTACGATTCTCCTTCGCAAGTGCGGTATCAAAGAATCGGGTCCAATTCCACCCCTAAATGCCGCGCGCAAAGCTCGGTTCGACCGCCTGCGCCGCGGGAATGAAGGAAACCAAGGACTTCCGGCAGGGTCGGCCGAAAAACAATTCGCCGCGGCCGCACCGGGACCGGATCGCTCGGGACCCATTTCACGGAAAAGCACCGGCAGGGGCAGGATCGGACAGGGCTGTCCACGGCGCGAGGTGGACTGCGGGCGCGGCCCGGCAAGCGTTGCGCGCAGGCGCGGCGGAAAACCCCCGAGATAATTTAAGGGAATATCGCGAAAACCACCTGCGCCGCACTGACGCCCAATTACGGTAAAAACGTAATTCGCATATTACTTAATTTTCGGATTTCAAATCAGTTACCGGATCAAGTTTTGACCCCTCTCGTCTTGGGGGTCGGCTTACCACCCGCTTCTATGCGCGATTCCGGATGGTCATGACTTGCCGATTTCAACCCTGCTCCACCGAAAAGCGCCTCCCGTCGCGAACAGGAGGTGTAGGTGGTCAAGTCCGGTCTGCGTCCGATCGTCGTTTCCCTGCTCGCCGGAGCGGCGGCGAGCACCCTGGCGGCATGCGGAGGTCATGTCGGCGGGTCGGTCGCTTCCACGCCGGTGGCGCTTCCGCCCGCTCCCGCACCTTCGCCCCCACCGTCGCCCACGCCTTCGCCGCCCTCCGCTCCGACCCCGACCCCGACACCCACGCCGGATCCATGCGCCTCGTCCTGCACGAGCGTCCCACCGCCGACCGGCTACGTCATCACGCCTTCCGATCTCCAGCCCCGGCGATCGGCGCAGGACGATGACGAATACCGGCGCAACTACACCGTCGGCGAATACATAAACGCCCTCTTCGCGCTCGATAACGATTGGGTCGGCCAGGGCGTGCTCGTCGGGGTGCTGGACGATGGCGTCCATGCGGTCGGCGATCTCGAGGGGAAGGTCCATGCCGGGCTGAGCCGCGATTTCGGCTATGTCGAGAAGAACGACATCCGGACCCTGCGAAGCGGCAACGACCGGTTCGGCGATGCCTCGTCGAGCCACGGGACGCCGGTCGCCGGCATCATCGCCGCGCGCGATGACGGCGAGGGCGTGCAGGGGCTCGCCCCGGGCGCGATGATCGTCTCGCTCCGCGTCGACAGCATGGTCGACGGCGAAAAGGTCTGGGGTACCGGGCGCGACCTTGCCCTGCGCCACGCCGCCGACAACCGCATCCCGCTCGTCAACAAGTCGCTCGCGCTGCGCCCCGGGACCTCGCCCTCGCGCAAGTTCATGGACGCCCTCGCCTATTACAACCGCCGCGCGCAGGGCCTCGTGGTCGCTGCGGCGGGCAATAACGGGCTCGACACCAGCGCGACCGCAGTCGAAGTCGATCCCCGCCATGCCGAAAGCTGGCTCTTCGTCGCCGGGCTCAAGTCCGATGGCCGCGATTTCGAGCTCGCCGATTACTCGAACCGCTGCGGCTCGATGATGAACCGCTGCGTCGTCGCCCCGACGCTCAGCCGCACGGTCGGCGCCAGCGGCAATCCCCAGACCTTCGGCGGCACGAGCTCGGCGGCGCCGGTCGTCACCTCGGTCGCGGCGATGATCCTGTCGAAATGGCCGCAGCTCACCGGCGTCGATGCAGGCAACATCATCCTCAATTCCGCCCGCGATCTCGGCGCGCCCGGCGTCGATCGGGTCTATGGCCACGGGCTCGTCGATGCCGAAGCCGCCCTGCGCCCGGTCAACCCGGTGCTGTCGAACAACGCGATGAGCGTTCCGCTGGAAGCCAATGCCATGGTGCTCGGCAACGCCTTCGGCGGGCTGACGGGTGCCTCTTTCGCGGACGCCTTCAGCGCAGTCACCGTGCTCGACCAGTATGGCCGCGATTACACCGGAAACCTCTCGTCGCTCGTCCTGCAGCCGGCGGCGGGTTCGGAGGGCGCGATGGACCGGCAGGTCGAAGCGCAGTTCAACGCGCGCTCCGCGGCCTTCGCCAGCCCGGCGGGTTCGGCCATAGTCGGGGTGACGGCGTTCGACACCGGCCTGCGCGATGCGGCCGGGGTTCCGGTGCTCGAAAACCGGCTGACCAATGCCGAGATCGCCTATCGCCTGACCGACGCCGTCACCCTGACCGGCGGATACAACAGGGCAGGCGACGTGACCGCGAACATCATGGGGCTCGCGCCGACCTCGGATGCGATGCCGGCCTATTCGCCGCTCGCGCGGACGAGCCTCGGCATCGCGCACAGGCTCGGCCGCGGGCGCCTTGCGCTCGCCGGATATCGCGGCGGGGAAGGCGGGATCGGGGCGCGCGGCGCCGTGCTGCAGTTCACGCAGGGCGCGCGTTCGCTCAAGCTCGGCCTTTTGCACGAGGACGGTGCGGTGTTCGGGACCCCCGTCGGCACGGGGATGATGCGCTTCGGCGACGGCGCGCGCACCTGGTTCGTCGAGGGTGCGAGCGGGTTCGACCTCGGGCAGTGGAGTTTCGAGGGATTCGCGAGCCTCGGGCGAACCCGCCTGCTGCTCGGCGGGGACACGCTGCTGACCGATGCCGATTCGATCACCACGGGGCGCTTCGGCCTGATCGCGAGCTACCCCGCGCTGCGCGGCCGCGTCAGCTTCGGCCTTGCCCAGCCGCTGGTCGTGCTCGCCGGCGATGCGACGGTGAGCGTGGGAAGCGGCTATGACCTCGCCGCTCGCGCGCTCCTGCTGCAGGAGCGCAAGGTGAGCCTTGCGGGCGAGATCGCCCCGCAGTTCACGCTCGGATACGAACGCCGCGGCGATCGCTCGGACCTGCGATTCGCCCTGGCGCGCGATGGCGCGGGCCGCGACATCCGGGGGATCGCGAGCTGGCGGGTCCGTTTCGGAAGGTGAGCGCGGCCCCGGGCGCGCAGGGCACGCGTCAGAGGCGCACCCGCTCCTCGTTCTCGAGGAACCAGCGGTAGGTTTCTTCGACGCCCCGTTCGAGCGGGATCGTCGGCGTCCAGCCGAGGCCTTTCAGCTTGCTCACGTCCATGAGCTTTCGCATGGTGCCGTCGGGTTTCGAGGGATCGGTCGCGATCCGGCCGCCGAAGCCGGTCACGCGCGCGACCAGTTCGGCCAGCTCGAGGATCGAGATATCCTCGCCGCAGCCGACATTTATGTGGCTCAGCATCGGATCGGTGCTCGCCTCGTACCGATCGCGCGGCAGGTCGAGCACGAAGAGCGAGGCCGCCGCCATGTCGTCGACGTGCAGGAATTCGCGCCGCGGCGTGCCGGTGCCCCAGATCGTCACCTCGCCCCGTCCTTCCCGGGCGGCCTCGTGGAACCGCCGGATCAGCGCGGGAAGGACGTGGCTGTTCTGCGGGTGGAAATTGTCGCCCGGACCATAGAGATTGGTCGGCATGACCGAGCGGTAATCGGTCCCGTGCTGGCGGTTGTAGCTCTCGCACAGCTTGATCCCGGCGATCTTGGCGATGGCATAGGGCTCGTTCGTGGGTTCGAGCGGCCCGGTCAGCAGGGCCTCCTCGGCCATCGGCTGCGGCACCGCCTTGGGATAGATGCAGGACGACCCGAGAAAGAGGAGGCGCGTCACGCCGGCCTCGAACGCCTGGTGGATGACGTTCGCCTCCATCATCAGGTTGTCGTAGATGAAGTCCGCCGGATAGGTGTCGTTGGCGTGGATCCCGCCGACCCTCGCCGCAGCCAGGATCACGGCGTCGGGCCGTTCGGCCTGCATGAAGGCGCGCACCGCGGCCTGGTCGGTGAGGTCGAGCTCCGCGCGGGTCCGCGTGACGAGGTCGAGTTCATCGCCGCGCGCGCGCCGGGCCTCTAGCTGGCGCAAAATCGCGCCGCCCACCATGCCGCGATGGCCCGCGATATGGACTTTCATCGCTGCCCGCCCTCAGTTTTCGATGCTGACCGGAAGCGTGAAGCCGTTATCCTTGAGGAAGGCATGGCGCCGCGCTTCCACGAGGTCGGCCGCGACCATCTCCGCGCACATTTCGCGAGCGGTGATCTCCGGCTCCCAGCCCAGCAGCTCGCGCGCCTTGGCGGGATCGCCGAGCAGGGTTTCGACTTCGGCCGGGCGGAAATAGCGCGGGTCGATCCGCATGACGACATCGCCCACCTTGAGCGCGGGCGCCTTGTCCCCCGTGATCCCGGCGACCGTCGCGATCTCGTCCGTGCCCTCGCCCGAGAATTCGAGCTCCAGGCCGAGCTCCTCCGCCGACCAGCGGATGAATTCGCGCACCGAATATTGCTGTCCGGTCGCGATGACGAAATCCTCGGGCTTGTCCTGCTGCAGCATCATCCACTGCATCCGCACGTAGTCATGGGCATGGCCCCAGTCGCGCAGGGCGTCGATATTGCCCATGTAGAGGCACGGTTCGAGCCCCTGCGCGATGTTGGCGAGGCCGCGCGTGATCTTGCGCGTGACGAAGGTCTCCCCCCGGCGCGGGCTTTCGTGGTTGAACAGGATGCCGTTGCAGGCATAGATCCCGTAGGCTTCGCGGTAGTTCACGGTGATCCAGTAGGCATAGAGCTTCGCCACCGCGTAGGGCGAGCGCGGATGGAAGGGCGTCGTTTCCTTCTGCGGCACTTCCTGCACCAGGCCGTAGAGTTCGGAGGTCGAGGCCTGATAGTAGCGGGCCTTCTTCTCGAGATCGAGGAATCGGATCGCCTCGAGCAGGCGCAGCGCCCCGAGCGCGTCGACATCCGCGGTGTATTCGGGCGATTCGAAGCTGACCGCGACGTGAGACTGCGCGGCGAGGTTGTAGATCTCGTCCGGCTGCACCTCGTGGATGATGCGCGTGAGGTTCGAGCTGTCGGTGAGGTCGCCGTAGTGGAGCGTGAGCTTGGGATTGGGCTGGTGCGGGTCCTGGTAGATGTGATCGATGCGCTGCGTGTTGAACAGCGAGGCGCGCCGCTTGATCCCGTGGACCTCGTATCCCTTGGCCAGCAGGAATTCGGCGAGATAGGACCCGTCCTGCCCGGTGATCCCCGAAATCAAAGCGCGCTTGGTCATGAGAGAGGATTCCTGCTGCGATTTTTCGTCGTCTGGTGATCGGCGACGCCGTCGCCGCGGCCCGGCCGGGCGTCATGCCCGGCCCGGGTCGGCAGGCGTCGCCACGGGTTTGCCAGCACCGGGACCATTTGAACAGGAGATTTGGCTCGGTCGCGGCGGCTTTTCGGGCGCTGCCCCGCCCTCTGCGCCGCGACCGGGCCAGCCTTGCCGGCAAGCCGCGCGACATAGCTGCGCTTGGTTGTGCAGGTGCAAAAACTTGTTTGTCTCGCCTGCCGCGATGCCTAGGGAAACAGGCCATGACGATGACACTCACGCATCTCCAGCGACTCGAGGCCGAGAGCATCCATATCTTCCGCGAGGTCGTGGCCGAGGCGGAGAACCCGGTCATGCTCTATTCGGTCGGCAAGGACTCCTCGGTCATGCTGCACCTGGCGCGCAAGGCCTTCCATCCCTCGCCGCCGCCCTTCCCGATGCTGCACGTCGCAAGCGGGTGGGATTTCCGCGACCTTCTCGATCACCGCGACCGGACCGTGCGCGAATACGGGCTCGAACTCATCGTCGCGCAGAACGAAGACGCCGAGGCGCAGGGCATCAATCCCTTCGACACCGGCAGCGCGCTCTATTCGCAGGCGCAGCTGACCGAACCGCTCAAGCGCGCGCTGACGCAGCACGGCTTCGACGCGGCCTTCGGCGGCGGGCGGCGCGACGAGGAGAAGGCGCGGGCGAAGGAGCGCGTGTTCTCGTTCCGCAACGCGGCGCATCGCTGGGACCCCAAGAACCAGCGGCCCGAGCTGTGGAACCTCTACAATGCCAGGAAGAACAAGGGCGAAAGCATCCGCGTCTTCCCGATCTCGAACTGGACCGAGCTCGACATCTGGCAATACATCGCGCTCGAGAAGATCGACATCGTCCCGCTCTACCTCTCGAAGAAGCGCCCGACGGTCACGCGCGACGGGCTGATCCTCGTGGTCGACGACGACCGCTTCCGCTTCGAGGAGGGCGAGGAGGTGGTCGAACGCTCGGTCCGTTTCCGCACGCTCGGCTGCTACCCGCTCACCGGCGCGACGATCAGCGAGGCCACGACCATGAACGCGATCATCCAGGAAATGCTGCTCGCCACCGGTTCGGAAAGGCAGGGCCGCGCGATCGACAAGGGGCAGTCGGCCTCGATGGAAGACAAGAAGCAGGAGGGCTATTTCTGATGGAAGGGTCAAAGCCCGCCGCCCCGGCATCCGGCTTCGTCGCCGACGCGCTGATCGCCGAGGACATCGACGCCTATCTCCACCGGCACCAGCACAAGGAACTGCTGCGCTTCATCACCTGCGGCAGCGTCGACGATGGCAAGTCCACGCTGATCGGGCGCCTGCTCTACGATTCGAAGATGATCTTCGAGGACCAGCTCGCCGCGCTCGAAAGCGACAGCAAGCGGCACGGGACACAGGGGCAGGAGATCGACTTCGCGCTGCTGGTCGACGGGCTTTCGGCCGAGCGCGAACAGGGCATCACGATCGATGTCGCCTATCGCTTCTTCGCGACGGAGAAACGCAAGTTCATCGTCGCCGACACGCCGGGGCACGAACAATACACCCGCAACATGGTGACCGGCGCCTCGACCGCCGACTGCGCGGTGATCCTGGTGGACGCGAGGAAGGGCGTGCTGCAGCAGACGCGGCGCCATTCCTACCTCGTCCACCTGCTCGGCATTCGTCACATCGTGCTGGCGGTGAACAAGATGGACCTCGTCGATCACGACCAGTCGACCTTCGAGCACATCGTCGCCGACTACCGCACCTTCGCAAAGGACGTGGGGATCGAAGGTTTCACCGCGATCCCGATCTCGGGCTTCAGGGGCGACAACATCACCACGGCGCCGTCCGGCAACACGCCGTGGTACGAAGGCCCCTCGCTGATCGAGCATCTCGAAAGCGTCGAGGTCGCCGCGACCGCCGCGCAGGAACGCGCGTTCCGGATGCCGGTGCAATGGGTCAACCGCCCCGATCTCGACTTCCGCGGCTTTTCCGGCCTGATCGCAAGCGGCACGGTGCGCCCCGGCGACCCGGTGCGGATCGTGCCTGCGGGCAGGACCAGCAAGGTGAAGTCGATCACGACCTTCGACGGCGACCTCGACGTGGGCGTGGCGGGCCAGTCGGTCACGCTCACGCTTGCAGACGAGGTCGATTGCAGCCGCGGCGACGTCATCGCGGCCGCGGGCGATCCCCCGCAGGCCTCCGACCAGTTCCGCGCGACCCTGGTGTGGCTGTCGGAAGAAGAGCTGAAACCCAGGCGCGGCTACTGGCTCAAGCTCGGCACGCAGACGGTGACCGCAACCGTCCAGGCCCCTGAATACGAGATCGACGTGAACACGCTCGATCACCTCGCGGCCAAGACGCTGGAGCTGAATTCCATCGGCGTCGCCGATTTCTCGACCGACCGGCCGATCACCTTCGAGCCCTACGAGACGAGCCGACAATTGGGCGGCTTCATCCTGATCGACAAGTTCACCAATGCGACCGTGGGTGCGGGGATGATCCGCTATGCCCTGCGCCGCGCGCAGAACGTCCACTGGCAGCCGACCACGATCACCCGCGAAGACCACGCGGCGCTGAAGAACCAGGTTCCGCGCGTGCTGTGGTTCACCGGGCTTTCGGGTTCGGGCAAGAGCACGATCGCCAACGAGGTCGAAAAACGGCTCGCGGTGATGAACCGCCACACCTTCCTGCTCGACGGGGACAATGTGCGCCACGGTCTCAACCGCGATCTCGGCTTTACCGAGAACGACCGGATCGAGAACATCCGCCGCGTGGGCGAGGTGGCGAAGCTGATGGCGGATGCGGGGCTGATCGTCCTCACCGCCTTCATCAGCCCCTTCCGGGCCGAACGGCGCATGGTTCGCGAGATGCTCGCGCAAGGCGAATTCATCGAGATCTTCGTCGACACCCCGCTCGAAGTTGCCGAACAGCGCGACGTGAAGGGCCTCTATGCCAAGGCGCGCAGCGGCAAGCTCAAGAACTTCACCGGGATCGACAGCCCCTATGAACCGCCGGAAAACCCGGAAATCACCGTCAACACGGTCGAAATGACGCCCGAGGAAGCGGCTCAGCACATCATCGAGGCGATCCTGCCGCTCAAGTGAGCGCGGGCGAGCGGGTACCATTGGGGGGCAGAATGACCGACGCCGAATTCGCCGCGCATCTCGCCGAGCTGGCGGGGCGCATCCTGATCGAGGTCCGCGCGAGCGGGATCTTCGAAGGCCCCGCGAACGGCAAGGCGCTCGGCAGGGCGGGCGATGCCACCGCGAACGAGTTCCTGTGCCACGCGATCCGCGCCGCGCGGCCTGACGACGGGCTGTTGTCCGAAGAGGAAAAGGACGGCACCGAAAGGCTTGCCAGGGAGCGCGTCTGGATCATCGATCCGGTCGACGGGACGCGCGAATACGGCGAGCAGCGCGCCGACTGGGCGGTCCATGTCGGGCTTGCCATCGGCGGCGAGGCGAAGGTCGGCGCGGTGGCTTTGCCGGGCTTCGATGGAGGGCTCGTCCTGCGTTCCGACCGGCCCGCACCGCTTGGCGACGCCGCCGCGCGCCCGCGCTTCCTCGTCAGCCGCACCCGCCCCGCACGCGAGGCCGAGGACGTCTGCACCGGCATGGGCGGCGAGCTCGTGCCGATGGGCAGCGCCGGGGCAAAGGCGATGGCGGTGGTGCGCGGCGAGGCGGAGATCTACCTCCATTCGGGCGGGCAGTACGAATGGGACAGCTGCGCACCCGTGGCGGTGGCGGCGGCGCATGGCCTGCACTGTTCGCGCATCGACGGTTCGCCGATCCGCTACAACAACCGGGACACCTACCTCCCCGACCTCCTGATCTGCCGGCCCGAATACGCCGAAGAGGTGCTGCGCCGCGTCGCCGCGCTCGGCTAGCCGGCTAGCCGTCGCCCTCGGCGCCCGTATCGGCGGAGGAGCCGGGCACGGGTTCGTCGGGGACGAGGGTCACGGCGATCTCGACCCGCCGGTTGCGCGCGCGGCCTGCGGGATTGGGCGAGCCGTCGGGCAGGGCGTTGGGCGCGACCGGGTTCTGTTCTCCGAACGCGATCACCCTGATCCGCTCCGCGGCGATGCCCTCCTCGACCAGCCAGTCCTTCACCAGCGCGCCGCGCTTTTCCGATGCGCGCATGTTCCCTTCGTCGCTGCCCTGCGAATCGGTGTGCGCGCGCAGCACGATCGGCGCGCCGGTCGCGACCTGTTCGGATTCGAGCACCCGCTCGAGCGCGGCGACGGCATCGGCGTCAAGCTCGGTCGAGGCTTCGGGAAAGCCGATCACCACCTCGAGCGGTTCGAGCGACACTTCCGGCAAATCGGGGGGCGCGATGCCGGGCCGCAGGATCGAGACGGAGCCGGGCTCCTCCTCGGTCTCGGCCTCCGTCTCGGCCTCCGTCTCGCTCGCCGGGTCTTCCCTCGCGGCGGGCTCGGGGGCTTCGCTTTCGTCCGGCCGGTCCTGGCACGCGGCGAGGCTCACGGCCAGTGCCAGCGGGGCCAGGTATTTCATCATCGTCATCGGCTCCTCATTCGGTGTCCATGGTTCCCATGCCGGTCAGCCCGGCTGCGGTTTTCCCTTCGGGTTCCGCGCGGCGTTGCGCTCGGCATTCTTGCGCCCGGCCTCCTTGCCCGCGCGCTTGGCGGCGCGTTCCTCGGGCGTCTTGATCTGCGGCGGCGAGAAGGAAATGATCGTGTCGCCCGCCCGCGGTTCGGGGCGGGCGGCGTGGGTGAAGAAGCGCAGGTTGCCCGCGGCGCGCACGAGCAGCAGCATATGCGCGCTATCGGGGAGTTTCTGCTGCGCGTCCTCGAAGGCGAAGGCGTCCGACAGCTTGGTCTTGCGGAACACCCAGCCCTGCTGCTGGCGTTCGTGCACGTCATCGACGCCGAAGCCGCTTTCGAACAGCGCGCGCCCGCGGATCGAGGGCGGGAGCGAATGGCGATCGCCGTCCGTCTCGCGCGAATCGCCGAGCTGGTAGACGCTGTCGCGCCCGATCTGGTGCGCGAATTCGTTGCAGACGAGCGCGTTGTAGGCCTCGTTCTCGGTCGCGGCGACGAGCACCTGGTAGGGGGAGAGGTCGAGATTGTGCTCGGTCGCCTCGTTCAGGATCTCGCCGTGGTAGAAGGGCATCCCCTCGCGCCGCGCCGCGGCCAGGCGCTGCCAGCTCGAATCGACGATCATGATCGGGGTCTTGAGCGCCTGCATCTCCTTGGCGAGCGCGATCGTCCACGGGGTCGAGCCGACGATCAACAGGCCGGGGCGCGACGTGCCCTTGAGGCCGAGCCAGCGCGCGACGATGTCGATCGTGAAACCGTGCGCCACGACGGTTGCGAAGACGACCGCGAAGCTGAGCGCGGTCAGCACCTGCCCGTCGGAATAGCCCAGATCTTCGAGGCGCAGCGCGAACAGGCCTGAAATCGCGACCAGCACGATCCCGCGCGGGGCGATCCAGGCGACGAACAGGCGTTCGTTCCAGGGCACGCGCGAACCGAGCAGGCTGACCAGCACGGTGATCGGGCGGACCACGAACAGCAGCGCCAGCACGAACAGCAGGAAGCGCAGGCCGACCGGCTCGCGCGGGTCGAGATAGGCGAGGTCCTCCACGGTCAGGCTCGCCGAAAGGATGACGAAGATGCCCGAGACCAGCAGGACCGCAACGTTCTCCTTGAACGGGTGGATCGAACGCAGGCTCGTGAAATTCGTGTTGGCGAGGGTCACGCCCATCACCGTCACCGCGACGAGCCCCGATTCGTGTTCGATCTGGTTGGTGAGGACGAAGACCCCGATCACGGTCGAGAACAGGACGGGGACCTTGAGATATTCGGGAATGCCCCCGCGCGGAAACACGAAGGCGACCGCGCGCGCCGCGGCGTAGCCGAGGAGGCCCGAAAGGATCGCGGCGATGATGAGCGGGGGGACCACGTCCACGAGGGTCGCGTCGGGGGCATCGACGAGGCGGCGGAAATATTCATAGGCGATCAGCGCGCAGAGCGCCCCGATGGGGTCGTTGACGATGCCTTCCCACTTGAGGATGTTGCTCGGCCGCGTGCTCACGGTCGCCTGCCGCAGCAGCGGGATGACGACGGTCGGCCCCGTGACGATGAGGATGCCGCCGAACAGCACCGCGACCGGCCAGGCCAGCCCTGCGATCTCGCTCGCCACGAAGGCGCTGAGCGCCCAGCCGACCGCGACGCCGATGGTGGCGAGCCGCCAGACCGCGCTGCCCATGTCGCGCAATTCCCTGAGGTCGAGGCTGAGCCCGCCCTCGAACAGGATGAGCGCGACGCCGATGCCGATCGCCGGGTCGAGCAGGTCGCCGAAGGCCGCTTCCGGATCGATCAGGCGATAGCCCAGTTCGCCCGCGACCGGCCCCGCGAGAAAGCCCGCGGCGAGCATCAGCACGATCGCCGGCAGGCCCGTGCGCCACGCGAGCCATTGCGCCCCGATGCCGAGAATGCCGATCGTGGCGATGACGAGTGCTTGCGATTCCATGCCGGCTGCCGGGCTCCTCCCGCCTGATCAATGCCCCCGGCACATGCGCGTTCCGCAGGTCCGGGCGGTCGTGGTCCGTGCGCGGGAGCCTATTCGCCCTCGAATTCCATCAGCGTGCGGACATCGACCCCCGCCTCGCGCAGCCGCCGTGCCCCGCCGAGGTCGGGCAGGTCGATCACGAACAGCGCCTGTTCGACCACCGCGCCCGCGCGCCGGAGCAGTTCGACCGCGGCAAGCGCGGTGCCGCCCGTCGCGATGAGATCGTCGACGATCGACACCTTCTGTCCCGGCCGGACCGCGCCCGGGTCGATCTCCAGCCGGTCCTTGCCGTATTCGAGATCATATTCGACCCCGATCGTCTCGACCGGGAGCTTGCCGGGCTTCCGCACCGGGATGAAGCCGGTGCCGAGCGCGACCGAAACCGCCGCGCCGAAGATGAAGCCGCGCGCCTCCATGCCCGCGATGTCCTCTGCCCCGCCGTCCTTCGCCATGTCCGCGAGATGGTGGACGCTGGAAGCGAGCGCGCGCGGATGGCCGATCACCGTGGTGATGTCGCGGAACTGGATGCCGGGGACGGGAAAGTCGGGCACGGTGCGGACCAGCGCCTTGATCGCGTCCGGTGAAAGCCGATCGTCGGTCATCGTTTGCGCCATCGCCTCGCGTCCCCTGGTCTTGCGGCCGTGCCAGCGCAAACTGGCGCCGGCCCCCGGTGCGGGCCTAGAAAGCACGGCGCCCCATCATCCGCAAGGGAGGATGGGGCGCCATCGTGTCGTCCGCGTGTCGGGCGCGTGTCGGGCGCGTGTCGCCCGCGCGCAAGAGCGCGTAAGGCCTACTTCTTCTTCGGCTTCATCCCGGCCCAGACCTGCTTGTAGGACAGGAAGGCCAGCGCCGTCATGAACAGGAGGAACCCGATCACGACCCAGCCGGTCTGCTTGCGCTGGATCATCTTGGGCTCCGCCGTCCAGGCGAGGAACGCGGTCACGTCGGCCGAGATCTGTTCGGCGCTCGCCTCGGTCCCGTCGGGATAGGTCACCAGCCCGTCGTAGATCTGCTGCGGCATGGCGAGGTTGATGCTCGGGAAATAGACGTTGAAATAGAGGCCCGAGGGCGTTTCGAAACCGGTCTTCTCGACGAGTTCGGGATCGGGCTCGACGTAGCCGAGATTGAGCGAATAGATGTAGTGCACCCCGTCCGGACGCGCCTTCGTGATCAGCGAAAGGTCGGGGGGATAGGCGTTGTTGTTCGCCAGGCGCGCCGCGGTCTCGTTGGGATAGGGCAGCGGGAAATGGTCGGTCGGCTCGGCCGGGCGCATGATTTCCTCGCCCGTCTGCGGATCGATCCCGGGAACCTGCCAGCTCGCCGCCTCGGCGCGCACTTCCTCTTCGGAAAAGCCGATGTCCTCGAGGTTGCGGAAGGCGACGTAGCGCAGCGAATGGCAGCTCGAACAGACCTGCTTGTAGACCGAATAGCCGCGCTGCAGCTGGGCATAGTCCCATTGGCCGAGCGGTCCTTCGAAGGAGAACCCGCCCGCGGGGGCGATGTTGTCTTCCTTGAAGGCGTAATAGTCCGCTTTTTCCGGCGCGGAGTAGTTGATGACACCGGGCAGCAGCGACCACAGGACGAGGATGCCCGTGATCACCAGGCCGACGATGATGCCTGCGAGGCGGATGGTCATGACCGAACTCTTTCTCGTAATCGGGTCGAGTTGAGGAAGGGAGCGAGGGGCCGGGCGGCCCCTCGCCTCATTCTGCGGGTGCGAGCGAGCCGTCGGGTTCGCTGCCGGGCAGGGGCTTGACCACCTTGCCGGGATTGTCCCCGCCGCCTTCGGTGCTTCCCGGCTTGTCCGAGCCGAGCACCGCCTCGGTGATCGAGAAGGGCAGCGGCTTGGGCACTTCGATCTGGCTCACGATCGGCAGGATCACGAGGAAGTGCAGGAAGTAATAGGCAGTGGCGATCTGGCTCAGGATGACCCACGGTTCCTCCGCCGGCGACCCGCCGCAGATCGTCAGCAGGATCATGCAGGGGATGAGGCCGAACCAGAAGAACTTCTTGAACAGCGGGCGATAGCTCCCCGAACGGATCGGGCTCTTGTCGAGCCAGGGCAGGAAGAACCACACCAGGATCGAGCCGAACATCGCGATCACGCCGAGCAGCTTGGCCGGGACCAGCGTGAAGCCGAAGATCGCGAGGTCGCCGGTGAAGGCGCGCAGGATCGCGTAGAACGGCAGGAAGTACCATTCGGGAACGATGTGCGCCGGAGTCGAGAGCGGGTTCGCCTCGATGTAGTTGTCCGGGTGGCCCAGCACGTTCGGCAGGAAGAACACGAACAGCGCGAAGAGGATCAGGAAGACGCCGAGCCCGAAACCGTCCTTCGCCGTGTAGTACGGGTGGAACGGCACGGTGTCGCTTTCCTGCTTCACCTCGACGCCGGTCGGGTTCGACGAACCCGGGATGTGCAGGGCCCAGATGTGCAGGATCACGACGCCCGCGATCACGAACGGCAGCAGGAAGTGCAGCGAGAAGAAGCGGCTGAGCGTCGCGTCGTTCGGGGCATAGCCGCCCACCAGCCAGACCTGCAGCGGCTCGCCGATCAGCGGGATCGCGCCGAACAGGCCGGTGATGACCTTGGCGCCCCAGAAGCTCATCTGGCCCCAGGGCAGCACGTAGCCCATGAAGGCGGTCGCCATCATGAGGAGGAAGATGACCACGCCGAGCAGCCAGATCATCTCGCGCGGGGCCTTGTAGGAGGAATAATAGAGGCCGCGGAAGATGTGCAGGTAGATGACGATGAAGAAGAAGCTCGCCCCGTTGGCGTGGGCATAGCGCAGCGCCCAGCCCCAGTTCACGTTGCGCATGATGTGTTCGACCGAGGCGAAGGCCACGCCGACATCCGATTCGTACTGCATCGCGAGCACGACCCCGGTCACGATCTGCAGCATGAGACAGAAGCCCGCCAGCACGCCGAAGTTCCACATGTAGTTGAGATTGCGCGGAACAGGGTATCCGCCGCCGATCGCATTGTAGACCAGCCGCGGCACCGGCAATTTCTCGTCGATCCACTTGGTGAAAGCGGATTTCGGTTCGTATTGTTTTGCCCAGGCGAAGCTCATGGCGCTCTTCTCGATGTTACTGCGTTGCTAGTCTGGTCGATTGTCGTTCTTGGCGACGCTGCCCTAACGACGAAGGCAGGCCGCAGTCCAGATACGGAAGATCAGCCGACACGGATGGTCGTGTCGGAGGTGAATTGGTATTCCGGCACGACCAGATTGGTCGGGGCGGGGCCTTTGCGCGTTCTTCCGGCGGTGTCGTAATGCGAACCGTGGCAGGGGCAGAAATAGCCCCCGTATTCGCCCTTCTCCTCGCCCGAGGCGGCGCCCAGCGGCACGCAGCCGAGATGGGTGCACACGCCCAGGGTGACGAGATATTCCTTCTTGCCTTCCTTGGTCCGGTCGGCGAGCGTTTCCGGATCGCGCAGGGTCGAAACGTCGACGGCCTCGGCCTCGGCGATTTCTTCCTGCGTCAGGCGGCGCACGAACAGCGGCTGCGAACGGAAGGTGTCCTTGATCGCCATGCCCGGCTCGAGCGCGGCGAGATCGACATCGGTGGTCGACGCGGCAAGGACATCGGCCGAAGGCGCCATCTGGCTCACCAGCGGATAGATCGCGCCGACAGCGGCCACGCCCCCCGCGCTCAGCGCGGCGATGTGGATCCAGTCGCGGCGGCGAACGCCTTCCTCGTCAAGCAGGTTGGGATCCGCCATCGCGGTTCCACCAGTGTCAGCACCAGAATTGGCCATCTCTTCCTACCTTGCCTTAAGCTCTGTCTCGTCAATCTGACCGGACCTGGCGGCGGGATGCCGCCTGGCCCACGTCGGTCATGAAACTTGCGTCTCGCCGACTCGGCCCGCGGGCGGGCTGCCGATCTGCTCTCAAGATGTTTCCCGGTCCCGCCCGGCAAGCACGACACACCGTGCCTCAAAGTAGACGGAGCCGCGCCCTTACCCACAAAGGGCGAGGAATCCAACACTGTTTTGAGCACTCTTCGTTCGGACTGCTGCAAGCCCGGGCTGGCGCCCGTCAGGGCAGCGCGATCAGACTGATCTGGCGCCCGTAGGCCGGCGAGCCGTGCAAGGAGGCCCTTCTGTAGGAGTAGTAACGCTGCCTATGTGAGAATGTATCCCCGCCAACATAATTTATTTTTTGCACGCCCGCTTGCGTGAGTTGTGCGGCGACATGGCCGCGCAGGTCGAACTGCCAGCGCGCCCTGCCCTCTCGTGGCGGCGCGGGGACGAAATGGCGCTCGTCGGCGGGGGAGAAATGGGTGCGGAAGGCCGCGTCGACCTCATAGCTTTCCTGCGCGATGGTCGGACCGATCGCGGCGGCCACTCTCGCCCGGTCGCCGCCGAGAGCCTCCATCGCCGCAAGCGTGTTCTCGATCACCCCGCCCTGCGCACCGCGCCAGCCGGCATGGGCCGCGCCGATCACGCGCGCCTCGGCGTCGGCCAGCAGGACCGGGGCGCAGTCGGCAGTGACGATGCCGAGCGCAAGGCAGGGCCGGTCGGTCACCACCGCGTCCGCGACCGGGCGGCCCTCGGGGGCATCCTCCCACGCCTCGCCAACCGTCACGACATCGGGCGAATGGACCTGGTGCGGCGCGACGAGCCTTGCGGCCGGCAGGATCGCTTCGGCCGCCGCCGCCCTGAGCGCGGCGATCGCACCCGCCCCGCCCGGCCCGCCATACCCGAACTGGTGCGCGCCCCCAGTGCTGCCGAAGAAGCCGTGCGGTATTCCTTCCAGCGCCTCGGCCCGTTCGATCGCGAAGGGCTCCACCCCTAATCCCCGAGGCTGCGCGTGACCTGTTCGTAGGTGTCGCGCGAGAGATTGCCGGCGGCAAGGATGCGTTCGAGTTCGCCCTTCATCAGCGCGGCGCGCCCCGGCTCGATCCGGCGCCAGCGGCCCAGCGGCGAGACGAAGCGAGCCGCGGTCTGGGGGTTCGCCCTGTCGACTTCGAGGATGACGTCGGCGATCATGCGGTAGCCTTCCCCGCCGGCATCGTGGAAGCCCTTGGGATTGCCCGCGAAGGCCATGTAGAGCGAGCGCAGGCGATTGGGATTCCTCAGCGTGAAGTCGGGATGCCTCGCCAGTGCCTGGACCTGCGCGATCACGTCGGGATGGAGCGACAGCGCCTGCAGGGTGAACCACTTGTCGATCACCAGCGCATTGCCGCGATAGCGTTCGTAGAAGGCGGCGAGCCGCTGCTCGCGCGCCGGGTGGTCGAGCCCGGCGAGCACCATCAGCGCGCCCTGCCGGTCGGTCATGTTGTCGGCGGCATCGTATTGCGCGGCGGCGAGGTCGGCCGCGCTCGCCGGGTCTGCGGCGGCGAGGAGAACGAGCGCCTGCGTCTTGACCTTGCGCGCCCCGCGCCCCGCCGGATCGTCGAACGCGATGGCGCTCGCGCGTTCGTGACAGGCCGAAAGCTCGCCCGCGAGTTCGCTGCCGAGCGCCGCCTTCAGCGCCTCGCGCTCGCGGTGGATCGCGCCGGGATCGGCCTTGCGCCCGGACTTCGCCCCCGAATCGGCCATGGCCTCGAACAGGTAGGCCTCGCTCGGCAGCAGCATCAGCTCCCCGCGCATCGCGTCGTCGAGCTCGCCGTCGGTCAGCACCGCGCGCATCGCCGCCACGATCGCCGCGCGCCCCTCGGCGGCGGCGGCGGCGGACAATTCCCCGCTCGCCGCGCCGACGAGATGCGAGAGCGCCAGCTCCTGCATCGCCTCGGTCCGGGCGAAGGGATCATCGTCGCGCGCGGCGAGGAAGACGAGGTCTTCGTGCGCGAGTTCCCGCTCGATGATGACCGGGGCGGAAAAGCCGCGATTGATCGAAACGACCGGACCGGGTCCGGCGAGCGGCAGGTCGAAGCTCCGCTCCGCCTCGTCGAGCACGACCAGCCGTTCCTCGCCCAGCGCGCCGCCATCGGGGGCATTGCCGCGCGAATGGACCGCGACGCGCAGCGGGATCGGCATGGGCTGCTTGTCCAGCTGGCCCGGGGTCGCGGGGACCGTCTGCGAGAGGGTCAGCGTGAGCGTGTCGCCGCTCACCCGGGAGCGGACCTTCACCCGCGGCGTGCCGGCCTGCGAATACCACAGGCGGAACCGTTCCAGGTCGAGCCCGGCGCCTTCCTCGATCGCGCGGACGAAATCCTCGCAGGTCGCCGCCTCGCCGTCATGGCGGTCGAAATAGAGGTCGGTCCCGGCCCGGAACCGCCCGGCGCCTGCCATGGTCCGCATCATGCGGATCACCTCGGCCCCCTTGTTGTAGACGGTCGCGGTGTAGAAATTGCTGATCTCGCGGTAGGAATCGGGCCGGATCGAATGGGCGAGCGGCCCCGCATCCTCGGGGAATTGCGCCGCGCGCAGGATGCGGACATCCTCGATCCGTTTCACCGCCTCGCCCCGCATGTCCTGCGAGAAGAGCTGGTCGCGCAGCACGGTGAAGCCTTCCTTGAGCGAAAGCTGGAACCAGTCGCGGCAGGTCACGCGGTTGCCCGACCAGTTGTGGAAATATTCGTGCGCGATCACGCCTTCGACCGCGTCGAAATCGGCATCGGTCGCGGTGTCCGGGTCGGCCAGCACGTATTTCGTGTTGAAGACGTTGAGGCCCTTGTTCTCCATCGCCCCCATGTTGAAATCCGACACGGCGACGATGTTGTAGAGATCGAGGTCGTATTCGCGCCCGAAGGTTTCCTCGTCCCATTTCATCGAGCGATGCAGCGATTCGAGCGCGTGATCGGTCAGCGCGAGGTCTTCGGCCCGGACCCAGATGTTGCATTCGACCCTGCGGCCAGAGCGGGTGACGAAGGGCTTCGAATTGGCGACGAGATCGCCCGCCACGAGCGCGAAGAGATAGGACGGCTTGGGCCAGGGATCGTGCCATTCGGCCCAGTGCGTACCGTCGCCGTTCTCGCCCTCGCCCGTGCGGTTGCCGTTGGCGAGCAGGATCGGGAAGGCGTCCTTCGGCCCCTCCATCCGCACGGTGTAGGTGGACAGCACGTCGGGCCGGTCGGGGAAGAAGGTGATGCGGCGGAAACCTTCGGCCTCGCACTGGGTGCACAGCATCCCGCCCGAGGCGTAGAGGCCCATCAGCTGGGTGTTGGCGGAAGGGTCGATCTCGGTGACGATCTCGACCTCGTGCCCCTCGCCCGGAAGCGTCAGGACCAGATCGGGTCCGTCCATGCGGTAATCGGCGACCTGCACCCCGTCGATCGCGACCCGCAGCGGGGTCAGCCCGTCGCCGTCGAGGCGCAGGTCCTGCGTCTGCTCGTCCGAGGCCGGGTTGCGCTCCACCCTGAGGGTCGCCGTCACGCGGGTCCTGTCGAGGCCGAGCCGGAAAGCGAGGCGGGTCTCGGGTACCGCCCAGGGGAAGGGCCGGTAGTCCTCGCGCCGGATGATCGGCGGCTCCTTCGGGGGCGGCGCCGCATCGGCGGTCGAGGTGTTGCCTTCGGGGTTCGTCGGGGTCCTGGCTGCATCCATGCCCTGCGATTTAGATTGATTCGCGCCCGCGTCCAACCGCATGGAGCAGGCCATGTCGCATTTGTTGATCTTCGGACTCGGATACACGGCGCAGCGGATCGCGGCGCGGCTGCGCGAAAACGGCTGGCAGGTGCGCGCGACGGGCAGCGTCGGCGACCTCGATTTCGGCGATCGCGAAGCGGTGCTCTCGGCGCTGGACGGGGCGAGCCACGTCCTCTCCTCGGTTCCGCCGGATCGCGCTGCCGGAACCGATCCGGTGCTCGAGGCCTATGGCGCGGCGCTGGCGGGCAGGCCGCTGTTCTACCTTTCCTCGACCGGCGTCTATGGCGACCGGCAGGGCGCATGGGTGGACGAGGCGACGCCGACCATCGCCGAGGGCGGCGAGGGCCGCCGCAACGCCCGGGCCGAGGCGGACCTCGCGTGGCTCGACCTCGGCGCGCGGGTGTTCCGCCTGCCCGGCATATATGGCCCGGGGCGCAGCGCATTGGACCGCGTGCGCGAGGGGAAGGCGCGGCGCATCGACCTGCCCGGGCAGGTCTTCAGCCGCATCCATGTCGACGACATTGCCGGCGCGGTGGTCGCGGCGCTGCTGCGGGACGCGCCGCCCGGGGCCTACAATATCGGCGACGACCTTCCCGCGAGCGGCAATGAAGTGACCGAGCACGCCTGCCGCCTGCTCGGCGTGCAGCCCCCGCCGCTCGAAAGTCTCGAGGAAGCCGCCCTTTCCGAGATGGCCCGCGGTTTCTACATGGAGAACCGCCGGGTCGCGAACGGCAAGGCGAAGCGGGTGCTGGGCTGGACTCCGCGCTTTCCCACCTATGTCGAAGGGCTGGAAAGCCTGTCCTAGCCCCGGGCCAGCGCTTACCGAGCCTCCTATGTCCTCAAGCGGGCCGTTTCCTCGACCTGGATCGCCTTCTGCCGCCGCGCCTTCAGCGCGATCACCATGCCGAGCACCGCCAGCGCCATCCCCACCGCGGTGAGCAGGGTCCAGCGATAATCCTCGAACAGGGTCGAGAGCGCCATCGCCACCGCGATCGTGAGGATCGAGTTATAGGCCGTGCGCCCTGCCCCGATCTCCCGCACGAGGTTGTAATGCAGCGGAAAGGTCACGACCGATCCGATCAGCGCGAGATAGGCGATGCCCGCCCAGTAGGTCGGCTTTGCCGGGAAGGGCGGCGGGCCGGCGGTGGCGAGGGCATAACCGAGGTCGAACACGGTGCCATACAGCATCGCCCAGGCGAGCAGGCTCACCATCGGCACTGCACGCCCGGTCGGATTGGCCTGGATCACGTTCGCGACCGAGGCGGCGAGGATGCCGAGCAGGGCAAGCGCGATGCCGAGCAGCACGTTGCCGCCGACGACGCCCGCATCGGGGTTCGCCCGCCATTCGTGGACCAGCAGGAAGGAAACGCCGACGATCGCCACCGCGCTGCCGACGATGAACCCGCCCTGCACCCGCTCGCCCAGAAATGCCCTTGCGAACAGGGCATTGGGCACCATCAGCAGCGCGAACATCATCGCCACGATCCCGGAGGTGACGTAAAGCTCGGCGTGATAGACGAACAGGAAATTGCCCGAGAACTGGAACAGCCCGACCAGCACCGCCAGCCGCTGTTCCGGCCCCGTCAGGCGCAGCCGCCGCTTCATCACCAGCGCGACGCAGAACAGCGCCGGCGTGGCGAGCGCGAAGCGGTAGAACACGCTCCACGCCGCGGGCACGCCGTCGATCTGCCCGGTGATGACGAACCAGGTCGAACCCCAGATCGTGCCGGTCAGGACGAAGGGGAGGATGACCCTCCACCTCAGCATGTCGGTCGTGCCGGCGCTCACAGCGAGGCGATCGCCCGGCCGAGCTCGATTGCATCCTCCTGCGCCGTGTTCCAGGCGGTGACGAAGCGCGCGGCCCCGGCGCCCCAGTCGTAGAAGGCGAACCCCTGCTCCCGCAGCGCCGCGCGCTCCTTGGGGGAAAGCCGCACGAACAGCTCGTTCGCCTCGACCGCGTGCATCAGCCGGTCGCCGCAGCCGCTCGCCACTTCCTGCGCCGCCGCATTGGCGTGGGCGGCATTGGCGAGCCACAGGTCGTCCTCCAGCATCGCCAGCACTTGCGCCGCGAGATAGCGTCCCTTGCACTGGAGGTGCCCGGCGCGCTTGCGGCGATAGCGGACCTCGGCCGCCTTGTCGGGATCGAACAGGACCACCGCCTCGGCGCCCATGCCGCCGTTCTTGATGAAGCCGAAGGCGAGGCTGTCGACCGGGCCGCTGGCCGCACGCGCCGCCTCGCCCGCATCCTCCGACAGGCCGGCCGCCGCATTGGCGAAGCGCGCCCCGTCCATGTGGAGTCCGAGCCCGCGCGTCGCGGCGAACTTGCCCAGCGCCTCGAGCTCGGGCAGGGCATAGGCGCGGCCATATTCGCTCGCCTGCGTGATCGAAATGGCGTGCGGCTGGACCTGGTGGACATCGTCGCGGATCGGGTCGATCGCGGCCGCGATCCCCTCCGGCGTCAGCAGCGCGCCTTCGCCCGGGACCAGGATCAGCTTCGCCCCATGCAGGAAGAAGCCGGGCGCGCCGCCCTCGTCGACCTCGATGTGCGCCTCCTCGTGGCACACCACCGCACCGTGGGGCGCGCACATGGTCCCGAGCGCGAGGCAGTTAGCCGCCGTGCCCGTCGCCACCCAGAGCCCCGCACACTCACGCCCGAACAGGTCGGTGAAGCGTGCGTCGAGTTCGGCCGAGAGCGCGTCGCCGTCATACGGATTGTCGGGGCTGTCGGCCGCGCGCATCGCCTCCCACACCTTCGGGTGGACGGCGGCGGCGTTGTCGGAGAGAAAGGGTTTCGCGCTGGACATCGAGGAACGCCTCTAGCCGCCATGGCGTTGATGGCAAGGAGGAGCATCACCCATGACCGAACCGCACACCGAAGGCGAACCGACCATCACCCATCATGTCCAGGGCCAGGGCGGGCGCTATGTCGCCGAATTGCCGGGCGAGGTCGACCAGGGCTTCCTCGAATGGCAGCCGGGCGATGCCGACGACGTGCGCGTCGCGCGCACCACGGTCGTCCCCCGCGCGATCGGCGGGCGCGGCGTCGCCGCGCGGCTGACCGAACGCATGGTCGAGGACGCCCGGCGCGAAGGCTTCCGGATCGATCCCGCCTGCTCCTATGTCGCAAGGAAATTCGACGAGAACCCCGACTGGAGCGACCTCAGGGCCTAGGCGCGGCCATCGTCCAGCCGCGAGAAATCGGTCGCGGCGATCGTCTCGATCACCTTTGCGCGCAACTCGCGCGCGCGTTCGAGCGGCACGCCGGGGATAGAGAATTCGCCGCCTGCCAGCCCCAGGTGCACGGTCGCATAGCCGCGGTGCCGTGCGATCGGACCCTGTGCGATCTCGACCGAGTGCAGCTTCAGACGGGTCGCGACCTGCATCCGTGGCGACAGGATCCCGCTCACCCCCATGATCTGCGCGTCGTCGAGGGCGTGCCGCTTGAACCGCCAGGCGAGCGCCTGCAGGCCAGCGTTGACCACGCCCAGCAGCAACGGCCCGCCCACCGCGAGCGAGGTCCATTCGGGCGCCCGGATCGAGGTCGCGATCCCGGCGATGATCGCGACGATGAAGAAGACGAGCGAATTGAGGATCATCGCATCGGTGCGGTAGGCTAGGGTCGCGCGATGCCAGTCCTCGTCCGCACCCGGCAGGCGGAAGCCCGCGGCCCTGGCGATCGGCTCGATCTCGGACAGCCGGGCGAAGGGCGCGACGACATGGCTCGACTGGCCTGCGTCCTGCGCGAGGCTGACGAAGCTCAGCCCGTGCCAGCCGAAACGGTAGCGCAGCCAGCCGGTCGTGAGCATGATCCCCTGCACCCGGTGGACCGGCATGACCACGTCGGTCCGGGTGAACAGGCCGCGGCGGCGGCGAAAGCCCCGCGCCGTGCGCTCGAGCACGAAGCCCCATTCGCGCGCGACGGTCCGCATGATGCCCGTGGCCGAGCCGATGAACAGCACCGCGACCAGCCCCGCCAGCGCGGTCAGCGCCTGCCCGTAGGCGCCCAGTTCGAGAACCCAGCTGCCCTGCCGTTCGACCACCTGTTCCACGACCTGTTCGTCGATGTCGTCGAAGTCGATGAAACTGTTGGCATACTGGAACAGGCCGCCCAGGACCGCGAAGACCGCGAGCGAGAATTCGAACAGGCCGAAGGTCAGGATGCGCCGCGTGTCCATCGCGAAGAGCCTTTCGCCCTCCTCGCGCGCGGCGGGCTCGGCTTGCCCGGTGGTCGGGCGCGCGCTTTCCTCCTGCGCCTCGTCGCGCCGCTCGCGCACCAGTTGCCGCAACCGCTCGCCCTCGGCGCTGGACAGGTAGGCGAGCGCGAGGTCGTCCGCCCCGCCCGCCCCGGTCTCGATCTTCACCGCGACGAGATCGAACAGCCGCGCGAGCAGGGGCTGTTCGAGGCTCACGTCCTGGATGCGCTCATAGGGGACCGAACGGGCCGAACGCGACAAGACGCCGCTTTCGACGCGGATGTCCTGTTCGCCCACGGTGTAGGTCAGCCGGAGCCAGCCGATATAGCTGAAGACCGAGCCGAGCACCGCGATCGCCGCGCCCACGCCGATGCCGATGAGAACCCCCGCCCCGCCCGAAGAGAACGCGGCGAACAGCGCGGGCAGGATCGCGTTCTGGACGCTCGACAGGCTGCCGATGATGACGCTCAACGGCGCGGTGCGCCTGGGTTCGCCGGTGCGCGCGGCCTCCGCGACGCCGCCCTCCTTCGGCCTCTTGCCGGCGGCGGCGGCGCTGGCGGCGGCGGCGGTGACGGGGACCGAGGGCCGCGCCACCGAGGTTTCGCCTGTCCCCGCGCTCACAGGCTCTCGCGCTTGATGTGGGCGCGGATTTCCTCGCGCATCGCGCGCGCGTGTTCCTCGCCCAGCCCCGGCAGGTCGACCGAGGCGTTGTGCGTGCCCGCCGTGTGCAGCGTCATCGTGGCGATGCCGAAGGCGCGTTCGAGCGGGCCCTGGTCGACGTCGATATGCTGGACCCGGCCGAAGGGGACGACGGTATCGGAGTGCCACAGGACGCCGCGCACCACCCGCAGCCGGTCCGCGCTCATCTGGTAGCCGCGCGCGGCGAAGCGGCGTTGGGGCAGGCGGATCACCAGCACGATCGCGAGCAGCAGCAGCGGCCCGGCGATCAGCCCCGCGGGGACCGGCGCGCCTTCACTCGCCAGCGCGGCCTCGGCGATCAGCGCCCCGATCAGGACGGGGATGAAGAAGAACGTGGTCTGGAGCCGCAGCACCGTCCGGTAATTCGGATGCAGCTTGGTCAGCTCCTCGCCCTCGGCGACCGGGCGGACGGCAGCGGAGGCCGGCGCGGCGCCTGCGGGCGGGAGGCTTTCGGCAGGCGGGGAGGCGGTCTGGTCCATCGCCGCCAAGATGTGGGCGCGAGCGCGGGCGCGCAAGCCTCTTGTCGGGCGGGCGCGCCCTCGCCCGGCTCAGGCGCGCTGGTTGAAGCGGCGTCCGATCAGGGCGGCGGCGATGTTGGTTTTCTGCACGTCGGTCGTGCCGCCCGCGATGCCCCAGCCGAACCCGTCGCGCAGGCGTTGCTCCATGCCGTATTCCTTGTGATAGCCGTATCCGCCCATGACCTGCACGCCCATCGCGGTGACCTCGCGCACGATCTCGTTGGCGTAGCATTTCGCGAGGCTGCTTTCGTAGACGGTCGGCAATCCGTCCGGCTGATGCGCGGCATTCGCGGCGGCGCGGTGGATGAGCAGGCGCGCGGCCTCGACCTTCATCGCCATTTCCGCGAGCTTGAGCTGCACCGCCTGGAACTCGATGATCGGCTTGCCGAAGGCCTCGCGTTCCTGGACATACTGGGTCGCGGCCTCCAGCGCGGCGGCTGCCACGCCGAGGCTCTGGGTCGCGTTGCCGCAGCGTTCGAGCCCGAAGGCGCTCATCAGCTTCGCAAAACCGCCCGCGCCGATGATGACGTTCTCGCCCGGCACCTTCACGTCCTCGATCGCGTAGTCCGCGGTCGGGATGCCGCGAAAGCCGAGCAGTTCCTCGCGCTTGCCGAACTGCATCCCTTCCATGTCCTTTTCGAGCAGGATCGCACCGATCCCCTTCGCGCCCGGATCGTCGGTGAAGCGGCAATAGGTGACGTAGTAGTCGGAATGGCCCCCGCCGCTCGTCCAGCGCTTGTAGCCGTTGACGACATAGCCGTTGCCGTCCGCGACCGCGCGGGTCTTGAGGTCGGTCAGCGCCGTGCCCGCGTCGGGTTCGGACATGGACACCGCGACGACCTTCTCGCCCCTGATGACTTCCGGCAGCACGCGGGCCTTCATCCGGTCGGAACCGAAGCGTTCGATCGTGCGGACCGGGCCGACCAGCGCCTCGAACACCGGGAAGGCGACCGCGTTGGAGACCTGTGCGAATTCCTCGAGCACCAGCAGCGCCTCGAGATGGCCGAGGCCCAGCCCGCCGTATTCCGTGGGCAGGTTGACCCCGAGAAAGCCCATCTCGCCATAGGTGCGCAGCATGTCGCGGGGGACGGGGTAATCCTTCTCCTCCATGTCGCGGGCGAGCGCGGGCAGTTCGGCGCGGGCGAATTTGCGCGCGGTTTCCCGGAGTTCGCGCTGTTCGTCGGTGAGTGTGAAATCCATGATCCCTCGATCCCCCTTATGGTCTTACCCGTCCCCTAGCGCATTTGTGAGGGCGACGCGCAAGACGCTTTTCGCGTAAGCCTGCCGGACACGCAGACAGGGAGAGACCGCGCGATGAAACTCCATTCCAGCCTCGGGCCGAATCCGCGCATCGTGCGCATGTTCCTGGCCGAAAAGGGCCTCGTCGAAGGCCGGGATTTCGAGCGGGTGCATTACGACATCATCGCAGGGCAGAATCGGCAGGACGAAAGCTATCTCGCGAAGAACCCGCTCGGCACGATCCCGACGCTGGAGCTCGACGACGGGACCTGCCTCGCCGAAAGCTGGCCGATCTGCGAATACATCGAGGAAGTCCGTCCCTCGCCCGACCTGTTCGGCGCCGACGCGAAGGAGCGGGCAGAGGTGCGCAAGTGGGTGCGCCTGTTCGACCAGGAGGTCGTCGTGCCGATGACGATGGGCTTTCGCGCCACCACCGGCCGGGCGATGTTCGAGCCGCGCATGGCGGTCCTGTCCGAGGAAGCCGGGGCGGAGGTATTCGCGATGGCGGACGCGAAATGGCGCTGGTTCGACGGAGCGCTGGGCGGCCGCGAGAATTTCGCGCTGGGCCGGTTCACCTTCGCCGACCTGATCGTGTTCTGCTTCGCCCAGTTCGGCTTTTCCGTGGGCTGGAAACTGCCGGAAGGCACCGGCAACCTCGCCCGCTTCCTCGAAACGCATGGCCACCGCGAAAGCGCGGGCGTCTGGAAAGAGGCGGAATAGTGCCCGACCTTTCGGGCAAGGTCGCGCTCGTCACCGGCTGCGCGAGCGGGATCGGCGCTGCGACCGTGCGCCGCCTCGCGGGCGACGGGGCGCAGGTGATCGGGACCGACATCGACGAGGACAGGGGCAGGGCGCGCTGCGAGGAGGTCGGCGCGCGCTTCGCGGTGCAGGACGTGGCCGACCGGGCGACGTGGCCGGTCATCGTCGCGCAGGCGGTGGAGGCGTTCGGGCGGCTCGACATCCTCGTCAACAATGCCGGCATGGTGACGGGAAAGAGCATCGCCGAGGTCGACGACGCAAGCTGGGACCGCGTGCTCGCCGTGAACCTCACCGGGACGATGGCGGGCTGCCGCGCGGCGATCGCGGCGATGGTGGACAACCCCGGGGGCGCGAGAGGATCGATCATCAACATCGCCTCGACCACGGCCATGGCTCCGCTGCCGGGCGATGTCGGCTATTCGGCGAGCAAGGGGGCGGTGCGGGTGCTGTCGAAATCGGTCGCGACCTGGGTGGCGCGGCAGGGCCATGACATCCGCTGCAACACCGTGCTCCCCGGCGCGACCGACACCGGCATCCTCGATGCGGCGGAAGTCGGGATGCCGGGGCTCAAGGCGGCGGCGGCGGCAACCTCCCCGCTGAACCGGCTCGCGGACCCGGCCGAAACGGCGGCGGCGATCGCCTTCCTCGCAAGCGACGAATGCCCCTTCATGACCGGCGCGGAAATGCTCGTCGACGGCGGCGCGCTCTCGCTCCATCCCGGTTTCTAGCCGCCCCCGATTCCCGCCCGCGAAGGGTCCGGAAGGGGGCCTCTCGACGCTACGGAAAGGACGGTTTTCGCGCGTCTGTGGTCAATATGCCGCAGTTGGGCAGCTTGCCTAGCGGTTTTGCTAGATGAACCCCGCTTCCCCCCCACCATACACAAACGGCGATACCGAGAGACGCAGCGCAAGCGTCCGGTTTGGGGAACTGCGGCGAGCCAGGATTCCGCCGCGCGCAAGGGAGAGAGATCTGATGAGGAACCGTCACACCCGAATTGCATCCGGACGCCGCGCGCTGTTTGCCGGGGCGGCCCTTTCCTGCCTCGCCCTGCCCGAGGCCGCGTTCGCGCAGACCATGGGAACCAGCGAAGCGCAGCCGAGCGATGCCAATGTCATCATCGTCCAGGCCCGGCGCCAGAACGAGACGCTTCAGGACGTGCCCGTCACCGTGACCGCGATCGGCGGCGAAACGCTCCAGCGCTTCAACGTCGACCAGGTCGCCGACGTGGTGAGCCGGGTTCCCACGCTCAACGTGCAGGTCGGCGGTTCGGGTTCGGGCGGGCAGCTCAGCCTGCGCGGCGTCGGCTCGTCCAACATCTCGGCGGCCTTCGACAGCGCGGTCGCGTTCGATTTCGACGGGGTCCAGATCTCGACCATGCGGCTGGTGCAGTCGGGCTTCTTCGACGTCGAACAGATCGACGTGCTCAAGGGCCCGCAATCGCTGTTCTTCGGGAAATCGGCCTCGGCCGGCGTGTTCGCGATCCGCTCGGCCAATCCGACCCCGGACTGGGAGGTCGGCGCCACCGCGCAATACGAATTCGAGGAAGAGGGCTACACCCTCCAGGGCTACATTTCCGGTCCGGTGACCGACACGCTCGGCATCCGGCTTGCCGCGCAATGGAACGATATCGAGGAATTCGTCGCGCTCGAACCCGACACGCCCGCGGCCAATGGTCCGTTCCGCGGGCAGCAGAACCTCGTCACCCGCGCGACGCTGCAATGGGATCCCTCGCCGACCTTCGATGCGAACCTGAAGGTCCAGTATGTCCGCAACGAGGGCGACGGCGCGAACCAGCACACCGATGTGTTCTGCGGCACCAACGGAGTCGCCGACCCGATCTTCCTGCTGCAGGGCGTCGCCGCGATCCCCGGGGGATATGATTGCGATATCGACGATGAATTCTATTCTCTGCCCGACGGGGCGCCGTCGCTGACCGGCAGCGTGCCGCCCCCGTCCGAAGCGGTCGGACGCAATGGCGTGCCCTATTCGCAGACCGACGTCTGGTTCAGCCGCCTGCTGATGAACTGGCAGGTCACCGAAAGCCTGACGCTGACCTCGACCACCGGCTATCTCGACCTGCTTTCGGAGGATTTCGACTGCTACGCCTATGGCGGGGTCGGCCCCGCCTTCTCGCCGATCGGCGATGCGAGCGGCGATCCGACCTTCCTCGCCGCGAACGCGCCCGCGCTCGCCGCGACCAACGGGCCGGGCACGGCGCAGGGGGCGGGCTGTTCGGACCCGACCAACGGGCTCGAACAGTTCAGCCAGGAACTGCGCCTGCAATCGGATTTCGACGGCGCGTTCAACTTCATGCTCGGCCTGTTCTACGAGGACCGCGAATTCCTCTTCGAGACCGCGCAGAACGGCGTCAACATCGGCATCATCGCGCCCGACCCGGTGACCGGCTTCACCTTCGACTGGGACAAGCGCCACGAAACCTCGACCGAGGCGTTGTCGGTGTTCGGCTCGGTCATCTTCGACCTTACCGAGGACCTCGAACTGTCGGGCGGCGTGCGCTACACCGACGAAAGCAAGACGCAGGTGATCTCGATCCCCTATGTTCACGGCCTCCTCGCCGCCGGGCCCGGTTTCGTGCAGAGCGGGTTCAATTCCGGCCCGATCGAGTTTTCCGACGACAACTTCTCGCCCGAAGTGACGCTGCGCTACCGCGCAGGCGACGACATCAACGTTTTCGCGAGCTACAAGACCGGCTTCAAGTCGGGCGGGATCGACAATTCCGCGCTGCCTTCGGCGAGCCTCGCGCAGGCGGTGCAGACGGGCGATTTCAGCTCGCTCATCTTCCAGTCCGAAACCGCCGAGGGCGGCGAGATCGGGGTCAAGTCGCAATGGGCCGGGCGCACCCTGACCTTGAACGCCACCGCCTTCTACTACGTGTTCGAGAACCTGCAGGTGCAGAACTTCGACGCGGTCAACGTCCAGTTCGTGACGCTCAACGCGGGCGAGGTGACGCAGCAGGGGATCGATTTCGAAGCGAGCTGGATCACGCCGGTCGACGGGCTCAACCTGTCGGCCAACGTCGCCTGGCTCGATGCGGAATTCAGCGACACCTTCGTCACCAATTCGGGCGTCGACCTCGACGGGCGCGACGCGCCGCGCGCGCCGAACTGGTCGGGCAACATCGCCTTCGACTTCCTGACGCCGATCGCGGACGAGCTCGACCTGGGGCTGAGCGGGAACGCGGTCTATTCGGGCAGCTACTTCACCAACCAGGACGAATTCGACGATTTCGTGCAGGACGAATTCGTGACCTTCGACGCCAATGTCTCGATCGGCTCGTCCGACGGCAGCTGGCGGGTCTCGCTGATCGGGACGAACCTGACGAACGAGATCTTCGTCAACACCTCGGGTCCCCGCCCCTTCCTTTCGCCCGGCGGGCCGGGCGGGTTCGGCCTGCCGCGCGGCGACGACAAGGTGGTGACGCAGAACCGCGGGCGGCAGGTCTTCATCGAAACGCTCTTCCGCTTCTGAGGGAGCCTTTCGCTCGAAGCGCCGTCACCGCGCCGGGCCGATCCGGGTCCGGCGGGCCGCACGCGGCGCGAACCCGCTAGCCTCGCCTGATCGCGAACACGCCGGTCATGGTGGCGACGGTTTCGCCGGCCCGCAGGACCCGGCCGCTCGCATAGGCGGTGCGCCCGCCCAGCCGGTCGATCGTCACCCGCGTCTCGAGCCAGTCGCCCAGCCTTGCCGCGGCGAGGTAGCTTACCTGCAGCGCGATCGTCGAGGGCGCGAGGCGCGGCCGCTCGGCATCGTGGACCGCGTGCGACAGCGCGACATCGGCGAGAGTGGAGATCACCCCGCCATGGGCGCCGTCCTTGTAATTGAGGTGATGCGCCATGATCCGCAGGCCCACCGCGCGCGGGCGTGCCGCCGCCCGCTGCAGGAAATAGGGCCCGCCATGGTCGAGGAAACCGGGTGAGAAGCGGGCGGGCTCGAAGCCCCCGGGCGGCGCGGGATCGGGCGTCGGATCGGGCGTCTTGTCGCACATGGCAGGCAGCATAGCGGGTGATTGGCGCGGGCCAAATGCTATGAAATGTGCCAATGGTGGCCCGGCGGGGTGAGCGTAGGCTCGCGCCCATGGGACAGGAGACACCGATCATGGCAAGCCCTCTGGCAAGCCCCGTGACGCCCGCCGCCGCGCCTGCGACCGCGGGCTCGTTCTGCGACATCGTGCGCGAACACGCACAGGCCCTCGGCGACAGGCCCGCCTTCACCTATGGCGACGAAACGCTCACCTTCGCGCAGCTCGAACGCAATTCGAACCGGGTCGCCAACGCGCTCGCCGCCTTCGGGGTGAAGAAGGGCGAACGGGTCGCCTTTCTCGGCAAGAACCACCCGCTCTATTTCGAGGCGCTGCTGGGCGCGGCCAAGATCGGCGCGGTGATGACCCCGGTGAACTGGCGGCTCGCGGCGCCCGAGGTCGCCTACATCCTCGACAATTCGTGTTCGCGCGTGGTCTTCGTGGGCGAAGGCTTCGCCGAGCTGCTGGCCCGGGTGCGCGGGGCATTGCCCGATGTCGAACAGGTGATCGGGATCGACGCGCCGGACCATCCCGGGACCGATTACCGCATCTGGCGCGACGGTTTTCCGGCACGGCCCCCGGCGGCCAAGGTCGGGACGGGGGACGACGCGCTCCAGCTCTACACCTCCGGCACGACCGGCCGGCCCAAGGGCGCGGTGATGACCCACGGCTCGATCCTGTCCAGCCGCGATCCGGCGAGCGACGGCCGGATGCGCAAATGGCAGGAGCCGGTCGAAGGCGACGTGACCCTGCTCGCCATGCCGTGCTTCCACATCAGCGGGACGGGCACGGGCATCGCCACCATGGTCGCGGGCACCAACGCGATCGTCCTGCCCGAATACGATCCGGCGAAGGCGCTCGACCTGATCGAGAATTACAACATTTCCAAGATCTTCCTCGTCCCCGCGGCGATCCGGATCCTGCTCGATCACCCGCGCGTGCGGGAGGTCGATTTCAGCCGCCTCAAATACGTCACCTACGGCGCCTCGCCGATCCCGCTCCAACTGATGCGCGAGGCGATGGAGGTGCTGGGCTGCGGCTTCGTCCAGATGTACGGGATGACGGAGACGAGCGGCACGATCGTCGCGCTCGATCCCGAGGACCACGTGCCCGAGGGAAGCCCCCGGATGCGGAGCGTCGGCACGCCGCTGCCCGGGGTCGAGATCCGCGTCATCGACGCGGAGGGCAACGACCTGCCGCCGAACACGGTGGGCGAGATCGCGACGCGCTCGTCGAAGAACATGAGCCGCTACTGGAACAATCCCGAGGCGACCGCCGAGACGATCGATGCCGAAGGCTGGCTGCGGACCGGGGACGCGGGCTATCTCGACGAGGACGGCTATCTCTACATCCACGACCGGGTGAAGGACATGATCATCTCCGGCGGGGAGAACGTCTATCCGGCCGAGGTCGAGAACGCGCTCTACGCCCATCCCAAGGTCGCGGACGTGGCGGTGATCGGCGTGCCCAGCGACAAATGGGGCGAGGAGGTCAAGGCCTGCGTCGTCGTCAAGCCGGGCGAGACCCTGACCGAGGCCGAGCTGATCGCCCACGCCCGCGAACACATCGCCGGTTACAAGTGCCCGAAAACGGTCGATTTCATCGAGGCCCTGCCGCGCAACCCCTCGGGCAAGATCCTGCGCCGGACCTTGCGCGCACCCTATTGGGAAGGCAGGGACCGCGCGGTCAACTAGACACCGGGGAAAGCGGGCCATGCCGGGCGAGGGAGGAAGGGCATGAAACTCGAAGGGAAGGTCGCCGCCGTCACCGGCGGCACGGCGGGGCTGGGACGCGGGATCGCCGAGGCGTTCCTTCACGAAGGAGCCAAGGTCGCGCTGTTCGCCCGCAACGCCGAGAAGGGCGCGCGGGTCGTCGAGGAACTGCGCGTGGGCCGGGGGAGCCGCGACCGGGTGATCTTCGTGCCGGGCGACGTGATGGAACAGGCCGATGTCGAGGGCTTCGTCGACCGGGTGGTCGAAACCTTCGGGACGATCGACATCCTCGTCAACAATGCGGGCGGCGCGGGCGATCTCCAGCCGCTCGCGCACCTGTCGGACGAGGCCTTCGACGAGGCGATGAAGTGGAACGTCTATTCGACCTTCTGGGCGACCCGCCGCGCGCTCGCGACGATGCTCGCGAGGAAAAGCGGGCGGATCATCAACATCTCCTCGATGGAGGGCAAGCACGGCAAGCCGGTGCTGACAGCCTATACCGCGGCCAAGCACGCGGTGAACGGCCTGACCAAGAGCCTCGCGCGGGAAGTGGGCGAGCAGGGGATCACCGTCAACGCGATCTGTCCCGGCCTCGTCATCACCGACATAATCCGCCGGAACGGCCCGGCGACGGCGCAGGCGATGGGGATGGAATTCGAGGAGATGATCGCGATGTTCGCCGGCGAAAGCGCGATCAAGCGGCCCAACACGGTCGAGGAGGTCGCCGCCGTCGCCCTCCTCCTTGCCTCGCCCGAAGGTGCGGGCATCACCGGGGCGCAGATCAGCGTCGACGGGGGAACGGCGCAGTACTAGCGCTCCCTGCGCGGCTCGCGGGTCCGCGGCCCTTGACGATAGAGGCGCCGCCAGCGCGGGGGCTCTACGGCTTCATGGCCGCATCATACCTTCAGCATCTGCTTGCCGCGGTTCTGCCCGGTGAACAGCCGCTTGAGCGTCGCGGGCGCGTTCTCGAAACCCTCCTGGATGTCCTCCTGGTAGGTCAGCCGCCCGTCGAGCACGAAGCTTTCGAGCCGCCTGCGGATGTCGGGAAACTCGTTCGCCCAGTCGAGCACGATGAACCCCGCCATGCTCGCCCGGCGGAAGATCAGATTGAAGTAGTTGCCCGGACCGCTCGGCCTGCCGCCGGTTTCGTAGCGGCTGATCCCGCCGCACACGACGACCCGGGCGCCGGTGGCGATATTGGCGAGCATGTCGTCGAGGATGCCGCCCCCGACATTGTCGAACACCACGTCGACGCCGCGCGGGCAGTGCTGCCGGATCTGTTCCTTCACCCCGCCCGCCTTGTAGTCGATCGCGGCGTCGTAGCCCGCTTCCTCGACCAGCCAGGCGCATTTCTCCGGCCCGCCGGCGATGCCCACCGCACGGCACCCGGCGATCTTCGCGAGCTGCCCGACGACGCTGCCCGTGGCGCCCGCCGCGCCCGAGACGAGCACGGTGTCGCCGGCGACCGGCTTGCCGACCTTGAACAGGCCGCAATAGGCGGTGAGCCCGGTCGTGCCGAGCACCGAAAGCAGCGCGGTCGGCGGCAATTGCGTGTCGACCTTGACCAGTCCGCTGCCGTCATGGACGAGATGCTCGGTCCAGCCGGTCGTGCCGAAGACGAGGTCGCCGACGGCGAATTTCGGGTTGTTGCTCGCCATCACCTCGCTGATCGCGCCGCCGCGCATCACGTCGCCGATCTCCATCGGGGCGACGTAGTCGGCGATGTTCTCCATCCAGCCCTTCTGCGCCGGGTCGAAGGAGAGATAGCGCGTCGCGAGCAGCACCTCGCCTTCGCCCGGGTCGGCGATTTCGGTCTCGGCCAGCCTGAAGTCCCCGTCCTCGATCCCGCGTCCGAGCGGGCGGTCGTTGAGCAGCCATTGGCGGGTGGTGGTGGGCATCGCGTCCTCCTTTGCGCGCCTTCCCTATGGCGGCAGGAGCGCCGCGCTCTCCACGGACAAAAGTGTCAGTCGCCGGCCTCTTCGCCCATGCTATCCTCGTTCGCCGAGACAGGGAGAGGAGAGACAATGCCCGAAAACCGGCGCTTCCTGCTGAAGCGGCGCCCCGATGGCGAACCCGTGCGCGAGGATTTCGATCTCGTCACCGAACCAAGCCCGGAACTTGCCGAGGGGCAGTTCCTGATCCGCAACCATTACGCCTCGCTCGACCCGGCGATGCGCGGCTGGATGGACGCGGGCGGGAACTACATGCCGCCGATCCCGCTCGGCGCGCCCGTGCGCGCGACCACCATCGGCGTGGTCGAGGACAGCCGCGCGGAAGGCTTCGACAAGGGCATGTGGGTGATGGGGCTCAACGCGCTGGAGGACTATTCGGTCGGCGTCGCGGGCGGGTTCACCCAGCCGATCGATCCGGACAGGGTGCCGAGCGTCACCAATTACCTCTCGCTGTTCGGCGCGGTCGGGATGACGGCCTATTTCGGCTTCCTCGAAGTGTGCGAGCCGAAGGAGGGCGAAACCGTCCTGGTGAGCGGTGCCGCCGGTGCGGTCGGCAGCCTCGTCGGGCAGCTCGCCAAGATCAGGGGCTGCCGCGCGGTCGGGATCGCGGGCGGGCCGGAGAAGTGCGCCAGGCTGACGACACGCTACGGCTTCGACGCCAGCATCGACTACAAGGGCAAGGACGAGGAAGACCTGACCAGGGCCATCGCCGAGGCCTGCCCGGACGGAGTCGACATCATCTTCGAGAATGTCGGCGGGATCATCCTCGACGCGGGGCTGATGAATCTCAATCTCAAGGCGCGGGTCGGGCTGTGCGGGCTGATCAGCGAATACAACACGCCCCCGCGCGGCATCCGCAACCTGTGGCAGCTGATCGTCAAGCGCGCCGAGATCCGCGGCCTGCTCGTCGCGGACTATGTCGAACGCTTCGGCGAGGGCGCGGCGCAGATGGGCGAATGGGCGGCCGCCGGAAAGATCGCCATCGACGAACAGGTGGACGAGGGGCTCGAAAACGCCTTCGATTCCTTCATGCGCCTGTTCGCCGGGTCGAACCAGGGCAAGATGATCCTCAAGATCGCCTGAAGGGTACTGGCATGAGCAATATCGAAAAGGTCCGCGCATTCGTCGCCCACTGGAACGGCGGCGACATGGAGGCGATCTACGCGATGTGTGCCGAGGACGTGGTCTGGCACAACATCCCGATGGAGCCGTTCGCGGGCAAGGCCGCGATGCGCGAGGCGGTCGAAGGGTTCATGGCGAATGTCGCGGCCTGCGAATGGGAAATCCACGAGATCGCCGGAACCGGCGACGCGGTCCTGACCGAGCGGACCGATGTCTTCGTTCTCGAGGACGGTCGCCGCGCGGCGATCCGCGTCATGGGAACCTTCACATTCGACAGCGCGGGCCTGATCGCCGAGTGGCGCGACTATTTCGACATGGCCCAGTTCACCCGCGAATTCGCCGGCGGGTGAGCGCGGCGACCCTAACACATTCGCGCATCGCCCCGGCCCAGCGCTCGGCGTTAGGAATCGGGCCGGACATCTCTCCGTCTGGGAGCCGCAGCCATGAACAAGCCCGAGGGCAACGTCTTCGCCCCGCAGACCCTGGTCGACCCGTTCGATTACTACCGCGCGGTGCACGATGCGGGCGTCGCGATCGAACACCTGCCGGAGATGAACACCTTCGTCGTCTACGCCTATGACCTGTGCAGCGAGGCCACGGGCAAGCCCGACATCTTCTCGAACGATTTCAGCGGCCTGATGGGACGCGAGGCGGACGAGGAGATCAAGGCGATCCTCGATCGGGGATGGCCCGACGTCCCCACACTGCTGACCGCCGACGCCCCGGTCCACACCCGCAACCGCAAGCTCGTCAACCTCGCCTTCTCCGCCCCGCGCGTGAACGCGATCGAGGAGGAGATGCGCGCGAAGTCGATCGAGCTGATCGAAGCCTTTGCCGACCGGGGCGAATGCGAGTTCGTCGAGGAATTCGCGGTGCCGCTGCCGGTCGCCATGATCGCCGGGCAGATCGGGCTCGACGACAATCCCGGGAAGGTCAAGGAATGGTCCGACGCCGCGGTCGACCGGTTCAGCCAGATGGTCGATCACGAACGCAAGAAGGAATGCGCGAAGAGCCTCGTCGAATTCCAGCACTACATGAAGGGCAAGATCGACGATCGCCGCGCAAGGGGGGGCGACGACCTGCTCACCGACCTCGTCGAGGCGCGGGTGGAGGGGGAGACACCGCTCACCGATGCGGAGATCATGTCGATCATGCAGCAGTTCATGGTCGCCGGGAACGAGACGACGACCTCGACGCTCGCCGGGGGCCTGCTGCAGCTGATCCGCAATCCCGACCAGATGGAAAGGGCGAAAGCCGCCGCGGGCGGGCGCGATCCCAAGGTCATCACCAACCTCGTCGAGGAAGCGCTGCGCTACGAAACCCCGACCGCGGGGATGTGGCGCATCGTCAAGCAGGATACCGAGCTCGGCGGCGTGAAGATGCCCGCCGGATCGATCGCGCAGTTGCGCTATGCCGCGGCCAATCGCGATCCGAAAAGGTTCGAGGACCCGGACCGCTTCGACATCGGACGCAGGAACGCCCGCGCCCATCTCGCCTTCGGCAAGGGGCCGCACATGTGCGTCGGCAACATGCTCTCGCGCAAGGAGATGCTGGTCGCCTTCGACGAGCTGCTCGAACGGCTCGACCATTTCGCGGTGGCCGACGAGGGCGCGATCACGATCCTGCCCAACATCCTGCTGCGCGGAGTCACCCGCCTGCCGATCACCTTCACCCGGAAAGCCTGACCGCATGAATTTCGACCTGTCCGAAGAACAGGAAATGTTCCGCGCGAGCGTCGAACGCTTCGCCGCGCCCGTCGATGTGGAGGCGCGCAGGAAACTCCGCCGCAACGAGGCCGGCTATGACCGCGCGCGCTGGCACAGCCTCGCGGAACTGGGCCTGATCGCGCTCGCCGCTTCGGAAGGAGCGGGCGGCATGGGCGGATCGCCGCTCGACCTCGCCCTGGTGGCCGAGGCGATCGGCAAAGCGAACGCGCCCGATCCGTGGCTCGAACTCGGCGTGTTGCCCGCCCTGCTGCTGGAGCGGGGCCGGGCGCACGGGGCGCTCGAAAAGGTGCTGTCGGGAGAGAGCATCGCGAGTTTCGCCTGGACCGAGCGGGCGCAGCGCTACAACCTCGCGGCGCGGGCGACGAAGGCCGAGCGCGAGGGCGAGGGGTTCCGGATCGGCGGGGAGAAGACGATGGTGCTCGGCGCGGGCCTCGCCGACCTGTTCATCGTGACCGCGGATCTGGACGGCGCGACCCGCGCCTTCCTCGTCCCGTCCGACGCGGAGGGGCTGGAGATGCGGCCCTACCGCCTCGCCGACGGCAGCGTCGCGGGCGAAATCCGGCTTGCGCGCGTGGCCGTGGGGGAGGCCGCGCTGCTCGATCTCGATGCCGCCGCTCTCGCCGGGATCGCGAGCGAGGTGCGGCTGCACGCCTCGGCCGAAATAGTGGGCCTCGCCCAGCGCCTGCTCGACGAGACGCTGCGATACGTCAAGGAGCGCGAGCAGTTCGGCGTTCCCATCGGCAGTTTCCAGGCGCTCCAGCACCGGCTGGTCGAAGCCTATGCGAAGCTCGAACAGTCGCGCTCGATGCTCTACCGCGCGGCGATGGGCGCGCGCGACGGGCACGGCTGGCAACGCGCCATCGCCGGGGCCAAGGCCTATATCGGCGAAAACGCCGACGCCATCGCGCGCGAGGCGGTGCAGATGCACGGCGGCATGGGGATCACCGACGAACTCGCCATCGGCCACGCGATGAAGCGCGTCATGGTGCTCGCCCGGCTGTTCGGGGATACCGACACCGCGCTCGCCGAATACGCGATGGCCGCGTGACGCGGGAGGGGACGTGATGGGCGAGAAGATCGATCCGGACCTGTGGAGCGAGGATCCCGAACCGCGCCTGATGGGCGGAAAGCTGCCGTCGGGCGAAATCGTCTTTCCGATGCCCAAGGGCGACGCGGCGAGGGGCGTGGAGCCCTACAAGCTCTCGCGCCGGGGGAAGCTGTGGTCGTGGACCTCGCAGGGCTTCCTGCCCAAGGAACCCTATGAAGGCCCCGGATCAGGCCCGGGGGAAGGGCCGCAGGACTTCGAGCCGTTCCTGCTCGGCTATGTCGAACTGCCGGGCGAGGTGATCGTCGAGAGCCGGATCGTCGATGCAACGCTCGACGATCTCGAACTCGGCATGGAGATGGAATTCTGCATCGTGCCGTTCAACCACCGCTACGACACCTATGCCTTCCGCCCGGCGGCGGCTGCGCGAAAGGAAGCCGCATGAGGCCGGAGACATGAGCAACGCCGTCCACATCATCGGGGCGGGGATCCACCCCTTCGGCCGGACCGAGGAACGCTCGGGCCGCGAACAGGGTGTCTTTGCCGTGCGCGAGGCGTTGAAGGACGCGGGCCTCGAATGGGCCGACATCGAATGCGCCTATGGCGGCTCCGCCGCGGCCGGCAGCGCGGACATCATGGTCAACGAGCTCGGCCTGACCAGCCTGCCCTTCACCAATGTCGCGAACGGCTGCGCGACCGGGGGCAGCGCGCTCGCCGCCGCGCAGCAGGCGATCGCGAGCGGGATGTACGACCTCGCGCTCGCGGTCGGGTTCGACAAGCATCCGCGCGGCGCCTTCAACGCGAGGCCCGCCGACTATGGCCTGCCCGAGTGGTACGGGCAGACCGGCATGATGCTGACGACGCAGTTCTTCGCGCTCAAGATCCAGCGTTACATGCAGCTTCACGGCATCAGCCGCACCACGCTCGGCCGGGTCGCGGAAAAGGCCTTCCGCAACGGGGCGAGGACGCCGCACGCCTGGCGGCGCTCCGAAATCGACCTCGATACGATCATGAACGCGCCGATGGTGAACGATCCCCTGACCAAGTTCATGTTCTGCTCGCCGTCCGAAGGCGGGGTCGCGCTGATCCTCGCCTCCGAAAGGAAGGCGAGGGAGCTGGGCGCCGACGGGGTCAGGATCGCCGGGATCGCGGTGAAGACCCGCCCGCCCGACAGTTTCGAGGTGTTCCAGCCCGGCGTCAGCCTGCGCGAGGGCGGCAAGCCCACCGTGCTCGCTGCAAAGGCCGCCTTCGAGGGCGCGGGGATCGGGCCGGAAGACATCGACGTCGCGCAGTTGCAGGACACCGAAAGCGGCGCGGAAATCATGCACATGGCCGAAAACGGCTTCTGCAGGGACGGCGAGCAGGAGGAATGGCTCGCCAATGGCTGGTCCGAGATCGGCGGGAGGATGCCGATCAACACGGATGGCGGCTGCCTTGCCTGCGGCGAGCCGATCGGCGCATCGGGCCTCAGGCAGGTCTACGAGAATGTCGAGCAATTGCGCGGGCGGGCGGGGTCGCGGCAGGTGCCGGACAGTCCCAGGACCGCCTATTCCCACGTCTACGGCGCGCCGGGCCTTTCGGCGGTCGCGATCCTGGAGCGATAGGAAATGGGCAGGATGGAGGGGAAGGTCGCGCTCGTCACCGGCGGCGCCGAGGGGATCGGGGCCGCGGTCGGCCGCATGATCGTCGCCGAGGGCGGCAAGGTCATGCTGTGCGACGTGCAGATCGACAAGGCCCGCGCGCTGGCGGGCGAACTGGGCGATTGCGCCGCGGCCTTCGAACTCGACGTGCGCGATGCGGCGCGCTGGGACGAAGCGGTCAAGGCGACCGTGGAGCGCTTCGGCAAGCTTACCGTGCTGTGCAACGTCGCCGGCATTTCCGAACCGGGCAACGTGCCGGACGGCTCGCCCGACGTGTGGGAACGCACGATCGACATCAACCTGAACGGCCCTTATTACGGAATGCGCGCGGCGATCCCGGCGATCGAGGCGAGCGGCGAGCCCGGGGCGATCGTCAATATCGGTTCGATGATCGCCCTGCGCGCCGCCGCCTTCGTCGCCGCCTACAGCGCGTCGAAGGCGGGCCTGCTCGGGCTCACCCGCAGCGTCGCGCTCGATCTCGCCGAACGCGGTCTGCCGATCAGGGTCAACATGGTCCACCCGGGCGCGATCCGCACGCCGATGTACGACCGTTACAAGTATTCGGGCGCCGACACGCCGGAGAACATCGAGACGAACTTCGCCGCCACGCACCCGATGAACCGCATCGGCGAGCCCGAGGAAGTGGCGCGCGCCGTCATCTTCCTCGCCAGTGACGAGGCGAGCTTCACCACCGGCTGCGATTTCACCGTCGACGGCGGCGGGGCGATCAGGAGCTGACATGGGCGAACGGCCGACCACCCGCATCGACGCGCATTTCATCGCGGCGGGCAAGTATCACGACATCGACCATGCCCGGCTCGAGGTGCTGAAGCTGCTGGCCGAACATCCGCAGGTCCGCACCACGGTCGCCTGCGACTATTCGGGGCTGGAACGGCTCGATGCCTGCCGCTTCCTCGTCACCTATACCTGCGACCTGATGCCGACGCCAGAGCAGGCCGCGAGCTTGCGAGCCTGGCTTGAAAGAGGCGGCAAGTGGCTCGCGCTGCACGGCACCAATTCGATCCTCGTCTTCACCGAGGAAGGTCTCGTCGATACGCCCGACGAACGCCCCGACGTGATGGAAATGCTCGGCACCCAGTTCAAGGCCCACCCGCCGATCGGTCCCTTCCCGGTCGAGGTGGTGAACAGGGACCACGAACTCACCCGCGGCATCGAGAATTTCGAGGTGGTGGACGAGCTTTACCTGTCGCACACCACGGCCGAGATCGACACGCTGATGCAGACCACCTTCGAAGGCGAGGCGACCGGCTTCGTCGAAGCGCGGTGGGAGAGGACGACCGTCCCTATCCTTTATACGAGGGATATCGGCAGGGGCCGGATCGTTTACAACACGCTCGGCCATTGCCGGGGGCATTACGACCTTCCCGGGATGGTCGATTTCTACCCGCACAAGGAGATGTGCGCGTGGAACTACGACGTCTATTACGACCTGCTGCGCCGCTCGATCGCATGGGCCATGAAAGCGGACTGACGCCAGAAGACTGACCCGGAAGACTCACAGGGCACGACCTATGGACATGGATTTTTCGCCCGAGGACATCGCCTTCCGCGAGGAGGTGCGCGAGTTCCTCGCCCACCGGCTGCCCGATCGCCTGCGCGACGGGGCGCGGCGCACGCCCGGCGTCTTCGTCGAGCCGGATATCGGCATGGAATGGCACCGCATCCTCAACGAGAAGGGCTGGGTCGCGCCCCACTGGCCCAGGGAGAATGGCGGGACGGGCTGGACCCCGACGCAGAAATTCATCTTCGAAAAGGAATGCGCGCTTGCAGGCGCCCCCGCTCTCGCGATCCTCGGCCTCAGGCTCGTCGGGCCGGTGATCTGCGAATTCGGCACCGCGGAGCAGAAGGAGCGGTTCCTGCCGCGCATCCTGTCGGGCGAGGATTACTGGTGCCAGGGCTATTCCGAGCCGGGCAGCGGGTCGGATCTCGCCAGCCTCAAGACCACGGCGAGGCTGGTCGAAGGACCGGGGGGCGACGAATATGTCGTCAACGGTTCGAAGATCTGGACCACCCACGCCCATCACGCCAACTGGATCTTCGCGCTGGTGCGGACCGATCCCGCGGTCAAGAAGCAGGCGGGCATCACCTTCCTGCTGATCCCGATGGACCAGGACGGCGTCGAGGTGACCCCGATCCATTCGATGTCGGGCGATCACGAGGTCAACGCGGTGTTCTTCACCGATGCCCGCACCTCCGCCGCCAACCGCATCGGCGAGGAGGGACAGGGCTGGACCATCGCCAAGTTCCTGCTCGAGAACGAGCGTGGCGGATCGTGCTTCGCCCCCCGCCTGCTCCAGTCGATCGAGACGCTCGAGCAGCTCGCCAAGGAGCAACCCTCCGGCGTCAACGGCGCGCTCGCGCACGATCCGCGCTTCCGCGACCGGCTGGCGCGCGCCCGGCTCGACGCCGAAGCGCTCGAGGTGACCGAGCTGCGCATCCTCGCCGAACTCGCCAAGGGGCGCGCGCCCGGGCCGCAGACCTCGCTGGTCAAGCTGCTGAGCGCCAATATCGGCCAGCAGATCGACGCGCTCCGGCTCGAACTGCTCGGCCCCGACGCGCTGCAATTGCCGCTCGAACGGCCGCTTTACGGCAACGAGGCGCCCGAGCCGATCGGCAGCGAATTCGCCCAGACCGCGTTTGCGCGCTATCTCAACAACCGCGCCGCGACGATCTTCGGCGGGTCGGACGAGGTGCAGAAGAACATCATCGCCAAGACCGTGCTCGGGCTCTGAACCCGGCCGGACGGCGCCTATCACGACAGGGGAAGACAGGATGGACGTATCGAAGCTGATGTTCCGCGACGGGCTGCTCGACGGCGAGCGGATCCTCGTCACCGGCGGCGGGACGGGTCTCGGCAAGGAAATGGCGGAAGGTTTCCTGAAACTGGGCGCGACGGTCTACATCTGCGGGCGGCGGCAGGGCAGGCTCGACGAATGCGCCGCCGAGCTGATGGAAAGGCACGGCGGGAAAGTGGTGGCCCACGCCTGCGACATCCGCGACGCCGACGCGATCCATGCCATGATCGACGCGATCTGGGAGGATGGCGGCGCGCTGACGGGCGTGGTCAACAACGCGGCGGGCAATTTCATCAGCCGCACCGAGGATCTTTCGGTGAACGGCTTCAACGCGATCGCCGACATCGTCTTTCGCGGCACCTTCTACGTCACGCTCGACGTGGGCAAGCGCCTGATCGCGGAGAAGAAGAAGGCGAGCTTCCTTTCGATCCTCACCACCTGGGTGTGGTCGGGCAGCGCCTTCGTGGTGCCTTCCGCCATGTCCAAGACCGCGATCCACGCCATGACGCAGAGCCTCGCGACCGAATGGGGGCGCTACGGCCTGCGCTTCAACGCCATCGCCCCCGGCCTCTTCCCGACCAAGGGCATGAGCGCGCGGCTTTCCCCCGGCGGGCAGGGCGGCAATTCCAAGAACGACATGAACCCGATGGGCCGCGCGGGCGAGATGCACGAACTGGCCAACCTCGCCGTGTTCCTGATGGGGCCGGGCGCCGAATACGTGAACGGCCAGACCATCGCGATCGACGGGGCGGGCTACCAGGCCAATGGCGGCACCTTCTACCCGGCGCTCCACGCGCTGGGCGACGCCGAATGGGAACAGATGCGCAACCTGATCAAGGGCACGAACGAAAAGGACAGGGCCGAGCGCACGACCGGGTGACGCGCGCCCGGCCGGTCCGGGCGCAACTCACCGCACGCGCGAGGGCGCGACCAGCACCGCGTTGGCGATCAGCAGGTCGAGCCCGTCGAGATAGGCCCGCGTCGAGGGATCCTGCGTGAAACCGATCGCCAGGCCATCGCCCGTTTCCTGCGCGACGAGATAGGGCTTGAACGCCAGCTGCCGGCGGTTCTCCTCCCACACGTAACCGCTCGCGACGAGGCTGTCGGCAGGCGCGTAGTGCAGCACGTTGGTCCCCGTGCCGCGATCGAGCGGGGTGTAGATGAGCGACCCGCTCGCCAGCACGACGGCGCCCTCGTCATGCCCGGCGGACAGGAAATGCTCGGGGTCGGGAACGGTGTTGACGAGCGCGCCGGGCAGCGTGTCGGGCAGCGCCAGCTGGTCGCGGATCGCCTCGCGGTAGTCCTCCTCGCTGGCGATTTCGCGCCCTTCGACGAGGCCGCCCTCGTCCTCCCCGTCCGCTTGCGCGGCATCGGGATCGCGCCCGAGCGCCGCCTCGCGCTCGAGCGCGAGCAGGGGCCGGTCGCCCTCGCTGAACGCGGCGAGGCTGTCGCCCACCGCGACCAGCACTCCGCCGCGCGTCACGAAGGAGCGGATCGTCGCCAGTCCGCGCCGGCCGAGCCGGCCGGCGGGATCGCCGTCGGGCACGATCAGCACGTCGTAATCGGCAAGGTCGGCGCCCGCGAAGCGATCGGTGCGGATGGGCACGACCGGCAGGCCGAGGCGGCGTTCGAGGACATAGCGCATCGCCCCCGCGCTCAGCTGCGAGATGCCCTCGTCCCAGGCCATCGCGACCCGGGGCAGGGTCAGCCGGGCGAAGCTTTCGGACCCCAGATTCGGCCCCTCCTCGACCCAGCTCGATTCGAGCGCGACCGTGTGCGCGCCGACTTCGCGGGCGAGTTCGGAGAGGCGCTCCATCTTCGCCGGATCGTTCGCCAGGGCCGGGAACACCACCGTGCCGCGCGGGTATTCGCGCCCGTCCTTGGTGAAGGCCTCGTCGGTGACGCGCGCCTCCAGCCCGGCGCGCAGGGCCAGCGTGACGAGCCGGGCCTGCCCGCTGTCGGTCCACGGCACGGCCACGGCGAAGCGGCCCGACCCTTCCGCGAGCGGCGCGATCGGCGCGTCGGGGGCGAGCGGATCGCCCGCGGCCGCGCCGCACAGCGCGACATCGACGCCCGACATCAGGCCGACCGACCAGGCGGTGACATCGTAGAGTTCGTGCGGCAGGTCCTGCGCGCGGCGGCGTTCCTGCTGGGCGAGGAAGCTTTCGGGCAGCGGCGTGTCGCGGTCGAGCAGGCTCTTCGCCAGCCGCGCGGCGGGCTGGGCCTGCGGGACCGCGAGATAGCCCGCGCGATAGGTCCGGCCGCAGGCGCTCGCCGGACCTTCGCGCCGCAGCACCGTGATGCCCTGCGCGGCGAGCCTGCGGCCGAGCGCCTCGGCGTTCCAGCGCCGCTCTCCGAGATTGATCACATAGGCGCCCCGCCCCGCCGCGCCTTCGGCATTGGCGGCACGATAGCGCGCGAAATCGGCGAGGAAGCGGTCCGCGTTCTCCGCCACCGCCTCGGCGGTCGAAAGGCTGGCGACGAAATGGTTGCGGACCCCGTCGGCATAGGTGAGCTCGGTCCCGTCGCGCCGCTCGAACACGAGCCCGCGCGCCGATCCCTGTTCGTAGGTCGAACCGATCGCGCCCTGGTGCGTGTTCCAGGTGTCGCCGTAGCCGGGATAGAACAGGTCATAGACCTCGCGCGTGAAGAAAGGTTCGCCCATGGCATCGAAATGGCGCGCGTTGTTGCGTCCGATGATGTCGTAGGCGCGCTGCTGGGCGGCGGTGATGTTGGGGTTCACCGGCTCCGCCGCCGGGCTGAAGAAATAGGTTTCGTCCCCGCCCATCTCGTGCAGGTCCACCACCACGACCGGGTTCCATTCGCGGATCGCCGCGACCTTGCCGCGCGTTTCGGGCTGGGACAGCGTGAACCAGTCGCGGTTGAGGTCGAACATGTAGTGGTTGACCCGCCCGCTCGGCCAGGGTTCGTCATGCTCGGCCGCCTGGCGGTCGGCCGCCGGTTCGATCCCGCGCGAGGCACGGAAGCGATTGACGAAGCGCGCCCGCCCGTCCGGGTTCTGCAGCGGATCGATCACGAGCACGGTTTCGGAAAGGATCGCCTGCGCGCGCGGGTCGTCCTCGGCGGCGAGCAGGTGATAGGCCGTCATCAGCGCGGCATCGGTCGAGGAAACCTCGTTGCCGTGGACGCTGTAGGCGAGCCAGGTCACCGGAATCGCCGCCCCGTTGCCGGGCCGGCCAGCGGCGATGGTGGCGAGGTCCGCGCGGATCGCGTCGAGGCGCGCCATGTTCGAAGGCGCGGTGAGCACCGCGTAGACCAGCGGGCGGCCTTCCCAGCTGCGCGCGTATTCGACCAGCCGGATCCGGTCGGGCGCGGCCTCGGCCAGCGCCTCGAGATAGGCCATCGCCTCGTCGGGAGAGGTGATCCGTTCGCCCGGCGCATGGCCGACGGTGTCGTTCAGGGTCGGGACCGCGGGGTCGAATTCGCCCTCGAGAAAGGATTGCGCCCGCGCCGGTTCGGCCATCGGCTGGCCCAGCGCCAGCAGGGCCAGAGCCAATGCGCCCAATGCGGTTCTTGTCCCGGTCATGTTCGTCCCCCGTGTCCTGTCGCAGACCGTGCGCCGGCGGGAAGCCGGGGCACGGCAGGCGGGATGAATGGCGGCTTCGCGCGCATCTGCCAATCCCCCTCGCCGCTTATCCTCGGCCAAGATGACAAGAAACCGGGCGCGGGTGGCTGGCACGGGGGCTGGCACGGGGGCTGGCACGGGGGCTTGCACGGGAGGCGCGGCAACGCCTCATTCCGCCGGCTGCCCGGCCCCCGGATGCGGCTGTCCCCGCCCCGCCTTCGGCCGGCGCCCGGCCCGCCTGCGATTGGCGAAGTCCATCCTGAGGCCGAGCAGCGCCATCAGCACGATCAGCGCGATGACGCAGGCGGCGACCGCCGCGTTCAGGCCGAGCCGCCCGATCGGGAACAGGAAGTTCCACTTGTGGATCATGCTGAAGACGAGGCGTTCGGGCTTCTCCCGGTCGGCGACGCGGTCGACCAGCACGCCCGCTCCGGTATCGACGAACAGCGTCGCGTTCAACGGCTCGCCATAGTCGACCCGCCAGACCGGCAGGCGCTTGTTGCGGAAATCGTATTCGTGGCTGAACCGGGTCACGAGCTCCATGCCCTTCACGGCCTCGTCCGGTGCGCCGGAAAAGCGCCGCGCGACGGCCAGCGCGATGTCGCGGTCGCCCTGATCGACCACCTCGCCGCTCGCCGCGTCGAGATAGAGCGCCGGGCCGTCGGGCTTGATCCCGGTGAAGCGCGCCTCCCGGATTTCGGCCTTTGTGGCGGGCATTGAGGACTGCGGGGCGGTCTGCGGGGCGGTCTCGGGCTCGCTCGCCATCATGCCCGCGTGGTCGTGGCCTGTCATGCCGCCCGCTTTCTCGCCGCCATGATCGTGTCCGCCGCCGCCGATCGAGCCGGGAGCGGGCTTCAGCCCGATGCGGTAGAGCGGCGCGCCCGACCCGCCCTCGACCAGCGCGACCGAGGCGATGGCGCGGCCCTGCGAAAGCGCGGCCCAGTCGCGTTCGACCGGCCAGGCGCCGCTCGCGACATCGAGCGGCTCGCCCATGTGCAGCTGCGTGCCCGGCGGGACCAGCGCCGACTGGACGAGGTGGTAGATGCCGCTGGCGGAGAACATGACGAGCGGCAGCGCGAGGACATGGCCCGCCATCCGGTGCCAGCCCTTCGCGCCGGGCGCGCGCTTCCTGCGCCGCACCGTCACCAGCATGACGATCCCGGTGAGCGCCAGCGCCAGCAGGCTCGCGACCATCAGGCCGATGACGAGGACCCGCAGCCAGTCCATGCCCGGTGGCACCCATTCCCACGTGTGCAGCATCCGGAAGGCGGTCTGGAGCGCCTCCTTGGTGCGATCATTGACCGCGGCAAGGCTGGAGGTTTCGGTGTGGACATAGGCGGTGAGGCGATCCTCGCCCGCGAATTCGATCTTCCACACCGGCAGCAGCCGGTTGACCCACGGATAGTCCGCGTCGAATTCGGTCTGGAGGCCGGCGGAGACGATCTCCCTTTCGGTCGCAAGGAAGTGGCGGGCGATGAACTCCGCCTGCCGCCGGTCGCCGTCCGCTATTTCGCGCCCGTCCGCAGGCGCGAAATAGCGTCGCTCGGCGAGCGGGTCCCCGGTCACCTGCCACAGCGCAGAGCCATCGGGCGACGGAACGGTCTTGACCGCGACCGCCTGCGCGATGCCGTTCGCCGCAAGCGTCTGCGAAATCGGACGCGCCCCGGCCAGGGCGACTTCGGCGGCGGGCGGCATGAACTGCGCCTGCTGCGGACCGAACAGCACCATGGCGACATGGGCGAGGCCCGACAGGCCCCACACCAAGAGACTGATGCCGCCCGCCAGCGCAAGCCAGCGGTGCTTCGAATTGGACCAGCGGGCGGACCTGTTCTTCAGCGACATGATGCAGGCTCCTTTCAGAATCGCGCCCGGATGCCGCCGAAGAAGGCGCGGCCCTGGCCTGGAGTGTAGATGGCGGAAGGGGTGGCGGACTGGTCGGCCACGGTGGCGAGGTTCGAGATGAACACGCGATCGAACAGGTTCTCGACCGACCCGAACAGGATGAAGTCGTCCAGCATGGTGACGCCGGCGGTCAGCTGCACCGTCTCGTATCCCGGCGCCCTTTCGGTGTTGGCATAGTCCGCCCACGGCCCTTCGGGGATGAAGCGCAAGGTGGCCGAGAGATACCAGTCGTCGACCTGGTCGAAGCGCGTCTCGGCGATCAGCACATGGCGCGGCACGCCCGCCAGCCGGTTGTCGCCGTAGATCGCGTCATCGTCGAAGGCGAAATCGTTGAAGGTGTAGGCAGCCGAGAGGCGCAGCGACTGCCCGCGGGCCGCGAGCACGTCCTTCGCCGGGCGCAGGTCGACGCCCGCCTCGATCCCCTGGTGGATCGTCCGGTCGCCGTTGCCGGTGACGGTGACGAGCCCGCGCGCGCCGGGCACGGCGAAGTCGAGGAACTCGTTCTCGAGCTCCGCCCGGTAGGCCGCGATGTCCCACGAGAACACGCCCTTCGCCCCGCGCGTCCCGATCTCGAACACGGTGGCGCGCTGTTCGTCCAGCGGGGCGAAGGGGAAGGCGCCGCCCGAGGTGAGGTCGGCAAGGCTCGGCGGCTCGAAGCTGCGATTGACGTTGCCGAAGACCTGGATGTCCTGCGCCACGTCGAACAGCACGCCGACGCACGGGTTGAACTGGTCGTATTCGCCGCGCCCGGCAACGGCATCGAGGATAACCTCCACGTCCCGCACCGCGCGCGCATACTGGCCCCCCGCGATGACCGTGACCCGGTCCGTCAGGCCGAGTTCGAGCTGGCCGTAGGTCATCAGCATCGAGGAATCCTGGTCCGAACGAGAGGTCAGCGCCCCGCGCTCGCCCGACAGGTTCTCGAACACCTGCGCATCATTGCTCCCGAAGGCGTAGATCGCGCCGACCTGCCAGCGGCTCTGCGGGGCGAGGAAGGGGAGGTCGCCCGACAGGCGCAGCGAACCGCCGACCTCGTCCTCGCCCTGCACGATGATCCCGGCAAAGCGGGTGATCGCATGGTCGAGACTGCGGCGCGAATACCACGCGCCGATTTCGAGCTCCGCCCCGCCCATGTCGATCGCGGTCAGGTTCGAGACGCGGATCACGCCCAGATTGCGGTCCCAGTCGTCCGCAACCGGACCGGGATCGAGCACCGTGACCGGCCCGCCCGGAAAGAACGGGCCGATCGTCACCGGCCGCCCCGCCGCGCGCGGATTGGCGAGCGCATCCTCCAGCGTGAGCGTTCCCGCCAGCTCGAAATTGTCCGTCAGGGCGGTGACGTAGAACCGCGTCTCGATGTTGTCGGCGACCCGCCAGCCGAAATTGCCGTGGCCGTAGAGGCTCCGGACCTCGCTCTGCTCGCGGTATCCCTCGCTGGTAAGCCCGGTGACGCCGATCCAGTGATCGGTGTTCTCGCCCGCGCCGGCAAGGGACGCGTTGGCGCGGAACGTCTCGAAACTGCCGCCCTCGGCGCGCAGGGCGACGGGGGAGCGCGCGGTGCGGCCCGTCGGGCTCACCACGTTGACGGCGCCGCCCAGCTGGGTCGCGCCGTAACGCAGCCCGTTCGCGCCCTTGAACACCTCGATGTAGCGGATCGTGAGCGGGTCGATCTCCTGGAACTCGGTGTTGCCCGCCGACCGGCTGATCGGGACGCCGTCGCGCAGCACCATCAGCCCGCGCCGCTCGAAGGAGGAATTGAGGCCCGATCCGCGGATCGAGATGCGGCTTTCGCGCTGGGCGCTGGTGTCGGAGAAGACGCCGGGCGTGAGCTCGAGCGTGTCGCCGATCGACTGGGCGAAGATGTCGGCGAAGCCCTCGTCCTCGACGACGCCGATCGCGCCGGGGATGCGTTCGAGTTCCTCGCGCGCCTCCTCGACCGAAGGCGAGGTGGGCGAACCGGCGGCGGCGGCGGTGACGATGATCTCGTCCTGGCGCTGGCCGATGCCCTGCGCGTGGAGGAGGCAGGCGGGCGAGGACAGGAGCGTGATCGCGAACAGCGGCCGCGCGAAATCGGAAAGGTGCATGTGCAGGATATCCCGGAGGCAGCGCCTTCGGCCTGCCGGAAGGCAGGACGGGCGGCGCAAACTCCGCCGCGCAGGGCGAAGCAGGACTGAGCCCGCTACGCCCTGTCGTCAGGCGCGCGGGCGGCTCGCAGTCTCATGCCTTGGGGGAAGGGGGTCCGGTGGAGGGAGGCGGCGGCGCGGCGAGGCCGCGACCGGGCTGGACCGCGCGAAAGGCGGGGACCGGCGCTGCGACCTGCGGCGCGGACGCGACAAGGGCCGGCGCATCGGGCGGCAGGACGGGCGCGCCCACCGCGGCGAAATCGCACTGCGCCTGCGCCGCGCCATGCGTCGCATCCCCGCCCTCGGCGCCACCGTCTCCGTGACCTGTCGCCGAATGGTCCATGCCGCCGTGGTGCGCGCGATGGGCATCATGCGCTCCCGCGGCGTGCCCGGCCAGCGCGGCGAGTTCGGGCGAGGTCGCCGGGCAGGGAACGAGCAGCGCGGGTTCGCCCGCGCCTTCATGCGCCGAAGCGACCATCCAGCCATGCGGGATCATCCACTGCACGCACGCCGCGAATGCGGCGAGCAGCAGCATGAAACGCGCAGGACGGGGGACGGCAAGACGCATGGTAAAGCGGGTCTTTCTCCGTTGGCCGGCTTGCGGGATAGCGCGCGCGGGCCGGTGTTACAACATCACATTCGCCCCCCGGTTCCGCGCGATCAGGCCGCCTCGTCCGCCAGCCTCTGCGCGGTCTTGTAGTCCGGCTTGCCGTTGTTGAGGCGCAGCGAGCCGTCGGTGAACACGTAGAGCCGCGGGATCTTGTAGCCCGCCAGCCCTTCGCGGGCGTGGGCATCGAGCGCGTGCTCCAGCCCCTCGGCATCGCCCTGCGGTGCGACCACGGCGACGACCTTGCGGCCGAAGCGTTCGTCGGGGACCGAGACGACGCGGCAGTCGTGGACGCGCGGATGCTCCATCAGCACCGCCTCGACCTCCTCGGGAAAGACCTTCTCGCCGCCGGTGTTGATGCACATGTTGTCGCGGCCGATGAATTCGAGGGTGCCGTCCGCCGCCCAGCGTGCGCGGTCGCCGGTCATCAGCCAGCGCCGCCCGTCGATCTCGGGAAAGGTCCGGCGGTTCTTCTCGTCCTCGCCGAGATAGCCCAGCGGCAGCGGGCCGGTGCGCGCGACGATGCCGACCCCGTCGGAGCCGGGCGGGATTTCCTCGAGGTTCTCGTCGAACAGCTTCGTCTCTCGCCCCGGCAGCGGCTGGAACCTGCCCTCGCCGGTGCTGCCGGCGGCGGTGGTGATGACGATGCCGGTGCCCGAACTCTCGGACGAACCCAGCGCATCGACGATCATCAACGGAGGGTGATGTCCGATCAGACGCGCCTTGAGCGAGGGCGAGAACACCGCGCCCGAGGAGGTGATCGAGCGCAGGCTCTTCAAAACCTCGCCCCCATCGCCGCGCGCGTCGAGCCGGTCGGCCAGCGGCAGCGCGAAGGCGTCGCCGACGATGAACACGCCCTTGGCGCCGATCCGGGCGATCTCGTCCAGCGCCAGGTCGGCGTCGAATTTCGGATGCGGCAGCAGGGCGAGCGTGCCGCCCTTCAGCAGGTGGATGACCGCGCTGAACTGCCCCGCCCCGTGCATCAGCGGCGAGAGCAGGAGGAGCGGCGAGGTGCTCGCGGGGTGGTCGGGGCCGATCCGGGCGGCCTCGGCGGCCTGTTCGGCGAGCGTGCTGGCAACGAAGGGCGGCTCGCCGGGGCCGCGCTGCCACACCGGGATGCTGAACGCCTGCCATGCCTCGTGCATCGGCCACATCACCGCCTTGGGCATTCCGGTCGTCCCGCCGGTCGCGGTGAGGAACAGCGCCTCGGGGTCGGCATGGATGGCGAAGCCTTCCGGCAGGTCGCTGCGCCGCAGGGCCGCCCATTCCCCGGCCGAAACGTCGATCACCCGCGTCCCGCCCGGTGCGGCCTCGCGCGCGAGGTCGGCGAAATCGCCCTCGGTGAAGAGCGCCTTCAGCCCGAACCGCGCGGCGATGTCGGCCAGTTCGCGCGCCTTGTAGTGGTAGTTCACGTTGACCGGGACCACCCCGGCCTTCACGCAGCCGAACCAGGCGAGCAGGTAATCGGGCGTGTTGCGAAGCATCTGCCCCGCGATGTCGCCCGGCGCGAAGCCCTGCGCGAGAAGCCCGGCGGCGATGCGGTCGGTCTCGGCCTCCAGCTCGCCCCAGGTCACCACCCGCTTGCCATGGATGAGCGCCGGCCGTTCCGGTTCGACGGCGGCGGCGATTGCGGCAAGCGCAACACCGAAGTTCGATCCCGACATATTCATGCGAACGAGCCTCCTTCCCTTTTCGAACAGTTCGCCTAGAGTGCCTCCTGCTGCAATTCCCCTGCGTAAAGTGTGAGGCGAATCGAGACGAATTCGCCCGCCTGCGGCTGTTGGGACCGGCGGGGGCACGGGAGCAACCGGAGGAGAGGAAACCGTGATCACAAATCTCGCTGAGTTGCGCGTGCCGCATGGCCGCGAGACGCTCGAGCACCTGCTCGAGGAAGTCACCATCACCTGTCCCGAGGACATTCACGGTGCCGCCGTCGCGCTCGCCCGCATCGCGCAGGAGCGCGGGATGCAGGTCGCGGTGTGCGACGACATCTCCTCGAAGGAGCCGATGGTCGACGCCGAAGGCACGGTCCTCAACGCCGACATCTTCCGCTGGCTCGACGACGGGGCGCGCTGGTGGGAGGATCACCGGCTCGCGCTCCATTCCCCGCTGCCGCGCGCGTGCCGCTACGAATCGGAAGTGTTCTGGGTGAACGCCCGGGGCTTCCACACCGGCTGGCGCAATTGCTACCTTGAGGAAATCGACCTCACCGATTTCGAGAAACGCGCCTTGTGCAAGGCGGCGATCGTGGTCCCGGTGCACCTCCCCTTCGGCCAGATCTCCGCGTCGAGCTTCGTTTCGATGGACCGTTCCAAGGAAGACCTTTCGGAGGAATTCGCGGCGCACGGCACGCTTTTCGCGCAGGTCGTGCGGCGCTTCGTCGCGGGCTATGTCCAGGCGATGCGGACCAAGCGGCGGATCCCGTCGGACTGCGTGCTGTCGAAGCGCGAGGTGGAATGCCTGCGCTGGGCGGCGATCGGCAAGACCGACAAGGAGATCAGCATGATCCTCAACCGCAGCCACGCGACGATCCGCTACCATATCCACCGCGCGGGCGAGAAGCTCGATAGCGTCAACCGGGCGCAGACGATCTTCAAGGCGGGGCAACTGGGATATCTCGGGGCATCCGATTGAAGCGAACGCGGGCGCGGGTCACCTGCGGGCGGGTGGTTGTCCTCAGGCCCGCGAAAAGGGCTTCCGCTCATCCCAACCTTCGCAAGGGCTCCGACCCGTCCCACTCCGCGCACGCGGCCTTGATCGCTGCGAACAGGCGCGGCCCCTCCCCGCCCTGCTGGAGGATCTCGACGAGGCTGCCCGGCCCCTGTCCGGGATCGACATAGATCACCCGGCTGTCGCCCAGCGCGCCTTCGAGCACCACCTCGGCCCCGCGCGCGGCGCAGACGCGGCGGGCGTCCGCGATGTCGTCGACGAGGATGCAGACATGGTGCAGCCCCCCGCCCACGTCGGCATATTCGCCCGTGTAGATCGACGGATGCCCGTCGCGCGGGCGGATCAGCTCGACCTGCATGTCGCCCCAATAGGCGAGAGCGAGGTCGAAGGCCGCTGCACTCGGCGCGCCGCGATAGCGCATCGCTTCGAGGCGGACGTCCTCCAGCAGGTGGAACGGCCCCACCCCCATGACTGCGGTCCAGTGCCGCACCGCCGCGTCGAAATCCTCCGGCACGAAGGCGATCTGCATCACCTCGCCGAGCTGCGACAACCCCTTCGCGTCCGGCTTTCCCGCCACGACCATGCCCGTCCTCTCCAATCCGCTAGTGTGACCGGGGGGCGAAGCTGTGAGATATCACGGGCGAGAGACACTCCACAAAGTGCGAGGCTCCCCATGGCGCGGGGGAGCGGCCCGGAGCCTCGCGGCGGATCGAGAGGACCGATGAACGAGATCAAGCATGTCGCGCGCGAGGACCGGTGCCCGGGCATCAGCTACACCGAGATGCTGGAGGGCGACACCCGCACGCCGCCCGATTACCTGTTCGAGGAATCCACGATCGCGATGCCGGACGACCCGATCCCGGTCGAACCCTACATCTGCGAGGACTTCGCCCGCCTGGAGCGCGAGCGCATGTGGCCCAATGTCTGGCTTTTCGCGGCGCGCGAGGACGAGATGCCGGAACCCGGCGACAGCGTCGTCTTCGACATCGCGGGCAAGAGCTTCCTGCTCGTCCGCCAGAAGGACGGCAGCGTCAAGGCGTTCTACAACGCCTGCCTCCACCGCGGCCGCAAGCTTCGCACCACCGGCGGCAATTCGAGCCAGCTGCGCTGCCCCTTCCACGGCTTCACCTGGCGCAATGACGGGTCGCTGAAGGAGATTCCCTGCGCGTGGGATTTCAAGCATCTCGAAGGCAAGGACATGGCCCTGCCCGAGGCGCGCGTGGAGCTGTGGGAAGGCTTCGTGATGCTGACCGAGAACCACGACCTGCCCGATTTCAAGACCTGGCTCGGCCCGGCCGCGTCCCATTACGAACGCTACGATTTCGGCAATCGCTACACCGGGATGTGGGTGCAGAAGAAGATCCCGGCGAACTGGAAGGCGACCGCAGAGGCCTTCATGGAAGCGTGGCATTCGATCACCACGCACCCGCAGCTGCTCGGCTTCCTCGGCGATGCGAACACGCGCTACGATCTGATCGGCGACCATTTCAACCGCGCCATCACCCCTTCGGGCGTGCTCAGCCCGCACGTGAAGGGCAAGAATTCGGACTATGTCCTCGAAAAGATGAACGAGTTTTCGGGCGGCGACGATGCCCAGACCAATCGCCGCTTCACCGCGGGCGAGGGCGGAGAGGGCTACGACCCGGACGATCCGCTCGCCGCGCGCCGGGTGCTGGCCGAGGCCGGGCGGCAGGGTTTCGCCGAGCAATACGGCTACGACTATTCGGACGCCGCCGACACCGAGATCCTCGACAACCACACCTACAACATATTCCCCAATTTCGCCCCGTGGATCGGCTTCCTGCCGACGCTGGTCTATCGCTGGCTGCCGGGCGACACGCCCGACTGGTGCATCATGGAAATCCGCCTGCTGTTCCCCACGAAGAAGGGCGAGGAGCGCCCGCGCGCGGTCGAGATGACCTACATCCCCGACGACGAGCCCTTTTCCTGGGCGGCGGACAAGATGGGCCCCGCGCTCGCCAACGTGTTCGACCAGGACATGGCGAACCTGCCCTACGTGCAGGAAGGGATGAAGGCGATGCGCGACGGCAGGATGGAACTCGGCCACTACCAGGACAGCCGGGTGCGCCATTTCCAGATGACCCTGCAGAAATATATCGACGGCGAACTTCCGGCGGTTAAGTAAGCCGCCCCATGAGCATCACCGTCGACCTGTCGGGGCGCACCGCCCTCGTCACCGGCGCGTCCTCCGGGCTGGGCGCGCGTTTCGGACGCATTCTCGCCGCGAACGGCGCGCGCGTCGCGCTGGGGGCGCGGCGCAGGGACCGGCTGGAGGCGCTTGCCGCCGAGATCGGACCGAATGCCGCCGCGATCGCGATGGATGTCGCGCACGAGGCCGACGTGATCGCGGGCTACGACGCCGCCGAAGACGCCTTCGGCACGGTCGACACCGTGATCGCCAATGCGGGGATCGACGGGGCGGGCCTCATGACCGAGATCAGCGAGGCGGAGATCGAGCGCACGCTGGCCATCAATCTCAAGGGCGCGATCCTGACCGCGCGCGAAGGGGCGCGGCGGATGATGGCGGCGGGCGTGACCAACGGGCGCATCGTCCTCGTCGCCTCGATCACCGCCTTCGAGCCCTCCCCCGGCCTTGTCGCCTATGCCGCGAGCAAGGCGGGCGTGGTCCAGGCCGCGCGCAGCATGGCCCGCGAATGGGCGAGAGCCGGCATCTGCGTCAACACGATCTCGCCCGGCTACATCCGCACCGCGATCAACGACGAATGGTTCGACACCGAGGGCGGCAGGAAGCAGATCGCGCGCTTCCCGAGGAAGCGGCTGATGGAGGAAAGCGGCCTCGACGGGCCGGTCCTGTTCCTGTGCTCGGACGCGGCGGAGTTCGTGACCGGCGCGGACTTCGTGCTGGACGACGGGCAGACGCTGTAAACGGCTGCCCGCCGGGCCGCGGCGCCGAAAGCGAAATTTCCGCTAACGACCCCTGCGCCGTCAAACCCCTTCGTCGCCCCGTGTGTGATCATTGCCGAATCGCGCCTCAAGGCGTTGAACCACAAGCCTTTTCACATGGCCTGCAAAGGTGACGGGGTGTCACCTTTGTCCGCTTTCGCGTCCCGCAGGCGGCGCGCCTATTCGATCGTGCCGATAAGATCGCCGACCTTGTAGACCTTGCCCTCCTCGCCCGTCGGGCGGATCGTGCCGGAGGCCTGCGCCTCGATCTCGGTCGTGCTCTTGTCGGTTTCGACGGTGTAGATCACCTCGCCCTTCTGGACTTCCTCGCCGTCGCCGAACATCCATTCGACGAGGGTCATCTCGGTCGCGCTCATGCCGAGCTTGGGAATGCGAATCTCGGTCGCCATTGATCGGTCTTCCCCTTCACGCCTTGCCGACGCTGGCCTTGATCTGGCCGACGATCTCTTCCCTGGTCGGAATCCATGCCTGTTCGAGGTGGCTCGCGAAAGGCACCGCCGAGAAGGTCCCTCCGATCCGGCGCACCGGGCCTTTCAGGGCGTCCCAGCATTTTTCCTGGATGTTGGCGGCGATCTCCGCGCCGGTGCCGAAGGGGCGCACCGCCTCGTGCAGGGTGAGCGCGCGGCCGGTCTTGTTGACCGAGGCCAGCACCGTCTCCTCGTCGTAGGGCGCGATGGTGCGAAGGTCGATCACCTCGACGCTGATGCCCTCCTTGTCGAGCTCGCCCGCGACCTCGAGCGCGTCGAGGACGGTGCGGCCATAGGTGATGAGCGAGATGTCACTGCCCTCGCGCGCCACCGCCGCCTTGCCGAGCGGGACGCGGTAGCCCTTGCCCGGATCCTCTGCCTTGAGGCCGTAGCAAAGGATGTTCTCGATGAAGATGACGGGGTCGTTGGCGTCGATGCTCGCCCGCATCAGACCCCGCGCGTCGGCGGGGTTGGAGGGGGTGACGACATGAATGCCCGCGACGTGCGCGAACCAGGCTTCGAGCATGTCGGAATGCTGCCCGCCGAAGCCGACGCCGACGCCCGTGGTGGTGCGGATCACGATCGGGCAGGGGGTCTGCCCGCCCGACATGAAGCGCAGTTTCGCGGCGTGGTTGACGATCTGGTCCATGCACACGCCGACGAAGTTCATCAGCATGATCTCGGCAATCGGCCGCTGCCCGGCGAGCGCCGCGCCCACCGCCGCGCCGACGATGGCGGTTTCCGAGATCGGGGTCGCGCGCACGCGGTGCTCGCCGTATTTCTCGGTCAGGCCCTGGGTGACCTTGAACACCCCGCCGCCCTGCTTGGCGCTGACATCCTCGCCGAGGCAGAACACGCCTTCGTCCTCCGCCATCGCCTCGTCGATCGCGAGGTTCAGGGCCTGGGTCATGGTGATCGTGCTGGACGATTCCGGCATGTCAGTTCACCTCCTCGAACACGTCCCTGTGGATTTCGTCGGTATCGGGGAGCGGCGCGTCGAGCGCGTGCTGCACCGCCGCCTCGATCTGCGCGTCGATGTCGGCGACGATCGCGTCCAGCTCCTCCTCGGTGAACTGGCGGTCGAGCATCACCTTGCGCAGCTTGGGCAGCGGGTCCTCCTGCTTCATCTCCTCGATATGTTCGGGCGGCATGTAGCTGAAATCCGCCCCGAAGAAGTGGCCCATCATGCGGTAGCACATCGCCTCGATCAGCGTCGGGCCTTCGCCGGCGCGCGCCCGGTCGACCGCTTCCTTCATCGCCGGGTAGATCTGGTTGACGTCGTTCCCGTCGACCCGCACGCCGCGCATCCCGTAGCCCTGCGCGCGCTCGGCGATGGAGGCGCTCCTGGTGTGGTCCTCGTAGGCGGTGTGTTCGCCATAGCGGTTGTTCTGGCACAGGAAGACGACCGGCAGGCTGTAGAGCTGGGCCATGTTCATCGCTTCGTGGAAGCCGCCGATATTGGCCGCCCCGTCGCCGAAGCTCGCGACCGTCACGCGGCCGTCGCCCTTGTTCTGGCTGGCCATGGCGAGGCCGTTGGCGATGGGGATGCCGCTGCCGACGACGCCGGTCGTCACCATGATCCCGGTCGCGGGATCGGTGATGTGCATGGTGCCGCCCTTGCCCTTGCAGGTGCCGGTCGCCTTGCCGAGGCATTCGCCCCACCATTTCTCCATCGGGATGCCCTTGGCGGTCTGTTCGCCCTGCCCGCGATAGGTGCACACGACATAGTCGTCGTCCTCGAGCGCGGCCATGGCGGCGGCGGAGACGAGCTCCTGCCCGCGCACGCAGTAATACATCACCGCGACCGTGCCCTGCATCAGCAGTTCGCGGAATTTCTCGTCCGTGCGGTTCACCTTCATCGTGCGGGTGTAGATGTCGAGCAGCTTTTCGCGGTCTATTTCGGCCATGGGGGACGAGCCTTCCTGTGATTGCGGGGGAATTCGAACGGGACGCGCCCTAGAACTGGACTCTCTGGGTGAAGCCGCCGTCGACCACCACGTTCGCGCCGGTCATGTAGGGGACGGCAGGGCTGGCGACGAAGACGATCGCCCGTGCGACCTCCTCGTCATTGCCGAAGCGGCCCATCGGCATCTTTGCCAGGGTGGCGTCGTAAAGCTCGGGCATCATGCCCTTGATCGCTTCCCAGTTGCCGCCTTCGTAATAGATCGCGCCGGGCGAGACGGTGTTGACCCGGATGCCCTGCGGCGCGAGCGCCTGCGACAATTGCGAGCCGTATGTGATGAGCGCGGCCTTCATCGCGTTGAAGGCCTGCGGGGCGATGAAGGTCTCGAGCGCGGCGGTCGAGCTCATGAAGACGATCGAGCCGGCGTCGCTCCCGGCCAGCATCGGCGTGAGCGTCTCGACCGCGTGGACCGCGCCCATGATGTCCATGTCGAGCGTGGCCTGCCAGTCGCCGGTCCCGCCCGTGCCCGAGGACGAGGCGGTGTGCACGAAGATGTCGCAGCCGCCGAGCTCGCCCGCGGCCTTGTCGAGCCAGGCCTTGTAGGCTTCCGCGCCCGAATTCATGTCGAACACCTCGCCAAAGACCTTGCCCGGCCCGGCGGCGTCGATCGCGGACTTCGCGGCTTCGATTTTGTCCTCCTTGCGGCTGAAGAAGGCGACGTCCGCGCCCTCGCCCGCGAACAGCTTCAGCGAGGCGAGCCCGAGCCCGTGCGCGCCGCCGTTCATGATGACCTTCTTGCCTGCCAGTCCCAGATCCATCGCGCACCTCTCCCAATGCGGTGAATGACTGGCAAAGGGATAGCGAAGCGCGCGGCGCGCGCGTATCGTCAAAAGTGTGGGGACGACGCGAAAGGGCACCGCCCGCGCGCCGAAGACCGGTCGCGCACGCACCCGGAACGAAGGGGAGGAACATGACCCTGAGGATGCGCGCCCCGACTGACGGGGGCCGCGCGGATGGCGTCCATTTCCCGTCGTGGGCGGGGAATGGTGCTGCTGGGGAGGATTGAACTCCCGGCCTCACCCTTACCAAGGGTGCGCTCTACCACTGAGCTACAGCAGCGTGACCTTTGCCGTGATGGCGGGTGCCGTGATTGCGGGCAGGCGCGCGCTATTGTCGCGCAGGCCCGCAATGTCAAGCGAAGGCTTGAACCGGCGCCGCTCCGGCGCCAAGGCGTTAGGCATGAGCGAAAATTCCCGCAAGAATATGTCGCGCGAGGAACGCCTCGCGGCCAAGCTGCGCGAGAACCTGCGCCGCCGCAAGGCGCAGGGGAGGGAACTGTCCCGCGCGCAGCCCGGCATCGAGGCGGGCGAATCGCGCGACAATGGGCTTTCCAAGCCCTGCGCCGAGGGCTAACCACACGCGCTCCGCGACGATAGAGGAGCCCCCGTTTCCGTGCCCAAGCTGATCCTAGTGCGCCACGGCCAGAGCCAGTGGAACCTCGAAAACCGCTTCACCGGCTGGTGGGATGTCGACCTCACCGACAAGGGCGTGGCCGAGGCGAAGGCGGCGGGCGCGCTGATGAAGGAAAAGGGCGTGCTCCCGACCCGCGCCTTCACCAGCCTCCAGACACGCGCGATCAAGACCCTGCATCTCGCTCTCGAAGAGGCCGGGCGGCTGTGGATCCCGGAAGTGAAGGACTGGCGCCTCAACGAACGGCACTACGGCGGCCTCACCGGGCTCGACAAGCGGGCCATGCGCGACAGGCACGGGGACGAGCAGGTCCATATCTGGCGCCGTAGCTTCGACGTGCCCCCGCCCGAAATGGAGCCGGGCAGCGAATTCGATCCCGGCGCGGACGAACGCTATGCCGGGATCGACGTGCCCTATACCGAAAGCCTCAAGCTCACCATCGAGCGGGTGCTGCCCTACTGGGAAAGCGACATCCTGCCGGTCCTGGCGAGCGGGGAGACGGTGATCATCTCGGCGCACGGCAACAGCTTGCGCGCATTGGTCAAGCACCTGTCGGACATCTCGGACGACGACATCACGGGGCTCGAGATTCCGACCGGCCAGCCGATCGTCTACGATTTCGGCGAGGACATGGCGCCGGGCGAGCGGTATTACCTGAAGGACAGCTGATGAGCGCGAAAGCCGCAGGGAAGGTCGCGATCGTCATGGGCAGCCAGTCCGACTGGCCGACCATGAAATGCGCCGCCGAGGTGCTCGAGGAGCTCGAGGTCGCGCATGATGCGCGGATCGTCTCGGCCCACCGCACGCCCGACCGGATGGCCGCCTTCGCCAAGGGCGCCGAGGGCGAGGGTTTCGACGTCATCATCGCGGGCGCGGGCGGCGCGGCGCACCTGCCGGGCATGATCGCGGCCATGACGCACCTGCCGGTGCTCGGCGTGCCGGTGCAATCGCGCGCGCTCAATGGCATGGACAGCCTGCTCTCCATCGCGCAGATGCCCGCCGGCGTGCCGGTCGGCACGCTCGCCATCGGCGAGGCGGGGGCGACCAATGCCGGGCTGATGGCGGCCGCGATCCTCGCGCTCGGGGACGAGGACCTGTCCGAACGCCTGCAGGACTGGCGCGCGGCCCGCAGCGCCGCGGTCGGCGAGGTGCCGCAGGACTGATGGCCGTGCGCGCGCCCCTCCGCCCCGGCTCGACCATCGGCATATTCGGCGGCGGGCAGCTCGGCCGGATGCTTGCCATGTCGGCCCTGCAACTGGGCTATCGCTGCATCGGCTACGCGCCCGCGGGCGACAATGTCGCGGCCGAGGCCTGCGCCGGCTTCTTCGAGCACCACTGGAACGACCGCGAGGCCGTTTCGGCCTTCGCCGCGCGCTGCGACGTCGTGACCTGGGAATTCGAGAACGTCCCGGTCGCCGCGGTGGAGGCGATCCCGGCCGACCGCCTGCCGACCTCGGCGCGCGCACTCGAAGTCGCGCAGGACCGGCTGAACGAGAAGCGCTTCGTCGAGGACCTCGGCGGCCGCGCCGCACCGCACCTGCGGATCGACAGCGAGGAGGATTTCGCAAGGGCCCTTGAAAGCATCGGCACGCCGGGCGTCCTCAAGACCGCGCGCGAGGGCTATGACGGCAAGGGCCAGTGGCGCGTGCGCGACCGGCACGAGGCGCAGGGGATCCGCTTTCCCGGGCGGCGCTGCATCTACGAACGGCTGGTCGGGTTCGAATCGGAATTCTCGGTCATCCTCGTCCGCGCAGCCGACGGGGAAATCCGCTTCTGGGATTCGACCGCCAACACGCACGAGGGCGGGATGCTGGTGCAATCGGTGCTCCCGGCGGGCGAGTGGGTCGAGGCGCAGGTCGACGAAGCCCGCGCGCTTGCGGGGAAGGTCGCGGACGCTCTGTCCTATGTCGGCGTGCTGACGCTCGAATTCTTTGCCACCGGGGACGGCCCGGTGTTCAACGAAATGGCCCCGCGGGTCCACAATTCGGGCCACTGGACGATCGAGGGCGCGGCCACCAGCCAGTTCGAGAACCACATCCGCGCGATCTGCGGCCTGCCGCTGGGCGAGACCGCGACGCGCTTTGCGACCATCGACATGAGAAACATCGTCGGCGAACAGGCATTGGGCGCGCACCGCATCCTCGCCGAGGAAGGCGAGCCGCACCTTCACCTCTACGGCAAGCGCGAGGCGCGCGAGGGGCGCAAGATGGGCCATGTCACGCGGGTGGGCGCGCGTCTCGGGTGAGCGTTCCGGTGGTCCTGATCTATGCGCGCGCCGCGAATGGCGCGATCGGCCGGGATGGCGGCCTGCCCTGGCACCTTCCGGCCGACCTCAGGCGGTTCAAGGCGCTCACCATGGGGCCGCATGGCAGGGGCCGCCCGATGATCATGGGCCGCCGGACCTTCGAGAGCCTGCCGGGCCTCCTGCCGGGCCGCCGCCATATCGTCCTCACCCGCACCGATCGCCGGGACCTCCGGGGCGCCGAGGTCGCGCCTTCGGTCGAGGCCGCGCCTTCGGTCGAGGCCGCGCTGGCGCTCGCCGGGCGGGACGATCCGGACGAGATCGCGGTGATCGGCGGGGCCGCGATCTACGACCTGTTCATGGACGTGGCCGACCGGATCGAACTCACCCAGATTCACGCGGATTATGCCGGCGACACCTTCATGTCCGCCCCCGGCGCCGGCTGGAAAGTGATCCGCCGCGAGGAGCATCCGGCGCAAGGGGGCCTTCCCGGCTATGCCTTCCTCACCTATGAGCGCGCCGAAAGGGGCACTTCCTGATGCGCTGGCTCGATCATCGCGATCCCATCCCCGCGCCCCTGCGCGGTGCGGTGATCGCGCTCGGCAATTTCGACGGTTTCCACCGCGGCCACCAGGCCGTTGCGGGCGAGGCGATCCGCTGGGCCCACGCGGAGGGCCGCCCTTCGATCATCGCGACCTTCGACCCGCACCCGGTGCGGTTCTTCAAGCCCGACGCGCCGCCGTTTCGCCTGACCACGCTCGAACAGCGGCAGGAACTCTACCTCGCCGCGGGGGCGAGCGCGATGCTGGTGTTCCATTTCGACGCCGATCTCGCCGGGACCAGCGCGGAGGATTTCATCCGCACCATCCTGATCGACCGGCTCGGCGCGCACGGGGTGGTCACCGGAGGCGATTTCACCTTCGGCAGGGGCGCAAAGGGCAATGTCGCGCTGCTGCACGGGCTCGGCGGCGAACTCGGCCTGCGGGCGCGCGTGGTCGAGGCGGTCGAGCAGGACGGGGTGGTCTCGTCGAGCCGCATCCGCGAGGCGCTGCGCAACGGCGATCCGCAACTCGCCGCCGATCTCCTCACCCGCCCCTTCGCGATCCGCGGGATCGTCGAACACGGCGACAAGCGCGGGCGCACGATCGGCTATCCCACCGCGAACCTCGCGATCGAGGGCTACCTGCGCCCGAAATACGGGATCTACGCCGTGACCGGGCGCATCCTCCAGACCGGCGAGGTGCTGAAGGGCGCGGCCAATATCGGCATCCGCCCGCAGTTCGAACCGCCCAGGGAACTGCTCGAGCCCCATTTCTTCGACTTTTCGGGCGATCTCTACGGACAGGAGATCGAGGTCGCCTTCCACCACTTCCTGCGCGGCGAGGCGAAGTTCGACAGCCTCGATGCGCTGATCGCCCAGATGGAACGCGACTGCGCCGAAGCGCGAAGGCTGCTCGGATGAACCGGCCGATGCTGCGGGCCGGCTTCGCGCTCGCGCCGCCTTCCTGCTCCTGACCATCCTCAACGCAAGCTGGCTCGCGCCCTACCAGGCCGGCACGCCCAGGCAGGTCGCGCGAATGGGGGCCGCGGGCGGTCGGATCGTGGCCGCCGTGCTTTTCAATGAGGGTTCCCCGCGGGCGCGCGATGCACTAACGGGGCGGCCTTATGTCTGACCAGAAGCGCGACCAAGCCACCAGGGATTACAGGGACACGGTCTTCCTGCCGAAGACCGATTTCCCGATGAAAGCCGGCCTTCCGCAGAAGGAACCGGGCATCCAGGCGCGCTGGGAGGCAATCGACCTCTACGCCAGGCTGCGCGAGGCGCGCCGGGGGCGCGAGAAGTTCATCCTCCACGACGGCCCGCCCTACGCCAATGGCGAAATGCATATCGGCCACGCGCTGAACCATATCCTGAAGGACATGGTGGTCCGCTCGCAGAGCCTGATGGGCAAGGACGCGCCCTATGTTCCCGGCTGGGACTGCCACGGCCTGCCGATCGAATGGAAGGTCGAGGAGCAGTACCGCAAGAAGAAGCTCAACAAGGACGACGTCCCGCGCAGCGAATTCCGCGCCGAATGCCGCGCCTATGCGCAGCACTGGGTCGACGTGCAGCGCGGGCAGCTGAAACGGCTCGGCCTCATGGGCGACTGGGACAATCCCTACCTCACGATGGATTACGAGGCCGAAGGGACCATCGTCGCCGAACTGATGAAGTTCGCCGAAGCCGGCAACCTCTATCGCGGCGCGAAGCCGGTGATGTGGTCCCCGGTCGAAAAGACCGCGCTGGCCGAGGCGGAGGTCGAATACGAGGACATCACCAGCACGCAGATCGACGTTGCGTTCGAGATCGTGGAGTCGCCGATCGAGGAGCTGGTCGGCGCGCACGCGGTGATCTGGACGACGACGCCGTGGACGATTCCAGTGAACCAGGCATTGGCTTATGGGCCGGAGGTTGCATATCGGCTGTGGACTTTCAGCGACGATCCCGGCGACCAGAGCGCGAAATCACCTTCCGCCTCGATCAAAAGCATTCTGGTCGCGGAACCGCTTATTCTCGATGTCCTAGATCGCATGGTTGGTCAGGGGACGCGCCCGAAAAACGCCGGCCTCGAATGGTATGGCGAGTCTTCGCCGAACCATGTGAAGCGCTTCAAAGGCTCCGACCTAGCCGGAACCAAGGTCCGCCACCCGATGCACCGCCTCGGCGGGTTCTACGCAACTCCGCGCCCGCTGCTCCCCGGCGACTTCGTCACCACTGATAGCGGCACCGGCCTCGTCCACATGGCGCCCGATCATGGCGAGGACGATTTCGAGCTGTGCAAGACCGCCGACCTGCACCCCGTCTTCGCGGTGATGGACGACGGGCGCTACCGCGACGACTGGCCGTGGCTCGGCGCTGGCGATTGCGATGCCGAGGGCAAGGAACGCCGCCGCGCGGTCATCAACGCCAATTTCAACGCGCCCGACGGCCCGATCTGCTCGGACCTGCGCGAAGCGGGCGCGCTTCTGTCCGCCTCCGCCGACTACCGGCACTCCTACCCCCATTCCTGGCGCTCCAAGGCCAAGGTGATCTACCGCTGCACGCCGCAATGGTTCGTGCCGATGGACAAGGACCTTGGGGAATCGTCGGTGGCTATCCTTCGACAAGCTCAGGATGAGCGGGGTGGGGACATGGCCTCTCACCCAGCATCCGCTCAGCCTGAGCCTGTCGAAGGCCACGTGCAGCCCTCGACGCTCCGCGAGATCGCCCTCGCCGAAATCGAGCGGGTCGAGTTCACCCCCGCACGCGGCAGCCGCCGGATCGGCTCGATGGTCGAAGGGCGGCCCGACTGGGTGCTCTCGCGCCAGCGCGCCTGGGGCGTGCCGATCACGCTCTTCGTCCGCCCGGACGGGACCTACCTGCAGGACCCGGAGGTCAACGCCCGCGTCATCGCCGCGGTCCGCGCCGACGGCGTCGATGCGTGGGAGGAAGGCCGGAAGGCCGAATTCCTCGGACCCGACCACGACCCGGCCGATTTCGAGATGGTCACCGACATCCTCGACGTCTGGTTCGATTCGGGCTGCACCCACGCCTTCGTCCTCGAAAGCGGCAAGTGGCCGGACCTCCAATGGCCCGCCGACCTCTACCTCGAAGGCAGTGACCAGCATCGCGGCTGGTTCCAGTCCTCGCTCCTCGAAAGCTGCGCCACCCGCGGCCGCGCGCCTTATGACCAGATCCTGACCCACGGCTTCACCATGGACGCCAAGGGCATGAAGATGTCGAAGAGCCTCGGCAACACGGTCAACCCGCTGAAGCTGATGGAGGAATACGGCGCGGACATCATCCGGCTGTGGGCGCTCTCGGTCGATTTCACCGCCGACCACCGGATCGGGGACGAGATCCTCAAAGGCGTCGGCGATCAGTATCGCCGGCTTCGCAACACGTTCCGTTACCTGCTGGGCGCACTCGACGGGTGGGTCGGCGATTTCGGCGACGTGGCCGAACTGCCCGAACTGGAAGTCTACGTCCTTTCGCTGCTGTCCGAACTCGACGGCAAGCTCAGGAAGGCGGCGGAGGAATACGATTTCAACGCCTACACCCGCCTGCTGGTCGATTTCTGCAACGAGGATCTTTCGGCCTTCTTCTTCGATATCCGCAAGGACACGCTCTATTGCGACGGGCCGGACAGCGACACGCGCAACGCCTATCGCGCGGTGCTCGACCTCCTTTTCCATTCGCTGGTGCGCTACGCCGCGCCGGTGCTGGTCCACACGGCGGAGGAAGTGTGGCTGACCCGCTACCCGCAGGACGGCGAACAGGGCGGCAGCGTCCACCTGCTCGAATGGCCGAGCGTGCCCGGCGTCACGGCGGACCGCGCGAAATGGGATGCCCTGCGCGCCCTGCGCGAACGCGTGACCGAGGCGATCGAGCCGCTGCGCCGCGACAAGGTGATCCGTTCCTCGAACGAGGCCGCCGTGACCGTGCCTGCCTCCGCCGTGCCCGCCGGGGTGACGGAGGAACAGCTCGCCGAACTGTTCATCAGCGCGACAGTGACCCGCGGGCAGGGCGAGGCGGTGACCGTGACCCGTTCCAGCGACAACAAGTGCGGCCGCTGCTGGCGCCTGCTCCCCGACGTGCCCGAGGACGGTGCGCTGTGCGGGCGGTGCGCGGACGTGGTGGCGCAGCTTGACGAGGCGGCCGCGTGAGCGGACTGTTCACCCGCAACCGGCTGATCGGGCTCGGCATCGCCGCCTTCATCGCGGCTGTCGACCAGGCGGTGAAGTGGCTCGTGATCGAACCGCTCGCCTTGCGGCAGGTGCGCCATATCGAGCTCCTGCCCTTCTTCGACCTCACCTATACCGAGAACCGCGGCGTCTCGCTCGGGATGCTGCAGGCGACCAACATGGAGATGCGGTTTCTTCTGGTCCTGCTGACGGGGGCAATCGCGGCGGTGGTGTTCGTGTGGATGATGCGCGAGAGGAAGCTCGCCGACATCGCCGCGCTGGCGCTGATCCTCGGCGGGGCGATCGGCAACATCCGCGACCGCTGGAGTCTTGGCTACGTCATCGACTATGCCGATTTCCACATCGGCACCTTCCGCCCCTTCCTCATCTTCAACATCGCCGACGCCGCGATCACGATCGGCGTCGTCATAATCCTTGCCCGCAGCCTGCTGGTGCGCGAAAAGGACGATGACAGCGACAACGCGCGCCCGCTCAAAGCGGGCGAGACGGAGCAATGATCATGCACACCCTGAAAACCGCCATCCTGCTCGGTTCGGCCAGCGCCATGCTCGCCGCGTGCGGCGGCGGCGGGCTGTTCAATCGCGACCGGCCGGACGAATTCGCCGTGCAGCGGCAGGCGCCGCTCGTGGTGCCGCCCGATTTCAGCCTCACCCCGCCCGAACCCGGCGCGCCCCGCCCGGCCGAAGGCACGGCGAGCGAGCAGGCCCTGGAAGCCCTGTTCGGCGGCCCCGCGCAGCGCAGTCAGATCGAAAGCAGCGCGCTCGATCGCGCGGGCAGCGCGGCGCCCAGCATCCGTTCGCTGGTCGGGGACGAGCGGACCAACACGGTCGCCAAGGGCCGCGTCACCCGCGACATCATCGCCGCGCCCGAAGGCGACGGCCAGAACGCGCAGACGCTCATTCCGGGCTGAACGGCCTGAACGATTGCTTCGGATGAGGCACGCCGCCCGGCGCGCCCTCTCCCCGCTCGTGCGCGCCCTCGCTCGCAGCCCGGCAGGTGTGCGTCGCGCGCCTCGCCTTCGGCGGGTTTGCGGCCTCTCAGGCGTCCTCGGGCTCGTGCTCGGGCACGCGGCTCACCAGGAGCTTGTCGATGCGGCGGCGGTCCATGTCCACCACTTCGAAACGCCAGCCCTGGTCGGTGAAGGCCTCGCCCTCGACCGGGAGCTTCTTCAGCACCGACAGGACATAGCCCGCCGCAGTGCCGAATTCGCGGTGGTCGCCATATTCGAGGCCGAGCCGGTCGGCGAGTGCGTCCGCCGAAAGCGCGCCCGAGACGAGCAGCGAGCCGTCCGCCCGTTCGACCACCTGCGGGCTCTCGCCCTCGTCCCGCTCGCTCGCGAAATCGCCCGCGATCGCGGTGAGGAGGTCGACCGGCGTCACCACGCCTTCGAAATGGCCGTATTCGTCGTGGACCAGCGCGAGCGCGATGTCGGCCGATTGCAGCACGCGCAGGGCATCCATCGCATCGAGCTGGTCCGGCACGACTTCGGCCCGGCGGATCATGTCGCGGATCGAGACCGCCTCCCCCTCGACGATCCGGGCCAGCACCTCGCGCACCTTGACGAGGCCGAGGATCGCGTCGGGCGAGCCTTCGGCGACCGGCAGGACCGAATGGGGGCTCGCCGCGATCGTCTCCTGGATATGCCGGCGGTCGGCATCGGCGTCGATCCAGTCGACTTCGGTGCGCGGCGTCATCATCTCGCGCACGGGCCGTTCGGCGAGACGCACGACGCCGGTGAGGATCTGGTGCTGCTCCGCCTCGATCACGCCCGAGCGGGTCGCCTCGGCGAGGATCATGCGCAATTCGTCCGAGGTGACGGGCGACTGTCCCTTCGGCGTGATCCCGAACAGCGCCATCACCGCCGCCGAGGACTTGTCGAGCACCCACACCAGCGGCGCCGCGATGCGGGCGAGCCAGTCCATCGGCCGCGCCATGATCAGCGAGATCGGCACCGCCGCCCGCAGGGCGAGCTGTTTGGGCACGAGCTCGCCCACGACGATGGTGAAATAGGTCGTCAGCGCAATCACCAGGGTGAAGCCCAGTTCCGCCGCGATGTCGCCCGGCACGCCTAGAAAGACGAGCCGCTCGGCAACCGGCAGGCCCAGGCTCGCGCCCGAATAGGCGCCCGCGATGATCCCGATCAGCGTGATCCCGATCTGCACGGTCGACAGGAACTTGCCCGGTTCGGCCGCCAGCGCCATCGCGACTTCGGCGCTGGCCGATCCCTCGTCCTTGCGCGCCTTGAGCGTCGAGGTCCGGGCCGAAACGATCGCGAGCTCCGACATGGCGAAGACGCCGTTCAGCACGATGAGCGCGGCGATGACGAGGAGGTCTTGCCAGGGAAAGGGTGTCACGACGCGGAGAGCTAGCACAATTACGCCGCCATGCCAGCGGGCAAAAACCCGCGGCCGCGCGAAAGCGCTGTCACCGGCGGATTTGCGGGGCTAACGTGTGGCGCGCGACCGATCGCCCATGACCACCGGGTGTGCATCCCGGGGACGACGAGGCGGAACAAGGGGTCGGTTCCGCGGCTTGTAAGGCAAGACTCGCCGCGCTTGGCCGCGCGGCACGACAGAGAGTGGAGGACAGAACATGAAGATTTCTCGGATGCTTCTGGGCGGCACGGCCGCCCTCGCGCTAATCGGGACGAGCGGCTGCGTCACCGATCCCAACACCGGCGATCGCAAGGCTTCGCGCACCGCGCTCGGCGCCGGGATCGGCGGCACGCTCGGCTACCTGCTCGGCGGCGCGATCGGCGGCGATGCGGCGCGCATCATCGGCGCGGGCATTGGCGGTTCGGCCGGCGCGGTGATCGGCAAGCAGTATGACGACCAGATCCGCGAACTCGACGAACTCACCGAAGGCACCGGGGTCGAGGTCGAGGAAGTCGGCGACCAGGAGGCGATCCTGCTGCGTATGCCCGACGGCGTGACCTTCGCGAGCGGCTCGGCCCAGATCAATCCCGGCTTCTACGACACGCTCAATTCCGTGGCGGACAATCTCGTCAACTATCCCAACAGCCTGATCGACGTCTACGGCTTCACCGACACGACCGGATCGGATTCGCTCAACCAGCGCCTGTCCGAACAGCGCGCGCAGGCGGTGGCCGATTACCTTTCGGCGCGCGGCGTGGCGCGCAGCCGCCTCGCCACGCAGGGCTATGGCGAGCAATACGACTACCTGCGGGTCAAGACCGAGGACGGGGTGGACGAACCGCTCAACCGCCGGGTCGAGATCAAGATCATCCCGATCTCGCAGGACGACGTGGAGGCCGCCCGCAGCAACTGACGTGCGTGGGGGCGCCGCGGCGCCCCCAACATCGTCGCCCCGCACCCCGAAGGCCGGCCCGATTGAACCCGGGTCAGCGCAGCGCCTTCGCCCTTTCGGCAAGGTGCCGCACGGTCGCCTCGTGGATCCCGGGCGCGCAGACCAGCACCCCGAAATCGCGCGGGTCGTGCTTGTTGTAGTCGAGCGGCCGGCCGAAGGCGTCGCTCACCCGCGCGCCCGCCTCGCGCGCGATCAGGGTTGCAGCGGCCACATCCCATTCGAAGCCCCAGCGCAGCGTCGCGACGAGATCGGCGCGGTCGTCGGCGACCATCGCGATCCTGAGCGCGATCGAATTGGGCTTCTCCACCGCGACCAGCATCGAATCCTCTTCCGCAAGCCGGTCGACGGGCACCCGCGCGCCCGCGAACTCGGCGCGCGCGCTGGCCCTGAGCGGCGCATCGTTCAGCGTCGCGCCCTGGCCCGCCACCGCGCACCATTCCTCGCCTCGCGCGGGCGCGACCAGCATCCCGATCAGCGGCCGGCCCGCGCTCACCAGCGCGACCGAGATCGCCCAGCCGGTCCGCCCTCGTACGAAATCGCGGGTCCCGTCGATCGGATCGACTTCCCAGATGAGGCCGCTCCCGGTGCGCTGCTTGTCGTCGGCGGTTTCCTCCGACAGCCAGGCAGCCGCGGGAAGCAGCCGCATCAGCTCGCGCCTGAGGAAGCGGTCGACCTCGAGATCGGCCTCGCTCACCGGGTTGCCGGGCGTCTTGTCCCAGCTCGACAGGGCATGGCCCGCCCCCGGCCAGCGGGCATGGGCGATGCGGCCCGCCTCGCGGACGATCTCTGTGAAACGGGCCTTGTCGATCACGTCGGTGTTCTTCGGTCGGGGTGTGCTGCGGGGGGCATGACGGTCCCGACGCTTGGCCGTGCGAGAGACACTTTTCAAGCGCCCCGATCCATGCTTAGGCCCCGCCAAACTCCGCGAGCGACACGAACAAGGGATCGAAAGCTGATGAACGTCCACGAATACCAGGCCAAGGAACTCCTGAAAGCCCACGGGATCGCCGTGCCGGACGGCCATGCCGCGCTCAGCGTCGGGGAAGCGGTCGAAGCGGCGAAGAAACTGCCCGGGCCGCTCTATGTCGTGAAGGCGCAGATCCACGCGGGCGGACGCGGCAAGGGCAAGTTCAAGGAGCTGGCCGAGGATGCCAAGGGCGGCGTGCGACTCGCCAAGTCGATCGAGGAGGTCGAGGCCCATGCGAAGGAAATGCTCGGCAACACCCTCGTCACCGTCCAGACCGGCGCGGAGGGCAAGCAGGTCAACCGCCTCTACGTGACCGACGGGGTCGACATCGCGAAGGAATACTACTTCTCGCTGCTGGTCGATCGCGCCACCGGCCGGGTCGCCATGGTCGCCTCGACCGAAGGGGGCATGGACATCGAGACGGTCGCGCACGAGACGCCCGAGAAGATCACGACGATCACGATCGATCCCGCGCAGGGTTTCATGCCGCACCATGCCCGCGCGCTCGCCTTCGGCCTCAGGCTCTCGGGCGATCTCAACAAGCAGGCGCAGAAACTGGCGAAGCAGCTCTACGAAGCCTTCATGGCGACCGACGCCTCGATGCTCGAAATCAACCCGCTGGTCGAAACCGAGGACGGCAGCCTGACCGTGCTCGACGCGAAGATGAGCTTCGATTCGAACGCGCTGTTCCGCCATCCCGACATCGCCGAAATGCGCGACGAGACGGAGGAGGACCCCGCCGAGGTCGAGGCGAGCGAACATGATCTCGCCTACATCAAGCTCGACGGGAACATCGGCTGCATGGTCAACGGCGCAGGGCTGGCCATGGCGACGATGGACATCATCAAGTTGAACGGCGCCTTCCCGGCGAACTTCCTCGACGTGGGCGGCGGCGCGACGACCGAAAAGGTCACTGCGGCGTTCAAGATCATCCTCAAGGACCCGGCGGTGGAGGGCATCCTCGTCAACATCTTCGGCGGCATCATGAAATGCGACGTGATCGCCAACGGCATCGTGCAGGCGGCGAAGGACGTGAACCTGCAGGTCCCGCTGGTGGTCCGGCTCGAAGGGACGAACGTCGAGCAGGGCAAGGAAATCCTCGACAATTCCGGCCTCGCCATCGTCAGCGCCGACGACCTGGGCGATGCCGCGCGCAAGATCGTGGCCGAGGTGAAGCAGGCCGCGTGAGCTGTGCCGGGCGGGCGGGGCCGGTCCCCGTCCGCCCGCAGCCTCCCGCAACGAAGGACGGGCTCGCGCGCGGGCCGGCCATGGAGCTTGTCCCACTGTCCGCCGCTCCCCGCCCTCGCCCCGCTTTGCTGCGGCGCGGTGGCTGCAGCATTCGCCCCGCGCCGCGCAAAATCGGCACTTGACCTCGGCATGGGCGAGCGCAAGGACAGGCGCGCTGGCGCGGGTTTGCGCCCGGCCCGGAACCGCTTGCCTCGGTTGACGTTTACGTAAACGCCAGCTAGGGCGCGGCGCGAGAGTTTCGCCTTGGACCGCTTGGGGCCCCTATCCCGCGCGGCCGGGCCAAAGGGAAAGGAAACGCACATGAAGATCCTCGTCCCCGTGAAACGGGTGATCGATTACAACGTGAAGCCGCGCGTCAAGCCCGACGGTTCGGGTGTCGACCTCGCCAACGTCAAGATGAGCATGAACCCCTTCGACGAGATCGCGGTCGAGGAAGCGATCCGCCTCAAGGAAGCGGGCAAGGCCGAGGAAGTCGTCGCCGTCTCGATCGGCCCGGCCAAGGCCCAGGAAACGCTCCGCACCGCGCTCGCCATGGGCGCCGACCGCGCGATCCTCGTCGAAACCGACGAAGAGGTCGAACCGCTCGCCGTGGCCAAGATCCTCAAGGCGATCGCCGAGGAAGAGCAGCCCGGCCTCGTCCTGCTCGGCAAGCAGTCGATCAGCGACGATTCGAACCAGACCGGCCAGATGCTCGCCGCGCTGATGGGCCGTCCGCAGGGCACCTTCGCCAACACGGTCGAGGTCGACGGCGACACGATCACGGTGAAGCGCGAGATCGACGGCGGGCTCGAGACGGTGAAGCTGACGGCCCCGGCGATCGTCACCACCGACCTGCGCCTGAACGAGCCGCGCTATGCCTCCCTGCCCAACATCATGAAGGCGAAGAAGAAGCCGCTCGACACCAAGACCCCGGGCGATTTCGGTGTCGACATCGCGCCGCGCCTCACGACCACCAACGTCGCCGAACCGCCCGTGCGGCAGGCGGGCGAGAAGGTCGAGGACGTCGCCGCGCTGGTCGAAAAGATCAAGGCGCTCGGCATCGCGTAAGCGGGCAGCCACGCGCTAGAAAGGAAGAGACGGATGAACACTCTGGTTCTGGTCGAACACGACAATGCCAAGCTGAACGACGCGACCCTGCCGGTCGTCACCGCCGCATCGAAGCTGGGCGAAGTGCACGCGCTCGTCGCGGGCAAGGATTGCGGCGCGGTGGCCGAAGCCGCGGCCAAGATCGCGGGCGTCACCAAGGTGCTGAAGGCCGACGATGCCGCCTACGAGCATGGCCTCGCCGAAAACGTCGCCCCGCTCGCCGCTGCGGTGATGGAAGGCTACGACGCCTTCCTCGCGCCCGCCACGACTTCGGGCAAGAACATCGCCCCGCGTGTCGCGGCGCTGCTCGACGTGATGCAGATTTCCGACATCCTGTCGGTCGAAGGCGACAAGACCTTCACCCGGCCGATCTATGCCGGCAACGCGATCGCGACGGTCCAGTCGAGCGACCCCAAGCTTGTCATCACCGTGCGCGGAACCGCGTTCGAAAAGGCGGCGAACGAAGGCGGCTCGGCGGGGATCGAGGACGTGTCGGGTCCGGGCGATGCGGGCCTCTCGAGCTTCGTCAGCCGCGAGATCGCCAAGAGTGACCGGCCCGAACTGACCAGCGCCAAGGTCATCGTTTCGGGTGGCCGCGCGCTGAAAGACAGCGAAACCTTCGAACAGCTCATCACCCCGCTTGCCGACAAGCTCGGCGCGGCGATCGGCGCGAGCCGCGCGGCGGTCGATGCTGGCTATGTCCCGAACGATTACCAGGTCGGACAGACCGGCAAGATCGTCGCCCCGGAAGTCTACATCGCGATTGGCATTTCCGGCGCGATCCAGCACCTTGCGGGGATGAAGGACTCCAAGGTCATCATCGCGATCAACAAGGACGAGGACGCACCGATCTTCCAGGTCGCGGACATCGGCCTGGTGGCGGATTTGTACAGTGCGGTGCCGGAGCTTACGAACGAACTCTGAGGCCCTGCAGAAAAACCCAAGGTTGTGAAGGACCTCCGCCGCGCTAGGGTGCGCGGCGGAGGTTTTTTTCATGCAACGCACAATGCTCACATCACTGGCCAGCCTGTTCGCAACGACGCTGATTAGTCTTGGCACATCCATTTCGGCTCAAGAACGCCTTCCCGCTGACGTCGCTGCGGTAGACGGAACAGTGGTTCTGGAGCCAACTTCGCCCTGGAACATCGATTATGGCGAAGAGAGTTGTCGCCTCGCCCGCTTGTTTGGAAGCGAAGAGGAACCTCATGTTCTCCAGATCGAGCAGATTTCGCCTGATCTAATCTTTGCCCTGAAATTAGCCGGGCCGAGACTCAAGATCTTCTCCGGGGAAGAGGAACTCTCCGTCGGGCTGCAGCATGACAGGCCAATGCGCGAAGGCATTCGCATGTTCGGGGTCGATTATCCGACGTTTGGGCCGGGCATCATGTTCAATTCACTCTCCTTCGGCCGGGCCGCGTCGGAAACTGAGCTTTACCCGGCCGGGATGGACCTCGCGGAAGCGGAGAAAGTGGATCGCATAATCATCGAGGGCAAGGATGAAGTTTTGGCTCTCGAAACTGGCAACATGAAAGCACCCATCGAAGCTCTTAACCTCTCTTATTCACGGCGATGCGGTTGGGCGCCTCTCGGCGCGAGCTTGACGCCACTGCTGCGTGCGGCGGCGTAGAGCGGGCGTGCGGCACCGCTGGCGTCTGTTTCACCGCGCT
>Ga0008833_1000134_pt1 | contig 106369 bp, 101 predicted proteins | sample HotLakConsoUCCLE_FD_62216 | JGI IMG/M metagenome (GOLD analysis project Ga0008833, IMG submission 62216) | Hypersaline microbial mat communities from Hot Lake, Washington, USA - Hot Lake Consortium UCC-LE | ecosystem: Environmental > Aquatic > Non-marine Saline and Alkaline > Hypersaline >... | reverse complement strand
GCGCCGCGCGCTCGAGGCGCCGCTGCGCCAGATCGCCGAGAATGCCGGCGTGGACGGTGCGGTCGTCGCGGGCAAGATCCGCGAATCCAGCGACCTGTCCTTCGGCTTCAACGCCCAGACTGAAGAATATGGCGACATGTTCAAGTTCGGCGTCATCGACCCGGCCAAGGTCGTGCGCACCGCGCTGGAGGATGCAGCCTCGGTCGCCGGTCTGCTGATCACGACCGAAGCCATGGTTGCCGACATTCCCCAGAAGGAAGGTGCCGGCGCCGGTGGCGGCATGCCCGACATGGGCGGCATGGGCGGCATGATGTAAGTCAGCCCTGGTCTGACAAGACAGGAGGGGTCCGGTTCAGCCGGGCCCCTTTTTCATGACCTGTGGGCCCGGGCGATAACCGACAGCCCGATCCCGCCAAGGACAAGCGCTGCGGCGATCCAGAACCGCAAGCCCAGGGCCTCGCCCAGCAGGAGCACGCCGCCCAGCGCCGCGATCAGCGGCACCGAAAGCTGGGCCACAGCCGCGCGCTGGGCGCCGAGGCCGGGCAGGATCGCATACCACAGCGCATAGCCCAGCCCCGATGTCACCGCCCCCGACAGGGCGGCCACGGCAAGGCCCGGCCCGCTCCATCCGGGCGTGCCCAGAGCCAGCAGAGGCAGGACCAGAGGCAGGCAAAGCGCAAAATTCGCGGCGCTCGAGGCCAGCGGATCGCGTTCCGCCCTTCCGGCCAGCGAATAGAGCCCCCAGCCCAGACCCGCCGCCGCCATCAGGCCCGCGCCCGCGACCGGAAGCGCCGTGCCCGCCCCCGTGGGCCAGACGAGGACGGCGAGCCCCGCTGTCGCGAGCGTGGCCCCTGCGACGCGCCGCCCCGTGACCCGCTCCCCCCCGAAAAGGGCGCCGGCGAACATGGTGATCTGGGTCGCGCCGAACAGGATCAGGGCGCCGACCCCTGCGTCGAGGGTCAGGTAGGCCAGTGAAAACCCGATCATGTAGAGCGCAAGTGCCGCCGCCGCGCCCAGCCTTCTGCCCGGCCGCGTCATGATGTCCGGCCTCCCGCCCCGCCACAGGGCGATGGCCCCCAGCATGGCTGCGCCCGAGGCCACCCTGACCACCGCAAAGCCGCCCGGATCCATGCCAAGGCCCGCCACGCCAAGACGGTTGAGGATGGAATTGAGGGCGAATGCCACCAGCGTCAGAACGGTCAGCGCGAAGATCTTCATGCCCGACGCTCGCCCGCGAGCGCGGAATGCGCAAGCGCCCCGCAGCCGCGATGCCGGCGACGTGACGTCCTGCGGGGGGGCATGGCCGACAACCGGTCGGCGACCCGCGGGGAAACAGCAAGATTGCCCGAAGATCGCTCCTGTCCTAAAGACGGGACAGGGAAGAAGAGAAGAAAATCTGATGACACTTGAAGATATCGGCAATATCGCCCTGATTTGCAGCGCGTCGGGCATCCTCATTTCAGCGATCATGGTGGCGGTGCAGTTTCGGGTCGCCAACAACCTGTTCCGCATCCAGCAGCGTGACGCCCGGATGCGCGGGCTCAATGATTACAAGACCCGGATGTTGCACCCCGATGTGGCCGGCCTTCTGGTGCGCGCCCGCAAGTCCTATTCCGACTTGTCCGAGGTCGACAAACTGCGGTTCGAGACGCTGATCGAGATGGCCATGCCCTCCATCGTGTCGATCTATCGCTTTGCCCATCTGTCGACCGTCGAGACGAAGAAGGCACAGGGCTTTGCGATCCTTCACGTCATCGACCTGACCGACAATCCCGGCGCGCGGGAATGGTGGGCCGAACGCCGTGAAAAGGCGGTGCTTGGCGGCCCCGCGCGCAAGTTGATCGACGACCTGATCGGCCCGGACGGAAAGAAGCCGCTCGATCGCAAGAACAGCATCGCCTGATCGCGAAACCCCGGCGCCTCGCAGGTCGCTCGTTCAGGGTCCTGTCGCGGCCAAGGCCGGTGCCTTCCTCTGCCTGACCTCTGCCCTTCTGTCGTCCGGCTGGTCGGTTGCCGCGCCCGTTCCTGCGCTTTTGCCCCTGGGAACCGGGTTGGATCACACCCGGACAAGCGGCTCGAGGGCGTCGTAGTGGGGCAGGGGGATCTCGGCCCAGGCCACGCCGGCAAGGCTGTCGGGCTTGTGGGGCAGCTGCGCCATCTCTTCGCGGCTGACCCAGCGCCGGAAACTCACGATGCCTTCGGGGTCGATCCAGTCGCCGTCGGGGTCGCCCGAGACGAGTGTGCAGCGGAAATAGATGTCGATCTGGTGAAAATCCGACTCCGGCTCATGAAATTCGTTCACGAGGCAGGGTAGGCCCACCTCGACCTCCAGCCCGGTCTCTTCGCGGATTTCGCGGCGCAGGTTGTCGGGCAGGCTTGAATGCGGCTCAACCCCGCCGCCCGGCGCGCAAAACAGCCGGTCATGCCCCTTCCAGGCATTCACGACAAGAAGCCGGTCTTCGCGCATGAGGAGGCCGCGCACCGCGATACGCGGCGGGCGCGCCGTTTGGGGCTGTGTCATGAGCGGAAACTGGCAGGCGGACCAAAGGGACGCAAGGTCACGGGAAACCTGACCTTAACGTCACCCGAAACAATGCTAGGTGTAGTGGATGAAACGCATCGTCCTTTTCCTTGTGCTGGCCCTCGCGCCGGCCTGTGCGGCCCTTGCGCCCGCCTTTGTCGCCGCGCCTGTCAGCGCGCAGGACAAGGATGAATGCGTCGTGCTGTTTCACGGGCTGGCGCGCAGCGAATATTCGCTGGCCCCGCTGGCCGAGGTTCTGGCGGCCGAGGGCTATACGGTCGTCAATCGGGGCTACCCCTCGACCCGGCTTGATATCGAGACCCTTGTCCACGACCATGTGGGCGCCGATGTCGATGCCTGCGGCGACCGGACCGTCCATTTCGTGACCCATTCGCTGGGCGGCATTCTCGTGCGCGCCTGGCTGACGGAGAACCGCCCCGACCGCATGGGCCGCGTCGTCATGCTTGGCCCGCCGAATGGCGGATCGGAACTGGTCGACATTTTCGGGGATTTCGAGCCGTTTCAGTGGGTCAACGGGCCGGCGGGTCTTGAACTGGGCACAGATGCGGCTTCTGTCCCGAACAACCTGCCGCCGCTGCCGCCCTTCGAGGTGGGGATCATCGCGGGCACGGGCACGCTCAACCCCGTTTACTCCGCGCTGATCGAGGGGCCCGATGACGGCAAGGTTTCGGTTGCCTCGACCGTGCTGCCGGGGATGAAGGATCACCTTGTCCTGCCGGTCAGCCATACCTTCATGATGAACAACCCGTTGGTGATGGCGCAGGTGCTGGCCTTTCTCAAGCAAGGGGCCTTTGACCGCGACCTGACCCTGGGCGACGTGCTTTTCGGCTCGGGCATGCCGTGAGCGCGGATCACCCGGCGGGGCCGGTGATCCGGTTCACATGGCCCATCTTGCGACCGGGCTTGACCTCGGTCTTGCCGTAAAGGTGGATCGCCACCGGCTCGGGCCGCAGCTCCGACACCCGCGCCACATCTGCGCCGATCAGGTTTTCCATCACGACGTTGGAATGGCGGCTTCCGTCACCCAGGGGCCAGCCGGCCACGGCGCGGACATGCTGTTCGAACTGGTCGATCAGGCAGCCATCCTGCGTCCAGTGCCCCGAATTGTGCACCCTTGGCGCGAATTCGTTCACGATCAGACCCCGGGGCGAGACGAACAGCTCGACCCCGATCACGCCGACGTAATCGAGCGCGGTCATGATCCGTGCGGCCAGAAGGATCGCGTCGGTGCGCTGGGCATTGCTCAGCCGGGCGGGCACGGTCGTGGTGGCGAGGATCCCGCCCTCGTGCACGTTCTCGCCCGGGTCGAAGCATGCGACCGCCCCATCGGTCCCGCGCGCCCCGATGACCGACACCTCGGCGCTGAACTCGACGAACCCTTCGAGGATCGCGGGCGCATGGCCCAGGGCCGCGCGCGCGCCTGCGGCGTCTTCCGGCGTGGTCAGCCGCACTTGTCCCTTGCCGTCATAGCCCAGCGTCCGGGTCTTGAGGATCGCGGGCAGGCCGATCTCCCTGATCGCCACGTCAAGTCCCGCGTCACTGTCCACCGCCGCAAAGGGGGCGGTGGCAAGGCCCAGTTCTTGCAGGAAAGACTTTTCCGTCAAGCGGTCCTGCGAGGTGGCCAGCGCCCTCCGCCCCGGGCGGATCGGGCGGATCGCCTCGATCGCGTCCAGCGCAGCGGCCGGCACGTTTTCGAATTCATAGGTCACCACGTCCACCGACCGGGCAAAGGCCTCGAGCGCGCCCGCGTCGTCATAAGGCGCCGTGGTGGTGCGCGCCGCGACGGCTGAGGCGGGGCACCCGGCACCCGGCTCATAGACATGGACATTCAGCCCCAGCCGGCTGGCCGCCACGGCCAGCATCCGGCCAAGCTGTCCGCCGCCCAGAATGCCGATCCACTGCCCGGGCTCGAGGGGGGCGTCACTCATCGACGGGCTCTTCGGGGATGGAAGCCGACAGGGCCTCGCGCCATGCATCAAGCCGTGTTCCCAGTTCGGGGTCGCTGACGGCAAGGATCGCGGCGGCCATCAGCCCCGCATTCATGCCCCCGCCGATAGCCATGGTGGCCACCGGAAAGCCACGCGGCATCTGGACGATGGAATAGAGGCTGTCGACTCCGCCAAGGGCCCGTGTCTCGACCGGGACACCGATCACCGGCACCCGCGTCTTCGATGCCATCATGCCCGGCAGATGGGCCGCGCCGCCGGCACCCGCGATGATCGCGCCCAACCCGCGCCCCGCCGCGCTCTTGCCATAGTCCCAGAGCCTGTCCGGCGTGCGATGGGCCGAGACGATCCGCGTCTCGTAGGTCACGCCCAGTTCGTCAAGGATTTCGGCGGCGGGCTTCAGCGTCGGCCAATCCGACTGGCTGCCCATGATGATACCAACCCGAGGTTCGGCCATGCCCGCGTCTCCGTCTGCGGCGAAAATGAAGGCGCACTATACAAAGACCGGCCCCGTGTGCAATCGCGCCCGATGGCGTCAGGCGATGATGTCGGGCAGCAGCGTGTCTTCGATCCGGCTGATCCGGTCCTTGAGGGCGAGTTTCTGCTTTTTCAGGCGCCGGATCGTCAGCATGTCGGCCGATCCGCGTTCATGGAGCGCGTCAATCGCCTCGTCGAGGTCGCGATGCTCGCGGCGCAGGACCTCGAGTTTCACGCGAAGCACCTCGTTCTGCTCCATCCGGGCCGATGTATTCATGCGATTCGCGCCACCTTTCTGGGATGCCCGACTATAGGACCGCGCCCCCTGTTCTCAAAGCCTTTCGGGGCCTTCGGACTTGCAACCCGCACCGGACTACCCATATTTTTGGTCAAGCAGGGCGCCGCCATAACGGGACGCCCGGCGACTGTCGCTTGAACGAGGACACGTCACATGTCGAAACTGACCTTGGGGGCGCACCCCTACCTTCTGGGGTTCGAACAGCTGGAACGGCTGGTCGAGCGGACGGCAAAGTCCGGGAATGACGGATATCCCCCCTACAATATCGAACAGACGTCCGACAATTCCTATCGCATCACGCTTGCCGTGGCGGGCTTTGGCGAGGAAGAGTTGAGCATCACGGTCGAGGATTCGAGTCTTGTGATCCGGGGTCGCCAGACCGAAGACGACGCCGAACGCGTCTATCTGCATCGCGGGATCGCGCGGCGCCAGTTCCAGCGCAGCTTTGTTCTGGCCGATGGCGTCGATGTGGGGGAAGCCTTTCTGGAGAATGGTCTTCTGCATGTCGATCTGAGCCGTAAAGTCCCCGACAGCGTCGTCCAGACCATCCAGATCCGGAAAGGAGGCAAGGCATGAATACCAAGATTGATCTCAGTGCGCTTGACGGGCGCATCGTCTATGTGAAAGCGGTTTCCGTCTCCGACCTGCCCAGCGAGGTCCGCGAGCAGGCCGAAGGGCTCGAGACGATCTTCGCGGTCCACAATTCCGACGGAGAGCAGCTGGCCCTCGTGGCCAACCAGTCGCTTGCCTTTGCGCTTGCCCGTCAGAACGACATGCAGCCCGTGACCCTGCACTGATCGATCCTGACGCGCGACGCGTTCGCAACGGCTCAACCCGACACGAGAAAGCCCCCGGCACTGCCATGCCGGGGGCTTTCTTCTGTTGTCATCAGGGCGGGGTGCCGGTCAGCCGGCGATCAGGCCCATGCTCTCGAGCTTGAGGATCACCTGGTGGGCGCAATTGTCCACGTCGGTGCCTTCGGTCTCGACCCGCAGTTCGGGGTTTTCCGGCACGTCGTAGGGGTCGGAAATGCCGGTGAATTCCTTGATCTTGCCTTCGCGCGCCAGCTTGTAGAGACCCTTGCGGTCGCGCCGTTCGCATTCCTCGATGGAGGTTGCGACATGCACCTCGACAAAGGCGCCGAAGGCCTCGATGTCCTCGCGCACGGCGCGACGGGTGGCCGCATAGGGCGCGATGGGGGCGCAGATCGCGATGCCGCCGTTCTTGGTGATCTCGGAGGCGACATAGCCGATGCGGCGGATGTTCAGATCCCGGTGCTCCTTGGAGAAGCCCAGTTCGGAGCTGAGGTTCTTGCGCACGAGGTCCCCGTCAAGAAGCGTGACCGGACGACCACCCATCTCCATCAGCTTGACCATCAGCGCGTTGGCGATGGTGGACTTGCCCGACCCGGAAAACCCGGTGAAGAACACGGTAAAGCCCTGATTGGCCCGCGGCGGGCGGGTGCGGCGCAACTCCTGCACCACCTCGGGGAAGGAGAACCATTCGGGGATCTCCAGCCCTTCCTGAAGCCGGCGGCGCAACTCGGTCCCCGAGATGTTGAGGATCGTCACCTCGTCCTTGTCCATGATCTCGTCGGCGGGCTCGTATTGGGCGCGCTCCTGCACATAGACCATCTGCTTGAAGTCGACCATCTCGATGCCGATCTCGTCCTGATGCTCGCGGAACAGGTCCTGCGCGTCATAGGGGCCGTAGAAATCCTCGCCCGCGGAGTTCTTGCCCGGGCCCGCATGGTCGCGGCCGACGATGAAATGGGTGCAGCCGTGGTTCTTGCGGATCAGGCCGTGCCACACGGCCTCGCGGGGGCCGGCCATGCGCATGGCAAGGTTCAGAAGGCTCATTGTCGTTGTCGAGGCCGGATACTGGTCCAGCACCGCCTCGTAGCAGCGCACGCGGGTGAAATGGTCGACGTCGCCCGGCTTCGTCAGGCCGACGACCGGGTGGATCAGCAGGTTGGCCTGCGCTTCCTTCGCGGCGCGGAAGGTCAGTTCCTGGTGCGCGCGGTGCAGCGGGTTGCGGGTCTGGAAGGCCACGATCTTGCGCCAGCCCAGCTTGCGGAAAAACGCGCGCAGTTCGTTGGGCGTGTCGCGGCGGGCACGGAAATCGTAATGCACCGGCTGCTGGATGCCGGTGATCGGCCCGCCCAGATATACGGCGCCGGCATGGTTGTGCAGGTAGTTCACGGCCGGATGGGCGATGTCGTCCGCACCGAAGACCTTTTCGGCCTCGCGCGCCTTGTTCGGCACCCAGCGGTCGGTGACGGTCATGGTGGCGAGGATCACGCCTTCCTGGTCGCGCAGCGCGATGTCCTGCCCGATCTCCAGCGCCTCGGCGAATTTTTCCGACACGTCGAGCGTGATCGGGATCGGCCAGAGCGATCTGTCGGCGGTGCGCATGTTTTCCACGACGCCATCGTAATCGGCCTGGGTCAGGAACCCCTTCAGAGGATTGAACCCGCCATTCATCAGAAGCTCGAGATCGCAGATCTGGCGCGGGGTAAGGTCCCAGGAAACCAGGTCGGCGGCCTCCAGCTTCAGTTTCTGGGCGCTCTCGTGCGAGACATAGAGCTCGGGGATGGGGGTCAGGTTGTTTTGCATCGGGTGGGTCCTGTGCTTGATTGGAACGAGCCCGCTACCGCTGCCTGTCAATTCGGCGTGCAACGCCTCGTATTCAGCGAGCTTGCGGGCGAGGAACTGGTCTGTCAGCCGCATCTTCTCCGCCGCGCCGCGCGCGGTCAGCGAATAGGCGAAGCGAAGCCGCTTGTCCGGCCCGGTCCGTTCGCTGACGCTGATCAACCCGTCCCTGGTGGTGGCCCTCAGAAGGGCGTTGAGCCGCCCAAGGGATACGCCCAAGGCCGCGGCAATCGCCCGCTGGCTCGCATCTTGCGTCAGGTCCACCTGGCGCAGAAGGCGAAACAGCAGATCGACATCCGCGGCATCAGGGGTTTTCAGGATCGCGTTCATGCGGGGCGACTCAAAGTGCGTTCACGCGTGAACACATGTCACGGCCACAACTGGCGCGAAACCCCCATTTCGCGCCCATCAGCGGCTTGTTGCCCATTTGCCGCGGTGCAGCGCCACGGGCCCCGGAAACTTTGAGAGTTTCCGGGCCGGTTTCTTTTCAAGAAACCGTCACGCCCGGTCGGACCCGCGCGCGCTCACTCCGCGGCGCTGGGGGCGGGATGTGCATCGGCGGGGATCTCGGTCTCGGCCAGGAATTTCTCGGCGTCGAGGGCCGCCATGCAGCCCATGCCCGCGCTGGTGACCGCCTGCCGGTAGATGTGGTCCGTCAGGTCGCCTGCGGCAAAGACACCGGGGATCGAGGTTCGGGTCGAACCGGGCTCGACCTTCACATAGCCGCCCATATGCGTTTTCAGCTGGTCCTTCACCAATTCGGAGGCGGGCGCGTGGCCAATGGCGATAAAGACCCCCTTGGCAGAGATCTCGGTGACCTCGCCCGTCTTCACGTTCCTGACCTTCACGCCCTCGACGCCCAGCGGGCTGTCCGTTCCGACCACCTCTTCGAGCGTGTGGAACCACATCGGCGCGATCTTGGGATGATTGAGAAGTCGTTCCTGAAGGATCTTTTCCGCCCGCAACTCGTCGCGGCGATGGATCAGCGTTACCTTGGACGCGAAATTGGTGAGAAACAGCGCCTCTTCCACCGCGGTGTTGCCGCCGCCCACCACGACGATCTCCTGTCCGCGATAGAAAAAGCCGTCGCAGGTGGCGCAGGCCGACACGCCAAAGCCCTTGAACTTCTCTTCCGATGTCAGGCCCAGCCATTTCGCCCGCGCGCCCGTGGCAAGGACGACCGCATCCGCTGTCCAGACCATGCCGCTGTCGGTCAGGGCGGTGAACGGCCGCTTCGACAGGTCCAGTTCGGTCACGATATCCCCGATGATCTCGCAGCCCATGGCCCGGGCATGGGCCTCCATCCGGATCATCAGGTCCGGGCCCTGCACTTCGGTATCGCCGGGCCAGTTCTCGACCTCGGTGGTGGTGGTCAACTGGCCACCCGGTTCGATCCCCTGGATCAGGACCGGCTCCAGCATGGCGCGGGCGGCATAGACCCCGGCGGTATAGCCCGCCGGCCCGGATCCGATGATCAGAAGTTTGGTGTGATGAGTCTCGGCCATGGCGCATTCCTTTTTGTCTCCGCCCCGATATAGAAGGCCCGCCCCCCGGTTGGAAGGGGTCCTCATGCGCTTGCATCGGGCCGCGCACCGACCGATAGAGCCGCATGACACTTCCCGATTGGACAGCCGGGCTCGACCCCGTCGTGGCGACTGGCCTTTTCGTGGCCAGTTTCGCCGGATCCTTCGTGACGGTGGCCATGGGGATCGGGGGTGGTGCCCTCCTGCTGGCCATCATGGCAAGCCTGATGCCGCCCGCGGCGCTGATCCCGGTTCACGGGGTGATCCAGCTTGGCTCGAACATGGTTCGGGGGTTTCTGTTTCTGAGGCATGCGCATTGGCCGGTGATGGCCGCCTTCGGTGCGGGCGCCGTGCTGGGGGCCGGTTTGGGTGGCGTGGTCGTGGTCGATCTTCCGCCTGCTCTGGTGCAGCTTGTGGTCGGGCTGTTCATCCTGTGGTCGCTTGTCCGCAAGCCGCCGGCCTGGCTGAGCCGGGCGGCCGGGCTTACGGGGCTGATCTCCAACTTCCTGACCATGTTCTTCGGGGCGACGGGGCCGTTTGTCGCGAATTTCGTCCGCTCGCTCGACCTGCCCCGGCAGGCTCATGTCGCGACCCATGCTGTTCTGATGACGTTTCAGCACGGGCTCAAGGTCGCGGCGTTCTCGGTTCTGGGATTTGCCTTCGGCCCCTGGTTGACCTTTCTTGCGCTGATGATCGGGGCGGTCGCACTGGGCACGGTTCTGGGGCGGCAGGTCCTTTTGCGGATCGACGAGACCCTGTTCCGGCGCTTTTTCTTGGCGGTTCTCGGGGGGCTTGCGGTGCGGCTGGTCTATGTGGGCGCGCGCGATCTGTGGTGGCCGGGGTAAGGCAAGGCGGCCCCAATGTCGCAACTTTCTTGCGCTTGCGCGAAATTTTGTTGCGCATCGCCGCGCCAAAACGTATGAATCGCGATGTTCATACAGGGGGAAGAGATGCCGGGTCCCAAGCTCGACGAGATCGACAGGATGATACTGGCCGAATTGCAGGCCGATGGCCGCATGACCAACGTGGAACTGGCCAAACGGGTGGGCATATCGGCGCCGCCCTGCCTGCGCCGGGTCCGCACGCTGGAAGAGGAGGGGTTCATCCGCGGCTATCATGCCGATGTCGATGCCCGCGAACTGGGCTTCGAGGTTCAGGTCTTTGCCATGGTGGGGCTGCAAAGCCAGGCCGAGGTGGACCTGACCGCCTTTGAAGACAGGTGCCGTGCCTGGCCGCTGGTGCGCGAATGCCACATGCTGAACGGCGAGGTGGATTTCATCCTGAAATGCGTGGCCCCCGACCTGCGCACGTTCCAGTCCTTCCTGACCGAAAGCCTGACCGCCGCGCCCAACGTGGCCAGCGTCAAGACCAGCCTCGTGATCCGCGGTGCCAAGGACGAGCCGGGCGTGCCCTTCGACGTTCTGGAGGAACGGTTGGCGCGCCAGGCCTGAGCGCCAGGCCTGAGCGTCAGGCCACGTCGAACAGATCGAGGTCGGACAACCGCAGCCGGGGCAGGGACGGGGGGCCGAAATCCTCGATCCGCGTCACATGCGGAAAACAGGACAGGAATACGTCCAGCAATTCGCCCCGCAGGCCGATCAGGTGGGCAGGGCCCGGATGATAGCTTTCGATCTCGACCCCGTTGGCGAGGATCCGGTGATGTCCCTCGAAGCCGAGGTGAAACACCGGAACCGAGGTCGGCGGCGTGAGTTCGACCACATTGTTGCCGTCGATGAAATCGCGGGCGGGCACGGCGGCGAGGGTCGATCCGGTCAGGCGCTGCACGCCGTGGGATCGATGGATCAGCCGGGCCTTGGGACCCAGCACCAGATCGGGCATCGGGCGCGCGATCCCCAGCGCGTCGGCCGCGATCCGGGTCAGCTTGCCCATCGCGGGGTCCTGCCGGGTCGCGCTGGTGGACACGATCGTCGCCCCGCGCCACATCAATGTCTGAAAGCCTGCATCGACCGTGCGGACCTTGTCGCCGGGAAGAAGATCCTCGACCGCGATCTGGCCGCGATCGGTATGCGCGAGACTTCCGCGGGCAAAGGCGCAGAACGCATCCTCGAAGATCGGCAGGGCGGGGACGATCCGCGTGAAGTCGTGAATGTCCATGGAATTGGGGGAAGCCAGGTGGACGACCTCGATCTTGCGCATGAGAGGCGGCATGCGCTGAGGTCGTCCAGCTGTCTGAGCGAGCCGGTTCGATGAACCGGCGGTGGAACCTTGCGTCGGAACGAGGTCGCGTGCGGACGGTCGAGGCGAACTGATCATGCGGCGTACCCTTCGGTTCGTCACATCATTTGTTGGCCCCACCAACAACATCTGAGGAACATTGTCTGTTGATCAGAATGTGCCGTAATCGGGACCGGAGCGTCAAAATTTCCCGCGGATTTCACCTTGTCGCGTGCTCAATCCGGCCATTGTCGGGAAAATTGTCCATCGGACGAGGCAAATTCCGCCACAATTCGATTCGCGCCCTCACGATGCGGGGGCGCACAAAAAAATCCCCGGCACGGATGCCGGGGAGTCGAGGGGACGCAAACTGGCGGCACGCCGCCGGTGTGATCGTTTCGCCGGGCGTTGCCGCCCCGCCGGCCGATCCAGCCGAAACCCTTTACCCGGCAGCGGCCTGTTTCAGGCGGGGGGCCGGGGCTGCCTTGCGGCGGCTGATCATCGCCTGCCGACGCAAGCCGCGTTCCCACGGCATCCGCGTCTTGCACGATTGCGCCTCGTCGAGGACCGATTTCATCCAGCGTCTTTCAGATTTCATCCCTGTCTCCATCAGGCGTTGCGATCATTCCCGGTTCGTCGGGGCCCGGCTCATCCGGGGTTGATCCATCACTGACAGATCACTTGGGCCTGAGTTTGGCGGACGCGAAGTTTTCGCGCCGATCCGGTCGGGGAATTGTGGCGACGGGCCGGGGGCGATCCGCTCCGTTGCCGGGCCAACGATCGTGGGCCATTCCCTGCATGTTGCCGAACAATCGCCGGGTCGAGGCAGGCATTGTTTCCGGATTTGTGACGATATCGGGGCAGTTCTTCGCCCCGCGAATGCCCCAATCGGGCCGCGGCAGGCGCCCTAGAGGCGGATCGCGGAGATGAGTCGCCCGTAATCGGCCTCGCGCTGATGGGTCGCGCGGCGATAGCTGAAGAACCGCCTGGGGTCGGCATAGGTGCAATGCCGCGTCCATTCGGCCTCGGCGATGCCCGCCTCGCGCAGCCGCCACAGGGCAAAGCCCGGCAGATCGAATTGCATCCGGTCGCCCTCGCCCCCGGCGAAGAACCGAAGGGCCCGGTCATCCTCGGCCACGAAGGCGTCAAGGAATTCGGGGCCCACCTCATAGGCCCTCTGGCTGATCGTGGGGCCGATCGCGGCGGCGATCCGGGCACGGTCGGCTCCCAGACTCTCCATAGCGTCGATCGTGGCTTCCAGCACGCCGGCCAGCGCGCCCTTCCATCCGGCATGGGCCGCACCGATCACGCCCGCCTCGGTATCGGCAAAAAGGACCGGGGCGCAATCGGCGGTCAGGATCGACAGCGCCAGCCCCGGCCTGTCCGTGACCAGTGCGTCGGCGCGCGGCCGCGCCGACCCCGGCTCGCGCAGGATGGCGACATCGGCGGAATGGACCTGGGTCACGCCGAGGAGTTGCGCGGGTTCGATCCCCAGCGCGCCCGCCACGCGCGTCCGGTTCAGGGCGACGGCCTCCGACTGGTCCGAGCTGCCATGCCCGCAATTGAGACCGTGGAATATGCCCGATGACGCGCCGCCGGCCCGTCCGAAAAACCCGTGGGTGACGGGGGTGATCAGCTCCGACGTGATGATATCAAGCGTCATGGCTCCAGACCGGGTGGCGGTGAGGCCCCCTCTGGAAAGAGCCCCAATACCTTGAAGAGTTGGCCCATCTGGTCGGGGTGGGTCAAGCGGTGATGCTGCGTGACGATCGCTTCGCGGGCCTCGCCCTCGGCGCGGGCGGCCAGGGCCTGCGCCCTTTGCGTGACGCCCAGCCGCTCGAGAAACACGCCCTGCGTCTCCATCCGGCTGGACCTCGCGGGCTGGGCCGCACGGGCCAGCGCCTCGAAATCCACATGGGCCGTCAGGTCGATCTGCCCGGGGGCCGAGAAGACATCGACATATTCGTGGCGCGACATGGCCTGCACGGTGTCACCATAGCTGCGCCAATCGCCGTAATCGACGATGATCGCAGCCCCGCCGTCCCGGGCGATGCGGCGGCCCAGCATCGCGGTGATGGCCGTGGCGGGTTCGCAGGTCTCGACGATATCGCCATCGGCGGTATCGGCCAGCCGCCACGCCAGTTCGCGCAGGCGGCGCGGCTCTGTCAGGCCGGGGACGATCGTGCCATCGGGATCAAGCAGCAGCATCCGTTCGCGCCAGGCGTTGCCCGCGCGGACGAATTGCCGGATCGGCAGCGCGTCGAAGAATTCGTTGGCCAGCACGAAGAGCGGCCGTTCGGGCAGGGTGTCGGCCGTGTCATGCCAGGTGGCGTCGGGCACCTTGCGCGCCTGTTCGGCCCGCAGCCGGGGCGAGGCTTCGACGAAATGCACCTCGACCGCGTCGCGAAAGCCCGGCACCCTGGACGCCGCGCGCAGCACATCGGACATCAGCGTGCCGCGCCCGGGGCCCAGTTCGGCCAGAACGGCGCCCTCGGGCGCGCCCTGTTCGGCCCAGCAGGACGCCAGCGACAGGCCCAGCAATTCGCCGAACATCTGGCTGATCTCGGGGCCGGTGACGAAATCGCCCTCAAGCCCGATGGGATCGGTATGGGTCGTGTAATAGCCGTGTTCGGGATCGGTCAGGCACATCGCCATGAACAGGTCGAGCCGCATCGGCCCGTCCTGCGCGATCCGTTCCGCGATCTTGCGGGCAAGCGGGCTCATCCGCGCGCGCGCCGCGCCGCGACGATCACCGCGATGCCGACCCCGATCATCGGCAGCGTCAGAAGTTGTCCCATGGTCAGACCCCATCCGTTGACATGCAGCGCAAGGCCCAGCGGGTTGCCGGGTTCGACGAATTGCGCATCGGGCTGGCGGACGAATTCCACCGCGAAGCGGCCCAGCCCGTAGCCTGCGAAGAAGATGCCCGACAACAGCCACGGTGTCTTGAGCGCCCCGCGCCGGAACGCGAGCCAGACCAGCACCACCAGCAGCACGAACCCTTCAAGGAACGCCTCGTAGAGCTGCGAGGGGTGCCGGGCGCAGGCTTCGGTTGCGGTGGCACAGGCCTGTGCCGCCTCGCCGGGGAAGATCACGCCCCAGGGCAGATCGGTGGGCCGGCCCCAAAGCTCGGCATTGATGAAATTCGCGATGCGACCCAGAAGGATGGCGGGCGGGCTGGCCAGCGCGATGGCATCGGCGGCCGACCCCAGCGGGATGCCGTGGCGCCTCGAAAAGACGAGGATCGCGAGCATGACGCCGATGAACCCGCCGTGAAACGACATGCCGCCGGTCCAGATCATCGGGATCTCGGCCGGGTTTTGCAGGTAGTAGCCCGGCTGGTAGAACAGCACATAGCCCAGCCGCCCGCCGCCGATGATGCCGATCACGATCCAGGTCAGCAGGTTTTCCAGCTGCTCGGGCGTCATCGCCGGGGCATTGTCGCGCCACAGGGCCGGCCGCTTGAGGGCCGCCACCGTGATGCGCCATCCGATGACGATGCCCACGATATAGGCCATCGCATACCAGCGCAGCGCAAGCTCCATGCCGAACAGGCTGAACGAGACGATCTCGGGCGAGATATCGGGAAAGGGAATACCGCTTTGCATGGCCGCTCATTGCGGGCAGACGGGCGCGAAGTCAACTGCGCGGGGGGCGCTTGTGATCCCGGCCCGACCGTCCCATATAAAGAGGCAGGCAAACCCGGAGGAAGCGATGCAGACGCGATCCAAAGTCCTTGACGATATCAGTCAGCTGATGACCAACGCGATGGGCGTGGCCCAGGGCGCGAAGGACGAGGCACAGACGGCGATGAAATCCATGATGGATCGCTGGCTGGCCGAACGCGACCTTGTCACCCGCGAGGAATTCGACGCAGTGCGCGCCATGGCCCAGAAGGCGCGCGAGGAAAATGCCGAGCTGCGCGCCCGGATCGAGGCGCTCGAGTCAAAGGGCTCCTGAGCGGCGCGCCTTCGGCGCATTCGATTTTTCGGGGCGCTGCCCCCGTCGCGCGCGGGGCGCGCGCGACTCCCCCGGAGGTATTTCGGGGAAAGATGAAAGATCAGGTCCTGTCCGTGCGGCGCGCGGCCAGCAGGCAGAGGGCGCCGAGGCCTGCGAGTGCGGCCGAAAAGCCATAGGCCGCAGCGCCGTGGCCCTGTGCAATGGCACCGAAAATCATGATGACACCCGCCGACAGGGCCAGTTCGATCACCACGAGAAAGCTCTGCGCCTCGGCAGCGTCGCTTTCGTCCGTGCTGTCGGCGATGAAATTCGTGATCGCGAGAAAGCCCATCGCATAGGTGATCGCGTGCAGCAATTGCAGCACGACCAGCACCGCCACGCCCGGTGTCAGGGCCATTGCCGACCAGCGCAGGATCGAGGCCAGCGCCGCCACCATCAGCAGCGTCCGGGGCGACCAGCGCGCGGCCACTCTGCGAAAGCCGAAGAACATCGCCGTTTCCGCAAGTGCGCCCAGCATGATCAGGAGGCCGATGGTCGAGGTCGCGATCCCCTGACCCGACCACAAGAGGCCCTGAAAGGAATTCAGGATCATGTGGTTGGAATCGATGAAGGCCCAGGCCAGAAGCGGCAGCAGGAACCACCCCTGTCGCATCTGGGGAAAGCCCTGCCAGATCGTGCGCGACGGGCGTGCGGCGCGCGCATCGCGCAGCATTGGCAGGCCGAATGCGGCCAGCGCCCTGAGCGCGCAGAAGCCCACGAATAGCGGCAGGAACAGGTCGATCCGGTCCTCGGTCAGCAGAAACCCCACCCCGCCCACGACAAACAGGTAGCCGATCGTGCTGAGTGCCCGGAACGGGCCGAAATCGGCGCCGCGCCTGCGCAGCATCCGCACCGCGGCCGCGTCCGATACCGGCACCACGACCCGTTGAGCCGCCGTCGTCAGCGCCCAGAATACCGCGATCGCGACAAGGCCCTCGGCCCAGAATAGGCCGGCCGCGGCGAGTGCCGCGACGAGCGTGCCGACCCGGATCACCTGCCCCCAGTCGCGGGCCCGGTCCGCGATGCGCCCGACAAAGAGCGTCACGAACAGCAGCAGGACCACCGGCAACGCGCCCAGGACGCCGATCTGCACCGCATCGAGCCCGCGGCTGGCGAACCAGATGCCCGAATAGGCGTTGACCAGTCCCACGCTGAGGAACTGGACGAAGAAATAGACCCTCAGACGGTTTTCCGGAGCGGTGGCCGGGCCGGCCGCAGCCGGCCCCGACATGTCAGAAAGACCCGAGATAGGCGGTCAGGATCCGCCGCGCCGCCTGAAGGTCATCGCGGTGGATCATTTCGGTCACTGTGTGGATATAGCGCGTGCCGACAGTGATCCCGATGGCGCGGGCGCCCGCGGCGGCCTGCTGCGCGGCCGCACCGTCCTGCCCGCCGGCGGCCAGCATCGTGCGCTGATAGGGAATGCCCTCGGCCTCTGCCAGGGCCTCGAATTCCGCGACCAGCCGCTTGTCGGCGATGAAGCTGGAATCGCGGATATGCAGGCCGAAGCCCTCGCCCTGAACGGTGGTGCGGTCCTTTTCCGGAACGCCGGGCGTGTCGCAGGACAGCGTCACGTCGATCCCGATCCCGATATCGGGTTTGACCGCATAGGCCGAGGTGCGCGCCCCGCGCAGGCCGACCTCTTCCTGGCTGGTGAAGACCACGTGGATTTCCGCGCCGCGGCCCTTGTCACCCAGCGCCCGGATCGCCTCGATCCCCAGCCAGCAGGCCACCCGGTTGTCGAGCGCCTTCGACACCAGCTTGTCGCCCAGTTCGAGGAAGGGTTCGTCCATCACGATGAAGTCGCCCACGCGGATCTTGTCGGCCGTGGCCTCGCCCAGCCCCGTATCGACGAAGAAATCGGTGGGCAGGGGCACCTTCTTGCGCTCTTCGGGGGTGGAGATATGGACGGGCTTGCCACCGGGGTTCATCACGCCCTTGTAGTCGCCGTCATCCGTGCAAACGAGAACGCGCCGCGAGAACAGGTTGCGTGGATCGAACCCGCCCACGGGCAGCACGTTGAGAAACCCCTTTTCCGTCACATGGCTGACGAGAAAGCCGATCTCGTCCATGTGGCACAACAGCATGATGCGCGGCGCGTCCTTGGTCGCGGCATCGCGGCGACAATGGAGCGACCCCATCGGGTCGACGGAGATGTCGTCGAACAGGTCCTCCACCTCGGCGGTGATCAGATCCCGGACCCGGTCTTCGTGTCCCGGCACGCCGGGCGTTTCGCAAAGTCGCTTGAGCAAGTCGATATTCATCTGGGCCATCCCCTGTCTTCGGTTGCGCGCATAGTGTGTGAGGGCGCGGGCCGATGCAATGGGAAGCCGGGGGCGCCGGCCGCGATGCGCGGGGTCGGGGTTTTTCGCCCAAGGTCTGTCTTATCCCCAAGAAATGACTTTACAGCCCCCCCTCCGAGGCTTCACCATATCTCGTAGGAACGGAAAAGAAACCCTACCCGTCCTAGAGCAGTCATCAAGCGCTAGCGAGGTTTTTCAAGGCTGGCGCAAGCAATGAGGCGAGCCATGGCGCTGACAGAGCAGTTCATCCCGTCGGAGGATATCCATCCCATCGACATGGTCGAGACCCTGGCCGAACACCATGACTGGGAGTTCGACCGGATCACCGACGACCAGATCGCGATGGCGGTCGAGGCCCAGTGGCGGACCTATTCGATCACGCTGGCCTGGTCGGCCTATGACGAGACGCTGCGGCTGATCTGCACCTTCGAGATGGAACCGCCGGAGGAGCGGGTCGGGGCGATCTACGAGCTTCTCAACGAGTTGAATGACCAGTGCTGGGCGGGTTCGTTCACATGGTGGGCCGAGCAGAAGATGATGGTCTACCGCTATGGCCTGATCCTTGCGGGCGACCAGATCGCCGGACCAGAGCAGGTGGACACGATGATCCGCGCCGCCGTCATGAGCTGCGAGCGGTATTACCCGGCCTTCCAGCTGGTCACCTGGGCCGACCGGAGCCCGGCCGAGGCGCTGGCGGTTGCCATCGGCGAGGCTTATGGCCGCGCCTGACGCGGCCGCCCCTTGATCCTCAAGGCGCGACAGACAGGCCAGAACTGCATGAAAGGGCGGCCGGAACAGGGCCGCCCGAATGGTTTGCAGGGATGGCGAGAAAGGAAGGACGACGATGAACGACGATCTGATCCGGCGCGGGCTTGTCCTGCTGGGATGCGGCAAGATGGGCTCGGCCATGCTGGCAGGCTGGCTTGACCGGGGGGTGCCGGCAAGTGCGGTCCACGTGATCGACCCCGCGCCGTCGGACTGGTTGCAGCAGACGGGCGTGGCGATCAATGGCGACCTGCCCGAAAATCCCGCCATCGCCCTGATCGCGGTGAAACCGCAGATGATGGGCGCCGCGCTGCCCGCGCTTCGGCGGCTGGGTGGCGGGCAGACGCTGTTCCTCTCGGTTGCGGCGGGCACGCTGATCGCGAGTTTCGAGGACGCCTTCGGCAGCGACACCCCGATCCTCCGTGCCATGCCCAACACGCCCGCGGCGGTGGGCAAGGGCATCACGGCGATCGTGGGCAATGCCCGCGCGGGGGCCGCGGATCTTGATCTGGCGGAGGCGCTTCTGAGCGCGGTGGGGCAGGTCGTCCGGCTGGAGAGCGAGGCGCAGATGGATGCGGTGACGGCCCTCTCGGGGTCGGGGCCGGCCTATGTCTTTCACCTGATCGAGACCATGGCCCGCGCGGGCGAAAGGCAGGGCCTCGCACCTGATCTGGCGCTGGCATTGGCGCGGGCGACCGTCTCGGGCGCGGGTCAGCTGGCAGAGGCGTCGGGCGAGGATCCGGGTCAGCTTCGGGTCAATGTCACCTCTCCGAACGGGACGACGCAGGCCGCTCTGGAGGTGCTGATGGACGAGGAAACCGGGTTTCCCGCGCTTCTTGATCGGGCGATCGCGGCGGCGGCGCGCCGCTCGAAGGAGTTGTCAGATGGCTGAGATCACGTTCGACGATTTTCTCAAGGTCGATATCCGGGTCGGGCGCGTGGTGAAGGCCGAAGCCTTCCCCGAGGCGCGCAAACCCGCGATCAAGCTGTGGGTCGATTACGGTGACGAGATCGGTGTCCGGAAATCCTCTGCCCAGATCACGGCCCATTACACGCCCGAGGCGCTGGTGGGGCGGCAGGTGATGGCGGTGGTGAATTTCCCGCCGCGACAGATCGGCAAGTTCATGTCCGAGGCGCTGGTCCTTGGGGTGCCGGATGCGCGGGGCGAGGTGGTCCTGATCCGGCCCGACGAGGATGTGCCCGAAGGTGCGCGGCTTTACTGACCGGAGGAGCGCCGGTCACCCGTTTCCTCGCGCCAGTGGCGGCGGCAGAGGCTGAGATAGGTCTCGTTGCCGCCGATCTGCACCTGAGCACCGTCGGTCACGACCCGGCCATCCGCATCCTTGCGCACCACCATCGTGGCCTTTTTCCCGCAATGGCAGATGGTGCGCACCTCGCGCATTTCGTCGGCCAGCGCCAAAAGGGCGGCCGAGCCGGGAAACAGCTCGCCCCGGAAATCGACGCGCAGGCCATAACACATGATCGGCACGCCCAGATCGTCGACCGCGCGGGCCAGATCCCAGACCTGATCGCGGGTCAGAAATTGCGCCTCGTCGATGAAGATGCAGGCGCAGGGACCCGCGACCAACCGCGCCTCGACCATGGCAAAGAGATCATCGCCGGGCCCGTAGGTGTCGGCATCCGCTCCGATGCCGATCCGGCTTTCGATGCGGCCGGGGCCGGCGCGGTCGTCGACCCGCGCGGTCATCAGATATGTCTGCATCCCGCGCTCGAAGTAATTGTGCGACGCCTGAAGTAGCACGGTCGATTTGCCCGCGTTCATCGTCGAGTAGTTGAAATAGAGCTTTGCCATGGGCGACGGATATAACCCTGCGGCAATCGGGCGCAAGACCGCGTCGGTGAAGGCCCCCGACGCATGTTCCGTGAGTGGGCGCAGCCCGCGAAAGTGGCGGGCGGGCCATGCGCTGCGGGCCTTCACCTCATACGCGGATGACAAAACCGACGAAGCGATATAATGGGAATGCGTCGCGGGAATTCCCACTCATCATTCCGCGAAAGACGTCAGGAAGGGCTCAATCAGTGAACGGTTATCTGAAGAAACACACGGAAGCATTGGTGAAGGATGTCGGTATCGAGGCGGCCTGCCGACTGACCGGAAAATCGAAGGCCACGCTGGGGCGATACTATTCCCTGGATGACGAACATTCCGACAGGTTCATGCCGATCGACGCGGTCGCGGCCCTGGAGGCGGCGTCGAGCCACGCGCATGTCACCTCTGCACTGGCGGAATTGCGCGGTGTCCATCTGGAGGGGAACGCATCGCGAAGAAACAGCGACGGCGGCATCAATTCCGACGTGATCACCCTGAGCCAGCGGTTCGCGATGCTGATGGCGGAATACACCCAGTCGATCGACGACGGCGTGATTTCCGTCAACGAGGCCAAGCGGCTGCTGAGGGAAACGCTGGAGCTTCAGAAAGTGCTGGTCGAGATGAAGCTTCACCTCGAGGTGGAAAGCGGCTGACCGCCCCCATACGCATGGAGCCGGTCAGCAGCGGTTGATCCGCCATGCCGCGCGGCCCAGCCCTCAGGCCTGAAGTGCGCGGACACCCACGTCACCTTCGGCGCGTGCCGCAATGGCATCGGCCGAGGCGCGGGCACCGGCGGCGGTGGTATAGTAGGGGATCTTGTCATAGAGCGCGACAGAGCGGATGTCGCGGCTGTCCTCGACCGCCTGCGCACCCTCGGTCGTGTTCCAGACCAGATGCACATGGCCATCCTTCATCCGGTCAACGATGGTCAGCCCGCCTTCATAGACCTTGTTGACCGTTTCGCAGGAGAGCCCCGCCTCGGTCAGCCACGCCGCGGTGCCGCGCGTGGCAAGAAAGTCGAAGCCAAGGCCCGACAGCGTGCGGGCGGCATCGAGCATCAGGCCGGTCTTGTCCTCGTCGCGGATAGAGATGAAGACGCGGCCCTCATGCGGCAGGTCCGTCCCCGCGCCAAGCTGCGCCTTGAGGAAGGCGCGCGCAAAGCTGCGGTCCCAGCCCATGACCTCGCCGGTCGACCGCATCTCGGGGCCGAGGATCGTGTCGACTCCGGGGAAGCGGGCAAAGGGCAGCACCGCCTCCTTGACCGAGAACCACGGCATGTTCGGGTCGGCCAGTGTCAGAGGATCGGCCAGCGGCATGGGGGTGTCGTAGCTGACGTCCTTGTAGGGCGGACGCAGCGGGAAATTCGACAGCGGTTCACCCGCCATGAGCCGCGAGGCGATGGAGGCGATCGCGGAATCGGTGGCCTTGGCGACAAAGGGCACCGTGCGCGAGGCGCGGGGGTTCACCTCGATGAGGTAGATATCCTCGCCCTTTACGGCGAATTGCACGTTCATCAGGCCCACGACGTTCAGCGCGAGCGCCAGCGCGCGGGTCTGTTCGACGATGCGGGCCTGGATTTCGGGGCTGAGCGTATGGGGCGGCAGGCAGCAGGCACTGTCGCCGGAATGGACGCCCGCCTCTTCGATATGCTGCATGATGCCGGCCACATGGACGTCTGATCCGTCGCAGAGCGCATCGACATCGACCTCGGTCGCGCCCGACAGGTAGCCGTCCAGAAGGACGGGGCTGTCGCCAGAGACGACAACCGCCTCTTTGATGTAGCGTTTGAGGTGATCCATGTCGCGCACGATCTCCATCGCGCGGCCGCCCAGCACGTAGGAGGGGCGGATGACCAGCGGAAACCCGATCTCGGAGGCAATGTGAAGCGCCTCGGCATCGGTGGAGGCGATCCCGTTGACCGGCTGCTTGAGGCCGAGTTTCTCGACGAGGTTCTGGAACCGCTCGCGATCCTCTGCCAGGTCGATGGCGTCGGGCGAGGTGCCGAGGATCGGGATCCCCGCCTCGTGCAACGCATTGGCCAGTTTCAGCGGCGTCTGCCCGCCGAACTGCACGATCACGCCGTGCAGCGTGCCGTTTTCCTGTTCGACCCGCAGGATCTCCATCACGTGTTCGAAGGTGAGCGGTTCGAAATAAAGCCGGTCCGAGGTGTCGTAATCGGTCGACACGGTTTCGGGGTTGCAGTTGACCATGATGGTCTCGTAGCCCGCATCCGACAGCGCATAACAGGCATGGCAGCAGCAATAGTCGAACTCGATCCCCTGGCCGATCCGGTTCGGGCCGCCGCCCAGGATCACGACCTTCTTGCGGGTCGAGGGACGCGCCTCGCATTCGACGTCACCCATGACGGGTTCTTCATAGGTGGAATACATGTAGGGGGTCTGCGCCTCGAATTCGGCGGCGCAGGTGTCGATCCGCTTGAAGACGGCCGTGACCCCGAGGTTGAGCCGGGCGCGGCGCACGTTTTCCTCGGTTCGGCCGGTCAGCTTGGCCAGACGCGCATCGGTGAAACCCATCATCTTGATCCGGCGCAGACCGTCTTCCGTCAACGGCAGGCCGTCGGATTTCAGGCGGGCCTCGGCCTCGACGATCTCGCGGATGCGCGACAGGAACCATGGGTCGAATTTCGTGACGGCGCCGATCTCGTCATCCGACAGCCCGTGGCGCATGGCCTGGGCGATGACGCGCAGACGGTCGGGCGTCTGGCGGGCGAGCGCCTTGGTGATGGCGGCCTTGTCGGGCGCGCCCGGGATCTCGATTTCGTCGAAACCGGTCAGGCCGGTCTCCATCGAGGCCAGCGCCTTTTGCAGGGATTCGTGGATCGTGCGGCCGATGGCCATGGCCTCGCCCACCGATTTCATCGCCGTGGTCAGAAGCGGCTCCGATCCGGGGAACTTCTCGAAGGCGAAGCGCGGGATCTTGGTCACCACGTAGTCGATCGTCGGCTCGAAGCTGGCCGGCGTGACCTTGGTGATGTCGTTGTCCAACTCGTCCAGCGTATAACCCACGGCCAGCTTGGCTGCGATCTTGGCAATCGGGAAGCCGGTGGCCTTGGAGGCCAGTGCCGAGGACCGCGACACGCGGGGGTTCATCTCGATCACGACCATCCGGCCGTCTTCGGGATTGATCGCCCATTGCACGTTCGAGCCGCCGGTCTCGACCCCGATCTCGCGCAGGACAGCGATCGAGCCGTTGCGCATGATCTGGTATTCCTTGTCGGTGAGCGTGAGCGCGGGTGCCACGGTGATCGAATCACCCGTATGCACGCCCATCGGATCGACGTTTTCGATGGAACACACGATGATCGCGTTGTCCGCGCGGTCGCGGACGACCTCCATCTCGTATTCCTTCCAGCCCAGCAGGCTTTCGTCGATCAGGATCTGGCCCACGGGGCTGGCATCCATGCCCGAGCGGCAGAAATGTTCGTATTCGGCGCGGTTATAGGCCACGCCGCCGCCGGTGCCGCCCAGCGTATAGGCGGGGCGGATGATGGCGGGCAGGCCGATATCCTCGAGCGCCTCCATCGCAATGGCGACGCCGGCCTTGAGGTCGGATTTGCCGTTCTCGAGCTTCGGCGCGGTGACGATGGTGGCCTTGGGGTTCTCGATGCCCAGCCGGTCCATCGCCTCGCGGAACAGTTTGCGATCCTCGGCCATCTCGATCGCCTCACGCTTGGCGCCGATCATCTCGACCCCGTATTTCGCGAGCACACCCATCTCCTCGAGCGCGAGCGAGGTGTTCAGCCCGGTCTGGCCGCCCATCGTTGGCAACAGCGCGTCGGGCCGTTCCTTTTCGATGATCTTGGCCACGATCTCGGGCGTGATCGGCTCGATATAGGTGGCGTCGGCGAGGCCCGGATCGGTCATGATCGTGGCCGGGTTCGAGTTCACGAGGATGACGCGATAGCCCTCTTCCTTGAGGGCCTTGCAGGCCTGGGCCCCGGAATAGTCGAACTCGCAGGCCTGGCCGATGATGATGGGCCCGGCTCCGATGATCATGATGGAGTTGATGTCGGTGCGTTTGGGCATGGCAGTTCCCCCGAGGGTTGGCAGCGCGCGGCCGGCGGCTCGCAAATCCTCGCGGGTTATAGACACGACGCCCCCGCGTTCAAGTGCATATCGTATCCGTCCGGGACTGCGCGGAAATGCCCGTGCTTTCGCTTTCGAGAATGTGTTAGACTTGACGTCAACTATTGCTGACAGTCGCTCAACGCGCCGTGCCGGCGAGATCATGTCGATATCGGCCCGTCAGGATCGGGGCCGCAAACCGGCGAAAGGTGCAATGGGACGTTCACCGACTGCCTCGCGACTTCGCAACCTGCCGAAGGGCACTGTCTCGCCGCGTGCCGTGACGGACGTGCTGGCCGCGGCGCGCCAGCGTCTGGGCGAGGACGTGGTGCACCTGATCTGCGCGCGGGCCGAACTTGCCGAAGGCACCGATCCCGAGATGCCGATGGACGAGACGCAGGCGGTGCGCGTCCATGCGGCCCTGCGCCAGGCCGAACCGGAACGGTCGGCCGATGTGTTCCGGCAGGCCGGATTCGCCTCGGCGGAGGCCTTTGTCGACACCTACCTGTCGAAGAAAGCACAGGCGATGCTGTCGGCCGCCCCCTGGACGATGTCGGCCTGGCTTCTGGGTCGATGGGCGCGGCAACATGTGCGCGCCTTTGCCGGGCATGCCCGGTTCGAGATGCTGCACGACCTCGAGATCGAGCTCTGGAACAACCCTTTCGCCGCGCCTCACGGAACCCGCGATCATCCGGGCTGCTACTGGCAGGAGGCCCTGTTCGAGGGCATGTTCCGCGGCCTCGTCGATCCGCATCTGATCTGCCGGGAGATGACCTGCATCGGGCAGGGCGACGATGCCTGCCGCTTTGCCTTCATTCTGAATTCCGGGTGAGACCAAAATTGGCCAATTTTGGTCAGCCTCCAAATTTCTGGAAATTTGGACCCCCGCCCATCGGGTCCGCGCACATGTAGTCACGGGTCAGGGGGGCGGCCTCCTGGTGCCGGGTCAGCTGGATCTGGAAGACCTCGTTCGCCAGATGGGTGAACCCGACCTCCGACGCCACAAGGTAATACCGCCACATCCGCACGAAGCAGTCGTCATGCAGATCCCGGATCGCGTCCCTATTCGTCTCGAACCTGTCCTGCCAGGCCCGCAGGGTATGGACATAATGCATGCGCCAGACCTCGATATCGGTGGCGATCAGGTTTGAGCGTTCGACGTCGCGCATCACTTCGGACAGGGACGGCGTATAGCAGCCGGGGAAGATATACTTGTCGATGAAGGGTGCGGTCAGCCCGGGGGGCGTCGCCCGCCCGATCGTGTGGACGAGCGCGATGCCGTCGGGGCCGAGGTTGCGCCGGATCCGGTCGAAGAAGGTGGGGTAGTTGGGCAGGCCCACATGTTCCAGCATGCCCACCACGACGATCCGGTCGAATTCCTCGCGCACGGCGCGGTAATCGACAAGCCGCCATTCGATCCGGTCGGCGAGGCCCGCCGCCTCGGCCCGTCTTGCCGCGTGGGCCAGCTGCACCTTCGAGAGTGACACCCCCACGACGCGGGCTCCGAAATCCCGGGCCAGGGTGATCGCCATGCCGCCCCAGCCGCAGCCGATATCCATGACCTTCATTCCGGGCTCGATCAGCAACTTTTTCGCGATATGCGCCTTCTTCGCCTCCTGCGCCTCTTCGAGGGTCATTCCGGGGCGGGGGAAGTAGCCGCAGGTATATTGCAGGTCCTCGTCGAGGAAGAGTTCGTAGAGGTCGACCGACAGGTCATAGTGGTGTTCGACATTGTGCCGCGCCCGGGTCAGCCCGTTGGCCTGCGTGATGCGCCGGGTCGCGCGTGACAGGGCGGGCAGGATCGTCTTGAACCGGCCGAATTGCCGGGCACGGGCATTCCCGGCCAGAAGGGCCAGCAGGCCGCGCAGATCGTCGTCCCGGATGGTGAGGTGGCCCCACATATAGGCCTCGCCAATGGCCAGTTCGGGCCGAAGCAGGAGGCGTCGGGGCGTGGACCTGTCGTGAATGTCGATCCGGATCGCGGGGCCTTGCTTTCCATATCGGCTTTCGGTGCCGTCGGGCCAGCCGATCTCCAGCATGCCGATGCGGATCAGGCCCCGCAGAAGCCCGTCGAGTTGCGAAACCCAGAACTTCAAACCAACCCCCGTCAGGAATGAACCGTCACCAGATGCGCCAACCGTAACCAGCCGATCTGATTGCACAAGTCCCGGCGCGGGGCATCGGCGACGTCCAGTGGCGGTCGGGCCGGAAGGTCCGGCGTCAGCTGCGCCTGCGACGGGCGAGGACCAGCCCGCCCAGCCCGGCCAGCAACAGCACGGCCGAGGCCGGCAGCGGGATCGGTGGGATGTCAGCCTTGGCAGAGTAGACGACGTTGTCGATGCCGAGGTTGAACGTGTTGCCGGTAAAGCGCAGCTCGATCCCGGCCATCGAGGACCACACGCCTGAAAGCGACGTGAACGCAATGGTCGACAGCGGCGAGAAATCCCAAGAGGCCAGAACCGAATTGTCGAACATGTCGATCACCTCGACGAACATGTCGACGGTCCTGTCGGCATAGGGTGCGATGTCGAAGGACGACACCGTGATCTCGTCGCCGCCGAGAGCGGCAAAGGAAATCGACATCGGATTGCCCGACCCGTAGGCCACGTCCTCGAGGCCCTCGTAGTTCGTATTCCAGTAAAAACCGTCCTGAAGGCCGGCCGCTGAAAGATTGCTGTCATATATGACATCGACCTGACCCGCGATGTCGCCATAGCTCTGGTCGATGGCTTCGCCGTTGGTGCACGACGTGCCGCCGCCGCAGATGTCGCCTTCGAATGTCAGGGTTGCCGCTTGTGCCGCGCTTGACGCAAAAAGAAGCGCGGCGGTGATGATCAAGGATTTCATGAAAATAGTCCCCCGTTTACAAACAAGCTCAAGACTATCCGACGCCGCCCGCACGGCAAACAGTTTTTTGACCACATGCCGCAGTCTACGAGGCATTTGTTTCGATAGTCGACACAATCCCTGCAAACTAACTTGATCCTCTCGGCCTGAGAAACAGGCCGACGTTGCGCACCGATTTTGGCCGGGCGGCCACTTCGGCTTGACTTCACCGACCCGGGGCGGTGTATCGGCACAGCCACGAACCTGCCGGAGGATTCCATGCACGCCTATCGAAGCCACACCTGCGCCGCCCTGACCCGGGCCGATGTGGGCAATACCGTCCGACTGTCGGGATGGGTGCATCGCGTGCGCGATCATGGCGGCGTGCTGTTCATCGACCTGCGCGACCATTACGGGATGACGCAGGTCCTGTGCGACCCCGACAGCCCGGTCTTTGCCGAGGTCGAGAAGGTGCGGTCGGAATGGTGCATCCGGATCGATGGCGAGGTGAAGGCCCGCGACGCGAGCCTCGTGAACCCGAAGATCCCCACCGGCGAGATCGAGGTGTTCATCCGTGACATGGAGGTTCTGGGCGCCGCGAAGGAACTGCCGCTGATGGTGTTCGGCGATCAGGACTACCCCGAAGAGACGCGCCTGCGCTATCGCTACCTCGATCTGCGCCGCGAGAAGATGCAGGCGAACATGACCCTGCGCTCGGATGTCGTGGCCTCGATGCGGCGTCGGATGTGGGACCAGGGGTTCCGCGAATTCCAGACGCCGATCATCACGGCCTCCTCCCCCGAAGGCGCACGGGATTTCCTCGTGCCGTCGCGGCTGCATCCGGGCAAGTTCTATGCGCTGCCGCAGGCGCCGCAGCAGTTCAAGCAGCTGATCATGGTGTCGGGCTTTGACCGCTATTTCCAGATCGCACCCTGTTTCCGCGACGAGGATCCGCGCGCCGACCGCTCGCCCACCGATTTCTACCAGCTCGACCTCGAGATGAGTTTCGTCGAGCAGCAGGACGTGTTCGACACGATCCAGCCGGTGATCCAGGGCGTGTTCGAGGAATTCGGCGGGGGCCGCAAGGTGGCCGCCGACTGGCCGCAGATCCCCTTTGCGGAGGCCATGCGCAAATATGGCACCGACAAGCCCGACCTGCGCAACCCGATCGAGATGCAGGACGTGTCCGAGCATTTCCGCGGATCGGGTTTCGCGATCTTCGCGAAGCTCCTGGAGCAGGAGGGCACCGAAATCCGCGCGATCCCGGCGCCCACCGGCGGCAGCCGCAAGTTCTGCGACAGGATGAACGCCTTTGCCCAGAAAGAGGGTCTGCCGGGGATGGGCTATATCTTCTGGCGCGATCAGGGTGAGGGGATGGAGGCCGCGGGGCCGCTGGCCAAAAATATCGGCCCCGAACGGACCGAGGCGATCCGCCAGCAGCTGGGCCTTGGGGTGGGCGATGCCGCGTTTTTCTTGGGTGGCAAGCCGTCCGCCTTCGAGGCGGTGGCGGGGCGCGCACGCAGCGTCATCGGCGAGGAGCTGGGCCTGACCGACAAGGACAGCTTTGCCTTTGCCTGGATCGTAGATTTTCCGATGTACGAGAAGGACGAGGAAACCGGCGAGGTCGATTTCAGCCACAACCCGTTCTCGATGCCGCAGGGCGGTCTTGAGGCGCTGAACGGCGATCCGCTGGAGGTGCTGGGCTTCCAGTATGATCTGGCCTGCAATGGATACGAGCTGATTTCGGGCGCGATCCGGAACCACAAGCTCGACATCATGATCAAGGCGTTCGAACTGGCCGGCTATGACGAGGCCGAAGTTCACGCGCGGTTCGGCGGCATGGTCAACGCGTTTCAATACGGCGCCCCGCCGCATGGCGGATGTGCCGCCGGCATCGACCGGATGGTGATGCTGCTGGCGGACGAGGAGAATATCCGCGAGGTCATCATGTTCCCGATGAACCAGCGGGCCGAGGACCTGATGATGGGCGCGCCGTCCCTGCCCACCAACGAACAGCTGCGCGAATTGCGCCTGCGGGTCCTGCCGCCCGAGGAGTGAGGCGCCCAAAATTTGTGAAATTTTGGGGTGGCGGTGCTCCGCTGAGAGTGTCGGTCGCATCTTCTGTCAGGCCGGTTGGCGCCCTATATCAAGGTCTGGCCCTCTTGGTGTAGTGACGAGGCAGGACATTGGCGTTTTCTCCCGATCTGGCGGACAGGCGGTTCGGCACCGGCCTTTCTCCGCGTGTCGATCCGCCATCGGATCCGGCGGACATTCTGTCCCGCCTGGCCGCTCCGGACGACATGGCCCGGCGGTTCCCGATCCCGCTGACCGATGCCGCAGCGCCCACAGTCGCCGATCTGCGCGCCTTGCAGCGCGCCCGGGCCGAGAGTGACGCCGCCGAAGAGGCCTATCGCGCCGGGCGCCAGCGGATGGAGGCCGTCCGTCTTGCCACGTTCCGCGCCCATCTGGCCCGCGGGGTCGAGACCGCGGACGGGTTTCGCGAGAGGTTGACCCAGTTCTGGGCGGATCATTTCACGATCCGGGCCCGCAATGGCCTGATGCGCCATCACGTGACGCCCTATGTCGAGGAAACGATCCGCCCCCATGTCGCTGGCCGTTTCGCCGACATGCTGCGCGCGGCGGTCACCCACCCGATGATGCTGCTCTATCTCGATCAGGTGAACTCTGTCGGCCCGAACAGCCCGGTCGCGCGCGACGGACGGGGGCTGAACGAGAACCTCGCCCGCGAGGTCCTCGAGCTGCACACTCTGGGTGTCGGTGGCCCCTATGGTCAGGGCGACGTGCGCCAGTTGGCGGAGCTGTTCACGGGGCTGAGCTGGGGGATCGATCAGGGATTCTGGTTCCGCCCGCGCTATGCCGAGCCGGGGGCCGAGACCGTCCTTGGGGAGAGCTATGGCCCCGACGCCTCGCTGGACGAGATCCACCGTCTTCTGGACGACCTCGCCGCCCATCCCGCCACGGCCCGGCATCTGGCCCGGAAACTCGCCGTCCATTTCGTATCCGACGACCCGCCGCCGGGGCTGACCGACGCGATGTCGGCCGCCTATCTGGCCTCGGGCGGCGCGTTGCTGCCGGTCTACGAGGCGATGTTGCGCCATCCGGCCGCATGGCTCCGCGATGTCGAGGCGGGGCCGGGGGCTGCCAAGGTGATGCAGCCTTTGCAGTTCATCCAGTCGGCCCTGCGCGGAATCGGCGCGCGGGGCGAGACGCTGTTGTCGGCCGACCGGCAGACGACGATGCGACACCTGATGCGCCCGCTTCTTCATATGGGTCAGGACTGGGAACGGCCCGACGGACCGGACGGCCTGCCCGAGGCGGCCGAGGCCTGGATCACGCCGCAAGGCATGGCCGCGCGGATCGACTGGGCCTTTCGCGCGCCGGTGGCGCTACTGGACGATCTGCCCGACCCCAGGGTCGCGGTGCACCAGCTGCTGGGCCCGCATGCGCCGCAGACCGTTGTCTTCGCCGCGGGCGCGGCGGAGGACCGGGTCGAGGGGATCGGCGTGATCCTGACGTCGGCCGCCTTCCAGAGGAGAAACTGATGGACCGACGCCGTTTCCTGACGACGCTGGGCGCGCTGGGCTGTTCGGCCGCGGCCAGCCCCCTTGTCACGCCGATGGCCTTTGCGGCGGGACCCTGGGACAACCGGCTTGTCGTGATCATCCTGCGTGGTGCGATGGACGGGATCGACGTGGTCGCCCCGACCGGCGAGGCGGCGCTTCTGTCGACCCTGCGCCCCACGCTGGGACAGGCGGAGCACCTTCAGACCGGCGGGTTCTGGGCCTTTCATCCCGCGTTGCAGCCCCTGACCGAGATGTGGCAGCGGGGCGAATTCGGCGCGGTGCAGGCCGTCTCGACGCCCTATCGCGACAAGCGCAGCCATTTCGACGGTCAGGACATCCTCGAGGCCGGCCTGCCGGGACTTGAGGAGGACCGCGCCCGGGACGGATGGCTCAACCGGATGATGCAGGTCGTGCCGGGCATGACCTCCGAGACGGCCTATGCGATCGGGACGGATCAGCTTCTGATCCTTGACGGCGCGGCAGAGGTCGCGCGCTGGGCGCCCGAGGCGCGGCTTCGGATCGGGCCGCAGGCGGAACGGCTGATCGACCTTGTCACCCATTCCGACCCGCTGTTTCGCGATGCGACCTCGGACGCGGTGCAAATCGCCCAGTCGGTCGAGGAGCAGGGCGAGATGGGGATGCAGCCGGGTGCGGCCCGTGGCGGCCATGCCCGGGCCGCTTCCTTTGCCGCCGAGCGCCTGCTGGGCGAGACGCGGATCGCAAGCTTTTCGCTGGGCGGCTGGGACACCCATGGCCGGCAGGGCCCGGCGATGGCCCGGGCGCTGGGCCGGCTGTCGGACGTCATCCTGACGCTGGAGGCCGGGCTTGGCCCGGTCTGGCAGAAGACCGCCGTTCTGTGCCTGACGGAGTTCGGGCGCACCGTGGCCGAAAACGGAACCCGGGGCACGGATCATGGCACCGGCGGTGCGATGCTTTATGCCGGGGGCGCGCTGAAGGGCGGGCAGGTTCTGGGCGACTGGCCGGGGCTCGATCAGCTCTATGCCGGGCGGGACCTGTTGCCGACGCGCGACCTTCGGGCCCATGCGGGCTGGACGATCCGGTCGCTGTTCGGGGTGGAGGCCGGTCTCATCGAGCGGAGCGTCTTTCCCGGGCTGGAGCTTGGTCCGCCGAGCGGACTTCTTCTCTGACGGCGCGGTGCGCGGGGTTGATTGCCCTGGCCAGACGCGTAAAGGCGGGCTGACCGCTACAGAAGGACGGCTCCCCCGGGGAGCCTCGGTCGAACCAGACCTCGCAGGCCTCGGTCGCGCGGCATTCGGTGCAGCAGCGCAACGTGTCGCGGGAGGCCTCGACCAGGCTGGTGCCCAGATCCTGTTTCGGCACGATCCCCAGACAGTCGAGCATCCGCCTGCGCAGTTTGAGCCGCCTGTCGAAATCGGCGGTCATGTGGGTCAACAGGCCTGGCATGAGCCAACCCCCCGGTTCTTCGAGTTTACGCAACGACAATGCCGCGCGGATCCCGAAGTTGTCAATCAATCCTTACACAATCTGGCCATACTTTCTTGGGTCATGGCCCGAAGTGTCAGGTCTGATTGTCAGTTGGGCCGCCTTTCGGCCCTGTCCCGGATCGTGTCCGCATCGTGGTCCGGTTTGCGGATGACGGGCGTTCCGGACGGGCGGGATGTGGCGCGCGCGATCTCCTGAAAGGCCAGGCGTGCGCGGCAGAACATCGGCGCGCCCCGCGTCGTCGAGGACAGCCAGTAGGCGCAGAGATCGGGATGTGCGCAGCGATTGCACGACAACAGCGTTTCGCGCAGCGGTGCGGCCAGGTCCTGCGCCAGGTCCGGCCGGTCGACGATGCCTACCTTGCGCATCATCCCGCGGCGCAGCGACATGCGGTTTTCAAAACTTCTGGTGATGTGGGCCAATTCTCCGGACATCACGGGGTCCCTCCCTTTTCCTCTGTCGTATGCAAAGGCATACGTGCGGCGGGGAAGGCTGGATCACCGAACTGTAAGAAAATTTTTACAGGTAGTATGTCAGCCTTTGTTTACAATCATATCCTTCCTGATGGGACGACCTGTCGCAGGGTCAGGTCGCGCAGTTGCGGCAAAGCGCGGCGGTGGGCACGGCGTCCAGCCGCTCGGGGCTGATGTCGTCGCCGCACTTGGCGCAGATGCCGTAGCTGCCATCCTCGATCCGGGCGAGTGCGGCGTCGATGGCGCGCATCTCGGTCAGGTCCTGCTGGCCCATGGCCTCCAGCACCTCGTCGCCCTGGCGTTCGGCCGAGCGGTCCTCCCAATCCTTGGGGGGTTCGTCATCGAGTTGATCCTCGATCTTGACGAGCTCTTCAGTCAGCTCGGCCCGGCGGGCCAGAAGGGCGGCCTTGCGGTCGGTGTGGGGCATGTCTGTCTCCTTTTCGGGTGCAGGATCGCAAGCCAGCGTGGAGGCGGCGTTGATCTGGGTCAAGCGGCGCGTCAGCGCCCGGTCAGCGTCCCGTCAACGTCCTGGCGATCATCCAGGACGCAGGCAGGGCCACGACAAGCCCGACCAGCGCGGCGATCACGATCGGCCAGAGCGTGCCGTATCCGGCCACCAGCACCGCAACGACCGCCACACCGGCGATCGTGGAGCCAAGGAAGATATGGATGATGAGAGCGAGCGCCATGGGGGCCTCCGGTGGTTATGATCGGGCGGAGGGTATCATGGGGTGGGGGAGGGGGTGTTGATTTGGGTCAAGGGGGTCCAGAGGAATTCAGTGCTCCGCTTGCGCGCTCTCTTGGATCTTGTGCTCAATTGGAGCGCTTGAGTCGTCCGTATTTCAAAAAAGGGCGTTAACCTACCGAATTTTATCGGCCACTCAAGAAAAAATGTTGACAACTACAAGATCTAGTGAAAAACTAACTGTAAAGACCTTTCGGGCGCAAAATGTGCCCTTTCTGGCTTGACATAATCCCCCCTCTATCTGATCTTTGTCTCTGACACCCGGAGTCAATTGCGCCGCCAAGGTTGGCGGACCTTGGCGGCGCTTTACTCTGGAGCCGCAACCTTATGGAGAGGCCGCAGCGGAATTCGAGAGCAAGTCGATATGAGTCATTCGGCGACGAACTGTCAAGCGGCCTCTCAGTAATGACAATGAGGTCAAAGATGAAGACACGACAAAAGGGTGTGAAATTGACACGTGATCGTGCGGCTCACATCAAATACCTGCTGGAGACGACAGATCTGAACCATGCGCAGATTTCGGCGCAGGTTGAATGCATCAATCAGGGTCGTGTTTCCGAGGTTGCACAAGGGAAGCGGTTTCCCGACGTTTCCGCAGCCGAATTCCAGGAGCATTCTGATGGCGACCAACCCTCCCTCTGGTGATGGCCGTCGCAACGGCATGGTCAGGGGGCGTTCTCAAACCAAGACACCGTCTGGTCACTATGTGAAACGCAATTCCAAAACGGGTCGTTTCATGGACGTAAAGACATCAGACAAGACAGAGTTTAAAGGCGTTCGCAAAGAACGCTAAGGGTAAAGCGGGCCGTCACTCGATGGCCCGCTTAACACTTTCGAGTGGGCACGCATTTCGCTGCGCGAAACGCTTTCGCCCACCGTCGCATTGAAGATGCGACTAGCTGTCCATCTTCAATGCGCTGATGAAGGCTTCCTGCGGGATATCCACCTTCCCGAACTGGCGCATCTTTTTCTTGCCGGCCTTCTGCTTGTCCAAGAGCTTCCGTTTCCGCGTCGCGTCGCCGCCGTAGCATTTGGCGGTCACGTCCTTGCGGAGCGCCGACAGCGTCTCGCGCGCGATGACCTTGCCGCCGATGGCCGCCTGGATCGGGATCTTGAACATGTGGCGGGGGATGAGGTCCTTGAGTTTCTCGCACATCGCCCGGCCGCGCGCCTCGGCCCGGTCGCGGTGGACCATCATCGACAGCGCATCGACGGGTTCGTCGTTCACCAGCACCTGCATCTTGACGAGGTTATCCTCGCGGTAACCCATCAGCTGATAATCAAAGCTGGCATAGCCCTTGGTCACGGATTTGAGCCGGTCGTAGAAGTCGAACACCACCTCGTTGAGCGGCAGGTCATAGACGACCATGGCGCGCTGCCCGGCATAGGTCAGGTCAAGCTGGATGCCGCGCCGGTCCTGACAGAGTTTGAGCACGTCACCGAGGAATTCGTCCGGAACAAGGATGGTGGCCTTGATCCGTGGCTCTTCGACATGGGCGACGGTGGAGGGGTCGGGCATGTCGGCGGGGTTGTGCAATTCGGTGTGGCTGCCGTCCTTCATGTAGATGTTGTAGACGACCGAGGGCGCGGTGGTGATCAGGTCGATATCGTATTCCCGCTCGATCCGGTCGCGGATCACCTCGAGATGCAGCAGCCCGAGAAAGCCGCAGCGGAAGCCGAAGCCGAGGGCGGCCGACGTCTCCATCTCGTAGGAGAAGGAGGCGTCGTTGAGGGCGAGTTTCTCGATCGCGGTGCGCAAATCCTCGAATTCGGCGCTGTCGACGGGAAAGAGCCCGCAGAACACCACCGGCTGCGACGGCTTGAAGCCGGGGAGCGGTTTGTCGGTGGGCTTCTTGTCGTGGGTGATGGTGTCGCCCACGCGGGTGTCGCGGACCTGCTTGATCGACGCGGTGAGAAAGCCGATCTCGCCGGGGCCAAGCTCGTCCACCGTGGTCATGGGCGGGCGAAAGACGCCGATCCGGTCGACGCCATAGCGCGCGCCCGTGCCCATCATGCGGATCTGGTCGCCCTTGCGCAGGACGCCATCCATGATGCGCACAAGGACGACGACGCCAAGATAGCTGTCATACCAGCTGTCGACCAGCATCGCCTTGAGAGGGGCGTCGCGGTCGCCCTTGGGCGGCGGCAGGTGGGCGATGATCGCCTCGAGCGTTTCGCGGATGCCCACGCCCGTCTTGGCCGAGACGCGGATCGCACCGGAGGCGTCGATGCCGATCACGTCCTCGATCTGTTCGGCCACGCGGTCGCAATCCGATGCGGGCAGGTCGATCTTGTTCAGGACCGGGACGATCTCGTGGTTGGCGTCGATGGCCTGGTAGACATTGGCCAGCGTCTGCGCCTCGACCCCTTGGGTCGAATCGACCACCAGAAGCGAGCCTTCGACCGCGCGCATGGAGCGGGAGACCTCGTAGGCGAAATCCACATGGCCGGGCGTGTCGATGAGGTTGAGGACGTATTTCCGGCCGTCGAGCGCCTCGTAGTCGATGCGCACGGTGTTGGCCTTGATGGTGATGCCCCGCTCGCGCTCGATATCCATGGCGTCGAGCAGCTGCTCTTTCATGTCCCGCTCGGCCACCGTGTTGGTGGACTGGATGAGCCGGTCGGCAAGCGTGGATTTCCCGTGGTCGATATGCGCGACGATCGAGAAATTGCGGATGTGAGCGAGGTCTGTCATGGCCGTGATATGCGGCGGAAACCCCCGCTGGTCAATGGGCTGCGATGCGGGGCTTGCACGGGGAAGGCTGCGCACATATTTCATGAAATGAATATGAATGGAGGCCGCGATGGCGGGTGTGAAACTGACATGTCTGGATTGCGGGCAGGTGAACCGGGTCCCGGAAGAGAAACTCGAGGCGGGGCCGAAATGCGGGACCTGCGGTGCAAGGCTGATGGGCGGCAAGGCGGTCGAGGTTGACGCGGCGACGCTGGCCCGTGCGGCGAAGTCCGATGACCTGCCGCTGGTTGTCGATTTCTGGGCGCCCTGGTGCGGCCCGTGCCGTATGATGGCGCCGGAATATTCCAAGGCGGCCGAGACGCTGGCGGGCCGGGCACGGCTGGTCAAGCTGAACACCGAGGCGCATCAGGCAGCGGGCGCGACATACGGCATCCGCGGCATTCCCACGATGGTCAAGTTCGAGAAGGGCCGCGAGGTCAAGCGCCAGTCGGGCGCGATGCCCGCCGCCCAGATTGTCAATTGGATCGGGTCATAGAAACGATCGGGTTCTGGAAACGCAAAACGGCCGCCCCTCGGGGCGGCCGTTTCCTGTCCGTGATCGCGGTCGATCAGGCCAGGGCGATATTCGTCGCGCTTTCGCGGCCGTCGCGGCCGGCTTCAACGTCGTAGGTGACCTTCTGGTCATCGGCGAGGCCGGTCAGGCCCGCGCGCTCGACGGCGGAGATGTGCACGAACACGTCCTTGCCACCGGTTTCAGGAGCGACAAAGCCGAAGCCTTTGGTGGCGTTGAACCATTTCACTGTGCCTTTGGCCATGTGAATATTCCTTCATATAGATGTTGCCCACGGAAATGCGGCAACCCGGCGTGTCACGTCTGGATCGAGGACTGTGAGCCGGTGAAGGAAAACAGGGTTGTCGATAGAGAGGTTCGTTCGCAGGTGGTCATATGACAGGTATGGAGGCGACTGGCAAGGGAAAGCTGTGAAGGCCCCCCGGTTACCGGCCGTTAACCGCGGATCGCCGAGTGTTGGCGCATGCCGCATTATCGCCGCCCGCGCCCGTCTGTTGGCCCCGTCTTCTTCACCGTCTGCCTTGCCAAGAAAGGGGGCACCGCGCTTGTCGATCATGTCGAGGTTCTGCGCGAGGCCGTGCGGGCCACGAAACGGGACCGGCCCTTCGACATCCTGGCCTGGGTCGTGCTTCCCGATCACCTCCATGCGATCTGGGACATGCCCCTGTCCGACAGGAACTATTCCCAGCGTTGGGGGCGCATCAAGGCCCGGTTCTCGCGGGATGCCCGTAGGGCGGGACTTGTCCCGCCCCCGGCTTGCAATGGCGGGACAAGTCCCGCCCTACGCAAGGGGGAGCTTGGCATCTGGCAACACCGCTTCTGGGAACACCACATCCGTGACGAAAACGATTTCGTCCGCCATCTCCAGTATTGCTGGGCCAACCCTGTCCGCCACGGTCTTGTCGACCGGGTGGTCGACTGGCCGCATTCCTCGTTTCATCGAGAGATTCGCCTCGGGCGCGTCGATCCGGGGTGGAGCGGCGCGAGCCCCGAGGGTGATTTCGGCGAGTTTGCCGTCCCGGCCATCAGGGCGCATGCGCCGGGACGGACAGGAATGATCAGCGGGAGAACTTCTTGAACTTCACCCGCTTGGGTTCCAGCGCATCGGCGCCGAGGCGGCGTTTCTTGTCCTCCTCGTAATCCTCGAAATTGCCTTCGAACCATTCCACATGGGCCTCGCCCTCGAAGGCGAGGATGTGGGTGCAGATCCGGTCGAGGAAGAACCGGTCGTGCGAGATGACCACGGCGCATCCCGCGAAATCGACCAGTGCATCTTCGAGCGCGCGCAGCGTCTCGACGTCGAGGTCGTTGGTCGGCTCGTCGAGCAGAAGCACGTTGCCGCCCGATTTCAGAAGCTTTGCCATGTGCACGCGGTTGCGTTCGCCGCCCGACAGAAGGCCCACCTTCTTCTGCTGGTCGCCGCCCTTGAAGTTGAAGGCGCCGCAATAGGCGCGGGAATTGATCTCGGCGTCGCCCAGCTTGATCAGTTCGGCCCCGCCCGAGATTTCTTCCCAGACGGTGGCATCGGGGTTCAGCGCGTCACGCGACTGGTCGACATAGGACAGCTGCACCGTGTCGCCGTATTCGATGGTGCCGGCATCGGGTTCGGCCTTGCCGGTCAACATGGAAAAGAGGGTCGATTTGCCGGCGCCGTTGGGGCCGATGACGCCCACGATGCCGCCTGGTGGCAACGAGAAGGAGAGGTCCTCGATCAGGAGCTTGTCGCCCATGGCCTTTTGCAGGCCCTCGACCTCGATCACCTTGCCGCCCAGCCGGGGGCCGTTGGGGATGATGATCTGGGCGCGACCGACCTTTTCACGCTCCGACTGGCCGGCCAGTTCCTCGTAGGCCTGAATCCGGGCCTTGGATTTGGCCTGACGGGCCTTGGCGCCCTGGCGCATCCACTCGAGTTCGCGTTGCAGCGTATTCTGCTTTGCCTTGTCCTCGCGCGATTCCTGTTCCAGCCGCTTGGCCTTCTGTTCCAGCCAGCTGGAGTAATTGCCCTCGTAGGGAATGCCGCGGCCGCGATCGAGTTCGAGGATCCATCCGGTGATGTCGTCGAGGAAATAGCGGTCGTGGGTGACAACGAGGATCGTGCCCTTGTATTCGATCAGGTGGTTCTGCAGCCAGGCGATGGTCTCGGCGTCGAGGTGGTTTGTCGGCTCGTCCAGCAGCAGCATGTCCGGCGCCTCGAGCAGCAGCTTGCACAGAGCGACGCGCCGGCGTTCACCGCCCGACAGGGTGGCGGGGTTCGCGTCGTCGGGCGGGCAGCGCAGCGCCTCCATCGCGACGTCGATCTGGGCATCGAGATCCCACAGGCCCTGGGAATCGATCTCGTCCTGAAGCTGGGCCATCTCGTCGGCGGTCTCGTCGGAATAGTTCATCGCCAGTTCGTTGAACCGGTCGAGCTTGGCCTTCTTGGCCGCGACACCGTCCATGACGTTTTCGCGCACCGAGCGCGCATCGTCGAGGACGGGCTCCTGCGGCAGGTAGCCCACGCGGGCGCCCTGCGCGGCCCAAGCCTCGCCGGTGAAATCCTTGTCCATGCCCGCCATGATCCGCAACAGCGAGGATTTGCCGGAGCCGTTGACGCCGACCACGCCGATCTTGACCCCGGGCAGGAAGTTCAGGCGGATGTTCTCGAAGACTCTCTTGCCGCCGGGATAGGTCTTGGAAACGCCATCCATGAAATAGACGAACTGGTTGCTGGCCATCGGGTCCTCGTGCGGTCTGGGGTGAAACGAAGCCCCTCTTACCGGGCTAGGAGGCGCCGTGCAATCGCAGAGCCCGGTTCGGGCTGCGGCCCGTACTGGCCGGCCGTGATCCGCGTTGCGGCAGGCGGAACCTTGCGGGATCGTGCCGTGCGAGGAAGGCGCGGAAGGCATCGGCGCCGATCGCGGGCGAAATCCAGAACCCCTGGAGCCGGTCACATCCCGCAAGGGACAGCCATTCCGCCGTCTCGCGGGTCTCGACGCCCTCGCCGACAAGGCCGAGGCCCAGATCGTTGCACAACTCGGCGATGGCGAGAACGATCTTGTGGCTTGTCTCGTCTTCGAAGATCCGCCGCACGAGGCTGCGGTCGATCTTGATCCCGGAAATCGGAAGCTCGGTCAGGTGGGCCAGCCCCGCATGGCCCGTGCCGAAATCGTCGAGCACGATGCGGAACCCGGCGCCGTGAAGCTTGCGGATGGTCTGCATGATCGGGTTTTCGGACGGGCCGTCGCTGAGGATGACGGTCTCGAGGATCTCGATGATGACGTGGTCGGGTTCCAGCCGGTGTTCGCGGCACTTGCGGGACAGGCGAGACAGGAAGTCGGGATCGGCCAGCAATTGCGGCGAGGCGTTGAAGGCAAGGCGCATGTCCGACCGACCCTCCGCTGCCAGATCCTCGCCCAGCGTGAAGAGCGAGTCGATGGCGGCATAGTCGAGTTCGGCCATCAGGCCATTCTCGACCGCCAGATCGAGAAACCGGTCGGGTGTCAGCCGTCCTTCGGTCGGATGTTGCCACCTCACGAGGGTTTCGACCCCGGAGATTTCGCCTGTTACGACATTAAGCTTGGGCTGGAACTCGAATTCCAGGTCGCCTTCCTCGATCTCGTTGCGCAGGTGGCGGCCAAGCCGGTTCGCCCGTTCGTGCCGGCTGCGGACGGTGTCGTCATAGATCACCGCGCGGCCCCGGCCGGTGCGTTTGGCCTGATAGAGCGCGTAGTCGGAGCGGATCAGGACTGTGTCGGGTTCGGTGTCGCCCGGTTCGAACAGGGCGCCGCCGATGCTGACGGAGGTGGGGATGAACCGGCCCTGCCAGTAGATGCCGGTACTGATGTCGCGATAAAGCCGATCGGCCAGTTCCTTCAGGAGGTCGGGATCGGACATGCCGTCGATCACGACGATGAATTCGTCGCCACCGGGCCGGGCCACCAGCGTGTCGTCATCGGCCCGCGCGGCCAGGACATCGGCCACATGACACAGGACCGCGTCTCCTGCCACATGGCCATGGGTATCGTTGATCTGCTTGAACAGGTCGATATCGACCTGGAGAACGGCGGCCTTCACGATGTCGCCGGCTGCGACCCGCCGGGTCAGAGCCGAGAGACATTCCATCAGGGACCACCTGTTGGCGAGGTTCGTGAGCGAATCCCGCGTCGCGGCAAGATCAAGTTCGGCCCGGGTCTTTTCCAGGGCGTCCTGCGCCTCGATCTGGCGTGTGATGTCCCGGCAGACAAGGACGACGAAGGGTTCGTCATCCTCCTTTTCGTGGAAGGACAGGCTGATCTGGTTCCAGAACAGCGACCCGTCCTTGCGGATGTTGCGGTAGATCTGGAGTTCGCGCCATTGCGGATCCGAAGGATCAAAGCGAAAGGCCTCGATCTCGTCGCGGGGAGGCCGGTCCTCGGGCGGCAGGGCAAAGGTCAGCGGGTTCCTGTCGAGTATTTCGGGCAGCGTAAAGTCGTGCATCGCAAGATAGGGATCGTTCGCCCAGAGAACCTTGCCCCTCATCGACAACAGCACGATCCCGTCGCTGGTATTGTTGATGATGAGGCCGAGTTCCTCGTTGGTGCGGGTCGCGTCGTTGAGCGCGTCGAGGATCCTGCCTACGAAGTGGCGCCACAGGATCGCCGCCAGAAGCGCAAGGAACAGCACCCCGGAAATGAAAACGTATTCGGGGGCGATGCTGCCGATCACCTGAACCCTTTCCTGACACTCGTAAAACTCACTGACAGCCTCACTATGCGGTTTCGGTTTCCCGGGGGTAAACGACAAACTGCGCATTCGGCCTTTTCGCCACCCCGCAAAGGGCATAGGAATCGCGTAATCGATTTAGGGAGGACCAGATGGCCTATGTAGCAGCAAGTGATCGGTATGAGCGCATGGTATATCGCCGGTGTGGCAATTCAGGCCTGAAGCTGCCTGCCGTGAGCCTTGGCCTGTGGCACAATTTCGGACACGATTTCCCCCACCAGACCAAGCGCGACATCTGCCTGACGGCCTTTGACCTCGGGATCACGCATTTCGACCTGGCCAACAATTACGGCCCGCCGCCGGGCAGCGCGGAACATGCCTTCGGCTCGATCCTGAAGGAGGATCTGGCGCTCTATCGCGACGAGCTGATCATCTCGTCCAAGGCAGGCTACGGGATGTGGCCGGGGCCCTACGGCGAATGGGGCAGCCGGAAATACCTGATCGCCTCCTGCGACCAGAGCCTGAAGCGGATGGGCCTCGACTATGTCGACATCTTCTATTCCCACCGCTTCGACCCCGACACCCCGCTGGAAGAGACGATGGGTGCGCTGGACTACATCGTGCGGTCGGGCCGGGCGCTTTATGCGGGGATTTCGTCCTACAACAGTGATCGCACCCGCGAGGCGGCGGCGATCCTGAAGGATCTGGGCACGCCCTGCGTGATCCACCAGCCCAGCTACAACATGCTCAACCGCTGGGTGGAGCGTGACGGGCTGAAGGAGACGTTGAAGGAGCTGGGGATCGGGTCGATCGCCTTTACGCCGCTGGCGCAGGGCATGCTGACGAAGAAATACCTCGGCGGCATTCCCGACGACAGCCGGGCGGCACAGGGGAAAAGCCTCGACAAGAAGATGCTGGATTCCCGCATCGTGGAAAACCTGAAGAAACTCAACGAGATCGCCGAAGGGCGGGGTCAGACCCTGGCGCAAATGGCAATCGCCTGGGTGCTGCGCGGCGAGGGGATCACGACGGCGCTGATCGGCGCGTCGCGGCCAAGCCAGGTGATCGATTGCGCGGGAGCGGTGAAGAACCTCGATTTCACCGACGCCGAACTGGCCGAGATCGACAGGTATGCCAACGAGGAAGAGATCAACCTCTGGGCCGCGTCGGCCGAGCTTGACTGATCGTGCGCCGGGGGCGCTGCCCCCGGACCCCAGGAGCATTTATGGAAAGATGAATGGGCCTTCGCTGGAGGCTCGAGAGGTGAGACATGATACGCAATCCCATCCTGCCCGGCTTCAACGCGGACCCGTCCTTCATCCGGGTGGAGGACACCTATTATATCGCGACATCGACCTTTGAATGGTATCCGGGCGTGCAGATCCACGCCTCGAAAGATCTTGTGAACTGGGATCTGGTGGCCCGGCCGCTGAACCGGGCGGCGCTTCTGGACATGCGGGGCAATCCCGACAGTTGCGGGATCTGGGCGCCGTGCCTGAGCCATGCGGATGGCAAGTTCTGGCTGGTCTATACAGATGTGAAGCGGCTCGATGGCGCGTTCAAGGATGCGCATAACTACATCACCTGTTGCGAGACGATCGACGGGGCGTGGTCCGACCCGTGGTACGTGAATTCGAGCGGGTTCGATCCATCGCTCTTTCATGACGAGGACGGGCGGAAATGGTTCGTCAACATGCAGTGGAACCATCGGGGCCCCGGCACGGGTGGCAATCCGGCAAGCGCCAGCTTCGACGGGATCCTGTGCCAGGAATGGTCTCCAGAGGCGGGGCTTCTGGGGGAGCCGGTGAAAATCTGGCCCGGCACGGATCGCGGTCTGACCGAGGCGCCGCACCTGTTCAAGCGCGACGGCTGGTACTACCTGACCACCGCCGAGGGCGGGACGGGATACAATCACGCCGTGTCGCTGGCCCGGTCGCGCAATGTGCTGGGCCCCTACGAGACCCATCCCGACAAGCACGTCATCTCGGCGGCGGGGAGCAATTCGCCGATCCAGCGGACGGGACATGGCCAGTATGTCGAGACGCGGGAGGGCGAGGGGTTCCATACCTTCCTGATGGGGCGGCCGCAATCGGGGCCGAAGGGGATGTTCTGCGCCACGGGGCGCGAGACCGGGATCGAGCGGGTCGTCTGGCGCGATGGCTGGATGTATCTGGAGGCCGGCGGCATGACCGCGCGCGAGGAGGTCGAGCCGCCCGCAGGGGTAACGGCCACTCCGCGTGAGCGGGTGCCGGTCGAAGACAGGTTCGATGGCGAATTGCCGCCGGATTTCCAGTGGCTGAGGACACCGGAGCCCGAGCGGATTTTCCGGCTGGGCAAGGGGGCGCTGACGCTGATCGGGCGGGAAAGCATCGGGAGCTACTTCGAACAGGCACTGGTCGCGCGGCGGCAGGAAGACCCGGCCTACGCGGCCGAGACCGCCGTCGACATTGCGCCTGTGACCTATCAGCAGGCCGCGGGTCTGACGACCTATTACAACCGGCACAAGTTCCATGCGCTTCTGATCAGCCACGAGCCGGGGATGGGTCGGGCGTTGACGATCATGTCCTGCCCCGGCGACTGGCCCGATTGTGCACTGACCTTCCCGGCCGAGCCGATGGCGCTGCCCGAGGGCGAGATCGAGATGCGGGTCGAGGTGGACCGGGCCGTGCAGCAGTTCTTCTGGCGTCAGCCGGGTAGCGACTGGCAGGCCTTTGGCCCCGAACTCGATGCCAGCGTGATCTCGGACGAAGGCGGGCGGGGCGAACATGCGTCCTTTACAGGGGCCTTCGTCGGCATGGTCGCGATGGACACGTCGGGCATGGCGCGCGAGGCGCGGTTCACCCGGTTCCGATACGAGCCGCGCCCATGATCAGCGAATTGTGCATTCTGGACGTCGAGACGGGCGAGGCGCGGGTGATCCTGTGTCACGAGGGGCATATCGAGGCGCCGAACTGGCATCCCGATGGCTGGCTTCTGGTCAATGGCGAGGGGCGGCTTTACCGGGTGCCGCTGGAGGCGCCGGAGCTGATCGTGCTCGATACGGGCTTTGCCATGCGGTGCAACAATGATCACGGGATTTCGCCCGATGGGGCGCGGATCGTGATTTCCGACAGCAGCCGGACGGAGAAATCCTGCATCTACCTCATGCCTGTCACCGGCGGCGCGCCTGAACGCGTGACGCCCGAGGTGCCGTCTTGGTGGCATGGCTGGTCGCCCGATGGGGCGCGGCTGGCCTATGCGGGGGCGCGCGAGGGCGGGCCGGTCCTGCTTTATACCTGTGCGCTGGACGGGACGGACGAGGTCTGCCTGACGCCGGGCTTTGACCATGTGGACGGGCCGGATTACAGCGCCGATGGCGCATGGCTCTGGTTCAACGGCGAAAAGGACGGATCGGTCGATCTGTGGCGCGTGCGCCCCGACGGATCGGAGATGGAGCGGATGACGGCAGGCGACAGCGTCGACTGGTTCCCGCACCCCTCGCCCGACGGGCGGCACGTGGTCTACCTGGCCTATCCGCCGGGCACGACGGGCCACCCTGGCGGGCTGGATGTCGGTTTGCGGATGATGCCGCAGGCGGGTGGCGAAAGCCGGGAATTGTGCCGCCTGTATGGCGGGCAAGGCACGATCAATGTGCCCTCCTGGGCGCCGGACAGCCGTGCCTTTGCCTTCATGCGCTATGGCTGAGCCTCTCGACAGGGGGCGCGGTCGCGGATAGGGCGAGGCGATGCGCAGCGATTTCCCACGGGCCCGACGGGGCGAGACGATCGGTTTGCTGGGTGGGTCGTTCGATCCGCCGCATGCGGGGCATGTGCACATCTCGAAGGCCGCGCTGAAGCGGTTCAGGCTGGACCGTCTCTGGTGGGTGGTCAGCCCGGGAAACCCTCTCAAGCAGCGCGGTCCCGCCCCGATGGACAAGAGGATGGCGGCCGCGCGCGCCCTTATCCGGCATCCCCGGATCGAGGTCACCGATATCGAGGCGCGGCTGGGCACCCGCTATACCGCCGACACGATCCGGCAGATCACACGGCTGTTCCCGCATGTGCGCTTTGTCTGGCTGATGGGGGCCGACAACATGGCGCAGTTCCACCTGTGGCAGGATTGGGAAGAGATCCTGCATTCGGTGCCGATGGGCGTTCTGGCGCGCCCCGGAGAGAGGATGCCCGCGCGGCTGTCGCGCACGGCGCGGATTCATGACGCGGCGCGGCTTCCGTCCAAGGTATCTGGTCTTCTGGCGCGGAGCGAGGCGCCGAAATGGTGTTTCGTGAACCTGCCGCTCAGCCCCGAAAGCTCGACCGCGATCCGCGAAAGCGGAGGCTGGCGGGCAGAAGGGTGAGAGGCACGTCTTTTTCTTGTGAGTTTGGCGGGATAGGTTGCTGGCGATGGGTGGGGTGATTTCGAATCGACTGACGCGGCGCGCGCTATTGGCGCAGGGTTTCGCCGCCTTGGCGACGGCCGCGGCGGCCGAGGCGCCGCTGACCGCGTTGCGCCCCGAGGCGCGGCCGGGCGCCGAGCCGCCGGGCCGGCCGGACAAGCGGCTTCGCGCACGGCCAAGCGTCGAGGAATTCGTCACCGATGCACGGCTGGGCGGCAACGTGGCCTATGTTCTGGCCGATGCACGGACGGGCCGGGTTCTGCAATCGCGCGAGGCGGATGTGCCGCTTCCTCCGGCGAGCGTGGCCAAATCGCTGACCGCGCTCTATGCGCTGGATGCGCTGGGCGGGGATCACCGGTTCCGGACGCGGATCCTTGTGACCGCCCCGGTCGTGGACGGCATCACCGAGGGCGATCTGATCCTTGCCGGTGGCGGGGATCCGGTTCTCGATACCGACGGCCTTGCCGATCTGGCCCTACGGATGAAGGAGACGGGGCTGCGCGAGGTGCGGGGGCGGTTCTTGGTCTGGGGCGGTGCCCTGCCGCAACTGCGCGAGATCGACCCCGGTCAACTCGACCATCTGGGATATAATCCTGCGATCTCGGGGCTGAACCTGAATTTCAACCGGGTGCATTTCCAGTGGACGCCGGAGGGCGGGGACTATGTCGTCACCATGGATGCGCGCAGCGCAAGCCATCGCCCCGAGGTGCGGGTCGCCCGGATACGGGTCGAGGAGCGCGACCTGCCTGTCTATACCTACGAGGATGACGGCGGTTTCGACAACTGGACCGTGGCGCGCGGCGCGCTGGGCAGCGGGGGCGCGCGGTGGCTGCCGGTGCGGCGCCCCGACCTGTATGCGGGTGAAGTGTTTCGCGTCTTCGCGCGGTCGAACGGGATCGTGCTGGACGCGCCGGAGCGGCCGGAAACGGAGCCTGCCGGAGACGAGATCGCGGCGCTGGACAGCCCGCCCCTGACCGAGATCGTTCAGGGCATGCTGCAATTCTCGACCAATATGACAGCCGAGGTGATCGGCCTTGCGGCAAGCCGGGCGCGGGGCGTGGCCCCATCCTCGCTTGCCGCCTCGGCCGCGATCATGAGCGATTGGTTGGGCCTGCAATTCGGGGTCGATGCGCGCATCGTCGATCATTCGGGGCTGGGCGATGCGTCGCGGATATCGGCGGCGGACCTCGTGCGCATCCATGCCAGGGCCGGAACCGAACCGACGCTGCGGCCCCTGCTGAGGACCGTCACCCTGCGTGATATCGAAGGTCGCCCGCTGGATGACCCGCCGGCACAGGTTCTGGCCAAGACCGGCACGCTGAATTTCGTGAGCTGCCTGTCGGGATACCTGGCGGGCACGGCAGGCCGCGACCTGACCTTTGCGATCCTGACGGCCAATCTGGACCTGCGGGAGGACGCGCAGGAAAGCGGGGACGAGATCCCGCCCGGTGCATCCGCCTGGAATGGCAGATCGCGCAGGATGCAGCAAAGGATGCTGCAATTCTGGGGGGCGATCGGCCCGGACCAGACAGAAGAGACCGCGGACCGGCAATCAAGCAGCGAGGCCGGAAATCCGTCGCTGGCCGAGATCAGCCAGTAGCGATCAGAGCGTCATGTGCCGCGCCCGCGCGCCGCGTTCGATCGCCGCGGCATGGAGCCGGTCGATATTCAGCTCGTAGCGGATTTCCTCGAGCATGCGGGCCTCTGTCTCGCCGATCAGACCATCGGCGGCACAGACATCGCAGGACAGGGCATAGGCCGTTTCGTTCAGCTGTTCGGGCAGGGCGTCCCGGATCAGGCCGAACAACGCGTCGAGACCTTCTTCCTGATCGAAGAGGCTGAAGACCAGTTCGCTCATCCGCGAGATGTGGGAGGCATCGTAATCGGCGAAGACAGGCAGGTTGTTCACGATGTTCGTGATCTTGACCAGTTCGGAGGTCCGGATCTCCGAATCCGCGGCGGAGACGGCGATCATCAGGGCGACGAGGGAATCCTGCGCCGACAGGGGGGCGTTGTCGTTCATCGGGTCTCCGTTGGTTGATTGTCTTCGATGTATGAAGCCTGCGGCATCGCTGCAACGAAATTCGACCGGTGGTGCCGATCCCGGCGGGGATCGGCCCTTTGATTGACCTTGAGGCTGCCCTGCACTAGGACCCGCTGCGGGCTGCGCCGCCCCCGTAACCGGCGCCCATTTCCGGAGAAAGATGATGTCCGACCTGCGCGACGCTGCGATGAAATCCAAGGCATGGCCATTTCAGGAGGCGATGGCGCTGGTCAAACGGTATGAGAAGGCGCCGCCCGAAAAGGGGTATGTCCTGTTCGAGACGGGCTATGGGCCGTCGGGCCTGCCCCATATTGGCACCTTCGGCGAGGTGCTGCGCACCACGATGATCCGCCGCGCCTTCGAGGTGGTATCGGACATTCCGACCCGACTTGTCTGTTTTTCCGACGATCTGGACGGGATGCGCAAGGTGCCCGGCAACGTGCCCAACCGCGACGAACTGGCCGAGCATCTGCACAAGCCGCTGACAAGCGTGCCCGACCCGTTCGGCACGCATGAAAGCTTTGGCCACCACAACAACGCGATGCTGCGCCGGTTCCTCGATACGTTCGGGTTCGAATACGATTTCATCTCGGCGCGGGATTTCTACCGCGAGGGCCGGTTCGACGAGGTGCTCTTGCGCGCGGCCGAACGTTATGACGACCTCATGGCGGTGATGCTGAAATCGCTGCGCGAGGAACGGCAGGGGACCTATTCGATCTTTCTGCCGATCCATCCCGAGACAGGGCGGGTGCTGTATGTGCCGATGAAGCATGTGGATGCGAAGGAAGGCACTGTCACCTTCGATGACGAGACGGGGCGCGAATGGACGCTGCCCGTGACGGGCGGCAACGTGAAGCTGCAATGGAAACCCGATTTCGGCGCGCGCTGGGCCGCATTGGGCGTCGATTTCGAGATGTATGGCAAGGAACACGCCACCAATACCGCGATCTATGACCGGATTTGCGAGATCCTGGGCGGGCGCAAGCCGAACCATTTCTCTTATGAGCTGTTTCTTGACGAGAACGGGCAGAAGATTTCGAAATCTTCCGGCAACGGGATCTCGATCGACGAATGGCTGACCTATGCGTCGACGGAATCGCTGAGCTATTTCATGTATCTCAAGCCCCAGACGGCCAAGCGGCTGTATTTCGATGTCATCCCCAAGATGGTGGACGAATATCACCAGCAGTTGCGCGCCTATGCGGGACAGGATGATGCGGCCCGGCTGGCAAACCCGGTCTTCCACATCCACGGGCACAACGTGCCCGCCTCGGACATGGTGGTGCCGTTTGCGATGCTTTTGAACCTTGCCTCCGTCTCCGGGGCCGAGGACCGTGAGGCGCTGTGGGGCTTTATCCGTCGCTACGCGCCCGATGCCGCGCCCGAGACCCATCCGGGGCTTGATGCGGCCGCGGGTCATGCGGTGCGCTATTTTCAGGATTTCGTGAAGCCGGGGCGCGTGTTCCGGGCGCCGGACGCAAAGGAACGCGCCGCGATGGAGGATCTGGTGCGGGCGCTGCGGGACGGGGACGCCGCGCTGGACGTGATCGCGCGGAAGAACGCGGCCGCGGGCAAGCCCGACGATCCGCTGCCCGAGGTCGACTGGCACAGCGACGAATTCCTGCAATCGGTCGTGTTTGCCGTGGGCAAGGTCCACGGGTTCGAGCCGCTGCGCGACTGGTTCAAGGCGCTCTACGAGGTCTTGCTGGGTGCGTCCGAGGGGCCGCGCTTTGGCGGCTTCATCGCGCTATACGGCGTGGAGGAAACCGTGGCTCTGATCGAACGGGGGCTGGCGGGCGAACTGGCCGCATGATTTGAAATCGCTTTCGACCGCGCCAGATCAAGAGGGGACAGCAACCCGACCCGGAGGTTCCCATGGCGTTGAGATTTGCCCTTCTGGCCCTGTTTCTGGCATTGGCGGCCCCGGCCCCCGCGCAGGACAGGGCCGCCATCGAAGAGACGATTACCGCGCAGCTTGACGCGTTCAATGCGCGTGACGTGCCAACTGCGTGGCAATTCGCCAGTCCGATGATCCAGTCCATGTTCGGCTCGCCCCGGAATTTCGGGATGATGGTGCAACAGGGCTATCCCATGGTCTGGACCAATTCCGATGCCCGGTTCCTGGAGCTGCGCGAAGTGGGGGGACGGCTTTGGCAGAAGGTCCTGATCGAGGATAGCGAGGGCGTGGCCCATATCCTGGACTACCAGATGATCGAGACAGAAAATGGCTGGCAGATCAACGGCGTGCAGGTTCTGCCTGCGCCTGACATGAGGGTCTGAGCCCCGTCGCCATCGCCCGGTGGGCAGCAGGTTCGCCCACCAACGATGACGGACCGACATGTCGCGCCGCGTTGCGCGGGTCATGCCCGATGCGCCCGGCGGCGTCAGGTGTCGTTCACCGAAGGCCAATAGCTCTCTCGCCCCAGACCGGGCGATGCGCCGTCGCGTGCCCCGGCTGTCTTGAACCGGGATTGAGAGGGCGAGCGATGAACAAAGCGATTACCGACGGGCTGGTGCTGATGCCGCCACCGTTCGTGGACGGGTTGGGCGTGTGGTCGAGCGGCGACGGGACGCCGGGGTCGGATACCTATGCCGGATCGGGCGGAGGCGTTTTCGTCTCGGCCGATCAGGATTTCGGCGGCAGCCTCGAGATCCTGAAGGCGGAAAGCCAGCAGAAACTGCGCTATATGGGTGAAACGCCCATCCTGCCGGGCTGCTACCTGCGGGTCACCGCGCGGGTCAAGGCGATGGCAGGGCCGCTGCCATCGGTCCGGATCGCGGGCTGGCCGGGGCAGGCCAATTCAACGGAGCTGACCGGGGTCACCGTGGCGGGCCCCGCGGTTCAGCTTGATACCTATGGCGAGGTCGTGGAGGTCAGCGCGATCATCGGAACCGGTCTGCGCGGCGGCGTCGACATGGTCTGGACCGGCGCGGCCTATGGCCATCTGGGCCTTGACCTGACGGGGCCGAATGGCGGGGTCGTCCGGGTGGACGACATCGTCATCGAGGATGTCACCGGCGTCTTCCTGCGCGACATGATGGGGCTGGTGGATGTGCGGGATTACGGCGCGGTGGGCGACGGGGTCACCAATGACGCACCGGCCTTCGAAGCGGCGGACAGCGCGGCCAACGGGCGCGAGGTTCTGGTTTCGCAAGGAGTCTATTACCTTGCCAACAGCGTCACCATCCAGAGCCAGATCCGCTTTGAAGGCACTGTCATCGTGGAGGGCGACCGGGAGTTCATCCTTCAGCGCAATTTCGATTACCAGACCTATCTCGACGCCTTCGGCAACGAGGAGCAGGCGTTTCGCAAGGCATTTCAGGCGCTTCTCAATTTCTCGGATCACGAGTCGCTTGATCTGGGCGGGCGCCGGATCGGTCTGTCGGCGCCGATGGACATGCAGGCGGCCGTGCCCGACCGCACGACATATGCCACCCGCCGGGTGATCCGGAACGGGCAGTTCCAGCCGATCGAGGGCCCGGCATGGGAGCCCGACGAGGTCACGAGCCAGGCCACCTACAACGAGAGTTCGCCCCTGCAACTGACCAACGTCATCAATATCGCGAATATCCCGGTTGGCAGCCTTGTGACCGGTGCGGGCGTGGGCCGCGAGGTCTATGTGCGCGAGGTCCACGTGGGGGCGCAAAGCCTGACCCTGAGCCGGGAATTGTATGACGCCGAAGGCACCCAGACCTTCACCTTCACCCGGTTCAAGTATCTGCTGGATTTCTCGGGCTTCGCCGATCTGAGCCAGTTCATCATCTCGGACGTGGATTTCCAGTGCAACGGTCAGGCGAGCGGCATCATCCTTGCCCGGCAGGGCCTGACCTTCCATTTGCGGGATTGCTTCATCATCAAGCCACGGGACCGGGGGATCACCTCGCCCGGTTCGGGCTGCCAGGGGATGATGATCGACCGCTGCCAGTTCCTGTCGAACGAACAGTCCGAACTGGTGCAGAACCGCCGGACGATCGGGTTCAACTGCAACGCCAATGACGTGAAAATCCGCGACAACCGGGCGGTGATGTTCAAGCATTGGGCCGTGATCGGGGGATCGGGCATCCTGATCACCGGAAACCACTGGTTTCAGGGGGACACGGCGCCCGATGGACTGAGAACGGCGGGAATCGTCTTTACCGTTCCGAACGTCAAATCGGGGATCACCGGAAATTACATCGACAACAATTTCATAGAATGGACGAACGAGCATGATGCCAGCCCGGAACTGGGAAACCAGTTTTCCTTCGGGGGGCTGACGATCACGGGCAACTTCTTTACCGCAAACGACGTGGCGCCATGGTTCAACTGGCTGGTGATGAAGCCCTATGGGCCGGGCCATTTCATCCACGGCCTTGCGGTCGTGGGCAACGTCTTTCGCACGCTCAACGGCAATATCGACCGGATCGAGGCGGTGGACACGACCTTTGCCGATCTCGACTTCAACCGGATGCGGAACATCACCTTTTCGGGGAATGTCTTTCACGGCATCGCCGAGGAGGTGCGCAACCCGCACAGCATGACGCATACCCAATCCACGGCCGACAGGATCTGGATCCTCGACGCGGATCTGGTCCTGCCCTTCCGCGGGTGGGCGCGGACAATCGAATCGGTCGTGCCGGTCGATGCAATCTCAGATACCGCGGGGGATCCGGTCTACGAGGCGCCGTGGGTCGACCCTGAATTCGGCGACGACCGGCGGCAATTCCGGGTCATTTTCAGAAGCGATGTGACGGGAACGGTTCGGGCCAGCGTCCGGATGGACAATCCTCTCTGACACGACCTGTCCTGCCGGCGGGAAGGGTGCGCCCGGGCGCGCCCTTTTTCGTGTCTTGTCGCCGGGTTGGCACGATCTTCTCCTTGCCCGCGAGGTCCGGTTGCGTGTTGAATGCGCGCACGGAACTGCCAACATGTTCCGGAGAATGAGAGAGGAGTAACTGATGTGCCATGCCTGCATCATTGAAGGCGTCCGGCGTGAAATGCTCTCTCGCCGGAACCTGTTCAAGGGCGCTGCGGCCCTTGGTGCGGCCAGCGTCGCCGCGGGTCTGGCATCGGCCGCACCGCTTCTGGCGAAATCTGCCGGAACGGTCGTCGATCTGACCCATGCCTATGACGAAACGTTCCCGACCTTTGGCGGTGCGCCGGGGATCGCGTATGAACGGGCGGTCAGGATCGAGGAATCGGGCTATCAGCTGTATCGGCTGACGATCGACGAACATACCGGCACCCATGTCGACGCGCCCTTGCACTTCTCGGCCGACGGTGCGTCGGTTGACGAGATCGAGCCGGACAACCTTGTCTGCCCCTTGTGCGTCGTCGACATTGCCCTGAGGGCCGCGGAAGAGGCGAACACGACGGTTCTGCCGACGGACATCGAGAAATGGGTGTCGGACCATGGCGAAATCCCGGCGGGCGCCTGCGTCGCCATGCATTCGGGCTGGGCGGACAAGGTCGCGACCCCCGAATACCGCAACCGCCCCGACGGCAGCTTTGCCTTTCCCGGTTTTTCCAAGGCGGCGACGGATCTGCTGGCCCAGATGGGCGTCGCGGCCATCGCCGTCGACACCCTGTCGCTCGACCCCGGAAACTCGGCGGATTTCGCGGTGCATTATTCATGGCTCCCGGGGGGGCGCTACGGGATCGAGAACCTTGCGGGGCTGGCCAATGTGCCGGCATCGGGTGCCACGGTCTTTGTGGGCGCGCCAAAGCACAAGCGTGGTACGGGGGGACCTGCCCGGATCATGGCGGTTTTCTGATACGGTTCGAAAAGGAGGGGCCATGCGCCAAGGATTTACAGCGGCCGCCATGCTTGTGCTGGGGATCGGAGCGGGCATCCCTGCTGCCGCGCAGGACAGGTGCCCCGGCCCGCAGGATCGTGGACAACCGATCGCGGTTCAGTTCGAAAGCGGATTGGTCGAGGTGCACCGCACCGAGAACGGCCAGGTCTGGGAGATCGAGGCCTTCGAGGCGGGGCAGATGATCTACAGGCTCGAGGTGGCGCATGGCACCCATCTTCTGAGCTATGTGGAAATGGATGCGGGCCAGCCGGTCGAGGACAGCCGTGTCACCTATGATTACGGTCTGGCCGTGGCCGACATGCCGGTGCCGGACCCGTCAGGGCGCTGGCAAAGGGATGTGGAGGTCACCGACAGTGAGGGCGTCTTTCCCGAGGGCCAGATGCAGGCCTATGGCGCGGTCACCGATCTGGCGATCGGGGAGTGTCGCTATGACATGATCCCGGTCCTGATCGCCTATGAAACCGACGATTTCTATGTCGAACAGATCAATTACCTGCCCGATCTGGGGATCGGCTATCTGGTCGACAGCCAGACGGTCGATGATCCCGGTGGCCCGATCCCGGCCAGCGCGATCTGGCTTGCCGACTGAGGTCAAGCCTTGCGCACGGCGCAACCCGGGAATGCCGTGATGGCTCTTGCTGCGATGCAGCACAAGCGCCATCTACTTCATCAAGGGCGCAACGGATGCGCCAGACGATGGAGGCCAAGATGGCATCGACAGAATTCAACACCGCCGCAGCACCTGCCGGTTTCGGCCTGCTGCACACGCTCTCCCTTCCGTTTCGCGCCATCGGGCGCGGGCTTGTCCGCCTTGCGGAGAACAGCTCCTACATGCGGCAGGTCGAGGCCCTGAACGCGTTGTCGGACGAGGAACTGGCCGTGCGCGGCACCACCCGCACGGACGAGGTGCGCCGCATCTTCGCAGGCGCAGGCGCCGTCTGATCCGGCATGGCCGGACACATTGTCCGGTCGGCTCGACGCACCGAAAAAAACGGCTCCCGATCCGAGGATCGGGAGCCGTTTTGCGTTTTCGGGCCGGACGGGCCTAGATGTTTTCCTCGAGGAAGGTCGAGAAGGCATCCCAGCTTCGCAAGTCCGCCCGCTCTTGGTAGCTGTCAGAGCCGAAGACGGTGAAGGCATGCGGCGCGCCCGAATAGACCTCCATCGTGTAGGTCGTGCCGGCCTCTTCCAGTTCGGTGGCCAGAGTGGCCACATCCTGCATCGAGATGCTGGTATCGGCGCCGCCATGCAGCACGAGGACCGGCGGTTCATCCCCCGACCAGGACTGGCCCTCGGGCGTGCCAAGCCCGCCATGGAAGGTCGCATAGCCGTTGGCCATTCCGCTCATGTCGCTGCGCGCCATTTCAAGGGCGACCGCGCCGCCGAAACAATAGCCCATGACGACCATCTCGTCGGTGCCGGACAATTCGGTGGCCTGCGCGACGCCGGCCTCGATCAGGGCGCGCATCCGCTCCCTGTCCTCGTAAAGGGCGCCGGTGGCAGCCATCCGGTGATCCATCGTCTCGATCGGGGTCTCGTCGCCGAACATGTCCAGCGCGAAGGCGTTGTAGCCCATCTCCGCCAGCATGTCGGCGCGCTGACGTTCGTAATCCGTCATCCCGTCCCAGTCATGGACGATGAGCACAAGGCCCTGCGGATCCTCGGCCTCGGCGAAATATCCGGTAAAGGATTCTTCGCCGACCATATAGGCGACATCCTCTGCAAGCGCGGGTGTCGCGGCCAGTGTCGTTGCCATGAATATCGATGCAAGGCGCATTTCGTATCCTCCTCGGGTTGGATCAAGACTGCTCCGGCCACGGCCGGACATGTGCTAAAATATGGCTCGGATCTTGCCCGAGGCAAATCTGGCGCGCCTTCTCAACCTGCCACGCCCGTCATCCATTCATCCAGCGCGGCGATCTGGTCAGCCGTCATCCGCAGGCCCAGCTTGTTGCGGCGCCAGACCACATCCTCTGCCCGGCGGGCGAATTCGCGGGTCATGAGCCACCGCACCTCCGCCTCGGTCAGGGTCGCGCCGAAATCGCGGCCCAGATCCTGAGGCGATGCGGCGGTGCCCAGAATGGTGGCCGCATCGGTCCCGTAGGCGCGGATCAGGCGACGCGCCCAGCGATCGTCGAGAAAGGGATGATCCCGGCTCAGGTCGGCGATCAGCCTGTCGATATCGGCCACGGGAAAATCGCCGCCGGGAAGCGGCACGCCTGCCGTCCAGCCCTTCTGACGGCCGCCGATCTCGGCCGTGATCTTTTCCATCGCGTGTTCGGCCAGCCGCCGATAGGTCGTGATCTTGCCGCCGAAGATGTTCAGGACCGGCGCCCCGGCGGACCGGTCCACCTTCAGCGTGTAATCCCGCGTGGCGGCCGTCGCGGATTGTGCGCCATCGTCATAAAGGGGCCGCACGCCGGAATAGGTCCAGACGATCTGGTCGCAGGTGACGGGTCTGGCGAAGTATTGCGAGGCAAAGTCGCACAGATATTCCTGCTCGGCCTGCGAACATTCGGGGGCCGTGTCGGGGTCGTCATGATCGCGGTCGGTGGTGCCGATCAGGGTGAAATCGGTCTCGTAGGGGATGGCAAAAACGATCCGCCCGTCGGTGCCCTGAAAGAAATAGCATTTGTCGTGATCGTAAAGCCGGGGCACGACGATGTGGCTGCCCTTGACCAGCCGCACGCCTTCGCGGGAATTCAGGGCCATCCGGCTCTGGATGATCTGCCCCACCCAGGGGCCGGCGGCATTGACCAGCATCCGCGCGCGGATCTCGCGCGGGCCCTCCGGCCCCTCCAGCGTGACGCGCCAGCCGCCGTCCCCCGCTCGGGCCGAGGTGACCCTGGTGCGGACCATGATGTCCGCGCCCCGTTCCGCCGCGTCGCGGGCATTGAGCGCGACAAGACGCGAATCCTCCACCCAGCAATCGGAATACTCGAAGGCCACCTTGAATTTCGGGTCAAGCGGCGCGCCTTCGGGCGCGTGGCGCAGGTCGATCCGGCTGGTGCCGGGCAGGATTTTCCGCCCGCCCAGATGGTCATACATGAACAGCCCCAGCCGGATCAGCCAGCGCGGGCGGCGCCCCTTTATCCAGGGCATCACGGTCGACAGGAGCCGCGAGGTCGGGGTCGAACTCTCGAACCGCATCTCCGGGTGATAGGGCAGCACGAAACGCATCGGCCACGAGATATGCGGCATGGCCTTCAGAAGCGTCTCTCTTTCGATCAGGCTTTCGCGGACCAGCCGGAATTCGAAGAATTCCAGATACCGCAGCCCGCCGTGAAACAGCTTGGTCGAGGCCGAGGAGGTGGCCGAGGCCAGATCGTTCATCTCTGCAAGGCCCACCGACAACCCCCGGCCCACCGCGTCGCGCGCGATGCCGCAGCCATTGATGCCGCCGCCGATGATGAAAAGGTCATAGTCGTGGTCGGATGTCATGCCCGTCGCGCCCATGGATGGAATCGCCGCTCGTTCGGTCGATCAATGGCAGATACGCGCGAAAATGAAAACAATGGCTTTCGGTCATGATCGTTTTGTCGCGCATATCTGTGCGATTTTCACGGTGCATCCGCCGTGACAAGGGCCGGGGCCGGGATGCGGTGAGCCCCGGATCCTTCGGATTCCCCGTGGCGACAGGATCGACGCCCGTGCACCCCGCCCCGGCGCCCCGACGGGCATTTTTCGGCTGGCCATCCGGGTGTGCCGGGCGCATCTTGCGCGCCAAGCGAAGAGGAAGAGGAGCGACCGATGAGCGGACGACTGGCCGGCAAGACGGCTTTGGTAACGGCGGCGGGCCAGGGCATCGGCCGCGCCACGGCAGAGATGTTCGCGGCCGAAGGGGCGCGCGTCTTTGCAACGGACATCAATGCCGAAACCCTTTCGGCGCTGGATGGACGGGACGGGATCGAAACCTTCCTTCTCGACGTGACCGACGCGGGCCAGATCGCCCCCGCGCTTGACCGGACGGGGCCGCTGGACGTGCTGATGAACTGCGCGGGCTATGTCCATGCAGGCTCCATCCTCGACTGTTCCGAGGAGGACTGGGATTTTGCCTTCGATCTGAATTGCCGGGCCATGTTCCGCCTGATGAAGGCGGCGATCCCGGGCATGCTCGAAAAGGGGCGCGGCTCGATCATCAACATGTCGTCGGTGGCCTCGTCGCTGAAGGGCGTGCCGAACCGGTTCGTCTATACCGCGTCCAAGGCCGCGGTCCTCGGCATGACGAAATCGGTCGCGGCCGAATTCGTGACGAAGGGCATCCGATGCAACGCGATCTGCCCGGGCACCGTCGACAGCCCCAGCCTGCATGAGCGGTTGCGCGCCACGGGCGATTACGACAGGGCCTGGTCCGAATTCGTGGCCCGACAGCCCATGGGCCGGGTCGGCGAGGCCGGCGAGGTCGCGGCACTGGCCACCTATCTCGCCTCTGACGAAAGCGGATTCACGACCGGCCAGGCCCATGTGATCGACGGGGGCTGGACGGTCTGATCACCGGGGACGGACAGGCGGGGACGGCCCGCGCCGTCCTCGTGCTTGCGCTCGGGCAGACGCTGGCCTGGGCGGGGCTGTTCTATGTCTTTCCCGTCCTTCTGCTGCCGTGGGAGCAGGATTTCGGCTGGCCCAGAGAACATCTGGCAGCGGCGATCAGCCTTGCCGTTCTGGCCTCCGCCGGGGGCGCGCGCTTTGCGGGGCGGCTGATCGACCGGGGTCAGGGCGCGCCGATGATGGCGGGGGCGGCGGTTCTGGGCGGTCTGGGCGTGATGGCGCTGGGGTCGGTGCAGACCCTGTGGCAGTTCTATGCGGGCTGGATCTGGATCGGGCTGATGATGGCGGGCTGTCTTTACGAGCCCTGTTTCGCCATCCTGACCCGGGCCCGCGGCATGGCCGCGCGGCGGCCGATCGTGGTGATCACGCTGGTGGCGGGTTTTGCCAGCACGGTCAGCTTTCCCCTGACGCATCTGCTGACGCAGGCGCTGGGCTGGGAGGCGGCGCTGCGGATCATCGGGGCCGGCGTGATCGTTCTGGCGGCACCGCTCCTGTGGGCCGGGGTGCGCGGGGTCGAGGCGGGCGGGATCGAGGCGCCCGCATCGGCAATGCCCGTGCGGGCCGAACTGGCCGGTGGCCCGGCGCGGCGGCGGGTCTTCTGGCTGATCGCACTTTGCTTTGCCTGTATCGCGCTCTTGCATGGCGCCGTGCTGCAACATCTCTTGCCCTATCTCGCCGAACAGGGTCACGCAGAGGGCTTCGGCATCTTCGTGGCCTCGCTGATCGGGCCGATGCAGGTGGCCGGGCGGCTTGCGATGACCGTGGCGGGGTCCCGGATCAGCCTGCATGCCACGACCCTGGGTGTGTTCGGGGTGATCGCCGCGGCGGCGCTGACGCTTCTTGTCTTCGGGGCCGCGCGGGCCGGGGCGCTGGTTTTCGTCGCGGCCTTTGGCGCGGGATACGGCATCGTCAGCATCCTGCGGCCGCTGGTGGCGCGCGCCCTTCTGGGCGGCGCGAATTTCGGCGCGACATCGGGGGCGCTTTCATCGGTCTACCTCGCCGGGGCGGCGGCGGCGCCCTGGCTTGGCGCGCTTGTCTGGGCTGCGGCGGGCTATGGCGCGATGCTGGCAACGGGTGCGGCGCTGGCCGTGGCAGGCGGCGCGCTCTACCTCATGGCCACGCGCCGCGCCGGTCGCCCCGGCGAGGCACCCGGCTGACAGGGGCGGGGGCCAATTTTGTTAGATAACAAAATTGGCCGGCCCCCGGGCGAGCCGATGTCTCAGGCAGGCTCGGACATCAACTCCCGCCAGCGATGGCAGGAGACCTCGTGCCGGGCCCCGTCTGCATGTTCAAGTTGCGGCTCCTCGCGCTTGCACCTGTCGATCGCATGGGGGCAGCGGGTATGGAACTTGCAGCCCGGCGGCTGGTTGGTGGGCGAGGGGATCTCGCCCACAAGCCGCTGTGCCCGCCCGGTATCGTCGGGGTCGAGCGACGGGATCGCCGAAAACAGCGCCTTGGTATAGGGGTGGCGCGGCGCCTCGAACAATTGCCGTGTTGGCGCGGTTTCCACCAGCCGGCCCAGATACATCACCGCCACATGGTCGCAGATATGGGCCACGACACTCAGGTCATGGCTGATGAACATGAAGGTCAGCCCCAGTTCGCGTTGCAGGTCCTTGAGAAGGTTCAGCACGTCCGCCTGGATCGACACGTCGAGTGCGGCCACGCTTTCATCGGCCACCACGAATTGCGGATCGCAGACCAGCGCCCGCGCGATCGAGATCCGCTGCCTCTGCCCGCCCGAAAAGGCATGCGGAAAGCGGCGCAGATGTTCGAGGTTGAGCCGGCATTTCGCCGCGATCTCGCGCACGCGCTGGTCGGTCTCGGCGCGGGTCCTGGTCAGGCCCATCACCTCAAGCGGTTCGGCGATGATGTCGCGCACCGTCATCCGCGGGCTGAGTGCGGCGTAAGGGTCCTGAAAGATCAGCTGCGCCCGCTTGCGGTAATCGCGCAGGTCGCGGCCCGACAGGGTGCCCAGATCAAGGGTCACCTGGCCGTCGGCATAAGTGGCCGTCCCGCTGGTGATCGGCACCGCCTTGAGAAAGGCCCGGCCCAGCGTCGTCTTGCCCGATCCGCTTTCCCCCACGAGGCCGAAGAACGACCCCTTGGGAATGTCGAGCGTGACATTGTCCACCGCCTTGAGCTGGGACTTGTTGAACAGGCCCCGGCCGATCGGGAAGCTGACCGACAGGTTGCGGGCCGAGATGAGGTTGTCCTGGTTGTCCTGGTCGCTCATGCGGCCCCCTTGGCTTGTTCATGCAGGTGGCAGGCGGCGCTGTGCCCCTCGGTCACGTCGATGACGCGGGGCAGGGTCAGCCGGCAGACATCGCCGATCACCTTGGGGCAGCGGGTATGAAAGACGCAGCCCGAGGGCCGCTCCAGCGGGGAGGGGATGTCCCCCGGCACCGGTGTCAGCGGCGCGTCCAGATTCTCGAGCTTGGGTAGCGCCGCCAGAAGGCCCTGCGTATAGGGATGGGCCGGGGTTCGGATCACCTCGCGCACCGGGCCTTCCTCGATCAGCCGGCCCAGATACATCACGCTGACCTTGTCGGCGGTCTGCGCCACCACGCCCAGGTCATGAGTGATGAAGACGATGCCCATCCCGAATTCGTCCACGAGGTCCTTCATCAGGTCGATCACCTGCGCCTGGATCGTGACGTCAAGCGCCGTCGTGGGCTCGTCGGCGATCAAGAGCCGGGGCCTGGTCGACAGGGCCATCGCGATCATCGCGCGCTGGCGCATGCCGCCCGACAATTCGAACGCGTATTGATCGAACCTTTTCGAGGCGTCCGAGATACCCACCCGGTCGAGCATCTCGATCGAGATCTCGCGCGCCCGGGCCTTGGACATGTCGGAGTGCAGCTGAAGCTGTTCGACCATCTGCTTGCCGATCGACAGGGCGGGGGCGAAACTGGCCATCGGCTCCTGGAAGATCATCGAGATGGCGCCGCCGCGCACCAGTTTCAGGTCCGCAGGACGGGTCAGCGAGAGCACGTCCACCTCGCCCTTCTCGGTATGCAGGATGATCCGGCTTTCGGGGGAATAGACGGCATTGCGCGGATTGAGGTGCATGAGCGCCTTGGCGGTCACCGATTTGCCCGACCCGCTTTCTCCCACAAGGCCCATCACCTCGCCCCTGTCGAGGCTGAAGGACACGTCGTCGACGGCCGTGATCAGCCCTTCATCGGTGCGGAATTGAAGGGTCAGATTCCTGACCTCGATCAGCTTGCTCATGCCGCAGCGCCTCCGGTCGGGATCATGGCCGTCGCCCTGTCTTCGCGTTGGTGAAAATACTCGAATGTCACTCCGGCCCGCCTCACTTGTTCTTGTCCGAATAGGGGTCGGCCGCGTCGCGCAGCCCGTCGCCCACGAAGACGAAGGACATCACCAGCACGATGAAGAAGATCACCGGGATGAAATACCACGGATAGTTCAGCATCACGTCCGCGCTCGTGGCCTTTTGCAGCATCACGCCCAGCGACGAGACCGGGTCCTTCAGCCCCAGCCCGATGAAGGACAGGGCCGTCTCCGACAGCACCATGTAGGGAAACGAGATCACGAGGTCGACGATGATGTAGGAGGTGAAGGACGGCAGCAGGTGACGGCGGATCACATGGCTGGACGAGGCGCCCGACAGCTGGGCCGCCAGAACGTATTCCTGGTTGCGTTCGGTCAGCAGATGGGTGCGGACCCGCCGGGCGAGCGTGGGCCAGCCGATGAAGCCGAGGATCATGGATATGTAGAAGAACCGTTGTTCTGCCGTCAGTTCGGGTGGCATGAAGGCCGCCACCGCCATGAAAAGCGGGATCGCGGGCACCGTTCGCACGGCATCGGTGATCATTTGCAGCACGCCGTCGATCCAGCCGCCGTAATAGCCCGACACCCCCCCGATGATAAGAGCGAGGACAAAGGCGATCAGGACGCCGATCGTGCCCACCTGAAGCGAGGTCCAGATCGCATGCAACGTGCGCGAGAAGATGTCCTGCCCGTCCTCGTCGGTGCCGAAGAGATGGATCTTGCCGCCTTCGACCCCGAAAAGATGGATGTTGCCCGGGATGAAACCGAACAGCTTGTAGCTGTCGCCGGTCACGAAGAGCCGAACGTAGAGGCGTTCGTCCTCGTTTACCTGGGTGACCCATCGGAAATTCGTCTCGATGGACCGGGTGCGTTCCAGCCCGTGGATGAAGGGGCGCATCGAACAGCCGTTCTTGTCGCAGAATTGCGGGATTTGCGGCGCGCCATTGGTATATTCGGCGTTGCGCCCCGCGATGGTCGGGTCATAGGGCGACAGGAACGGTGCAAAGAGGCCGGAAAAGACCAGAAACAGCAGGATGATGGCCGACACCATCGCGGCGCGCTGCCTCTTGAAACGGGCCCAGATCAGCTGGCTCTGGGAGGCCGTGAAATAGGCCTCCTTGGCGCGGCGTTCCACGGCACTTTCGGTTTCCACCACGTTGACGGCGGGGCCTGTGGTCTGGGCCAGGTTGGGCTTCATCGGATCGGGGGCGTCGGTCATGGGATCACCTCACGATGCTTTTGCGGATCCGCGGGTCGAGCACGGCCAGAAGAACATCCGTGAGAAAGTTCAGCGTGACGATGGATGCGGTCAGAAGAAAGATGATGGCCCCGGCCAATTGCTGGTCGTTCGACCGGGCCAGCGCCTCGATCAGCAGCGCGCCGGCATCGGTCAGCACGAGGATCAGGGCCACGATGGGCAATTCGTTGAAGATGCGGTTGAGGTCGAAGCCAAGGCTGTTGACGATGGGGCCAAGCGCATGCCGCGCGGGATAGCGCCACAGAAGCCGCCGGCCCGACACGCCGCGCGCGGCGGCGGCAGTCACGTAAAGCTTGCCGATCTCGTCCGACATGAGCGCGCGCACGGTTTGCAGCGCGAATGCCGTGGCTGACCAGCCCAGGATGAAGATCGGAAGCCAGGCGTGGCCAAGAAGGTCCTTGAACTTGGCCCAACTCCAGGGTGCATCGCGGAATTCGGGCGAGAACAGCCCGGTCAGCGTGTCGCCGAACCAGATAGTCGAGACCAGCATGATCATCAGCGCCAGCAGGAAGTTGGGCATGGCCAGCCCGAAATAGCTGATGAACTTGAGCGAGTTGTTCAGAAATGCGTTGTTCGACGCGGCGGAATAGATGCCCACCGGGATCGCGATGGCATAGGCCAGCGTCAGCGAGGACAGGCAGATCGCCAGGCTGAGCCAGAATTTCGAGCCCAGAAGCTGCGCTATATCGACCCGCAGGATGCAGCTGTCGCCGAAATCGCCCTGAAAGGCGCCCACGATCCAGCTGGCCCAGCGTTCGACGAAAGGCCGGTCAAGGCCAAGGCGCTGCCTCTCGATCTCGATATCGGCCTGCGAGATGCCCGACCCTTGGGTGTTCTTGAATGCAAGGTAACGCTCGGCACAGTCACCGGGCACGAGCTCCATGAGGGAAAAGACGACAAGCGACACGATGATCAGCGTTGTCAGGGCCATGACAGCCCGCATGGCGACAAAACGCCCGAATTGTAGCATCTGCACTCCCCGTCCCGTTTGCGCCCTGAAGGGGCGTCTTGATGGGTTCTTGCTGTGTTCCGGGGCGGGTCTTCCGCCCCGGAACAAGGGTTATGGTGTGTTGTCCGGACCTATTCGTCCAGCCACCACTGCGTGGCCCGGTAGGGATAGGTCCGGTAATACTCGTAGGACCAGGTCTGGAACTCGGTCACGTTGTTCAGCCGGTTCGAGACATAGATCGGCTCGGGCGCCTGCACCGTGCCGATGATCGGCAGGTTCTCGGTAAAGGTCGCGACAAGACGCGCGCCCAGTTCGTTCTGTTCGTCCGATCCGGGGGTCGCTGACTGGAACGCGTCGATATCGGCGGCCAGCGTCTTGACCCATTCCGGCGGCTCGACACCCTGTTCGCCGTTCGAATCCATCCATTCGGCCCACTCCATGCCGGTGCGGTGCTCGAAATAGGTCCCGAAGGGCACCCGGAAGAAGGTGTTGAGACCCATGTGGATCGCCAGCGGCGCGCCGTATTGCCACAGCGCCACGTCAAGCTGGTTGGAGGACTGCGCCGAGCGATACTCGTCCGGGGTGACTTCCTTCACGACAGACTGGATGCCCACATCGGCCCAGTATTGCGAGATCAGTTCGACCACCGACCCGGCGATGCCCTGCGTGGAATAGTTCATCGTCAGGGTGAGACGCTCGCCGTTGGGCAATTCGCGGAAGCCGTCGCCATCGGTGTCGGCAAGGCCCACGCTGTCAAGCAGCGCATTGGCCTGATCGGGGTCGTATTCGGCCGCGAAGCTCGCCCATTGCGGGTCCACGAATTCGGGAACCGGGTTGAACGGCAGGATCTGGCTTGGCGTGCCCTGGCCGAAATAGGCGACCTCGTTCAGTTCGTCGCGGTTGATCGCGATCGACATGGCCACGCGGAAGTCGAGGTTCTGGAACACCTCGCGCTTGGCGTCATTCTCGGCGGTGAAGTTGAAGGACACCGCGGGCATGGCCACGGTCGGCTTGAGCTGGATCGTGTAGTCGCCGCTTTCCTGGTTTTCCAGAAGCAGAGGCGCCTGGTCCAGACGCACCGACTGCGCCTTGTAGTCGACCTCGCCGTTCACCAGCATGAGGATCCGCACCTCGTTGTCGTTGATGTAGACCTCGTTCTGCTCCGAGATGTAGGGCAGCTGCTGGCCCGTCGTATCCACCTGATGGAAATACGGGTTTGCGACAAGGCGCCGGCCTTCGGTCGTGTCGGTGATGTAGATGTGGCTTTCCAGCGTGGGCATCGTGGCCTTGGGCAGGCCGTCCACGATTTCGGGCCGCGACAGCATCGGCGTGGGCGTGTCGGTCCAGTCCGAATTGCCGTAATAGGCCAGGATCGCGTCATAGCCGCCCTCGAAGCCGAGGCTCTGGGCATAGCTGTCCGCGTCGGGGTTGATGTCGGGGTGGAACTGACCGAGGAAATGCCGCGGCTGGAAGCCCGGCGCATAGGACGTGGCGAAGTGGGTCAGAAGACCCGGCTTCGGCCCCGGCAGGTTGAAGATGACAGTGGTTTCATCCGGCGTCTCGACCGTCATCTGCTCGCCCGCGACAAGAACGTAATCGCGCGGGGTTTCATAGATGTTCGAATCCAGCATCAGGTTGTCATGCCAGAACGCCACGTCGGCCGAGGTGAAGGGCTCGCCATCGGACCACTTGTGGCCTTCGCGCAGATGGAAGGTCAGCTGGGTGAAATCCTCGTTCCATTCCCACGACTTGGCGATGTTCGGAACAATCGTCTGAAGGTCGTCGGAATAGCGCACGAGGTTCACGTGGCGCACCGACAGGAAGTCCGAGGTGCCGGCCTCGGTCGCGTTCGACAGGGCATCGAAGACGCCGCCATACTGGCCGACGCTGTCATAGGGGACCATGACCAGAGGCTCGGCCGGAAGACGCTCTGCCAGCGGCGGAAGCTCGGGGTTGCCCGCGATCCGGGCGTTCAGCGCCTCGATATCGGGGTTCGTCGAGAATTCCATCTCGCAACCGGCCGCGGCCTCGAAGACCGAAAGCTCGTATTGCTGCGGATAGGCGTCGGGCTCGATGCCCTGCATGTCGGCCATGGTGATGGCCGGACAATTCGCCAGGGCCGCGCTGGGCAATACCAGCAGCGCCGTCCCTGCAAGAAGTAGTCGTTTCATGTTCTCTCCTGTCTTTGAAAATGTGACCGGGCCGCCTGCCCGTGCCGATTGGGAGGGCTCTCCCCCGGACCGGCGAATTCCGGTCCTTGCCCTCCATGGTGCCTTCCTCGATCCTCCCTCTTCTGCATGATGTCGTGACAGCTTCATGACGCGGCCCCGACCGGCGGCCTGTCCGTCGGCGCGGCGCGCTTCGGGCCGCCGCTCGTGATCATCGTGCGGGCGAAAAGCCCGTCGGGGTTCTGCATGCGATGGCGCAGCATCTTTTGTGTCATGCGCAGGATCGTTTCGGCCGCGCCGCTGGCGCCCGCGACATTCTCGGCCTCGCCCGGACCTGTCTTGTCGAACAGGACGCAGGGCAGGTCGGCGCCGAACTGGACAAGCGTCTGGTCGCGTTCGCGCAGGATGGCGAGGTTGGCCTCGTCCGGCCCGATCCCCAACACCTCCTGAAAGCGGGTCGGCCGGAGCGGGTTGCCGAAATCCAGCTCGGAATAGCTGTAATCGGGCCAGTCGGCGGCGCTGTGCCCTTGCAAAAAGGGGCGCAGGCTGCGCCCGTCCATGCTGTCGGGGATGTCGAACCCCAGCAGGTCGAGGATGGTGGGCGTGATGTCGATGGATTCGACCATCTCGTCGCGGATCGTGCCGGCGCTGGCCTCGTGCCCCGGCGCGCGGATGATCAGGGGCGTGTGATAGGCCGCGTCGAAATAGTGGCTCTTTCCCCAGCAGCCGAAATCACCCAAAAGCTCGCCATGATCGCTTGTGACCACGATCAGGGTGTCGTCATATTGGCCACTCTGCCTGAGGAACTCGATCACCCGGCCCAGATGATGATCCACCTCTGCGGCCAGCCCCATATAGACGGCTCGTATGCGCGCCACCGCATCCTCATCCTCGGCCCGGTTGTCGAAACCCTGGATCGTGGAGGCCATCGGCACCGCCTGACGCGCCGCATCGAGGAAGGGATGGTCGCTGCCGGTCGCGCGGGGCGCGGGCATCGTGTCGCGGTCGAACATCCGGTTATAGGGTGCGGGCGCCACAAAGGGCGGATGCGGGCGGATATAGGTCAGGTGGGCGACCCAGCCCGGCGGGCGCAGCGCCAGATCGGCCAGCAACGCGTCGGTCAGAAAGGCCGTATCGCTGTCGGACGCGTCATAAAGCGCGGGGTCGTCGATCTCGGGGCCCTGCGGGCGGAAGATCGTCTCTTCCGACAGCGCATAGCCACGTCGGACCAGATGCGAAATCCACGGCCCGCCCCTATCCTCGAACCGCTGTCGCACAACCTCGTCAAAGCCGGTCATCACCTCTTCATAGGTGGTCAGGCGCGGATCGGCCTGGGGCAGGACGCGCGGATCCTGCGCGCTGTCGGTATAGCCGTAAAGCAACGGCAACCGACCTGCCTTGCGCAATTCGGTCGCCAGGTTGGGCGTGTCGTGGCGCAAGGGAGTGCCGTTGCGCACCGCACGGTGATTCATCGCATATTGCCCCGTCAGAAGCGAGGCGCGCGCCGGGCCGCAGGGGGCACAGACCGAGTAGTTGTTGGAAAAGCCGACGCCATCGGCCAGCAGCGCCCGCAGGGTCGGAAGCTGGACATGCGCGGCAAGGTCACCAAAGAGACAGTCCGCACGGAACTGGTCGAATACGACAAAAAGGACGTTTCGGCGATCCGACATCAAGACGCGATTCTCTTCGTTACCCTCTTAACCTTTTACGGGAGAGGCCATCGAATCAAGAATTATCGCCATCCTTGCCGAATGGCGGCGCTCCGCGACCCGTCCCGCCTCCGCGTTGAGAGGAGTGATCAGGAATTGCGCGCCGCACGAATGAAGGCGAGGATCATCGGCTGATCGGCCCGCATCGACAGGCAGACCAGAGTCTCGGGCATGCGCAGATCGACGCCGATCAGGGGCAGGGGCACGAGGCGCGGATCCTCGCCCAGCTCGGCGCGGGAGATGAAGCCGATCCCGGCGCCCGAGGCCACGACCTCGCGCATCGCCTCGCGCCCGTCGACTTCGACCGACGGGGCAAGACGGATGCCCGCTCCCCGGGCCGCCTCCTCAAGCTGGCTTCGCGTGCGCGACCCCTTTTCCCGCATCACCAGAGGCAGTCGCGCCAGATCGGCCAGCCGCACCCCGTGCCCGGCCCAGGCCGAGCCGCGCGCCGCGATCGCGACGATGGGCGAATCTCCCAGATCGACCGCCACCAGGTCGGGCGCCTCGCCCAGACTTCCCAGGACACCGATCTCGGCGTCGTAGTTGCGCAGACGCGCCAGCACGGTTGCGGTGTTCCCGGTCTCGACCGAGACCAGCACATCGGGGGCCTTCTCGCGGAACCGCGCAAGAACGGGTGTGATGTGACGCGCCGAATCCGCCACGATCCTGAGCCGGCCGGCGAGTGCCGCCCGGCTTCGGCTGAGGTGATCGGCGATGCTGGCCTCGGCATCGAAGAACCGTTTGGTCAGGAGAAACAACGCCTCTCCGGCCCGCGTCAGGCGGACTTGTCGCCGGTCGCGGTGAAACAGGAGCGTGTCGTGATCCTGTTCCAGGCGGTGCACCTGTTCGCTGAGCGCGGGTTGCGTCTGGTTGAGCGCCGCCGCGGCGCGGGAAAATCCGCCATGCAGGGCCACTGCGTGAAAGGCGCGAAGCTGGCTGTAGCGCATGTATAGGCTGATCCTATGCTGGGATAGAAAAGAAAGATTTCACATATGGAGGGAACTGCGCAAGACCTGTGTCCGACAGAATGATCGAGGCCCTGCCATGACCGGCACCATTCCCGCCCCGCACTTCGGCGAACCCTACCTTCTGACGCCCGGCCCCCTCACGACGTCCTATCCCGTGAAGGCGGCGATGCTGCGCGACTGGGGCAGTTGGGACGCGGATTTCCGCAGCATGACGCGCGAGCTGCGCGCCCGCATCCTGCGGCTGATCGGTCCGGCGGCGGGGGAGTATGATTGCGTGCCGGTGCAGGGGTCGGGCTCCTACGCGGTGGAGGCGATGCTGGGCACCTTCGTGCCGAAGGACGGCAAGGTCCTGGTGCTGTCGAACGGCGCCTATGGCCAGCGCGCGGCACGCACACTCGACTATATCGGCCGGGCGCGGGTCCTGCTCGACAAGGGCGATTACCTGCCGCCCCGCGGGGCGGAGGTGGCCGATATCCTCGCATCCGATCCCGGGATCACCCATGTTCTGGCGATCCATTGCGAAACCTCTTCGGGGATCCTGAACCCGGTCGAGGAAATCGCCGAAGCCGTCAAGGCGGCGGGCCGCGCGCTCCTGATCGATTCGATGTCGGCCTTCGGCGCGTTGCCCCTGGACCCGGCCGCACTTGGCTGCACGGCCTTCGTGTCGTCGGCCAACAAGTGCATCGAGGGCGTGCCGGGCTTCGGCTTTGTCGTCGTGCGCAAGGATGTGCTGGCCGCCTCGGCCGGGACTGCCCATTCGCTGAGCCTTGATCTGCACGATCAGTGGCAGGTGATGGAAAGGACGGGGCAGTGGCGGTTCACCCCGCCGACCCATGCTGTCGCCGCCTTCCTCGAGGCGCTGCGCGCCCACGAGGCCGAAGGCGGCGTGCCCGCGCGCGGCGCGCGCTATGCGCGCAACCGCGACGTGGTGGTGGAGGGGCTGCGGGGCCTCGGCTTCGAGACGCTTCTCGACGATCGGTGGCTCTCGCCGATCATCGTCACCTTCTTCTGCCCCGCCGATCCCGCCTTCGATTTCGCGCGGTTCTATGATCTGATGAAGGCGCGCGGTTTCATCATCTATCCCGGCAAGCTGACGGTGGTGGACAGTTTCCGCATCGGCTGTATCGGCCAGATGGACGAGGCGGTGATGCGCGACGTGGTCGCCGCCGCCCGCGCCGCCCTGGCAGAGATGGGCGTGACCAGCGCTGCCCCGCCCCAAGCCGCCCTCGACGAACGCAAGAAACTCGCTGCCTGAAGGAAAGAGACATGCCCATCACATCCCCGGTCGAGGCCAATGGCCGGACCTATGCCGCTCCGCGGACCTGCGCCATCGCGATCTGCCTTGACGGCTGCGAGCCGGACTACCTCGACGTGGCGATTGCCGAAGGGCTGATGCCGACGCTGAAACGCATCCGCGCCGAAGGAACGGATCGCACCGCCCATTCGGTCATCCCGTCCTTCACCAACCCCAACAACCTGTCGATCGCGACGGGCCGCCCGCCGATCGTGCACGGGATCTGCGGCAATTACCTTTACGACCCCGAGACGGGCGAAGAGGTGATGATGAACGATGTCCGCTTCCTTCGGGCGCCGACACTGTTCTCGAAATTCTACGAGGCCGGCGCCCGCGTCGCGATGGTCACTGCCAAGGACAAGCTGCGCGCGCTTCTGGGGTCCGGCCTGCGCTTCGACGAGGATCGTGCCGTGGCCTTTTCCTCCGAGCGGGCGGGCGAGACGACGAAGGCCGAGCACGGGATCGAGAATGCCAGTGGCTGGCTGGGCATGCCCGTGCCCGAGGTCTATTCCGCCGACCTGTCGGAATTCGTCTTTGCCGCGGGGGTCAAGCTTCTGCGGGAATGGAACCCCGACATCATGTATCTGTCGACGACCGACTACATCCAGCACAAGTTCGCGCCCGAAGAGCAGGGCGCCAAGGATTTCTACGCCATGTTCGACCGATACCTGGCTGAGCTGGACGCCATGGGCGCGGCCATCGTGGTGACAGCCGATCACGGGATGAAACCCAAGCATGACGCGAATGGCGCGCCTTCGGTGATCTATGTGCAGGACCTGATGGACGACTGGCTGGGCGAGGCGGCCGCCCGGGTGATCCTGCCGATCACCGATCCTTATGTCGTTCATCACGGGGCGCTGGGGTCGTTCGCCACCGCCTACCTGCCCGAAGGCGCAGACCGGGAGGCGGTCATCGCGCGTCTCCGCGCTCTTCCCGAGATGATGGAGGTCACCTCCCGCGAGGAGGCGGTCGCGAAATACGAGCTTCCCGCCGACCGGATCGGGGACGTGGTCATGATCTCGACCGAGAACATGACCATCGGCACCTCTGCCCACCGCCATGACCTCGCCGCCCTGAAGGAGCCGCTGAGATCCCATGGCGGGCTGACGGAACAGGCGGTGCCCTTCATCGTCAACCGCAAGGTCGATCTGAAGAACGCCCCCGAGTTGCGCAATTTCGACGCCTTCCAGGTCGCCTGCGCGGCCGCCGCTCTTCAGGAGGCCGAGGCTTGAGGCGTCAGCTTGCGGAACATGACCAGCGCGTCGGTGTCCTGTCCGCCCGCGCGAAAGGCGCCGGGCACCCGGCCCACGACCTCGAACCCCGCGCGCTCCCACAGCGCGATGGCGCGGGTATTCGTGGCCACGACGAAGTTGAAGACCATGCCCTCGTAGCCGAGGCCCGCGGCCTCGGTCAGGGCATGGGCCAGCATCGCGCGCGCCACGCCGCGCCCTTCGGCGCCGGGTGCGGTGACAAAGCCGCAATTGCAGTAATGCGCCCCGCCGCCGGGCCGGTTGGGCTGGATATAGAAGGTGCCCAGCGGCGCCGCGTCTTCGGCGATGAAGGCATGGGCCGCCATCCAGTAGGCCAGCGCATCCGAACGGCTGATCGCGGGGTCGATGGCATAGGTCCGGCCCGCGCGGAACACCGGCTCCAGCATCGCCCAGATCGTATCTGCATCGCCCGGTCCCGCCGGGCGGATCGTCACATCGCTCATGCCGCGCAATCTGCCGGGGGAGACGTTCATGAACAAGCCTGAGATCGCCATCCGCCACGAAGCCATGCGCATCGGTGGAGAAAAGGTCACCACCGACAAGGTGATCGAGGTCCGCTATCCCTATACGGACCAGGTGATCGGCACGGTGCCCGCGGGAGATGCGCGCCACGCGCGCCGCGCCTTCGAGATCGCCGCCGCCTACAAGCCCACGCTCACCCGCTATGAACGCCAGCAGATCCTGCATCGGGCGGCCGAAATCATCCGCGACCGCAAGGACGAGATCGCCCATTGGCTGACGCTGGAACTGGGTATCTGCAAACAGCACGCGCTTTACGAGGCGGGGCGCAGCTATGATGTCTTCACCTTCGCGGGCCAGCTGGCGATTCACGATGACGGGCAGATCTTTTCCTGCGACCTGACGCCCCACGGCAAGGCGCGCAAGATCTATACCAAGCGCGAGCCGGTGCGGGCGATCTCGGCGATCACGCCGTTCAACCACCCCCTCAACATGGTGGCCCACAAGATCGCGCCCTCGATCGCCACGAACAACTGCATGGTCTGCAAGCCCACCGAGCTGACCCCGCTGACCGCGATCACGCTGGCCGATATCCTCTACGAGGCGGGCCTGCCACCCGAGATGTTCCAGGTTGTCACGGGGATGCCCGCCGATATCGGCGACGAGATGATCACCAACGAGAATATCGACATCATCACCTTCACCGGCGGCGTGCCCGTGGGCAAGATGATCGCCCACAAGGCGGGCTACAAGCGCGCGGCACTCGAGCTGGGCGGGAACGATCCGCTGATCATCCTCAACGATCTCGACGATGCCGATCTCGAGAGGGCCGCCACCATCGCCGTGGCCGGTGCCACCGGAAATTCCGGCCAGCGCTGCACCGCCGTCAAACGCATCCTCGTGCAGGAGAGCGTCGCCGACCGTTTCGTCCCGATGGTGCTGGAAAAGGCACGCGCCATCCGCTTTGGCGACCCGATGGACCCGGATACGCAGCTGGGCTGCGTGATCCATGCCCGGGCGGCGGAATTGTTCGAAAGGCGCGTCTACATGGCCGCCGATCAGGGGGCAAAGGTGCTGTATGATCCGGGCCGCAAGGGCGCGCTCCTGCCGCCGATCGTCGTCGATCACGTGCCCCATGACAGCGAGTTGGTGATGGAGGAAACCTTCGGTCCCATCATCCCCATCGTGCGCGTGCCCGATGACGATGCAGAGGTAATGCGGATTTCGAACTCCACCGCCTTCGGCCTGTCCTCCGGCGTCTGCACCAACGATTTCCGCCGGATGCAGGCCTTTATCGAGGGGCTGGAGGTCGGCACCGTGAACATCTGGGAACAGCCCGGCTACCGGATCGAGATGTCGCCCTTCGGGGGGGTCAAGGATTCCGGCAACGGTGTGAAGGAAGGCGTGCTCGAGGCCATGAAGTTCTTCACCAACGTCAAGACCTATTCCCTGCCGTGGCCCTGATGGCGAAGCCGGGACGCCTCCGGCGGGAGTATTTGGAGAAAGTTGAAAGGCAGAACCACGTGCCTTTCATCTTTCCAAAAATACTCGATCCGACGCAAGCCCGGGGCGCGGCGGCATGAAAGGCGGGATGCGGCATACCGAAGGCGAGGCCAATACCTCCCCCTTGCGGGCCGAATGGGCGGCCCGCGACGCGCATGGTGCAACGAGCGCGCTTCTTGCAAGGGACGCCGATGTCTTCCTGCACCAGTCCCTGTCCTCCCCTTGCCTGTCGACCATCGCAAAAGCCGAAGGCATCTGGATCGAGGATACGGCCGGGCGCCGGTTCATGGATTTTCACGGCAATTCGGTTCATCACCTCGGCTATGGGCATCCCCGAGTGACGGCGGCGATCAAGGACCAGATCGACGCGCTTCCCTTCAGCCCGCGCCGCTTTACCAACGAGGTCTCGGTGGCTCTCGCCGAGCGGCTCTGCGCGCTGGCGCCCTGGCCCGCGAAGGTGCTGTTCACCACTGGTGGCTCGGACGCGGTCGAGGTGGCGATGCGTCTTGCCCGCGCCGCCACCGGCCGGTTCAAGACGCTCAGCTTCTGGGACGCGTTCCACGGGGCGGGCTTCGGCGCGTCCTCGGTGGGCGGCGAGGCGACGTTTCGCAGCCATATCGCCGGGCCCCTGCTGCCCGGGGCGGAGCATGTGGCACCGTTTCACTGCTATCATTGCGCCTATGGCCATCCGGGGCCCGAGGCGTGCGGGCTCGCCTGTGCGTCGATGGTCGATTACGTGCTCGCGCGCGAAGGGGACGTGGCCGCCGTTATCGGGGAGCCGATGCGGGCCGTGCCCGTTGTTCCGCCGCCGGGATACTGGCAGGCGGTGCGCGCGGCCTGCGACCGGCATGGCGCGCTCCTGATCATGGACGAGATCCCGACGGGGCTGGGCAAGACCGGCCGGTTCTTCGCCCATGACCATGACGGCGTGACCCCCGATATCATCGTGCTGGGAAAGGCGCTGGGCGGAGGTGTGCTGCCTATCGCCGCGGTGCTGGCGCGGGCCGATCTTGACGTGGCGGGCGATTTCGCCATCGGTCACTACACCCACGAAAAGAACCCCGTCACGGCGGCCGCAGCGCTCGCCACGCTTGCCGTGATCGAGGAGGAGGGCCTGGTGGCCCGTGCCGCCGAACTGGGCGACAAGGCGATGGCGCGGCTAAACGATATTCTGGCAGGCAGTCCCCACGTGGGCGACATCCGCGGCCGTGGCCTGATGTTCGGGGTCGAGATCGTGACCGACCGCGACAGCCGCACCCCCGACCCCGACCGCGCCGAGCGCATATATTACGCCTGCCTCGAACAGGGCCTGAGCTTCAAGATCAGCGCCGGAAACGTCCTGACCCTGTCGCCGCCACTGACCATCGGGGAAGAGGACCTGATGCGGGCACTGGAGGTTGTGGCTGTCACAATTCTATCCGACTGACCGGTTTTCCACCATTGGGGGTTGACCCGCTGTTCATGCACCTTGATCAAGGCTGTCCCTGAGAAATGACGGATAGGTGGAATGGTGGAATTTGTTCGGGCGTCAAGGCCTCATGACGACATCTTGGTGATCGGTGGCCCGGCGCGATGGGAGATCGAAGCGCTTGCCGACCTGCAACCGGTTACGACACCTCATGCTCGGGTCTTTCACAATGCCAAGTCTGATCCTGTGGGAATGGCATCCGGCATCCTCCAGATCGGTTCTCGGGTCGATATTGGTCAAACGCCCATTGATAGGAATAGGCTTGAGTCAGCGCGTGGCCGATTCTGCGGTATCCTTCCTCAGGATCAGGATCAAGGTGTGGAACTTGTCGCCGACAACCTCGGCAACATCCCACTTTATCATTCATCTACGCCGAGGGGCGCGCTTGCCAGCAACAGCATCCGTCTGATTGCCTTGGCGCTGAAGGAACTGGGGCTGCCGGTCAAACTTTCGCTCGAGAGTATCGCGACGACCTGGTTCACCAACCATGTCTTTGGCTCGACCCAGGTTTCGAAGGAAACGTATGTCGAGGGCGTCGAGATGTGTCTGATCGGTCAAAGAGTGAGATTTGACGCAAGGGGAATGTCCGTGACGGACGCCGTCTTGCCTGAGACAGAACCGCTTGGACCAGGAGAATACCGGCATCTTCTGGACAAAGGTATCCAGGAGATCAGGGAAAGCCACATCGGGCTGTTCAATACGGACAGAACAATCGTCAGTACCCTGACCGGTGGTCGCGACAGCCGCATGATGCTTGCGGCACTGCTATCTTTGGGTCGAGAAAGCGACGTCTATTTTCGGACCACGCCCAATGATGACGATGACGTCCGGATTTCGACGGGGCTCGCAAATTATTTCGGGCTGAGCTATGCGCCTGGAGATGGTGCCGTCAAGGCGGAGCACCGGTCCTACGACGAGGATCTGCGCCGACATTCTATGATGCATATGGGCGCGAAATCGCTCTTCGTACCGATGGCAACCTCCCACAGCGCTATGGATGGAACCTTGTCTTTGACATTGGTGGGCGCTGGTGGCGAGTTGTATCGATCCCTCCATACCAAACGATTCGGGCCCGACATTCTTGACAAGCCGGTTAATCCGGAAACGGTCGAGGATTGGCTTCGTGGTTACGGTAGCTGGCAGAATCTGACAGATGAGATCCGCGAGATCACGGTTGCGTCGGCACATGCGTCATTGAAAGAGTTCAACCCGCAAAGCATCGGTGATGCCTTGGACATGCATTATGCCAACTACCGTAACAGGCACCATTTCGGTGCAACGGCGCAATACAACAGGGACAGGTCAAGTGTGAACATGCACCCCCTGATGTCTCCTGCCCTGTTTCGATTGTCACGGCGTATTGCCCGTCCAGCGATGATGTCGGATAGAATGGTATCCGACATCACCCGAACGCTGAATTTTGATCTGGCCCATCTGCCTTTTGACAAGCCGCTTTCCTTGCCCAGCAAGGCCGGCATGAAGCGGGCCAAGGCAGTTCGTGATGAACTGATAGCAAGACTCCGACCCGATCCGGAGTTGTTGAAGTCCCACAAGCCCGGGCCGGTGCACCATGAGGGGCAACGCGAACGCAGATCCCGGCATGAATTCGTCATGGCTGCAATCGACGATCGGTTGAACAGGCTTTACGATGACCCTGTCGCCGGCCGGGTTCTGACCGACAGATTCATTCGGTCTCTACGAGTGAGCATGCCCAAGATGAAGGCCAATCACCTGTCAACTCTTCTTGGAAAACTCGATGCCGCATGCGAGGTCATCGAACTCGGGTGTTAAATCGACAAGTTGGTGCCCGCGGCGGGGCTCGAACCCGCACGGCCTGAGGCCAAGGGATTTTAAGTCCCTGATGTCTACCAATTCCACCACGCGGGCACGAGGTCTGACTAGCCCGTCTCGCGGCGGTGGGTAAAGGGGTCAGGCGTCTTCTTCCATCGGGCCGGTCAGAAGGGCGCGTTCCGAGAGCCAGCGGTTCAGGCGCAGCGCCTCCCGAAGTGGCTCTTGCGCCGCCTCGGTGCGCCCTTGTCCGATCAGGGACAGGGCCTTGCCGGTCAGGGCGCCCAAGTGGCGCGGTTGGCGGGCAAGAGCCCGGTCGAGATCGGCAAGGGCCGCGTCGTAATCCTGCGCCAGGAAGGCCGCATAGGCGCGCTGGTTGTAGCCTTCGGCATAATCGGGGCAGTAGGCGATCAACTGGCCGAACACGTCGCGGGCCTCGTCCCGGGCGCCGATGCGGTTCAACGCGATCCCCTGATCGAGAAGCGTCTGCGCCCGCGCATCGGGTGCATCGAGCCAGATTTCCCACAATGCGCCGGACAGGGCCTGCGCCTCGCCGGGCGAAGGCGCAAGCCGCAATTCGTCGTAAAGACCGTCCACAAGGGTGGATCTGTCGGGAAGATCGGCGCAGGTCTCCTGCCCCAGCGCGGGCAGCGGAAAGAGGCAGATCAGGAAAAGACCAGCGATGCGCATGGTTGGAAGAATGGCGCATCGGGCGCGCGGGTCAAGGGCGGGGTCGGTCAGTCGCCCGGCCCCGTGACGGTCATCGCGTCTTCCTTGATCGCCTGCATCGCCACATAGGTGGAGGTGCTCGAGACATGGGGCAGGGTCGAGATCCGTTCGGCGAGGACCGCGCGGTAGCGCGACATCGACGTCGTGCGCACCTTCAGCAGATAGTCGAAGGCGCCGGCGATCAGGTGGCATTGCTCGATCTCGGCCACGCCGAAGGCCGCCTCGTTGAAGGCGCGGAGTGCGGCCTCGCGCGTGTCGCTGAGTTTCACCTCGACGAAGGCCACATGATCGCGGCCCAGCCGGATCGGGTCGAGAAGGGCGCGATAGCCGCGGATCACGCCCGATGTCTCGAGTCGGCGCAGCCGGGCCTGAACGGGCGTCTTCGACAGGCCGACACGGCGGGCAAGTTCGGTCACGCTGATCCTTGCCTCGACGGACAGGATGTCGAGAATCAGGCGATCAAACCTGTCCAGCTCGATAGGCGTTTCGGACATTGTTCTTCTAAAATTCCATTCGTTCGGGCTGTAATTTTTCGTATCTTGGCCAAATCGCACTGTCAATCCGGTGTAGTATGGAGAAATATACCCGGAGGTTCCCGACATGGCCCGTGACACGTTTGACGACCTCAGATCGCGCATAGATGCGCGCATCTACACGCCCGAAACCCCCGTGATCGAGGCGTTGCGCGACCTCGCCGCCCTTAGCCAGGAGGCCCGGGCCGAAATCGGTGCCCGCGGGGCGGATCTGGTGCGCAAGATCCGCGCCTCGTCCGATCCGGGGCTGATGGAGGTGTTTCTTGCCGAATACGGTCTGTCGACCGAGGAGGGGATCGCGCTGATGTGTCTGGCCGAGGCGCTTCTGCGCGTGCCCGATGCCGACACGATCGACGCGCTGATCGAGGACAAGATCGCGCCGTCCGACTGGGGCCGGCATCTGGGCCATTCGACCTCGCCCCTTGTTAACGCCTCGACCTGGGCGCTGATGCTGACGGGCCGGGTTCTGGATGACGAACAGGCGGGCGTTGTGGGTGCCCTTCGCGGCGCCGTGAGGCGTCTGGGGGAGCCTGTGATCCGCACCGCCGTGGGCCGGGCCATGCGCGAGATGGGCCGGCAATTCGTCCTGGGCGAGACGATCGGCAAGGCGATGACCCGCGCCGAGGGGATGCAGGCAAAGGGGTTCACCTACAGCTATGACATGCTGGGCGAGGCTGCGCGCACGGATGCCGATGCGCGGGGCTATCACCTGGCCTATTCGCGGGCGATTTCGGCCATCGCGGAGCATTGCACCCACAAAAGCGTGGCTGACAATCCCGGCATCTCGGTCAAGCTCTCTGCCCTGCACCCCCGCTACGAGGAAGCCCAGCGCGACCGCGTGATGGAGGAGCTGGTGCCACGGCTGCGGTCGCTCGCGCAGATGGCGCGGTCGGCGGGGATGGGGCTGAACATCGACGCGGAAGAGGCCGATCGCCTTTCGCTCTCGCTCGACGTGATCGAAGAGACGCTCTCGGCGCCGGGCCTGCGGGGTTGGGACGGCTTTGGCGTCGTGGTTCAGGCTTATGGTCAGCGCGCGGGGCTTGTCCTCGACTGGCTGCACGAGCTGGCCACGCGGCTCGACCGGCGGATCATGGTGCGGCTGGTGAAGGGCGCCTATTGGGATACGGAGATCAAGCGCGCCCAGGTCGAGGGGATGGAGGGCTTTCCCGTCTTTACCGACAAGGCCGCGACCGACATCAGCTATATCGCCAATGCCCGCAAGCTTCTGGGGATGACCGACCGGATCTATCCGCAATTCGCGACCCACAATGCCCATACGGTCGCCGCGATCCTGCACATGGCGCGCGAGATGGGGCAGGGGGCGGAGCGGTTCGAATTCCAGCGCCTGCATGGCATGGGCGAGGTTCTGCACAAGATCGTCATGGCCGAACATGGCACCCGCTGCCGCATCTATGCGCCCGTCGGCGCGCACAAGGATTTGCTGGCCTATCTGGTGCGGCGGGTGTTGGAGAACGGCGCCAATTCCAGCTTCGTCAATCAGATCGTGGACGAGACGGTTCCGCCTGAGGAGGTCGCCTCCGATCCCTTCGCCGCGGCGCTCACGCTTGATCGTCTGCCGCGCGGGCCCGAGATTTTTGGCGCGCATCGGGCCAATTCCAAGGGGTTCGACCTGACGCACACCCCCACGCTCGAGATGATCGAAGAGGCGCGCCGGCCTTTTGCCTCCCATGTCTGGGAGGCGGGGCCGCTCATGGCGGTGCAGCCCAAGGGGGGCGAGGCCCAGGAATTGCGCAACCCCGCCCGGCCCGCCGATCTGGTGGGCAGGGTCGCGTGGGCGGACGCGGCGGATGTGGACGCGGCCTTTGGCGCGGCGCGGGTCTGGGACGCACCCGTGGCCGAGCGCGCGGCAATCCTGCGCCGCGCGTCCGACCTCTACGAGGCGCAGTTCGGCGAGATTTTCGCCCTCGTCGCGCGCGAGGCGGGCAAGTCGCTGTCGGATGCGGTGGGCGAATTGCGCGAGGCCGTGGATTTTCTGCGTTACTATGCAGGTGAGGCCGAACAGATGACGCAGGCCGGACCGCGCGGCGCTTGGGTCTGTATCAGCCCGTGGAATTTCCCTCTGGCCATTTTCACCGGCCAGATCGCGGCGGCGCTTGCCACCGGCAACGCGGTTCTGGCCAAGCCCGCCGAACAGACGCCTCTCGTTGCCGCGCGGGCCGTGGCGCTGATGCACGAGGCCGGCGTGCCGCGCGAGGTGTTGCAGCTTTTGCCCGGCGACGGGCGGATCGGGGCGGCGCTGACCTCCGATCCCCGGATCGCGGGTGTGGCCTTCACCGGATCGACCGACACCGCGCAGATCATCGCGCGTGCGATGGCAGGCTCTGCCGCGCCCGGCACGCCGCTGATTGCCGAGACCGGCGGGCTGAACGCGATGGTCGTCGATTCCACCGCGCTGCCCGAACATGCGGTGCGCGACATCGTCAAGGCGGCCTTCCGGTCCGCCGGGCAGCGCTGTTCGGCGCTGCGCTGCCTCTATGTGCAGGAGGACGTGGCCGAACCGCTGCTCAGGATGCTGCGCGGCGCCATGGCCGAGCTGTCGCTGGGCGACCCCTGGTATCTCGCCACCGATGTGGGACCCGTGATCGACACCGAGGCCCGCGACGGGATCGCCGCCTATGTCGAGGCCGCCCGCGCCGAGGGGCGGGTAATCGACGAACTCGCGGCGCCGGGCGAGGAGCTCTTCGTGCCGCCCGTGATCATCGAGGTCGGCGGCATCGCCGAGATGGAGCGCGAGGTCTTCGGCCCTGTTCTGCATGTGGCGCGGTTCAGGTCCGAACGGCTCGACCGCGTGATCGACGACATCAACCGCACCGGCTACGGGCTGACATTCGGGTTGCACACCCGCATCGACGACCGGGTTCAGCACATCGTCGACCGGGTCCATGTGGGCAACATCTATGTCAACCGCGACCAGATCGGCGCGGTTGTGGGCAGCCAGCCCTTCGGCGGCGAGGGGCTGTCGGGCACCGGACCCAAGGCCGGCGGGCCGAATTACCTGCCCCGCTTTGCCGCACCGCTCGCGGGGGGAAAGGCCGGCACATGGACCGACCCCGAAACAACCAAGGCCCTGTCCGCGCGCCTTGCCCGGGCCGCGAAGGCGGATGCCGTGGTCGCGGAACCGCTCGACCTGCCCGGCCCCACCGGGGAAAGCAACCGCCTGACGGTCGCGCCGCGCGGGCCGGTCCTGTGTCTTGGGCCGGGGCGGGAAGCGGCCGCCGAACAGGCCCGGGCGGTCCGCGATCTGGGCGGGATCGCCGTCGAGGCCGAGGGCACGCTGGACCCCGAGGCGCTGACCCTCATGGCGCCCCTGACCGGCGTGGTCTGGTGGGGCGCGGCGGAAACCGGCAGGGAGCTGGCCGCCGCGCTTGCCGCGCGCGAGGGGCCCCAGGTGCCGTTGATCACCGCGATGCCTGACCGGGCGCATGCCTGCCACGAACGCCATGTCTGCATCGACACGACGGCCGCGGGCGGCAATGCGGCGCTGCTGGCGGCGGTGGCGGAGGGATAGTCCCAGCTTTGGCTTGACGGGGGGGCTGGGCTGGCTAAGGCTCGCCCCCATGTTCCCGATCCGCGATCACAACCCGTCCGAGAAGGTGCCCTTCGTCACCTATGCGTTGATCGCGATCAACGTCGCGGTGCATCTGTGGGTGGTGGGGTTCGTCACGTCGGAACGGGCGCTTTACGACCTGTATTATTGCTGCGCGATGATCCCGGCGCGGATCACCGCCGGCGAAAGCTACCTGTCGCTCATCACGTCGGTCTTTCTGCATGGCGGCTGGATGCACCTTCTGGGCAACATGCTGTTTCTGTGGATCTTCGGCGACAACATGGAAGAAGAGATGGGCCATGGCGGCTTTCTTGCCTTCTACCTTGTCTCGGGGGCGGGTGCTGCGCTGGCACAATGGGCCGTGGCGCCCTGGTCGCCTATACCGCTGGTGGGGGCCTCGGGGGCCATTGCCGCGGTGATGGGGGGGTATCTGCTGATGTTTCCCCGGGCGAAGATCGACATCCTGTTCATCTTCATCATCTTCTTTCGCATCTTTCCGATCCCCGCCTGGATCATGCTCGGCCTGTGGTTCGCGATCCAGTTCGCGGCCGGTTTCGCCATGAACCCGAACGAGGGCGGCGTCGCCTATTGGGCGCATTCGGGCGGGTTCCTGATCGGGTTCGTCCTGACCTTGCCGTTCTGGCTGCGCCGGGGCGCCGTCGATTTCTGGAAGCGGACCGACGGTCATCCGCCCCATCCGGAGGCGAAATACCAGTTCGCGCGCTCAAGCGTTCCGGTCGTTCGCCGCCGCAAATAGGAGAGGCCCATGCCTGCCCCCGTCATAGATGCAGTTGCCGTGACCAGCCGCGACATGGCCCGGAGTGTCGCCTTCTATCGCGGGCTGGGCTTCGACTTTCCCGAATTCGCGCCGGAGGATCAGCATGTCGAGGCCTTTGCCGCGCCCGGGGCCGTGCGGCTGATGATCGACGCCCATGCGCTGACGACCGAGCTGACCGGGGCCGAGCCAAGGCCCGCCACTCATGCGCAATTCGCGCTGCTCTATGACAGCCCGGCCGCGGTGGATGCGGCGGTGACGACGCTCGAGGCCGCGGGGCACACCATCGCCACCGCGCCGTTCGATGCGTTCTGGGGGCAGCGCTATGCCACCGTCGCCGATCCCGATGGCTATCTGATCGACCTCTTCGCTGCACTCTGAGGGGGAACGAATTTCAATGAAATTCGGTGCGCGCCCCGTCGCGGGGCGCGGCCGGATTTCGGTGCGAAATCCGGCGCCTCACCCGGAGGCGAGATCGCTTGCCGCCTTGCGCAGTTCGAATTTCTGGATCTTGCCGGTCGATGTCTTGGGCAAGTCGGTGAATTCCACCCGTTTCGGCGTCTTGAACCCCGCGAGCCTTTGCCTGGCAAAGGCGATCAGCTCCTCCGCCGTGGCTTCGGCGCCCGGTTTCAGCTCGACGAAGGCACAGGGCACCTCGCCCCATTTCTCGTCAGGCATCGCCACCACGGCGCAGAGGCTGACCGCCGGGTGATCGGCCAAGACGCCCTCGACCTCGACCGAGCTTACGTTCTCGCCGCCCGAGATGATGATGTCCTTCGCGCGGTCGGCGATCTTGATATAGCCGTCGGGATGCTGGAACGCGATGTCGCCGGAATGGAAATAGCCGCCGCGGAAGGCCTCCTCGGTGGCATCGGGGTTCTTCAGATAGCCCTTCATCACCGAATTGCCGCGGATCATGATCTCGCCCTTCGTCTCGCCGTCGCGGGGCAGGGGGGCCATCGTCTCGGGGTCAAGGACGGTGATGTCCTCCATCATCGGCATCAGGATGCCGGTCCGCGCCTTGATCGCGGCGCGGTCCTCCTCGGGCTTGCCGTCCCAGCGGTGCCCCTGCCAGAGGCATTCGGTGACATGGCCATAGGTTTCGGTCAGGCCATAGACCTGCGTCACGTGAAACCCCAGCGGCTCGATCGCCTTGAGCGTGGCGGCGGGGGGTGGCGCCCCCGCGGTAAAGACGTCGACCACGTGATCGAACGGCCGCCGGTCCGCCTCGTCGGCATTGATGAGGGTGTTGAGCACGATGGGCGCGCCGCCGAAATGGGTGACCCCCTCTTCGGCGATGGCGTCATAGATGGCGGCGGCCGTGATGTTGCGGCAGCACACGACCGTGCCGCCCAGCAGCGGGATCATCCAGGTATGGTTCCAGCCATTGCAATGAAACAGCGGCACGATGGTCAGATACCGGGGATAGAGCGTCATCCGCCAGGACACCACGGTGCCCATCGTCATGAGGTAAGCCCCGCGATGATGATAGACGACGCCCTTGGGCCGGCCGGTCGTGCCGGACGTGTAGTTGAGGGCAAGGCTTTCCCATTCATCCTCGGGCATGATCCAGCGGAACCCGGGATCGCCGGTTGCAAGGAACTCCTCGTAATCCATGTGCCGGCCGCTTGGGGCCACGCCCGCGATCGGGTCGGGCACCTCGATGACCCTTGGCCCCGGTCCCTCCATCCGCGCGATCGCCTCTTCCACCAGCGGCAGGAACTGGCTGTCGGCGAGGATCACCCTGGCCCCGCCGTGACCGAGGATATAGGCCACCGTATCGTGATCGAGGCGGATGTTGATCGCGTTCAGCACCGCACCGCAGGCCGGCACGCCGAAATGCGCCTCGGCATGGGCGGGCACATTGGGCAGGAGCGTGGCGACCACGTCGCCGGGGGCGATGCCCGCGCCCGCAAGCGCCGAGGCAAGCCGCGAGACGCGGGCATGATATTCGGCATAGGTCAGGCGGAACGCGCCGTGGACCAGCGCCTCCCGGTCGGCAAAGATATCGGCCGCGCGCGCCAGATGCGACAGCGGCGTCAGAGGCACAAAATTCGCCGGACGCTTGCCCAGGCCGGTTTCATCCGCCATCCATCCCATAGGCGATCTCCTCCCTTGCAGGCGCGGGCGGCGCCTGATCCTGGTCAAGCTTGATGCGAAGGCAATTTCTATGCAAGACACACAGCCCCTTCGATCCACCGCATTCACGCTTTCGGGCATGCTTGTCCTTGGTCTGGTCGACAACACCATCCCCCTTCTCAGCAGCGATACGGGGTTGTGGCTGTTTCACCTCCTGCGGTCGATGATGGTGGTTCCGATCCTTGCGGTTGCGGTCGCACTCGGCCTTGGGGTGATGCGCGCGCGCAATCCCGGCGCGGTCCTTGCGCGCAACTTCTTCACCGGGACGGCGCTTCTGATCTATTTCGGCTGCCTTGCCTTCCTGCCGATCGGGGTGGTGGTGGCGGGGCTCTTTACCGCGCCGATCTTCGTGTTGCTGATCTCGGTCCTGTTTCGGGGGCAGCGTGTGGGCCCGTTCCGCTGGGTCGCCGTGGCCGCGGGTTTCGCGGGCGCGCTCCTGATCGTCTGGCCCGAGGAAGGGGGCCTGTCGATCCTGTCCGTCCTGCCGGTGCTCGCGGGCATGTTCTATGCGGTGGGCGCCGTGGCAACCCGCGCCTGGTGCGAAGGCGAGGACGCGCTGGCGATGGTGCTGGGCTATTTCCTGATCCTTGGTCTTTACGGGGCGCTGGGCGTTCTGGCCCTGACGATCTGGCCCCAAGCGGCGCCGGCGGGCGCCGATGGCTGGCTCTTGCGGGGCTGGGTCGCGCCGGATGCGGGCGTGCTGTTCTGGTGCTTCGTCCAGGCCTTCGGCAGCGTGGTGGGCGTGGTCTGCCTGACGCGCGGCTACCAGTTGGGCGAGGCGAGTTTCGTGGCGATCAACGAATATTCGCTGATCGTCTTTGCCGCCCTCTTTGCCTGGATCCTCTGGGGGCAGGTCGTGGGCCCGGTCGAGATCGCGGGCATGGCGCTGATCGTCGCGTCAGGTGCCGTGATCGCCCTGCGCTCGCGCGCGGCACAGGTCACGGCACCCGACCCGGTGCGCCCCGCGCCATGATCATCAGCCGCGGCCGGCGCTACATCTTTGTCCACATCCCCAAGACGGGCGGGACGTCGATGGCGCTGGCGCTGGAGGATCGCGCGATGAAGGACGACATCCTCATCGGTGACACGCCAAAGGCGCGGCGCCGCCGCAATCGCGCCCGAGAGTTGAAGGGTCGGGGCCGGATATGGAAACATTCGACCCTCGCCGATATCGACGGGATCGTCACCCGGCAGGAGATGGCGACCTTCCTGACCTTCACGCTTGTCCGCAATCCGTGGGACAGGCTGGTCAGCTATTATCACTGGCTCAAGACACAGGATTTCGCCCACCCCGCGATCGCGCTGGCGCAGGGCCTCGATTTCAGCGGTTTTCTCAACCATCCGATGACCCGGGCCGCCGTTTCGGCCAATGGATATGACACCTACATGCGCGACGCGTCTGGCGCGCTGCACGACCCGGTCTATGTCCGCATCGAGGAGTTGCAGGCCGATCTGGCCCCTGTCCGCGCGCATCTGGGATTTGACCTGACACCGGGCCGTGCCAATGCCTCGGACAGGGATCGCGACTGGCGTGTCCATTATTCCGACGCCGATGCCGAACTTGTCGCGCGGCTGTGTTCGGCCGATATCGCGCGGTTCGGCTATGCATTCTGATCCGCGATTGTTGCCAGATGATGGTTAATCGCTGTTAACCATGTTTCTTGCGCAGCCTGGCCGCATCAATGCCGCAAACCTGCCGTATTCCGACCCAAGGAGCGCCTCTCGAATCATTCCTGCTGGTGTCATCGGATCGACGTCTGCCAACACCAGGTCCGATGAGAGGGGATACCGGGATGAACGCGACTGCACATGTCGACTGGGAGGCCGGGACGGCCATGTCCGCGCCGATCGACGCGCATCTGAACGAGGCGACGGGCGGGCTCCTGCCGGATACGAAGGTTGCCTCGGGCCAGGGATGGCGATCTGTGCGCACGCTGATGCCGGGCGATATGGTCCTGACCTTCGACAACGGGATGCAACCGCTCGTCGATGTGTGTCACCACCTGGTCGAGGCAGGGTCCGGTCCGCGTTCGGTCGAGACATGGCCGCTACATGTGGCCTCCGGCATTCTGGGCAACAAGGCGCCGCTGACGCTGTTGCCCGGGCAGGTGATCCTTGTGGAAAGCGACCTCGCCGAAGACCTTTACGGCGACCCCTTCGTCGCGATCGAGGCGCGGGAGCTGAACGGGATGGAGGGCGTGACCCGCATCCGCCCGCGCGACCGCTTCATGGCGGTCACGCTGCATTTCGCTACCGATCAGGCCGTGTTCGGGGCCGGCGGCATGATGATCGTCTGCGCGGGAACGGGCGACCTGTTGAATGACCGGGGCGGCGAGGCGGTCTATCCCGTCCTGCCCGGCGATGTGGCCCAGCGTGTGCTGGCCGAGGGCGTGATGCCCGCCGGGGCCGCCGCCTGAGCCGCGACCCCGCAGGTTGACACCGTTCAGGCGGCCGTGTCCTGCTGCCCGAACCGGCCATAGAAGCTTTGCCCCTTGTCGGCCATTTCCCGCAGGAGAGGCGGGCAGGCGAAGCGGTCGCCGAATTCCTCGGCCAGTGCGTCGCAGCGATCGGCGGCATAGGCCGCGCCCAGCATGTCGAGCCAGCTGAACGGCCCGCCCGACCACGGCGCAAAGCCCCAGCCGAGGATCGCGCCCACATCGCCCTCGCGGATATCCGTCAGAACGCCCTCCTCCAGCGCGCGCACCGCCTCGAGCGACTGGATGAACAGCAGGCGGTGCTGCACCGTGGTGAGGTCGGGCTGCGCCCCGGCGCGGGGGAACCGGTCGCCCAGCCCCGGCCAGAGGCCCGCGCGCTTGCCCTTGTCGTCATAATCGTAGAAGCCCGCCGCCGACTTGCGGCCCAGACGCCCCTCGTCGGCCAGCCAGAACAGCACCTCGTCGACGGCCCCGTCGGGATAGGCGTCGCCCATGGCGGCCCTTGTGGCCTTGGCGATCTTTACCCCGAGGTCGATCGAGGTTTCATCGACCAGTTGCAGCGGGCCCAGCGGCATGCCCACGAGTTTCGCGGCATTCTCGATCAGCGCGGGTTCCACGCCCGCGGCCACCATGCGGATGCCTTCGTTGAGATAGGGGATGATGCACCGATTGGCATAGAAGAACCGCGCATCGTTGACCACGATGGGCGTCTTGCGGATCTGGCGCACGAAATCCAGCGCCTTGGCCACCGCCCGGTCGCCGGTTTCGGCGCCCTTGATGATCTCGACCAGCAGCATCTTGTCGACGGGCGAGAAGAAGTGGATGCCGATGAACTGCGCGGGCCTGTCGCTTGCCCGTGCCAAATCCGTGATCGGCAGGGTGGAGGTGTTGGTGGCAAAGATGCAATCGGGGCCGATCACGGCCTCGACCTTGCGGGTCATCTCGGCCTTGACGGCCGGGTCTTCGAACACGGCCTCGACGATCAGGTCACAGCCCTTGAGCGCGTCCAGATCGGTCGTCGCGGTGATCTGGCCGAGGACGGCCTCCTTCTTTTCGGGGGTGGCCTTCTTGCGGGCGATGCCCTTGTCCATGTAGTCGGCGGTATGGGCGCGGCCCTTGTCGGCGGCCTCCTGGCTCTGGTCGATGAGCACGACCTCGATCCCCGCGAGCGCCGAGACCAGCGCGATGCCCGCGCCCATCATGCCCGCGCCGAGGATGCCGACCTTCGCGACCCTCTGATCCGGCGCCTCGGGCCGGTTCGCGCCCTTTTCCAGCGCCTCTTTCGAGACGAAAAGCGACCGGATCATGTTGGCCGAAGACGGATCCATCAGGACATGGGTGAACCAGCGGGCCTCGATCCTGAGTGCCGTGTCGAAGGGCACCATCGCGCCTTCGTAGACGGCCGACAACAGGGCCTTGGCCGCCGGGTAGACGCCCTTGGTCTTGCCGCCGACCATCGCGCTTGCCCCCACGAAATTCATGAAGCCCGAGGGGTGGTAGGGCGCGCCGCCCGGAAACTTGAACCCCTTCTGATCCCAGGGTTTCACGATATCGGCGTCGCCGGCCGACAGGACCCATGCGCGCGCCCGATCGACCAGTTCGTCCGCCGGGACAACCTCGTCCACGACGCCCGCGGCCTTGGCCTTGGCTGGATCGTTCAGCTTGCCCTCGAGCAGAAGTTGCGAGGCGCCCATCAGGCCCAGCTTGCGCGACAGCCGTGTGGTGCCGCCCGCGCCGGGGAAGATGCCCACATTGATCTCGGGCAGGCCGATCTTGGCCTTGGGATTATCGGCTGCGAAAATCCGGTGGCACGACAAGGGCAGTTCCAGCCCGATGCCGAGGGCCGTGCCGGGCAGGGCCGCGGCCACGGGTTTGCCGCCCTTCAGCGTCTTCGGGTCCATGCCCGCGCGTTCGATCTTTCGCATGATGCGGTGGGCGTTCATGATCCCGTCGAAGAGGCCCTTGGCCGGATCGTCGCCCGCCATGTCCTTCATCTTTGCGATGACCTTGAGGTCCATCCCGCCCGCGAAGGAGCCGGGCTTGCCGCTGGTCAGCACGATCCCCTTGACGGCCTCATCGGCCAGCGCGTCGTCGATCAGCGCGTCAAGCTCGTCCCAGGCGTCGAGCGTCATGACGTTCATCGACCGGCCCTGAGTGTCCCAGGTGATGATCGCGGCGCCATCGGCACCTTTTTCCATCGTGAAATCAGCCATGTGCCTTGCTCCTTACACGCGTTCGAGGATCGTTGCCGCACCCATGCCGGACGCGATGCACAAGGTGGCAAGACCCACCTCGCGGTCCGACCTCTCCATTTCGTCGAGAAGGGTGCCGATGATGATGGCGCCGGTGGCGCCCAGCGGATGGCCCATCGCGATCGCGCCGCCATTGACGTTGACGACAGACGGGTCGACGTCGAACCTCTGGAGGAACCGCAACACCACGCTGGCAAAGGCCTCGTTCACCTCGAAAAGGTCGATATCACCGATCTCCATGCCGCTTTCGGCGAGGATCTTTTCGGTCACCGGCACCGGGCCGGTCAGCATGATCGTGGGGTCGGTCCCGATCTTGGCGGTGGCGCGGATGCGCGCGCGGGGCTTGATCCCGTGCGCCTCACCCCAGTCCTTCGAGGCGACGAGGACGCCTGCCGCACCGTCGACGATGCCCGACGAATTGCCCGCGTGGTGGATATGCTCGATCCGTTCGAGATGGGGGTATTTCATCAGCGCGATCTTGTCGAAGCCGGGCATCACCTCGCCCATGTCCCGAAAGGCGGGGTTCAGCGCGCCGAGGCTCTGCATGTCGGTTTCGGGGCGCATGTATTCGTCCCGGTCGAGGATCGGCAGACCGTTCCGGTCGCGCACGGGGATGATGGATTTCTCGAAACGGCGCTCATCCCATGCGGTCGCGGCGCGGCGCTGGCTTTCGACGGCCAGCGCGTCGGCCGCGTCGCGGGTAAAGCCGTATTCGGTGGCGATGATGTCGGCCGAGATACCCTGCGGGACGAAATAGGTCTCCATCGCGACCGAAGGGTCGGCGGCGATCGCCGCCCCGTCCGAGCCCATGGGCACGCGGCTCATCATCTCGACCCCGCCCGCGATATAGGCCTGGCCCGCGCCGCCGCGCACCTGGTTGGCGGCAAGGTTCACCGCCTCCATGCCCGACGCGCAGAAGCGGTTGATCGACAGGCCCGGAATGCGCTGATCGAGACCCGAGGCCAGCACCGCCGTGCGCGCGAGGCAGCCGCCCTGTTCGCCCACCTGGGTGACGTTGCCCCAGATCACGTCCTCGATCGCAAGGCCGTCAAGCCCGCAACGGTCCTTCAGCGCGTCAAGCACGAGGGACGAGAGCCGCACCGAGGTCACCTCGTGCAGGCTTCCGTCGGGGCGGCCCTTGCCGCGCGGCGTGCGCACGGCGTCGTAGATATATGCATCGGTCATCTCTGCCTCCTCAAGCCCGGTCGGACGGATTGCCGGGCATCATGTCGTAGGGGTGTTGCCAGCCATCGAGCCCGGCGATCCGGTCGAGCCAGCGATCGACGGCCGGGTAATCGGCGCGGTCGAAGGTGAAGGGTTCGGGGTAGTAGAGATAGCCGCAACACGCGAAATCCGCGATCGTGGGACCGTCGGTGGCCAGCCAGTCGCGGCCCTCGAGATGGGCGTTCATCACCTTGAGCGCGGAGGCAAGGCGCATGGCCAGATAGCCGTTGGCGCCGGCGTTGTGTTTCTCCTCGGGCAGGAAGTTCATGTTGAACCGCAAGGGCCCCGCCACGCCCGAAACCTTGTGATTGTCGAAGAACAGCCAGCGCAGCACATCGCGCCTTTCGGACGCGGTCACGCCGCCGAACCGGCCCGCAACCTCCGCCACATGCAGCTGGATCACGCCCGACTGGGTGATGATCTCGCCATCCTCGTCGAGAACCGGCACTTCGCCCATGACGTTGAGCGCGCGATATTCGGGGCTGCGGGTCGCGCCGTTGAAGAAATCGACGAAGACCGGCTCCCAGTCGAGCCCGGCGAGCGTCATGGTCAGCGCGGCCTTGTAGGCGTTGCCGCTTTCCCCGAAACAATAGAGTTTGCGCATCTTTCCTCCCGTCAGGTTCGTTTGGCGGGACGCCGGGGGCTTCGCGCCCCCGGACCCCCGCGGAGTATTTTCACCAACACGAAGAACGCATTGTTAACCATCCCTGGCCCAGCCTCTGTCCTGCGGCACAGGCTGGAGAGCCGATGACCGCCCGACGCGAAGCCCCCGGCCCGTCCCTCCTTCGAGAATGTTCGGGCCGGGGCAGGGTGGTCATCGCTTGCGGTCCTCGAGTTCGGCGTTGAAGAGCCGCAGCCGGTGGCCGAACGTGTCCTCGTCGATGACGCTGTCGAAATTCTCGAACAGAAACGACAACGCCTCGCCCTCGTCGAGCCCGGCCTCCGAGGCGAAGCGGCGCAGGCGGCGATAGCCGTCTTCCGTCATGGCGACGGGAAAGCGGCGGGTCAGGCGCAGGCGTTTGGGCATCTTCGGGACCTTTCCTCGGGGGGCGTGCAGGGCGCAGTTTCGGCCTAGAAATGCGCAGCCTCAAGGGCCATCACCGGATCGGCGCCGGATTTGATCCGGGCAAGGTGCATCGTGGTGGCGGGCAGCTGGCGCGCCATGTAGTAGCGCCCCGTCGCGATCTTGGCCTCGTAGAAATCGCGATCCGAGGCGCCCGCATCAAGTGCGGCCTGGGCGGCCCTGGCCATGCGGGCCCACATCAGGCCGAGGCAGACATGGCCCATCATGTGCATGAAGTCGGTCGACCCGGCGAGCGCGTTGTTGGGATTTTTCGTGCCTTCGGACATGAAATACATCCCCGCCTCCTGCAACTGCTTGGAGGCGGATTTGAGCGGGTCGAGAAAGCCTGCCTTCAGACGGTCGTCGCCTTCGTTGTCCTTGATGAAGGTCTTGATCAGGTCAAAGAAGGCCATGATGGGGCGGCCCCCGTCGGCGGCAAGCTTGCGACCCACGAGGTCGAGCGCCTGGATGCCGTTGGCGCCTTCGTAGATCATGGCGATCCTTGCGTCGCGGGCGAACTGGGACATGCCCCATTCCTCGATATAGCCGTGGCCGCCATAGACCTGCTGGGCGGCGATGGTGCTCTCGAAGCCCTTGTCGGTGAGGAACCCCTTGATGATCGGGGTCAGAAGGGAGGCGAGGCCGTCGGCGTCCTTGTCGTCGAGGCGGTGGGCACGGTCGATCAGGTGCGCGCCCCAGAGGGTCAGGGCACGACCGCCTTCGACAAAGCTTTTCTGATCCATCAGGCTGCGCCGGATATCGGGATGCACGATGATCGGATCGGCTGCCTTGTCGGGATATTGCGCGCCGGTCGCGTCGCGCCCCTGAAGCCGGTCCCGGGCATAGGCCAGCGCGTTCTGATAGGCGACATCGGCCTGGGCATAGCCTTGCAGCCCCACGGCAAGGCGGGCCTCGTTCATCATGGTGAACATCGCGCGCATGCCCTTGTGTTCCTCGCCCAGCAGATAGCCCACGGCCCCGTCATAGTTCATCACGCAGGTGGCATTGCCATGCAGGCCCATCTTTTCCTCGATCGAGCCCACCGAGACGCCGTTGCGCGCGCCCGTGCCGCCATCCTCGGTCACGAGGAATTTAGGCACGATGAAGAGCGACACGCCCTTGATGCCTTCGGGGCCGCCGGGGATCTTCGCCAGAACGAGATGGACGATGTTTTCGGATAGGTCCTGATCGCCACCCGAGATGAAGATCTTCTGCCCGGTGACGCGGTAGGTGCCATCGTCCTGCGGTTCGGCGCGGGTGCGCATGAGGCCCAGATCGGTGCCGCAATGCGGCTCGGTCAGGTTCATGGTTCCGGTCCATTCGCCGGTGATCATCTTGGGCAGGAAGGTGGATTTCTGCGCCTTGGTCGCGTGGACATTGATCGCCGAGACCGCGCCGTGGGTCAGACCGTTATAGACCTGAAACGACATGTTGGCCGCGCTGAAATATTCGCCCACCGCGCTGTGCAGAACGTAAGGGATGCCCTGGCCGCCGTACTCCGGGTCGCAGTCCAGACCGGGCCAGCCGCCTTCGCAGACCTTGGCATAGGCTTCGCGAAAGCCGGGAGGCGTGCGCACCACGCCGTTTTCGAAGGTGCAGCCCACCGTATCGCCCACGCTGTTGAGCGGTTGCAGCACCTCTGCCGCGATCTTGCCCGCCTCTTCGAGGACAGCGGCGCTGAAATCGCGGTCCAGTTCGTCATAGCCGGGGATGTCCTGTTCCGACACGGCAAGCATGTCGTGCAGGATGAACTGGGTGTCCCGGGTGGGGGCGGTATAGCTTGGCATGGCGGGCTCCGTCTGATCGAGATGAGATGCGGCCCGGTCAGGCCGCGGGTTCGTTCGTCTTGCGCCGGGCGAGTTCCTGTGCGCCCCAGTCGATCTGTTTCTTCAACTCGTCGATGGCTTGGTCGAGTTCGGCGCGCTGGGCCTCCATCTCGGCCAGGTGGCGCAGCGCGAGGTCATAGGTCTTGGACAACTGGGTCACCTGGCTGTCATCCATGTGATACAGGTCCAGAAGTTCGCGGATTTCCTCAAGGGTGAAGCCGAACCGCTTGCCTCGGAGGATGAGCTTGAGCCGCGCGCGGTCGCGTTTGGTGAACAGCCGCTTGTTGCCGTCGCGGATCGGAAACAGAAGTTCCTTGGCCTCGTAGAACCGCAAGGTGCGCGGCGTCACGTCGAAGCTGTCGCACATCTCGCGGATCGTCATGGTGTCGTCGTTGGTCATGGTTCGTGTCTCTGGCATCTGATGCGATGGGGCAGAGGTGATGTCTTGAAACCAAGCCTACAAGAAAGGATGACGTTTACGTAAACATGACGCCACGTCAGAGCGGGCTTGACGAAAGGTCAGGCACGCAGAGGTCGGAATTTTCGTAACATCTGCAAAGCGCCGATGCGCGGGATCGCCCGATTTCGGGGGTCCGGCGGCCAGTCTGGGGCCCGATGGAGCGGGCTTGATTCGGCTCAGTCCTGCCCGAGGGACCGGGCCGTGCTGTCGCGCAGCGACCGCAGCGCCTCGATCGTTTCCTCAAGCTGGGCCTTCTGGTCGTTCAACTCTTCAAGCTTGCCATCGGCAAGTTCGACCCAGGTCCGCATCTGCGCCTCGGTGCCTTCCTTGTCATAGATCAGAAGCCATTGGCGGATCTCCTCGAGAGAGAAACCGAACCGCCGGCCGCGCAGGATCAGGGTCATCCGCGCGATCTCGCGTGTGCCGTAGAACCGCGACCGGCCTTCCCGCTCGGGAAACAGAAGTTCGATATATTCGTAATACCGCAAGGTGCGCGGCGTCACGTCGAACCGGGCACACATCTCCTTGAAACTCAGACGGGGTTCTGACATCGGAATGATCCTCCGCAGTGATCCTAGAAGCCACCGCAGGCGCGGGCAACAGCCGAGGCAGACTGCAGACCCGGGCATTGTGCCTTGCCGCCGGGGCCCGCGCGGGACAGAACGGAACCCGAAGACAGGAGGTGTCGAGATGGTTGATGGACGGCAACGCGACAATGCCGCGTTTGCGCGGGCCTTCATCGCAGCCCTGCCCCATTCGACGGCGCTGGGTATGAAGGTGATCGAGGTCGGGCAGGGCCAGGCGGTGCTCGAGATGCCCTATGATCCGCGCTTCGTGGGCGATCCGGAGACGGGGGTCCTGCATGGCGGGGCGGTCTCGGCGCTGATGGATACATGCGGCGGCATCGCGGTGGTCAGCCGCGATCCGGAAGTTCTGGGCACCGCGACGCTGGATCTGCGGATCGACTACATGCGGCCCGCCACGCCCGGCCAGACAATCCGGGCCGAGGCGGAATGCTATCACATCACCCGCAGCGTGGCCTTCGTGCGGGCCGTGGCGCTGGACGATGATCGCGACAGGCCCGTGGCCGCCGCCACCGGCGCCTTTACGGTGGAGCGGGCCACATGAGCCCGCAGCGCCGCCCCCGACCCGAACCGGTGCAGGTGATCAAGCAGCGCCGGGATGCGGCGCTTGCCACGCTTGTCTCGACGGTGCCCTATGTGGGGTTTCTGGGGATCACCTTCGACCGCCGAGGCGACGAGTTGACGGCGATCCTGCCCTTCGACGACAAGCTGGTCGGCAACCCGGTTCTGCCGGCCCTGCATGGCGGCGCGATCGCCGCCTTTCTGGAAACGGCGGCGATCGTCGAGTTGAGCTGGGCCATCGCATGGGACGAGATGGAGCAGGCCGGCGGCACGAAATCGGTGCCCGAGGGCAAGCCGAAATGGCCCAAGACAATTGATTTCACGGTGGATTACCTGCGTTCCGGCCTGCCGCGCGACGCCTATGCGCGGGCGCGCATCAACCGGTCGGGCCGGCGCTATGCCTCTGTCCATGTGGAGGCCTGGCAGGACAATCGCAACCGGCTTTTCGCGCAGGCGACCGGGCATTTCCTGATGCCGGGCACCTGACATGATCCGCTCCTGACATGATTGGCGCCTGACATGACCGGGGCCGCAACAGGGCAGGGACTGCCCGGTCATCGCCGGGTGCTGGCCATCGCCCTGCCCATCGTTCTGTCGAATGCGACCGTCCCGATCCTGGGTGCGGTGGATACCGGCGTGGTGGGTCAGCTGGGCGAGGCCGCGCCCATCGGGGCGGTGGGCATCGGCGCCATCATCCTGACCGCGTTCTACTGGGTTTTCGGCTTCCTGCGGATGGGCACGACGGGCCTGACGAGCCAGGCGCACGGCGCGGGCAACGGGCCGGAGGTGGCGGCGCTCCTGAGCCGCGCGCTGATCGTGGCGGGGGCGGCGGGGCTGGGCCTCATCGCGTTGCAGGCACCGCTCTTCGGCCTTGGTTTCCTCGTCTCGCCCGCCAGCGACGAGGTGGAGGAGCTGGCCCGCGCCTATATGGGCATCCGGATCTGGTCCGCCCCCGCGGCGATCGCGATCTACGGAATCACCGGCTGGCTGATCGCGCAGGAACGCACCCGCGCCGTGCTGGTGATCCAGGTCTGGATGAACGGTCTCAACGTCCTTCTGGACCTGTGGTTCGTGCTGGGGCTGGGCTGGGGCATCGAGGGCGTGGCGATCGCCACCTTCCTTGCCGAATGGTCGGGTGCTGTGCTGGGCCTGTGGTTCTGCCGCGCGGCGTTCAGGGGGCCTGACTGGCGCGACGGGGCCCGCGTCTTCGACGCGGTGCGGGTCAGGCGGATGATCTCGGTCAATACCGATATCCTGATCCGGTCCGTCCTGTTGCAGGCGATCTTCGTCAGCTTCCTGTTCTGGGGGGCGGGCCTTGGCGATGTGACGCTGGCCGCCAATCAGGTGCTCTTGCAGTTCCTGCACATCACGGCCTACGGGCTGGACGGGTTCGCCTTTGCCGCCGAGGCGATCGTGGGGCAGGCGGTGGGCGCACGGGCCTTGGCCGTGCTGCGGCGCGGGGCGTGGCTGGCCTCGCTCTGGGCCTTTGCGATCTGTCTGGCGCTGGCCCTGACCTTTGCGCTGGCCGGCGGCGCCATCATCGACCTGATGACGACCGCGCCCGAGGTGCGGATCGCGGCCAGGGACGATCTTGTCTGGATGGCGCTCGCGCCGGTGGTGGGGCTTGCGCCCTGGATGCTGGACGGCATCTTCATCGGCGCGACCCGGACCCGCGACATGCGCAACATGATGGCGCTGTCTGCTGCGGGTTATTTCGCGATGGCGCCGCTGCTGGTCGGCTGGCTGGGAAATGACGGGTTGTGGGTCGCACTTCTGCTCAGTTTCACCTTGCGCGGCATCACGCTTGGCCTGCGCTATCCGGCGCTGGAACGCGAGGTGACGGCCGGGTAGGGGCTCTGCCCCGGCCCTTGCGGGCCCCCCGAAGGTATTTTCCGGAAAGATGAAAGGATCAGAGCCAGTCGCCCTTTCCCGTGCCGACCGCATCGGCCACGCTGTCAAAGCCGTCGCGGGCCAGCAGCGTGTCGAGGCCGCGGATGATCCGACCCGCGAGACTGATCCCGCCGAAGACGAGCGCGCTGTAGAGTTGCACCGCGCTGGCACCGGCCCGGATCTTGGCATAGGCCTCGTCCGCCGTCGAGATCCCGCCCACCCCGATCAGGGGCAGATCCGTCAATGTCGAAAGCTGCGCCAGAACGCGGGTGGATTTTTCGAACAAGGGCGCACCGGAAAGGCCGCCCTGCTCATCGCGACATGCACTTTTCAGGCCTTCGCGCGACAGAGTGGTGTTGGTCGCGATGATCGCATCGACGCCCGAGGCGGTCGCGACCTCGGCCAGCTGGGCAAGCTCTTCGGTGTCCAGTTCCGGGGCGATCTTGAGAAAGATGGCCCGCGGTTCGGGCAGTGCGGCATTGGCCTCCATCACGCCCGCGAGAAGCGAGCGGAGCGCGGCCGCGCCCTGAAGATCCCGGAGCCGTTCGGTATTCGGAGACGAGACGTTGACGGTCGCGAAGTCGAGGAAGGGGCCGCAATGGGACAGCAGCGTCGCGTAGTCGCGGCTCCGGTCCTGGCTGTCCTTGTTGGCGCCGAGATTGAGCCCGAGGATCGCGCCCTCCGGACGGCTGGCGAGCCGTTGGCCGATGGCCTCCATCCCGTCATTGTTGAGGCCGAACCTGTTGATCACGGCCCGGTCCTCGGTCAGCCGGAAAAGGCGCGGGCGGGGGTTGCCCGGTTGCGGGCGGGGCGTGGCGCCGCCGACCTCGAGAAAGCCGAACTCGGTTCGCGCGAGCGCATCGAGGGCCACCGCGTTCTTGTCGAACCCGGCGGCGAGGCCCACGGGGTTGGGCAGGTCGAGACCCGCAATCAGTGTCGCAAGTCGCGGCGTGGTCACCGGCCCGCCCCGAGGCCCCAGCCCCGCATTCAGCGCGCGCAGAGCCAGGCCATGGGCCGTTTCCGGATCCATCCGGCGCAGGGCGGCCATGCCCACCTGTTCCAGCACGCTCATCCGAGATCCGGAAAACTGTGGCCACCGGCGCCAAGCGGCAGGACCTTGTGCCAGGCGACATCGGTCATCCGCATCTCGCGGTAGAGATGGGGGAACAGGTCGCCGCCGCGCGACGGTTCCCAGACGAGGGCCTCGCCAAGCGGATCGGCCTCGACCGCGACAAGGACCAGGCCCTCGACATCGGCGAAATAGCGCCGCGCCGTTTCGGCGACCTGCGCGGCGGTCGAGAAATGGACATAGCCATCGGCGACATCTATGGGCGCGCCGGTCGTGGTGCCGTCGCGTTCAAGCGCGGACCATTCGGCGGGGCGAAAGAGCTTGTAGATCATCATGCCCGTCTCATGACCCGTGCCCACGAAACGGTCAAGGTCATGTGCGTGTCACAAATTGCCGCCAAGGCAGTCACCGAGAGCTTTGACAGACCGGAATTTCCGGCCCAAGCTTCCGACCAGTCAATGATCCAACGGGGGATGACACCATGTTCGCAAGACTTTTCACGACGTCCTGTGCCTTTGCGCTTTGCGCGGGGGGCGCGTCGGCCGAATATACGCTGCACATCATTCACATCAACGACCTTCATAGCCGGATCGAGCCGATCAACCGCTTCGATTCGACCTGCGGCGCCGAAGACAACGCGGCGGGCGAGTGCTTTGGCGGATATGCCCGTGTCGCCACGATGATCGCGCAGTTGCGCGAGGAACTCGATGGTCAGAACGTCCTCGTCGTGGATGCGGGCGACCAGTACCAGGGCTCGCTCATGTACACGACCTACAAGGGGGATGTCGAAATCGAGATGATGGAGAAGATCGGCTTCGACGTCATGGCCGTGGGCAACCACGAATTCGACGACGGCCCCGAGGGTCTGGCCAAGCTGGCCGACGGGGTGTCGTTCCCGGTCATTTCGGGCAACCTCGACCTGAGCCGGTCGGAGCTGCTTTCGGGCCTCGTGGGCGACAATGTGGTGATCGAGGTCGGCGGCGAGAGGATCGGCATCGTCTCGGCGCTCGCGACCGACACGGTCGAGACGTCGAGCCCCGGACCCGAGGTGATCTTCCAGGACGAGATCGACGGCATCGCCGCCGATGTGGCCGAGCTTGAAGAGGCAGGCGTGACCAAGATCATCGCCCTGACCCATGTGGGGCTGAGCCGCGACATGGAGATCGCCGAGGCGGTCGATGGCGTGGATGCCGTGGTCGGAGGGCACAGCCATACGCTCATGTCCAACACCGAGGAGGGCGCGCTGGCCTATCCGCAGATGGCCGGGGACACACCCGTCGTGCAGGCCTATGCCTATTCGAAATACGTGGGACACCTGACGCTGACCTTCGATGATGCGGGCAATGTCACGGCGGCGACGGGGGACACGATACTTCTCGATGCCAGCGTCGCCGAGGACGCGGAGATCGTCGCGCGGGTCCAGGAACTGGCCGGCCCGATCGAGGAGATGAAGACCCGTGTCGTCGCCGAGGCGGCCGAGACGATCGACGGTGACCGCGCGGTCTGCCGGGCGGTGGAATGCACGATGGGCAACCTCGTGGCCGACGCGATGCTCGACCGGGTGGCCGATCAGGGTGTCGTGATCGCCATTCAGAACGGCGGTGGCCTGCGCGCCTCCATCGACGCGGGCGAGGTGACGATGGGCGAGGTGCTGGCGGTTCTGCCGTTCCAGAACACGTTGTCGACCTTCGAGGTCAGTGGCCAGGACATCATCGACGCGCTCGAGAATGGCGTGAGCGAGGTCGAGGAAGGCGCCGGCCGGTTCCCGCAGGTGGCGGGGATGTCCTTCACCGCGGATCTGACGCAGGAACCCGGCAGCCGCGTGTCCGACGTGATGGTGGGTGGCGCGCCGATCGACCCCGCCGCGACCTATGGCGTCGTCTCCAACAACTTCGTGCGCAATGGCGGCGATGGCTATTCCATGTTCGTCACTGCCGAGAATGCCTATGATTACGGACCGGATCTGGCGGACGTGACGGCGGAATTCCTTGCCGCCAACGCGCCCTATCAGCCCTATACCGATGGCCGGATCACCTTGATCACCGAATAGGTCCGATCATTGCAGGCTCTGGCGCCCTCCGGCCATTGCGGCCGGGGGGCGTTGTCGTGAAAAGGGCGCGCGCCTGCCGCCGGGGATTTGCGCATGCCCCGATCGGGGCATAGTGTGGTGCGCGAACGATCCCCGAAGGAGGTTGCGATGTGCGGTCGCATGGCCATTACCCTGCCGCATGATGCCATGGCCCGTATCTTCGACGCGGTTCCCGGGAATGACCTGCCCGAGGTGCCGAACTACAATGTCTGCCCCACGGTCCAGGTCCATGTGGTGACGTCGGACGCGGCCGGCCGCCGATTGCGGCCGATGCGCTGGGGATTTCTGCCGCACTGGTACAAGGCCACGAAGGACGGCCCGCTCCTGATCAATGCGCGCGCCGAGACGATCGCCGAAAAGCCCGCCTTTCGCGACGCCGCCCGCGAACGGCGCTGCATCGTGGTGGCGTCGGGGTTCTATGAATGGACCCGGCTCGAGGACGGGACCCGCCTGCCCTGGTATATCTTTCGCCGCGACGGGTCTCCGATGGCGCTGGCCGGTGTCTGGCAAGACTGGGAGCGCGGCGAAGAGGCGATGACCACCTGCGCCGTGGTCACGACAGCGGCCAATGCGCCGATGAGCGAGGTTCATCACCGCATGCCCGTCATCCTCGAGCCGCAGGACTGGCCCCTGTGGCTGGGCGAGGCGGGCAAGGGGGCGGCCCTTCTGATGAGGGCGGCCGATGACGATGTGCTCGATCTCTACCGGGTGGACCAGAAGGTCAATTCCAACCGCGCCGCCGGCCCCGACCTCATCGAACCGATCGACGCTTGAGCGCCCAACAAAATTCGCTAATTTTGTTGGGCTCACCAAATTTCGCGAAATTTGGTGCCGCCTCAGATGCAGCGCCCACCATCCACTTCCATGGCGACGCCCGTGATCATGCTGGCCTCGTCCGAACACAGGAAACAGGCGGCATTGCCCATGTCCTCGGGTGTCGAAAACCGGCCCAGAGGTATGGTGGCGAGGAATTTCGCGCGGATCTCGGGCGTGTCCTCGCCCATGAAGCTTTTCAGAAGCGGGGTTTCCCCGGCCACCGGGTTGATCGCGTTGACCCGCACGCCCGAGGGCGCCAGTTCGACCGCCATCGCCTTCGTGGCCGTGATCAGCCATCCCTTCGAGGCGTTATACCAGTTGAGCCGGGGCCGGGGCGAGACGCCCGCCGTCGAGGCCACGTTGAGGATCGCCCCTTTGCCCACCTCCTTCATCCCGGGCACGAAGGCGCGGGCGGTCAGGTAGACCGACTTCATGTTGACGGCCATCACGCGGTCGAAATCGGCCTCGGTCACCTCTTCCATCGGGGCGGGCAGGTGGGTGATGCCCGCATTGTTGACGAGGATGTCGACCTGCCCCCAGGCCGCAAGCGCCGCGGCGGCCATCGCATCGACGCTCTCGCCCGAACTGACGTCGCATCGCTGTGCGACGCCGCCGATCTCGGCGGCGATGCTGCGCGCGGCGTCGCCGTTGATATCGGCCACCATGACGCGGGCACCTTCGGCCGCGAATTTCCGCGCGATCCCCGCGCCAAAGCCCGAGCCGCCGCCTGTGACGATGGCTGTCTTGCCGTCAAGTCGCATGTGATCCTCCCATCACCGTTTCAGTCCGTCTCTGTCAGGAACGGCTCCATCGCGCGGCGCAACGCGTCGTCGATCAGCCGGGCCCTGCGGGTTTCAAGGTCCATCAGGACACAGGTGAAGATCGTCTGGAAGGCCAACCTGTCTGCAAGGTGCACCCTGTGCCGGAACCTGGCCGTCAGGCTGCCGATCTCGGTCAGGGCAGAGCGGACGTGGACCTCCTGGCCCGGGCGGATCTCGGCCTTGAAGCTTGCATCCGAATGCACGACGGCAAAGCTTTGGCGTCGGCCACCCGTGATCTGATCCTTGCCCAGGCCAAAAGCCGCCATGATGGCGAAACCGCCGTCGGAGGCCAGTGCGACATAGCCCGCGACGTTCAGATGGCCCAACAGATCGCATTCCTCGGCCCGGATGACCCGGCGCACCGTCTCGATCTCAGCCATGCCAGGCCGCGACCGTTTTCAGCGCGGAAAACCCGTAAAGCGCCTCGAAGCCCTTTTCGCGCCCGTGGCCCGACTTGCCGACCCCGCCAAAGGGCAACTCGACCCCGCCGCCCGCGCCGTAATTGTTGACAAAGATCTGGCCCGCGCGGATCGCCTTCGCCAGTCGCATCTGGCGCCCGCCATCGGCGGTCCAGACGCTGGCCACCAGCCCGTAATCGGTGCCGTTGGCGATGGCCACGGCTTCGGCTTCGGTGTCGAACGGGATCATCACCTGGACGGGGCCGAATATCTCGTCGCGCGCCAGCCGGTGATCCGGGGGCACGTCGGCAAAGAGCGTCGGGGTGACGTAATGGCCCGCCGACGGTGCGCCTTGTGCCAGAACGCCGCGCCCCGCGACCGTCAGATCCGCGCCAAGATCGAGGAAATCCGTCACGATCCGCTTTTGTCGGTCTGAAATCAGCGGCCCGACATTGAGGTCGTCGGCCGCAGGCCCCACCGTCAGCGCGCCATAGGCCGCCGCCATGCGGGCGCGCAGTTCGTCATAGACCGGCCGCTCCACAAGGATGCGGGAGGAGGCCGAACAGGTCTGACCCGCATTCTGGATGCCTGCGTTGACAAGGAACGGAAGCGCCCGGTCGAGATCCGCATCGGCAAAGACAAGCTGCGGGGATTTCCCGCCGAGTTCCAGCGTGACGGGCACCACGTTCTGCGCGGCGGCGGCCTGGATGCGCGCGCCCGTGGCGACCGATCCGGTAAACGAGATGTGCTGCACGCCGGGATGGCCCGCCAGTGCTGCCCCCGCCTCTGCGCCAAGCCCTGTGACGACGTTGAGCGCGCCGGGCGGCAACCCCGCCTCCAGCGCCAGTTGCGCAAAGGCCAGCGCCGTCAGGCAGGCCTCTTCGGCGGGTTTCAGCACGCAGGCATTGCCCATGGCAAGCGCCGCCCCCACCGAGCGGCCGATGATCTGCATGGGGTAGTTCCAGGGGATGATGTGCCCCGTGACCCCGTGCGGCTCGCGCAGGGTATAGACGGTGTAGCCGTCGAGATAGGGGATCGTCTCGCCCATCACCTTGTCGGCGGCACCACCGTAGAATTCCATGTAGCGGGCCAGCGCGCGGGCATCGGCGCGGGCCTGGCTCAGGGGCTTGCCCACATCGGCAGCCTCGAGCGCGGCAAGCGCCTCCACATGCGTCTCGACCAGATGGCCGAGGCGCGACAGGATGCGCCCCCGCTCTGTCGCCGTCATCCGGCCCCAGGCGCCCGCGCGCGCGGCATGGGCAGCGGCGATGGCGGCGTCGATCTCCGCCGCGGCGCCGCGCGCGATTCGGGTCAGTTCCAGCCCGGTCGACGGATCGGTCAGGGGCAGGGTGTCGCGGCCCTCGATCCACTGGCCGCCGATCAGGTGGGCCGCGGGCGGCACGGCGAAATGGTCAAGTCGCATGGGCGGCGCTCCGGTCAAGGTCGGGCAGCCGGGGGGCGGCCTCGATCAGGGTTCGGGTATAGGGATGGGAGGGAGCCTCGAAAACCGTCTCGGTCGGGCCTTCCTCGACGATCCGGCCCGATTTCATCACCATGACCCGGTCGGTGACCGTTCGCACGACAGACAGGTCGTGGCTGATGAAGAGGTATCCCAGGGGCCGCCTGCGGCAGAGATCGGCGATCAGGTCGAGGATCTGCGCGCGCACCGACACATCGAGCGCCGAGACCGCCTCGTCGAAGACGATCAGCTCCGGCTCGATGATCAGCGCGCGGGCAATGGCGATGCGCTGCCGCTGCCCGCCCGAGAATTCGTGGATGTATCGCAGCGCGTCATCGGGTTTCAGGCCCACATCCTGCAGCGCGCGCGCAATCGCCGCGTCGCGCGCCGACCCTAGCGGCGGGTCGGGCAAGAGGTGGAACGGCTCGGTGATCAGCCGCGCCACCCGGTGGCGCGGGTTGAACGACCCGTAGGGATCCTGAAACACCACCTGCATCTTGCGCCGCGCGGCGAGGTTGGGCCTGTGGCCGGTGAAGACGGGTTCGCCATCCAGCGTGATCGAGCCTGCCTGCACCTCCTCGAGCCCCAGGATCGCGCGGGTGAGGGTGGATTTGCCGCAACCCGATTCGCCCACCAGCCCGACCCGTTCGCCGCGGCGGATCGCGAGGCTCACACCGTCTACCGCGCGCATGTGGCGGGCGGGTTCGAACAGCTTGCGCCGGGGCAGGCGGTAGTCGCGCACCACGGAGCGGACCTCGAGCATCGGCGCGGGCGGCGGGGCGGGCGGCAGGTCGACCCTGTGGCTCGACGCCTCGAAGAGCGCCCTTGTATAGGGGTGGCGGCGTTCGGCGATGACCCGGGCGGTCGGCCCCTGTTCCATCACCTCGCCGTGGCGCATCACGACGATGCGGTCGGCCATGTCCGACACGACGGCCAGATCATGCGTGATCATGACAAGACCCATGCCGAATTCCTCGACCAGCCCCTTGAGCAGATCGAGGATGCGCGCCTGCGTCGTGACGTCGAGTGCGGTCGTGGGTTCATCCGCGATCAGGATCCGGGGGCGCAGCGCGATCGCCATGGCGATCACGACGCGCTGGCGCTGCCCGCCCGACAGCTGGTGCGGATAGCGGTTCAGCGGGAACCTGTCCTGAGGCAGGCCGACCCTGTCCAGCATCTTGGCCGCGCGGGTGCGCGCCTCGGCCCGGCTTGCGGCGCCATGGACAAGGATCGTCTCGGCCACCTGATCGCCGATGGTCTGGACGGGGTTCAGCGCCGTCATCGGCTCCTGAAAGACCATGCCCATGGCCCGGCCGCGCAGGGTGCACAGCTCCGGCTCGGGCAGGGACATGAGGTCCTGCCCGTCAAGCATGATATGTCCCGAGGCCTGTGCGGACTTGGGCAAGAGCCCCATGATCGCGAGCGCCGTCATCGACTTGCCCGACCCGCTTTCACCGGTGATGGCCACGATCTCGCCTTCGGCCACCTGCATCGACAGGCCCGTGACGGCCGGTACCTCGCCGAAGCGGACCGAAAGATCCCGGATCTCCAGAAGGCTCATTGGTGCACCCTCCCCACTGGAAGGCTTGCCGTACGTGATGCGAGACTTCCGCTTCCGGCGTCCCGCCGCGACGGCCCAGGGCGCTCGCCGTTTGACGGCCTGCGTGAGACCCGCCGCGCGGCGGGCGCCGGGAGGATGAAACGGGCAACAGGCTGATGCGCCGTGGGCTGGCCCCCAGAGCGCCGGACAATGAGCTTCCCGCAGGTCCTCCCGGCCGGATCGAGTGTAACCGAGAAGGGAGGCGTCAGCCCATGACTTTTGTGATCGGATTGGATTGGGGCGGGGCGGCGCACGCCGTCTGCGTGCTCGACCGTGGTAGTGGAGCGGTCATCGACCGTTTCGAGGCGCGTCACGACGCCGGCGGCTTGCGTGACATGGAACGCAGGCTTGCCCGGCACGGCGCACCTGGCGACCTGCCGGTCGCGGTGGAGCGGCCCTCGGGGCTGATTGTCGATGCGCTGGTTGCAGCCGGTCATCCGGTCGTGCCGATCCACCCGAACGCGGTCAAGGCCTCGCGCCCGCGGTACCGCGCCAATGGTGCCAAGGATGATCGTGGCGATGCATATCTGCTGGCCGACCTTCTGCGCACCGACGGGCACCGTTTCCGGCCGCTTACCCCGCCCTCGGATGCGATCCGCGCCCTGCGAGCGCTGGTGCGCGATCGCGATGACCTCGTCGCCACTCGCCTGCAACTCGCAAACCAGTTGCGTGCCTTGCTCGAAAGCTTCTGGCCCGGTGCTGCCGCGATCTTCGCTGACATCGACAGCCCCATCGCGCTGGCCTTCCTCGAGCGCTACCCCACGCCCGACAGCGCCACGCGTCTGGGCGTGAAGCGTCTTGCGAGCTTTCTTGCACAGCACCGCTACAGCGGCCGACGCAGCCCGGACGAACTCCTCGCCCGCCTGCGCGCAGCACCTCAAGGCCTTGCCGGTCCCGTCGAAGCCGAAGCAAAGGGCGAGATGGTTCGTGCCCTCGTTGCCGTTCTCGGGCCTCTGGTCACCCGCATTCTCGACCTGACCGCACGCATCCGCCACGATACTGCGGCCAGCGAGGATGGTCAGATCATCATGAGCTTTCCGAGGGCAGGTCAACTCTGCGCCGGTCAGATCCTGGCTGAGCTGGGGGAGGATCGCGCCCGCTATCTGACCCCCGATCAGCTTGCCGCCGATGCTGGCCTCGCTCCGGTCACCCGCCAGTCCGGCAAGTCCCGCGGGGTCTCTTTCCGATGGGCCTGCAACCGACGCCTGCGCACCGCTCTGACCTGCTTCGCGGACAATTCCCGCCACGCCTGCGCATGGGCTGCGCGAATCTACTCGAGCGCACGCGGCCGAGGATGTCGGCATCCGCACGCAATCCGCATCCTCGGTCGAACCTGGTTGCGTGTTCTCTGGCGCGCCTGGCAGGACCGGAAGCCATACGATCCGGTCCTGCACGGCGCTGCCAACGCCATAGGTTGACACAGGCTGTCTTACGCCCGCTGCACGATCGCCCAGCAGCACGTCTTACGGCCGGTTCCAGGAGTGATCGGAAACCCCGGAATCCGTGACCGGATCAAATCGGAACGAGTGACCGGATGTTATCGGAATCCATGA
>Ga0008833_1000116_pt1 | contig 119241 bp, 119 predicted proteins | sample HotLakConsoUCCLE_FD_62216 | JGI IMG/M metagenome (GOLD analysis project Ga0008833, IMG submission 62216) | Hypersaline microbial mat communities from Hot Lake, Washington, USA - Hot Lake Consortium UCC-LE | ecosystem: Environmental > Aquatic > Non-marine Saline and Alkaline > Hypersaline >... | reverse complement strand
GCCTTGAGCGGCATCTCGATGCCGGCCATGGCGATCATGTTCTCCAGACGCGAGACCGCGTCGCGGGCATTGTTGGCGTGGATCGTGGTCATCGAGCCGTCATGGCCGGTGTTCATGGCCTGAAGCATGTCGATCACCTCCTCGCCGCGGGTCTCGCCCACGATGATGCGGTCGGGGCGCATCCGCAGCGCATTCTTGAGACAGTCGCGCTGGCTGACCGCGCCCTTGCCCTCGACGTTGGGCGGGCGGCTTTCCATCCGGCCCACATGGATCTGCTGCAACTGGAGTTCGGCGGTGTCCTCGATCGTCAGGATCCGCTCCGAATTGTCGATGAAGGAGGACAGCGCGTTGAGCGTGGTCGTCTTGCCCGAGCCGGTTCCGCCCGAGACGATCACGTTCAGCCGGCAGGCCACCGCGGCCTGGAGATAGGCGGCCATCTCTTCCGTGAAGGCGCCGAATTTCACCAGGTCGTCGACGCCCAGCTTTTCCTTCTTGAATTTCCGGATCGAGACGAGCGACCCGTCGACCGCGACCGGCGGAACCATCGCGTTGAAACGCGAGCCATCGGCAAGACGTGCGTCCACGTAGGGGTTGCTTTCGTCCACGCGTCGGCCCACGGCGGACACGATCTTGTCGATGATCCGCAGCAGGTGGCGTTCGTCCTTGAAGGTGACGTCGCTGAGTTCCAGCTTGCCCGCGCGTTCCACGAAGATCTGGTGCGGCCCGTTCACCAGGATGTCGTTGACGCTGTCGTCCTGGAGCAGGGTTTCCAGCGGGCCCAGGCCCTTGACCTCGTCATAGAGCTCCTGGTTGAGGGTGGTGCGGTCCTCGCGGTTGAGCACGATCCCCTGTTCCTGCAGCACCTCGGAGGCGATCTCGCCGATCTCGGCGCGCAGGTCGGCCTCGGTGGCGTGTTCCAGCGCGGCGAGGTTCAGGTTTTCCAGCAGCGCCTTGTGCAACTCCAGCTTGATCTCGCCTAGCCGTTCCTTGCGCTTCTTTTCCTTGTCCTGCGGCGCGGTCTGGGCGGCCGCGACGGGCATCGGCTTGCGCATGGAGGGGGCGGCCTCGGCCGCCGGGGCGGCCTTGGGCAGATCGGCGACCTGGGCGGCCGGGGCGGCGGCCTTGGTATCGGTCTTCTTGTAGCGGGAGAACATCTGCGCTGCTCCTTGTTGGCTCAGGCGGCTTCGGCGTTCTGCTCGCCCAGCGCATGCAGCGACTGGGCCAGCTTGGCGATTTCGCGCCGCAGCGGGTTCTTGGGGGCGGAGTTGGCCAGCGGCAGGCCGTGATCGCCGCATTGCGCGACCGGGCGGCCGCCATCGGGCATCTGAAGCTCGATCGAGATGCCCAGGGATTCGGCCATCCGTTTCACCCGGCTCTTGCCGTTCAGGTCGGTGAACTTGGGGGCCCGGTTCAGCGCGAAGCGCAGCTTCTCGAAGGGCAGGTCCTCTGCCTGCAGCGCGCGCTTGAGCCGCAACGTGTTCTGTGCCGAGCGCATGTCGAGTTCGATCAGCGCGAAATAGACATGGGCGGCGTTCAGGACCGTTTCCGTCCACTGGACGATTGTGGTGGGCATGTCGATCAGCACGTAGTCGAAATGCCTTGTGGCGACGGCCAGGATGTTCTCGACGTCCTTGGGCCCGATCAGGTCCAGCGGGATCAGGTCGTAGGGCGCGGTGAGCACCTGCATCTTGTCCTCGAAGCTCATCAGCGCCTGGCCGAAGCTCTCGTCGTCCATCGCCTCGGTGTCCGACAACAGCTCGAGCACCGCCTCGCGGCGGGGCAGGTCGAGATTGGTGGAGATCGCGCCGAATTGGAGGTCAAGGTCCAGGATGCAGACGCGGGGCGCGTTGTCCTTGGAGATGTTGGCCAGTTCCCAGCCCAGGTTGACCGCGAAGGTCGAGGCTCCCACGCCGCCGGCAAGACCGTGCACCGCGATCACCACGCCGTCGCCGTCGCCGTCCTTGGACAGCGTCGTGCCCGTAGTGGCGGCGGGCTGCGCGGGCTTGGGGGCGCGGATCCGCTTGATCGCGGCCTCGAGTTCACCCTCGGGCAGCGGGTAGGGGACGAACTCGTCGGCGCCCTGGCGCAGCAACTGGTGCAGCGCGGCAGGCGTCACGTCCTCGGCGATCAGGATCACCTTGATCTCTCGCGAGGCCGCGGCCGCGATCACCTCGCCCAGCAGGGGCAGGTTTTCCTCGTCCTCGTCGTCGATCGCAACTGCGATGAACTCGAGCTTCTCGGCCTCGGGCTGGGAGAAGAAGGCCATGGCCTCGGCGAATCCCAGATCGCCCCAAGCCTCGCCCAGGAGCGCCTCCATGTCCTCGATCAGCAGATCGAATTCCTGCACGTCACGGCTGATCGTGCAGGCGATCACAGGAGCTGTTTCCGTGGTCAGCGTCGCGTTACTCGTCATGCCTCGCGTCCTTTACCTATTGGGCCACACGGGGCGGCCTTGCGACGCGGCATTTTCAGGGCAGGGCTCTTCCCGGCCATGGATCCGGATTTTCCGGATCACACCGCGTCAGGTTTGGACTTTGGACAAAGAGTTTGGCGACATTAGGGCCGAAAGATCGCTTTTGTGCGGATTTGCGCGACGATCCCCCGGCCCCGGGGCTTATTGTTCCGTGCCGAATTCGGAACCGGAGATGCCTGACAGGCCGGTGCGGGCGGTCGCACTGGCGATGTAGTCGCGATAGATGACGCGGGCGTATTTGCCGTCCATCACGGAGGGGTGACGCTCGTAGAAGCCCGACACCTCGGTGACGGTGCGGCGGTTGCGCCGCTCGCGGCCCTGCGTGACGACCAGCGGCTGGGTCTCGCCGAAGGAGGCCACCGCCTCCAGCCGGTCGCGGTTGATGCCCTGGGAGGCCAGGAAATGCACCACCGCCCGTGCCCGGCGCAGGCCCAGCGACTTGTTGTAGGAGGCAGGGCCCACGAGATCGGTGTGCCCGTAGACCCGGAAACGCAATTCCGGGAACTGGCGGATGAAATTCGCCTGCTCGCGCAGCACCGCCTGCGCTTGCGCATCGAGCGTCGCGCTGTCGAAGGCGAAGTTGACCGTGCTGTCCACCTCGGCGGCGAAGCGTTTGGCCAGATCGATGACGGCGTTTCTCTGGCCGGTCATCAGCTGGGTGTTGTTCATCGTGGAGTTGCCGAAATCGGCCTCCGCATCGAGGATCGCGCCCGCCTCACTGTAGAAGAAGGTGTTGGCCGGGTTGCTGGGGGAACAGGCGGACAGCGCCACCAGACCCGCGGGAAGCAGAACTTTCTTCATGGCGCCGTCTCCTGCCTTCCTGTGCTCAATCCATTACGTAGCCGTAGGAGCCGCTGAAATCCTGCCGCGCGACTTCGCCCGCAGCACCGCCGCGCGGCTTGCGTGCGTCGCTGGCCACCTGGCCACGGAGGAAGAGATCGCGCTCTGACGGCGGCTTGATTCGGTCGGTCGGCAAGGCCATCGCCTCGCCACGCGTGGGAGTCACGAGGTGCGGCGTCACGATGATGACCAGTTCGGACTGCTCGCGCTGATACTCGGCGCTGCGGAACAATGCGCCGATGATCGGCAGATCGCCCAGCCAGGGGATCTGGCCCGCCACGTCGCGGAAATCGTCCTGCAGCAGCCCCGCGATGGCGAAGCTCTCGCCGTCGCGCATCTCGACCGTTGTCTGGGTCTCGCGGCGCTGGAAGGCGTCGATGCGGAAATTGTCGAACTGGAAGCCCGCGCTGGGGTCGATCGACGAGACCGCGGCCTCCAGCTCGAGATTGATCAGGTCGCCGTCCACCACGCGCGGAATGAAGTTGAGCTCGATGCCGAAGGGCTTGAACTCCACCGCGATGGTGCCGTTGTCCTGTGCCACCGGCACCGGGTATTCGCCGCCGGCGAGGAACTTGGCCTCCTGGCCCGAAAGGGCCGTCAGGTTCGGTTCCGCCAGGGTGCGGACCATGCCTTTCGATTCAAGGGCCTCCAGCAGGATGCCCACTTCCACGGCGCCCACGTCGAAGCCCAGGAGGAAGGCGCCATTATTCTCGTTCGCGGCGGGCAGGGCGCCGCCAAGCGCGCCGGCGCGGCTGCCTTCGGACACCACCGATCCGGTGCCGGTGCGCAGGCCCAGGTTGCCGTCGAGCGCCGAGCCGCCCAGCGCGAGCGAACTGCTCAGCGACTTGGAGACGGAGCGCTGCATCTCGGCGAAGCGGACCTTGAGCATCACCTGCTGCACGCCGCCCACCGTCATCAGGTTCGAGACCCGTTCGGGCGCATAGCGTTCGGCGAGGTCCAGCGCGCGCTGGAGGCGCTGGGCGCTGGAGACCGTGCCGGACAGCACGATGCCGTCATTGGCGGTGCGCACCTCGATCTTCTCGCCTGGCAGAATCTGGCGCAGCCGCTCCTTGAATTCTGTGACATCCGCCGCCACGCGCACATCCACGTTGGTGATGAGCTGGCCGTTCGCGTCGAGCAATGTCAGCGTCGTCAGACCGGGCGACTTGCCCAGCACATAGATCGTGCGGTCGCTGAGCGAGGAGATGTCGGCGATCAGCGGGTTGGCGATAGACAGCTCGGCGAAGGAGGTCTCGCTCTCGACCACCACGGCGCGGTTCATCGGCACGTCGAGGGTGGAGGAGGTGCCGTTGCGCAGCACCCGCAGGGTTTCGGCATGCACGGGGAGGGGCGGTTGCGCGATGACAAGCGCCAGCCCCAGCGTAGCCGCCTTAAGGAATCCGTCGATTTTCATGTGACCTGCCTCTCGGATCACGTGGGTCAGGCGGATCTTTTGCCCGCATTGACAACTACCGTGGATCAAATTGCGAATTTTTGCAATAAACAATGCCTTCTGTGACATTCCTTATGTGGAGAACGGGCAACAGCCCGGCTGTCTGTGGATAAATCGAAAGCGCGCCGCGCCTTGCGGCGCGGCGCGCTTTCGATCCGGATCCGCCTCAATTCGTGCAGGGGATCGGCAGTTCCACGACCTCGCTGCCGCGACGGGTGCGGATGGTGCAGACCTCTTCCTTCTCCACGATCACCGGCTCGGGCGCGCTCTCGCGCTCCAGGCCCAGAAGACTGAGCTGGTCGACCTCGACCGCCTCGGCCACCGAGTTGTCGCCCACGCCCACCAGCGCCAGCGAGAGCCGGCCCGAGGATTGCGCCTGCGCCAGTTTCGCCACCTGCTGCGGCCGGACGGCCACGGTGACGGTGCGCGCGATCGACGCGCCGGACATCTCGCCCACATCGGTGATCTGGTCCACCGCCACCAGCTCCACGCCGGTTTCGATCAGCTTGGTGATCTCGCCGCGGGGCATGTCGGCACTGCCGCCGCCGCGCCCGGTCCAGTAGACATCGACCCGGTTGCCCGGCCGCAGGAAGCCCGACACGCCCGAGGCCACGTCCACCTTGATCGCGAAGGCGCGCATCCCCGGCTCGAGCAGCGTTGTCAGCCCCGCGGGCTGGCCCGGCTCGGTGATCTTCACCGCCAGGACCGCCTCGTTCGCCTCCATCCTGCGCAGCACCGTGCGTTCGCGGGCGGGGTCCTCGAAGTCCAGCCCGGCATCGGCCACCTTGAAGGCGCCTTCGGGCAGGGCCTCCTGCGGCCACTTGACGGCGCGGACATCCTCGGAGGTCAGCCGGTCGCCGTAATTGAGTGCGCGCGCGGCCACGTAGATCTCGACGGTGGGAATGGTCTCGGGCTGTTCGGCGCGTGCCTTGGCGAGCGCCGTCTCGTAGCGGTCGATGTAGCTTTTCGCCATGTACACGGCGAAACCTGCCAGGCCGAGGCCCATCACGAGCACCAGGCTGAATACCAAACGCATGGCTGCATCCTCTTGTCATGCTGCCCGGCACGGGGCCGGGGAGTTTCTGTTTCCCTTATGACACCGGATTGTGTCCATTTTGGGGAAAGCCAAAGGTCAATGCGGGGCAGGCCGGAACGACAAAAGGCCAGGACTGTCCCCGGCCTTTCGTAACCTGCTCGTGGTATTGCCATTCTGGCGCTCTTCGTCGACTTATTCCGTCGTGAAGTCGTCCTGGTCGCCAACCGCGTTGGCGGCCGAGTCCATGAGTGCGTTCGAGTTGTCCTCGATCACGAAGAAGCTGATGGCGGCCATCCCCACGACAGCGGCGGTGAGCACCACCCAGTCAACGGTGATCGCGCCGGCCTCGTCCTTAAGGAAGCGCTTGGTAAACTCATTCATCATACATACCCCTGACTGCGGCGTTGCATGCACCGGGTGGGTTGACAGCCGGCCCGGCACCGGGCCGGCTGCGCGCGCCGCCAGGCGGCGCGCTACACCTGATTACTCGGTGCCGAAGTCGTCCTGCTCGCCCACGGCGTCGCCAGCTGCGGTGATCAGCGCGTCGGCGTTGGTCTCGATGGCGGTGTAGGCTGCGATGGCCAGGCCCACGACTGCTGCGGTCAGCACGACCCAGTCAACCGTCACTGCGCCGTTTTCGTCGTTGCGGAAGTTCTTGATGAAGTTGAACATGTCTGTCTCCGTTGTTTGCTCGTTGCTCAGGTCCAACCGTCCCGGGTGTTCGTCGAACCGGCCTCTCATTTCCGGCCCGCCCCGTTGCGGTATGGGTGCATATAGCCAGTGGATTGGGGCACAATTTGGGCGGGAAAAGATCGTTTTTAGCGTTCATAAACTTTTTTGCGGATTTCCATTTAGAGCATTGATCTAAAAGCAAACTTTGGTTTTTTTCCTGCCGGAGGGCACGCCATGCGTGTGATTTTTCCCGCGTCCGCCGGCGGATTTTCCATGGAATCTGGCGCTCGCTGGCCTGTTCGGGGTAATTGTTGCGTAAACGAAAACCCGCCCGAAGAGGCAGAGCAGGAGCGATCGCAATGCGTCAACTGGCCGGGGCCGCGCTGGCGGCCGCGCTGCTTATGACCGGACCTTCCCTCGCCGAGGGGCCGTCACCGTTTCCCGATTTCTCGGCCAAGCGGATCAAGCCGCCCACCTCGGACGGGTCCAGGCGGATCAACGTGCAGATCACCCCGCAGGATCTCGCAAGGCAGGGCCCGCCGAGCCAGGCACGCCCGCAACCGCCCGCCGACGGCGCCGCGCCCGCTGCGCCCGCCACCCCTCCCAAGGGCCGCTACGGCTGGTTCTGGGACACCGTCTCCACCTCGTCCAGGGGCGAGACCGGGCCCGGGCGGCTCGATCCCGCGCTGCAACGCCTCGCGGGCGCGCCCGCGGGCAAGGCGGTTGCCGCGCCTCGTCTCCAGCAGCTTCAGCGCATCGTGGATACCCAAGGCGTCGAGATCCTGCGCGCCACGGTGAGCACCCGGGTCTCGCCCGCGCTGGTGCTGGCGGTGATCGCGGTGGAATCGGGCGGCAAGGCCGACGCGGTCAGCGGCGCGGGCGCGGAGGGGCTGATGCAGCTGATGCCCGCCACCGCCGCGCGCTTCGGCGTGAACGACAGCTTCGACACCGCGCAGAACATCCGCGGCGGGGTGGCCTATCTCGACTGGCTGATGGATCGTTTCGACGGCGACCCGATCCTGGTGCTGGCGGGCTACAACGCGGGCGAGGGCTCGGTGCGCGATCACGACGGCGTGCCGCCCTTCGCCGAGACCCGCGATTACGTGCCCAAGGTGCTGGCCGCCTACAAGGTGGCGATGGGGCTGTGCCGCACGCCGCCCCTGCTGATCTCGGACGGCTGCGTCTTCGTGCGCAGCGGCACCTGAAGACAGGGGCGCCGCACCGCCCCTTCATTGTTCCGCAAATACGCAATTCGACCGGGCCGCGGCCGGGCGCAGGGCCCGCCGCGGCGCGCGGACCCCTCAGCCGACGATCGTGGCCTGGGTGGCGGCGCGGATCTCGTCCTCCGTCACGCCCTCGGCGCATTCCACGATCCTGAGCCCGCCCTCGACCACGTCGAGCACGCCCAGGTTCGAGATGATGCGGTTGACCACGCCCTTGCCGGTCAGCGGCAGGGTGCATTCCTTCAGCACCTTGCTGTCGCCATGCTTGTTGGTGTGGTCCATCACCACCACCACGCGCTTGACGCCGGCCACCAGGTCCATCGCGCCGCCCATGCCCTTGACCAGCTTGCCCGGGATCATCCAGTTCGCCAGGTCGCCGTTCTCGGCCACCTCCATCGCGCCCAGGATCGCCATGGCGATCTTGCCGCCGCGGATCATGCCGAAGGAGGTGGCGCTGTCGAAATAGGCGGTGTGCGGCAGTTCGGTGATGGTCTGCTTGCCGGCATTGATGAGGTCCGGGTCGGCCTCGCCCTCGTAGGGGAAGGGGCCCATGCCCAGCATCCCGTTCTCCGATTGCAGCGTCACGCTGACGCCCTCGGGGATGTAGTTCGACACCAGCGTCGGAATGCCGATGCCGAGATTGACATACATCCCGTCCTCGAGTTCCTGCGCGGCGCGGGCGGCCATCTGGTTGCGGTCCCAGGGCATGTTCAGTCCTCCGTGTGACGGTTGGTCTTGGTGCGGGTCATCGGGCGGGCTCCGGGATCGCGGAGCGCCAGCCCGAGGTGTCGATGAGCGGGCTGCGGATGCAGGCGGCGATCTCGTCGGCCAGCAGGTCGCGGAGCCGGGCGATATCTTCGGGGCGGATCGGGATCGGCGCGGCCTGCGCGCTGTGGCTGGCCTGGTAGATGCGGTGGCGCAGCGCCCGGGGCAGCAGCGCGCGGGCCACGGATTTCAGCGCAGGGCTGGCGAAGGCCGCCTTGACCAGCCGGTTGCGCGGCAGGACGGAGCGGTTGTGCCCCTCCTCGGCCTCCAGCGGACGCTCGGGCAGGCCCAGGAAACGCGCCACCCGCGCCAGCAGCGCGTCCGGGTCCGACAACTCGCCATACTCCACCACCAGCAGCCGGTCGCCGAAACGGTCGGCGTAGCGGCCCAGATCCTCGGCGACGCGGCTGCGGCGCACATGCCAGTAGAGCGGCTGCCAGCCCTGCGCGATGCGGGTCTGCTCGGCCTCGAGCGCGGCGCCCAGCGTCTCGTCCGCGCCGTCGCGCAGCGTGTGGCGGTATTGCGAGACGGCGCGGTCCACCGGATCTCGGGTGATGCAGATCAGCCGGACCGGCCCGCGCTCGGCCAGCGCCGCGATGCGGTCGGGCGAGGCGGGGCACCACAGGTAGTCGGTGGAGGCGTCCAGCGCCCACGAGGCGCCGGGCCTGTTCTCGAAATTCGCAAGCCAGGCGGCCTCGTCGGCGAGCAGCGTGGCGCGGAATTCCGCGGCGCCCGGGCCGGTCCAGTCGCGCGCGGCCAGGTCGGACAGGAAGCGCGGCTCCTTGATGCGGCCCGGCGCGATATCCTCGCGCGCGCCCAGCCACGCGGCCAGCGCGGAGGTGCCCGCCTTGGCGGTGCCGAGGATGATCAGGGTGCCGCGCGCGCTGTTCATGCGGGCCTCAGCGCGGCCGGGTCGTGAGCTTCTCGATCCGCTTCTCGTGCTCGCCCCGGATCAGGCGGTGCACGTAGATGCCGGGCAGGTGGATGTGATCGGGGTCGAGCGTGCCGGGCTCGACGATCTCCTCCACCTCCATGACGCAGATCTTGCCGCACATGGCCGCGGGCGGGTTGAAGTTGCGCGCGGTCTTGCGGAAGATCGCGTTGCCGGTGGTGTCGGCCTTCCACGCCTTGACGATCGACAGGTCTGCCACGATCCCGCGTTCGAGGATATAGGGCTCTCCGTCGAACTCCTTCACCTCCTTGCCCTCGGCGATCTGGGTGCCGTAGCCGGTTTTCGTGTAGAAGCCCGGGATGCCCGCGCCGCCTGCGCGCATCCGCTCGGCCAGCGTGCCCTGCGGGTTGAATTCCAGCTCGAGCTCGCCGGACAGGTATTGCTGCATGAAGGTGTCGTTCTCGCCCACATAGGAAGAGATCATCTTCCTGACCTGCCGGGTCTGGAGCAGGATGCCGATGCCGAAATCGTCCACGCCCGCGTTGTTCGAGGCGAAGGTGAGATCCTTCGTGCCGGCCTCCTTGATCGCCTGGAGCAGCAATTCGGGAATGCCGCACAGCCCGAACCCGCCCGCGGCGATGAACATGCCGTCGAAGAGCAGCCCGTCCAGCGCCTCGGCGGCGCTGCCATAGATCTTCTGCATGGAAGTCTCCCTCAAACCCTCGGTCTGGGGGTGTTGTGAAGGGCGGGCGCGGCGGTGTCAACGCGCGTGCCGCGCTGCGGCGTGCCCCCGGCTCAGATCAGGCGGACCTGCGTGCCCTCCGGCGCGAGCGCGAACAGTTCCTCGATCATGTGGTTGTAAAGACCGATGCAGCCATCCGAGGAGGGCCGGCCGATCTTGCGCGTGTCATGCGTGCCGTGAATCAGGTAGGCCGGCCAGGACAGGTAGAGCGCATGGCTGCCCAGCGGGTTGTCCGGGGCGCCGCCCGCGACCGGCTTCCAGTCCGGGAAGCGCTCGCGCTGCGAGGCGGTCGGGGTCCAGGACGGGCCGACCTTCTTGCGCACGATCTCGGTATAGCCGCGTTTGGTCAACTCTTCCGAGATCGGCACGGAGGTGGGGAAGATGCGGTAGTCGCTGCCGTCCTCGTTCCAGAAATGCAGCGCCCGGGAGGTGGTGTCGCACACGATGCAGCCCTTGCCCAGCGTGTCGAAATGGTCGCGCCAGTCCTGCGCCGCGAAGGAGGACAGGTTGCGCCGCGCGGGTCCTTGTGCGGCGCGGGCCACGGCGGGCAGCAGCAGCGCCGAGGCGGCGGCGGTCAGGAGGGTGCGGCGGGACAGGGAAATCGGCATCGGATGTGCTCCTTGCAGGGATGGGGGCATGGCTCGGGGTCCGGCCCCGGGCTATCGCCGACCCCGGCGAGGGGCAAATCACATCGAGTTCAGCGCATGTGAGCGGCGGCGCCTCGGGCTTGCCGGCCCTTCTCGCAAAAAGGGCCCGGCAAGGGCTCGAGGTGCGCCCCGGCCGGAGGCGGTCACTTTTCGGCGGCCGCCTTTTTTGTGGCGGTCTTCCTTGCGGGCGCCTTCCCGGCTGCGGCTTTCTTGGGGGCGGCCTTCTTGGGGGCTGGCTTCTTCGGAGCTGCCTTGGCCTTGGGTGCGGCCGCCTTGCGCCCGCCGCCCTTCTTGGCGGCCTTCTCCTCCACAAGCCTGACGGCCTCTTCCAGCGTGAGCGCCTGCGGGTCGGTGTCCTTGGGCAGGGTGGCGTTCACCTTGTCCCATTTGACATAGGGCCCGTAGCGGCCGTCCATCACGTTGATCGCGCCGCCCTTGTCGGGATGCTCGCCCAACTCCTTCAGCGGCTTCGCGGTGGAGGCGCCGCGGGTCTTCTTCTGCGCCAGCACCTCCACCGCGCGGTTCTGGCCGATCTCGAACACGTCCTCCACCGAGGGCAGGTTGGCGTATTTCTTGCCGTGCTTCACATAAGGTCCATAACGGCCGATTCCGGCCTCGATCATCTCGCCATCGTCGGGATGCGGGCCCACCTCGCGCGGCAGGCTGAGCAGCGTGACCGCCTTTTCCAGCGTCATGTCGGCGGGCTCCCAACCCTTGGGCAGCGAGGCCCGCGGCGGCTTGGGCTGCTCCTCGGTCATCTCGCCGCGCTGCACGTAGGGACCGAACCGGCCCTTGCGCAGGGTGATCGGATCGCCCGCGTCATGGCCCAGCAGCTTGCCGTCGGGGCCGATCTCGTCGCCCTCCATCCCCGGCGGGCCGAAGGGCCGGGTGAAACGGCATTCGGGGTAGTTCGAGCAGCCGATGAAGGCCCCGCCGGCCTTCGAGGTGCGCATCGACAGCCGGCCCTCGCCGCAATTGGGGCAGATCCGCGGGTCGCCCCCGTCTTCCCGCGGCGGGTAGAGATGCGGTGCCAGCACCTCGTCGATCTTGTCCAGCACCTCCGAGATCCGCAGATCCGACGTCTCCGCGATGGCGGCCGAGAAATCGCGCCAGAACCGCGCCAGCACGTCCTTCCAGTCGCGCGAGCCGGCGCTGACATCGTCGAGCTCGTCCTCCAGCTCGGCGGTGAAGTCGTAGCCCACGTATTTGCGGAAGTAGTTCACCAGGAAGGCGGTCACCAGCCGCCCCTTGTCCTCGGGGATCAGGCGGTTCTTGTCCTTGCGCACATAGCCGCGATCCTGGATCGTGGTGACGATGCTGGCATAAGTGGAGGGCCGGCCGATCCCCAATTCTTCCATCCTCTTCACCAGCGTGGCCTCGGTGTAGCGCGGCGGCGGCTGGGTAAAATGCTGCTCGGGGGTGATGGCGCGTTTCTCCGCCGGCTCGCCCTGGGCGATCTGGGGCAGGCGCCTGTCGTCGTCATCCACCACCGCGTCGTCGCGGCCTTCCTCGTAGATCTTCAGGAAGCCGTCGAACAGCACCACCTGGCCGGTGGCGCGCAGCCCCACCTGGCCGTCGCGGCTGCCGATCTCGACGGTGGTGCGCTCCAGCCGGGCGGCTTCCATCTGGCAGGCCAGCGTGCGCTTCCAGATCAGGTCGTAGAGCTTGCGCTGGTCCGGGTCCGACAGGCGCAGCGCCTCGACGTCCCTGGTCATCTCGGTGGGCCGGATGCATTCATGCGCTTCCTGCGCGTTCTTTGCCTTGTTCTTGTACATGCGCGGGCTGTCGGGGACATACTCGGCGCCGAACCGGTCCCGGATCGCGTCGCGCGCGGCGTGCACCGCCTCGGGCGCCATGTCGATCCCGTCGGTCCGCATGTAGGTGATGTGCCCCGCCTCGTAGAGCCGCTGCGCGGCGCTCATGGTCTGGCGCGCGCCCATGCCGAACTTGCGGCTGGCCTCCTGCTGGAGGGTGGAGGTCATGAAGGGCGGCGAGGGGTTGCGCGAGGCGGGCTTGGCCTCCACCGACTGGACGGTGAGCTCGCGGCTGGTGACGGCCTGCACGGCGAGCTCCGCCTGGGTGGCGTTCTCCAGGTCGTAACGATCCAGCTTCTTGCCCGCCAGGACGGTCAGCCGCGCCTCGTAATCCTGCCCGCGCGGCGTGGCCAGCAGCGCCTTGACCGACCAGTATTCGCGGGCGCGGAACGCCTCGATCTCCATCTCGCGCTCGACGATCAGCCGCAGGCAGACAGACTGCACGCGCCCCGCCGATTTCGCGCCGGGCAGCTTGCGCCAGAGCACCGGCGAGAGGTTGAAGCCCACCAGGTAGTCCAGCGCGCGCCGGGCGAGATAGGCCTCCACCAGCGGGGCGTCGATGTCGCGGGGGTTCCGCATCGCCTCGGTGACGGCGGATTTGGTGATCGCGTTGAAGACGACGCGGCTCACCTTGCTGTCCTTGGTCAGGGCACGGCGCTTGCGCAGGGCCTCTTCCAGGTGCCAGGAAATCGCCTCTCCCTCGCGGTCGGGGTCGGTCGCCAGAATCAGGTCCGGGTCGTCCTTGAGCGCCTCGGCGATGGCGCGGACATGCTTCTGGCTGTCGCTGGCCACCTCCCATTTCATCTCGAACCCATGCTCGGGATCGACGGAACCATCCTTGGGCGGCAAATCTCGCACATGGCCGTAAGAGGCGAGAACCGTGTAGTCGGGCCCCAGATACTTGTTGATGGTCTTGGCCTTGGCCGGGGACTCGACGACGACGACGGGCATCTGGCGGGGCACCTCCTGAAGGGTCACTGGGGCGTGGATATGGCCGCGAAGGATGTGGCGCGCAAGGCTGTCTTGTCAATCCGCGCGCCCGGGACGCATCCGGGCGGTGCCGTTTCAGGTGGGTCGGGTGCGAGATTTGCCGCCCGGGCGGAGTGCCGGGCCAGGCTCAATCGGCGCGGCTGAGCAGCCCGCCGGGCGCGCGACGGATCCGGCCATCGAGTTCCAGCTCGACGAGCACGGGCGCGACCCGCGAGGCCGGGGCCGCCAGGTCGCGGATCAGCTGGTCCTCGGCCAGCGGCGAGGGGCCCAGCCGTTGCAGGATCTCGGAATGCAGCGCGGCGGTGTCGCGCAGCGAGCGGCGGTCGGGCTGTGGCGGGGCCGGCGCCTGCGCCGCGTGGTTCCCGGGGGCGGGGCGGGGCGACGCCTCGGCGTGCGGGGCGGCAAGGCCGGGCAGGGCGGGTTGGTCCTGCGCGGGCAGGTCGCCGATCGCCTCGAGCACGTCCTCGGCGCTGCGCACCAGGCGCGCGCCGTCGCGGATCAGCAGGTTGCAGCCGGCGGCCCGCGCATCGAACGGGTGGCCCGGCACCGCCAGCACCTCGCGCCCCTGGTCGAGCGCGGTGCGCGCGGTGATGAGGCTGCCGGAGCGCGCCGCGGCCTCCACCACCACGACGGCGCGGGCCAGACCCGAGATGATGCGGTTGCGCGCCGGGAAGTGACGGGCCTGCGGCGACAGGCCCATGGGCTGTTCCGAAAGGCGCAGCCCGCGCTGGGCGATCTGTTCGGCGAGGGCCGTGTTCTCGGACGGGTAGACCACGTCCACCCCGCCGGCCTGCACGGCGATGGTGCCGGTGTCGAGCGCGGCGTGATGGGCGGCGGCATCGATGCCGCGGGCCAGACCCGAGACCACGATGAACCCCGCCTCGCCCAGCCCGCGGGCCAGCGCCCGGGCCATGCGCGTGCCCAGCGACGAGGCGTTGCGCGCACCTACCAGTGCCACCGTCGGGCGCCTCAGCAGGGCCGCATCGCCTTTCGTCCAGAAAAGTGGCGGCGCATCGGTCATGTGATCGAGCGCGGCCGGCCAGTGCGGATCGCCCCGGCAGATAAGTCGGGCCCCGGCCTCGCGGCCGGCGCGCAGTTCGGCCCGCGCGACGCCTTCGGGACAGGGGCGATAATTCTCGACCCCGGCAGCGGCGGCCACGGCGGGCAGCGCCTCCAGCGCGGCGGCGGGGCTGCCGTGTTCGGCGATCAGGCGGTGGAAGGTGGTGGGCCCCACCCGGCGGGAGCGCAAGAGGCGAAGCCACGACACCCGGTCTTCTTCCGTGGTGGGTGGGAGTAGGGGGTGAGCGGAAGAAAAACTCGTATCGGGCATCGTGACCCCGCCTGCTTGCAGAATCATCAGTAGCGCGCCGCTGGTTAATGGCGCGTAAACCGTTGTGCCGCGGCAGGTGGGCGATCGGGTTGCGGCCGGGGGCCCGGCTGCTAGGGTCGGGGCCCGATCCAGGAGGAGAGACATGAAAAATCTGAAAGACGCCCTGTTCTGTGTCCTCGGTGCCATGCTTGCCGGGGGCGTCATCGCGCCGGAGGCCGAGGCGCAGGAGGTGATCGGCCAGGTGCGGGCAACGCTCGACGGCGCCGAGCGGGAATGGCAGACCTTGCAGGGCAACGACCCGGGCACGAGCTACAATACCGGGATCCGTCAGACCGGCCCGATCACCGAGATCGGCATCCAGGCCTACGAGGAGGGCGGCTCGTTCACGCGAGAGGTGATCGCGATCAACTGGTCCGTGATGGGAGACGGCGCGCCGATGGACATGACGGTGATGTATGTGCCCGAGCGCATGTCGCAATCCTGGATGAGCCCGGAGGGCGAGGAGGTCGTGACGGTGGAGGCGTTCGACGGCGAGAGCGTGCGCGGCACGCTGAAGGGGCGGCTGTGCTACAAGGACGGGTTCGCCGCGCCGCCCGACCTCGACCGTTGCATGGAGATCGACGGCACCTTCGAGACGCGGCTGCCCGAGGACGGCTGACAGGGGGGGGGCGGGATCAGGGCGAGAGCGCCGCGCCGATCATCCGGCGCAGCGCCAGCCAGTAGACGCCCGCCACCACGAGCGCGCCGGGCAGGACGATCCCGGTCTCCAGCCCCGTGGCGAGGCCGGCGGCCGCGCCCAGCGCAGCGCCCGTGCCCAGCGCCACCGCCCAGCCGGCCCATCCCTCGCGCAGCGCCAGCATCGAGAGCGGCACGCCCGCGATCAGACCCGCCCAGGAAAGATAGACGGAGGCCACGAGGAAGAACCCCGTCACCTGGAGCGGGGCCTCCGGCGCCTGCCGCAGCAGTGCACCCAGACCGATCAGCAGCGCGCCGAGCGGCACCGGCGCGGACCAGGCGATCGCCCCGGCCAGCGCCAGCCGGGGCCAGGACAGGCGCAGCCCCGGCCGCGTGCGCAGCGCGGGCCAGGTCATCCCGCCTGCGCGCCGCCCACGGTCAGCCCGCCGATCAGGACGGTGGGCTGGCCCACCCCCACGGGCACCCATTGGCCGTCCTTGCCGCAGGTGCCCATGCCCGGGTCGAGCGCCATGTCGTTGCCCACCGCGCGCACGTTGCGCAGCGCGGTGGCGCCGTCGCCGATCAGGGTGGCGCCCTTGACCGGAACGCCGATCTTGCCGTCCTTCACGCGGTATGCCTCGGTGCAGGAAAAGACGAACTTGCCGTTGGTGATGTCCACCTGCCCGCCGCCGAAGCCCACGGCGTAGATGCCGTCCTTCAGCTCCGCCAGGATCGCTTCGGGGGCGGTGTCGCCGCCTTGCATGATCGTGTTGGTCATGCGCGGCATGGGCGGGTGGGCATAGCTCTGCCGGCGGCCGTTGCCGGTAGGGGCCACGCCCATCAGCCGGGCGTTCTGCCGGTCCTGCAGGTAGCCCACCAGGATGCCGTCCTCGATCAGGACGTTGCGGGCGCTGGGCGTGCCCTCGTCATCCACGGTGATCGAGCCGCGCCGGTCGGGGATCGTGCCGTCATCCACCACGGTGACGCCGCGCGCGGCGACCTGCTGGCCCATCAGCCCGGAAAACGCCGAAGAGCCCTTGCGGTTGAAATCGCCCTCCAGCCCGTGGCCCACCGCCTCGTGCAGCAGGATGCCGGGCCAGCCGGGGCCCAGCACGATGTCCATCACGCCTGCCGGCGCCGGCTCCGCGCGCAGGTTGACACATGCGATTCGCAGCGCCTCGTCCACCTTGGCCTTCCAGTCGGCCGGCTCCAGCAGCCCGTCGAGACCGATTCGCCCCCCGCCCCCAGCGGTGCCCGATTCGCGGCGGCCGTCCTGCTCGACGATCACCGAGACATTCACCCGCGTCATCGGCTGGATGTCCGCGACCCGCGTGCCGTCCGCGCGCAGGATCTCGATCTCGCGCAGGCCCGCGGCGATCGTGGCGGTAACCTGCACCACCCGCGCATCCGCATCGCGGGCATAGGCATCGATCTCGCGCAGGGTTTCGACCTTCACGGGGAAGGTGGCGTCGGCGATCGGGTCGTGATCGGTATAGAGACGACGATTGGTGCGGGCCGGGCTGTCGGACAGAGTGCCGCCGCCCGCGCCCACGGCCAGGCGGGCCGTCTCCACCGCGCGGGCCAGCGCGGGCTCGGAGATCTCGGAGGAATGGGCATAGCCCGTCACCTCGCCGCGCACCGCGCGCAGGCCGAACCCCTCGGAGGCGTCGTAGGAGGCGTTGCGCAGCCGCCCGTCGTCGAACACGAGCGACTCCGAACGCGACCGCTCCAGGAACAGTTCGCCATCGTCGGCGCCGGCCACCGCCTCGCGCAGGCGCGACAGCGCGGCCTGCTCGTCGAGACGGTCCTGGAAGGGGCGAAAGGGCTGTTCTGTCATGGGGCGGAGGCTCCGGGATTTGACATGGATCAAAAAAGCGGCTGTTTGCCGCAAGCGGGATGCTTTATCTGACGTGCAGAATATGGTTTCTAACGCCAACAAAACAACAGGTGGTCCGGACGGGTGCTTCGGCCTGTTCAGCCAATCTGACAGGCCGCGCCCGACGGCGCCACGCAACCGACCAGGGTAAGACATGCGACTGCTCAAGACACTTCCTGGCCTGATGGCCGCAATGACCGCCCTTCCCGCCGTCGCGCAGGATGCGACGGAAGGGCTGCCGATCATCGGGGCACCTGTCGATCGGGGCATCGGCTTCCAGCCGGCCGCGACCGAACTGGCCCGCGACCTTCAGTGGCTGGACGGGATGCTGCTGGTGATCATCACTGCGATCACCATCTTCGTGACCGCGCTGCTGGCGATCGTGGTCGTGCGCTACAACCGGCGTGCCAATCCCAAGCCGGCCAGCTTCACCCACAACTCGCCGCTGGAAGTGGCCTGGACGATCGTTCCGATCATCATCCTGGTCTTCATCGGCGCCTTCTCCTTGCCCGTGCTGTTCAAGCAGCAGGTGATCCCGGAGGGCGACATCACCATCAAGGTGACCGGCTACCAGTGGTTCTGGGGCTACGAATATGTCGACGAGGGCTTCGGCTTCGACAGCTTCATGCTGGCGCGCGAGGACCTGGAAGAATACGGCTACAGTCAGGATGAGTATTTGCTGGCCACCGACACCGCGGTGGTGGTGCCCACCGGCGCGACCGTGGTGATGCAGGTGACCGCGGCCGACGTGATCCACTCCTGGACGATTCCCGCCTTCGGCGTGAAGCAGGACGCGGTGCCCGGCCGACTGGCGGAACTGTGGTTCAACGCCGAGAAGGAAGGCATCTATTTCGGCCAGTGCTCGGAACTGTGCGGCAAGGACCATGCCTACATGCCGATCACCGTGAAGGTGGTCAGCCCCGAGGCCTATGATCGCTGGCTGGAAGGCGCCCGGGAGGAATTCGCCGGCACGCCCCGCAGCTTCGACGTGGCGGCGGTCGAGTGACACGACTGGCCGTGGCCGAGTGACATGACTGACGGCCGGGCGGCGGCGACCTCGCCCGGACCCAGCAAGCGCCCCGGCGCGACGGAAGACGGATCAAGATGAGCGACGCCAGTTTCGACAGCAGCGCGACACCGCAGGAAGCGGGCTTCCGCGACTATTTCGACCTGCTCAAGCCGCGCGTGATGACGCTGGTGGTGTTCACCGCGCTGGTGGGCCTGCTGGCCGCGCCCGAGCCGGTGCACCCGATGATCGCCTTCGCCGCGATCCTGTTCATCGCGGTGGGGGGCGGCGCGTCGGGCGCGCTCAACATGTGGTGGGATGCGGATATCGACGCCGTGATGCGCCGCACAAGGCGCCGGCCGATTCCCGCCGGCAAGGTGACCGGAGACGAGGCGCTGGGCCTGGGGCTCGCGCTGTCGGGCTTCTCCATCGTGATGCTGGGGCTGGCCTCGAACTGGTTCGCCGCGGGGCTCTTGGCCTTCACCATCCTCTTCTATGTCGTGATCTACACGATGTGGCTCAAGCGGTGGACGCCGCAGAACATCGTGATCGGCGGCGCTGCGGGCGCTTTCCCCCCGATGATCGGCTGGGCCGTGGCCACCGGCGGCGTGAGCGTTGAATCGGTGCTGATGTTCGCGCTGATCTTCATGTGGACACCGCCGCATTTCTGGGCGCTGGCGCTGTTCATGCGCTCGGACTACGATGACGCGGGCGTGCCCATGCTGACCGTGACGCATGGCCGGCCCGCCACCCGCGCGCATATTCTGGCCTACACGGTGTTGCTGGCGGCGCTGGCGATCTGGGCGGGCTTCACCGCGATCGGAGGGCCGCTCTACCTGACGGTGGCGCTGGTGCTCAACGTCATGTTCCTGCGCGGCGCCTGGGCGATCTGGCGGCGTGACGAGACAATGGCCGAGGCCGACGACTACCGGGTCGAGAAGAAATTCTTCAGGCTGTCGCTGCTGTATCTCTTCGCACATTTCGGCGCGATCCTGATCGAGGCCGCGCTGCACCGACTGGATCTGGGGATCTGGATATGAGCATCACCCGCAGCCACGAGATCCATCGTCGCCGACTTGGCCGGAACGTGGGCCTGGCGCTGACCCTGATCGTCCTGATCGCCGTCATCTTCGGGCTGACGGTGGTCAAGGTTTCCCGCGGCGAATACACGCCGCCGAAGATGGAGGTGAGCAACTGATGGCGATGGATCCCAAGACCAGGACCGTGGCCCAGACCGCGGGTGTCGTGGCCTTCATGGGCGCGATGGCCTGGGCGTCGGTGCCGCTCTACGACCTGTTCTGCCGGGTCACCGGTTATGGCGGCACGACCAGCGTGTCGGAGGCGGGTTCCGACGAGATCCTGGACCGCACGATCAAGATCCGGTTCGACGCCTCCAAGGACCGCGGCATGCCCTGGGAGTTCCGCCCGCTTCAGCGCGAGATGGAGGTCCGGATCGGCGAGACCGGGCTGGCCTTCTACGAGGCTTACAACCCGACCGACCGGCCGGTGGCCGGATCGGCCAGCTACAACGTGGCGCCGTTCGACGCGGGCAGCTTCTTCTCCAAGATCGACTGCTTCTGCTTCGAGCAGCAGGTGCTCCAGCCCGGCGAGCGGGTCGAGATGCCCGTGACGTTCTACGTGGATCCCGCGATCGTGGATGACCGCGACGCGAAATTCACGCAAAAGATCACCCTGTCCTACACTTTCCACGAGATCGACCTGCCGGAGGACGCGCAGCAGGCCGCGCTCGACGGGGACGGGGAAGACACAACAGTAAACTGAGCGCTCCAACGAGGGAAACGCCATGGCGCACGCCAAGACTCACGACTACCACATTCTCAACCCCTCAATCTGGCCGCTTCTCGGCGCAGTGTCGGCTTTCGTCATGCTGTTCGGCGCGGTGCTGTGGATGCACGACGGCGGGCCGTGGCTGGCGCTGATCGGCCTGGTGGGCGTGCTCTACACCATGTTCGGCTGGTGGGCCGACGTGGTTGCGGAAAGCCAGGCGGGCGACCACACCCCGGTGGTGCGGATCGGCCTGCGCTATGGCTTCATCCTGTTCATCATGTCCGAGGTTATGTTCTTCGCGGCGTGGTTCTGGAGCTTCTTCAAGCACGCGCTCTACCCGATGGATCCCGGCGGTCTGAGCCCGGCGATCGACGGCACCTGGCCGCCGGCGGGCATCGAGACATTCGATCCCTGGCACCTGCCGCTGATCAACACGCTGATCCTGCTGTGCTCGGGCGCGGCGGCCACCTGGGCGCACCACGCGCTGGTGCATGAGAACAACCGCGAGGACGTGAAGTGGGGCCTGATCCTGGCCATCGCGCTGGGCGTGATCTTCTCCGGCTTCCAGGTCTACGAATACACCCACGCGGCCTTCGGCTTCGCCGGCAACATCTACGGCGCCAACTTCTTCATGGCCACCGGCTTCCACGGCGCGCATGTGATCATCGGCACGATCTTCCTGTTCGTCTGCCTGATCCGGGTGCTCAAGGGGCATTTCACCCAGGAAAAGCATATCGGTTTCGAGGCGGCCGCCTGGTACTGGCATTTCGTGGACGTGGTCTGGCTGTTCCTGTTCGCGGCGATCTACGTCTGGGGCGCCTGACGGCGCGGCCTGCGTGCCTTTGCGGTTGCACGCGGAGGCGCAAGAAGGTTCAAAGCGGGGCGCGCGGGTCTGATCCGCGCGCCCCTTGCCTTGGACGGAGCATGATGTGCGACGCTACCTCGTTCCGCTGATCTTCGGTATCGCCGGCACCGCCGTGCTGGTGGCGCTGGGCGTCTGGCAGGCGCAGCGCCTGGCCTGGAAAGAGGGCGTGCTGGCCGATATCGAGGCCCGCATCGCCGCCGCGCCGGTGGCGCTGCCCGCCGATCCCGACCCGGTGGAGGACCGTTACCTCCCCGTCCGGGTGAGCGGCGAGATCGGCACGCGCGAGCTGCATGTGCTGGTGTCGATGAAGAGCGCGGGCGCGGGCTATCGCATCATCGCGCCGTTCGAGACCGACGCGGGCCGCCGCATCCTGGTGGATCGCGGCTTCGTCCGCAACGAGGACAAGGCGCTGGATCGCCCCAAGGGCGCCGCCACGCTGGTGGGCAACCTGCACTGGCCCGACGAGATCGACGGCTTCACCCCCGATCCGGACATCGCGGGCAACACCTGGTTCGCGCGCGACCTGCCGGCGATGGCCGCCGGGCTGGACACCGAGCCGCTGCTGCTGGTGGTGCGCGAGAGCTCGCTGGACGGGTCGGGGCTCTTGCCCCTGCCGGTCAGCACCGAGGGCATTCCCAACGATCACCTGGAATACGCCGTCACCTGGTTCGGGCTTGCTCTCGTCTGGGCCGGCATGACCATCTTCCTGCTGTGGCGCATCCGCCAGAGAAAGGCCGAGCCATGAAATACATCTCCACCCGCGGCGCCGCGCCGGTGCTGAGCTTCGACGAGGCCATGCTGACCGGGCTTGCGCGCGATGGCGGGCTCTACGTGCCCGAGACCATCCCGCAGATGAGCGCCGCCGACATCGCCGCGCTGGAGGGCCTGCCCTACGAAGAGGCCGCGGTGCGGGTGATGCGGCCCTTCGTGGCGGGCAGCTTCACCGAGGACGAGTTCGCCGCCATCGTGGCGCGCGCCTATGCGGGCTTCGGCCATGCGGCGCGGGCGCCGCTGAAGCAGCTGGCGCCGGGGCATTTCCTGCTGGAGCTGTTCCACGGGCCGACGCTGGCGTTCAAGGATTTCGCCATGCAGCTGATCGGCCAGCTGTTCGAGCACGAGCTGACCCGCCGGGGCGAGCGGGTGACCATCGTGGGCGCCACGTCGGGCGATACCGGTAGCGCGGCGATCGAGGCGTTCCGGGGGCTGGACGCGGTGGACGTGTTCATCCTCTACCCGCATGGCCGGGTGTCGGAAGTCCAGCGCCGCCAGATGACCACGCCGGTGGAAGCCAACGTGCACGCGCTGGCGCTGGCGGGGCATTTCGACGATTGCCAGGCGCGGCTCAAGGACATGTTCAACCATTTCGAGTTCCGCGACCGGGTGCGGCTGGCGGGGGTCAACTCGATCAACTGGGCACGGGTGCTGGCGCAGGTGGTCTATTTCTTCACCGCCGCCGTGAGCCTGGGCGCGCCGCATCGCAAGGTGAGCTTCACCGTGCCCACCGGCAATTTCGGCGACATCTTCGCGGGCTACATCGCCCGGCGTATGGGCCTGCCAGTGGAGGTGCTGGCGATCGCCACCAACCAGAACGACATCCTGCACCGCTGCCTTGAAACGGGTGCGTATCGCACCGATCGGGTGGAGCCCTCGATCAGCCCGTCGATGGATATCCAGGTCAGCTCCAATTTCGAGCGCGCGCTGTTCGATGTCTACGACCGCGACGGCGCGGCGGTGGCGCAGTTGATGGATGAGTTGAAAACCGAAGGCGGTTTCGCGGTGAGCCAGGGCGCGCTGCAACGGCTGCGCGAGGTGTTCGCCTCGGGCCGCGCCTCGGAGGAGGAGACGCTGGCCACCATCGCCCGTACGCTGGACGAGACCGGCGAGCTGCTGTGCCCGCATTCCGCCGTGGGCGTGAAGGTGGCCGAGCAACTGCGCCGAGCCGGCACGCCCATGGTGACGCTGGCCACCGCCCATCCCGCCAAGTTCCCCGACGCGGTGGAACGCGCCACCGGCATTCGCCCGGGGCTTCCCCCGCGCATGGCGGACCTGTATGAGCGGTCGGAACGCGTGACCGAGGTGCCCGATGACCTGGCCGCGCTGGAAACCCTGATCGAGGACCGGATCCGCACGTGACCCCCACAGAACCCCGCTTCGACACCCTTTCCAACGGCCTGCGGGTCGTCTCGGAACACATGCCCGGGCTGAAATCCGCGGCGATCGGCCTTTGGATCACCGCGGGCGGCCGCGACGAGCGCCCCGAGCAGAACGGTATCGCCCATTTCCTGGAGCACATGGCGTTCAAGGGCACGACACGGCGCAACGCGCTCCAGATCGCCGAGGCGATCGAGGATGTGGGCGGCTACATCAACGCCTATACCTCGCGCGAGGCCACGGCCTATTACGCGCGGGTGCTGGAACAGGATGTGGGGCTGGCGCTGGACGTGCTGGCGGATATCCTGCTCGACCCGCTGTTCGAGGCGCGTGAGATCGAGGTGGAGCGCGGGGTGATCCTGCAGGAGATCGGCCAGGCGCTGGACACGCCGGACGACATCATTTTCGACTGGCTGCAGGAAACCGCCTATCCCGCCCAGGCGCTGGGCCGCCCGATCCTGGGCCCCGCGGAACGGGTGCGCGGCTTCTCGCGCGAGGACCTGGTGGGCTTCGTGGCCGAGCAGTACGGGCCGGGTGCGATGATCCTGTCAGCCGCCGGCGCGGTGGATCACGACTTGCTGATGCGCGAGGCCGAGCGTCTGTTCGGCCATCTGTCGCCGCGCAGCGCGCCGCGGGAACAGGGCGCGCGATTCGAGGGCGGCGAGTTGCGCCGCGACAAGGTGCTGGAACAGGCGCATATGGCGCTGGCCTTCGAGGCGCCCGCCTATGACAGCCCCGAGCTCTACACCGCGCAGGTCTATTCGGTGGCGCTGGGCGGGGGTATGTCGAGCCGGCTGTTCCAGGAGATCCGCGAGAAGCGGGGCCTGTGCTACACGATCTTCGCCCAGGCCGGGGCCTATGCCGATACCGGGATGATGACGATCTATGCCGGGACCGGCGGCGACAGCCTGAACGACCTGCTGCGCGTGACGCTGGACGAGATGCGCCGCGCGGCCGACGACATGCGGCCCGACGAGGTGGCCCGCGCCCGCGCGCAGATGAAGGCCGGGCTGCTGATGGGGCTGGAAAGCCCCTCGAACCGGGCCGAGCGTCTGGCGCGCATGGTGCAGATCTGGGGTGAGCTGCGCCCGCTGGAGGAGACGATCGCCCGGATCGACGCGGTGACCGCCGGAGACGTGCGCGATTTCGCCGCCCGGCTGGTCTCCACGGCACCCGCGGCACTGGCGCTTTACGGGCCGGTCGCGGGCGCGCCCGGCCTGGAGGAGCTCCAGTCCCTTCGGGCTGCCTGATGCTGCTGGCGCGGCGCAAGCTCCGGCTGGAGACCGAGCGGCTGACGCTGCGCCCGCCGCAGCATTCCGATTTCCGCGACTGGAGCGAATTGCGCCGGCAGAGCGAAGCCTTCCTCACCCCCTGGGAGCCGGCCTGGGCCGAGGACCACCTGTCGCGCAAGGCCTTCACCAATCGGGTCTATTGGGCCGCGCGGGCGGTGACGCAAGGCTCGGCGCTGCCGCTTTTCCTGGTGCGGCGCGAGGATCAGTGCCTGGTGGGGGCGATCACGCTCGACAATATCCGCCGGGGGCCTGCACAGGCGGGCACGCTGGGCTACTGGGTGGGCGAGGCCCATGCGCGGCAGGGCTACATGCGCGAGGCGATCCGGGCGGTGACGCATCACGCCTTCGAGCGGCTGGACCTGAGCCGGCTGGAAGCCGCCTGCCTGCCCGAGAACGCGGCCTCGCGCCACCTGCTGGAAAGCTGCGGGTTCAAATACGAGGGTGTGGCGCAAAGCTACCTGCAGATCGCCGGGCGCTGGCGGACCCATGTGCTCTATGCCGCGCTCAGGGCCGATCGCCGCGGCCGCACCGACGCGGGCTGAGGCGGCAGGGCCGCCGCCCCCTCTTGACCTGGGGCCAATTCACCGCCGGGATATTCGGGGCCGGACAAGGGGCGGATCCTGCAGGAAGGCCCGGCACGGCCGACACGCGCATGGCCGGAGATTTGCGGGGCTGACGCAGCGTCGTCGCGGCCTATCTTCCGGTCCAGGAGGTGCCCGAAGATGATCCGATCCGTTCTCGTCCTTCTGCTGGCCGGGGTGCTCGCGCTGCCCGCCGCGGCGCAGGACCGCCGCCCGAGCCATTGCATCGCCATCGCCGAGGCCGATCCGGGCCTGCACTACGCCGGCGAATGGCCGATGCCCGGGGCGCCGCGCGCCGTCCCGGCAAGCCTGTCGCAGCCGCTGCCGGATTATACCGTGCGGTTGCACTACATCGCCCATGCCTCGTTCCTTTTGCGCACGCAAGGGGGGCTTACCGCGGTGACGGATTTCACCGGTTTCATCGGCTCCACCGAGCTGATCCCGGACGTGGTGACGATGAACCACGCCCATTCCACCCATTGGACCGCCAATCCCGACCCGGCGATTCCGCATGTGCTGCGCGGCTGGGGTGAGGAGTTCGGCGCCGGGATCGAGCATCACCTGGACCTGGGCGAGATGCTGGTGCGCAATGTCTCGACCGACATTCGCTCGGGCTTCGCGGTGGACGAGCCGCGCGGCAACTCGATCTTCGTCTTCGAGGTGGAAGGGCTGTGCATCGGCCATCTGGGGCATCTGCACCATGTGCCCACGGACGAGCAATTCGCCGCGCTGGGGCGGCTGGATGTCGTCATGGCGCCGGTGGATGGCGGCTACACGCTCAGCCTTTCGGACATGATCGCGGTGCTCAAGCGGCTGAAATCCTCTGTGGTCTTGCCGATGCACTGGTTCTCGGGCTACTCGCTGGCGGAGTTCCGCGCCGGGATGGAGGACGAGTTCGCCATCGTGGACGCGGGACAAGCCTGGATCGACGTGTCGCTCGCCAATCTGCCCGACCGGCCCACGGTGGTCTTCCTGGAGCCGGCCTGGCTGAGCGACGACGCGGAGTGAACCCGCGAAAGGACGCCTGCCGATGACCCTTGCCCCCGCCGATGCCGCCTTTGCCGAGCGGCTGGCCACCGAGCTGCCCGCCCGGGCTCTCGCCGCGCCCGAGCCGCGCCACCTGGAAGAGCCGCGCGGCCGCTGGGCCGGTCGGGCGGGGCTGCTGATCCGGCCCGAAACCACCGGCCAGGTGGCGGCGGCGGTGCGCGTGGCGGGCGCGATGGGGGTGGGGCTGATCCCCTATGGCGGCGGCACCGGGCTGGTGGGCGGGCAGGTGATGCCCGATGGCCCGGCGCCCGCGCTGCTGTCGCTGGAGCGGATGTCGGCCATTCGCACGGTCTATCCCGGGGAGAACGTGCTGGTGGCCGAGGCGGGCGCGGTGCTGGCCGACGTGCAGGACGCCGCGCGCGCGGCGGAGCGGCTCTTCCCGCTCTCGCTTGCCTCGGAGGGGACGGCGCGGATCGGCGGGCTGCTCGCCACCAATGCGGGCGGCGTGAACGTGCTGCGCTACGGCAATGCGCGCGACCTGTGCCTGGGGCTGGAGGCGGTTTTGCCCGACGGATCGGTCTGGCACGGGCTGTCGCGGCTGCGCAAGGACAACATGGGCTATGACCTGCGCGACCTGCTGATCGGCGCGGAGGGCACGCTCGGGGTGATCACCGCCGCCTCGCTCAAGCTCTTCGCGCAGCCGGCGGGCGAGGGCACGGCCTTCCTGGCGGTGGCAAGCCCCGAGGCGGCGCTGCGCCTGCTGTCCATGGCGCGGGCGCGGATGGGCGAGGGGGTGAGCGCCTTCGAGCTGATGCATCGGCAGGGCTTCGACTTCCTGGCCCGGACCTTGCCCGACACCCGCCTGCCCTGGCCCGATCCCCCCGAATGGTCGGTGCTGATCGAGGTGGGGCTGGCGCGCGGGCTGGACCCGGCGGAGGCCCTGGAAGAGCTGTTCGCCGAGGCGCTGGAGGCGGGGCTGGTGCAGGACGGGCTGATCGCGCAGAACCGGGCGCAGCGCGATGCCTTCTGGGCGGTGCGCGAGCGGATCCCCGAGGCCAATCGGCTGGTCGGCGCGGTGTCGAGCCACGACATCTCGGTGCCGATCGGGGCGGTGCCCGAGTTCATCGCCCGCGCGCCCGAGGCGCTGGCGCGGATCGGCGCCTTCCGGGTGAACTGCTTCGGCCATCTGGGCGACGGCAACCTGCACTGGAACGTGTTCCCGGTCCCCGGGCGCAGCCGGGCCGATCACGAGAACCAGCGCGACGCGATCAAGGCCTGCGTGCATGACCTGGTGCATGAGATGGGCGGATCGGTCAGCGCCGAGCACGGGGTGGGGCGGCTCAAGGTGGATGACTTGGAACGCTACGCCGATCCGGCCAAGCTGGCCGCCATGCGCGCGATCAAGGCAGCGCTGGATCCGCGCGGGATCATGAATCCGGGCGCGGTTCTGCGGGCGGGCCGCGACATCGCTCGACGAGCCGGATGACGCCTCGGACTACCCGCCAGACGCGGAGCGCCATGAGGTTGGCTTTTTCGCGCCACGGATGGGAACGGCGCCGGAAGATTGGCACCTGGCCCATGTGCTCCGCGCGCGCGACTTGCGCGGCGGCGGGGCGCAGATGGCCGCGCTGGTGGAGGAGGCGGTGCGGAAGCCGGGCGCGCGGCCGGTCTCGCTTCGGGTGAAGCTGGACAGCGGGGCCCGGCGCCGAACGCCGTCACGTCGGCCGGCCACGAAACCCGGGCCGCTTGGGCGGCAAGATGCCCATGCGCCGCGAGCCGGGCCGGGCCGCGCGGGTCATTCCGCCGCCAGCTCGGCCAGGCGTTGTTGCCACAGCTTGTTGTTGCGATTGGCCGCCTCCAGCCCGCGCAGCAGCGACAGCCGCATCACCGGCTTTCGCAAAGTGGCGTCGCACAGCGCGAGCCGTTCGGTGCCGAGATCATCCGACGCGACCGAGGCGCTGAGCGCCAGAACGGGCACCTGCGGGGCCTGTTCGCGGAAGATGACAAGCGAATCGACCGGCTCCGCCAGGTCGCGCCCGTCGTCCAGATCCACGATCACGGCGCGCCATCGGTCCGGCGCGGCGGCGATGGCTTCGAGCATCTCCTCCACCCCGTCGGAGATATGCACCTCGCAGCCATCCTCGGCGAGGCGTTGGGCGAGCCTTTCGACGAGCGGGCCGCGCTGCGCCACCAGCGCGATGGCGCGATCCTGCCCGATGCCCGGGGTCTTTGCCGACATCACGTCCCAGCGGGCGAGGAAGGCGTCGGTCAGCCCGTCCCGGCCGGTCTCGGGCACTGGCCCGTCAGGCTGCACGACGGGCGCGCCGGGCGCCATTCCGGGGCCGGTGCGTCCCAGCGCCAGCGCCCAGCCGATCACCGACAGAAGCGCGACCACCTGCGCCGCCAGCGCATAGCCCAGCGCGGCCCAGATCCCGCTGCCCAGCACAAGGGCAATCGGCAGCACCACGATCCCCGCAAGCGCCGCCACCAGAACACCGGCCATCGCCGGGCCGGGCCGTTCCACCGGGAAGGCCGGTTCGTGGAGCGGTCGGGTTTGCTTGCGCGCCGGAACGATGCGGCCGGGCGCCTTCTTGGTCGTGTCGTGTTTCATGTGCCTCGGTGAGCGGAGAAGATTCGATCTTTGCAGACCGACAATAGTTCAACTCTTTCGGACTGAAAGTGGTTCCGCAAGATTAAAGTCAAAAAGACTTCAACCTAAGCGAGAGTATGCCGAGATTCCCGCTCAAGCCACCATGAAAAGAAAATTTTTTTCTTGTGAGGGCGATCGGGGAGAGCCCGTGCCCTCAATACATGCAGGATTTCATTTCCCGTTGCGCGGGCCACAATTCTTCAGAGGCCCTCGAATTCGCACAGCGCGTGGACATCCATTCCGAGCGCCTCCAGCCGTTTCCGGCCGCCCAGGTCCGGCAGGTCGATGATGAAGGCGCAGCCCACGATCCGGCCGCCCAGGCGCTCGATCAGCTTGATCCCGGCCTCCGCGGTGCCGCCGGTGGCCAGCAGGTCATCCACCACCAGCACCGTCTCGCCGGCGGAGATGGCGTCGTCATGCAGCTCGACCACCGCCTCGCCGTATTCCAGCGTATAGGCCTGGGAGATCGTGGCGGCGGGCAGCTTGCCCTTCTTGCGCACCGGCACGAAGCCGCAGCCCAGCTGATGCGCGATGGCCCCCCCCAGGATGAAACCGCGCGCCTCCAGCCCCACCACCTTGTCGATGCGCTGGCCGGCATAGGGGTGCAGCATCTGGTCCACCGCCATCCGAAAGCCGCGAGCGTCGGCAAAAAGCGTGGTCACGTCGCGGAACAGGATCCCCTCATGCGGGAAATCGACGATGGTGCGGATGTAGTCCTTGACGGATTTCATGGGCGTGTCCTCGGTTTGCGGCACAGGGTGGCTGTCATCACGCTTGTCCCGATCAGCGCCGCCCCGCCCGCGCCGGACAGGCGCGGCAGGACGGGCCCGGGCGCGGAAGGGCAGGACCGGCCCCGGGGATCAGCGGCAGCATGCTGAACGCGGCGATGACGGTCGGCCGGGGATCGAGCAGCACGGCGCGCGCCTTCAGAGCACCCGCCCGGCCACGGCGCGCAGTCGGTCCACCAGGGCCGGGTCGCGCGCCTCGGGGGCGGTGAGGATCGCATGTTCGAGCGCCCGGTCACAGCCATGCGGGCAGGGGGCCCGGCCGGCGCCCAGCAATTCGGGCAGGGCGCGGATCATGGCGCGGGCAGCATCGGCATTGCCCTGCACGGTGGCCAGGATATCGGTGATGTCCACCTCGCCATGGTCGGGGTGCCAGCTGTCGTAATCGGTGACCATGGCCACCGACGCGTAGCAAAGCTCCGCCTCTCGGGCGAGCTTGGCCTCCGGCATGTTGGTCATCCCGATCACGTCCGCGCCCCAGGCCTCGCGATACATCCGCGATTCGGCCAGGGTGGAGAATTGCGGCCCCTCCATCGCCAGATAGGTGCCGCCCCGGTGCACGGTCACGCCGCTGGCCCGCGCGCCGGCCTCGCAGGCATCCGACAGGCGCGGGCAGGTGGGATGCGCCACGCTCACATGCGCCACGCAGCCCGGCCCGAAAAAGCTCTTCTCGCGCGCGAAGGTGCGGTCGATGAACTGGTCGACGATCACGAAATCCCCCGGCGCCATCGCCTCGCGGAAGCTGCCCACCGCCGAGACCGAGATCACGTCGGTCACACCCAGGATCTTCAGCGCGGCGATGTTGGCGCGGTAGGGCACCGAGCTGGGCGTGTGGACATGCCCGCGCCCGTGACGGGGCAGGAAGGCCAGCCGGATGCCCTCCAGCCTGCCTGTCAGGATCGCGTCGGAGGGCGTGCCGAAAGGCGTGTCCACCTGCTGCCAGGCAGCGTCTTCCAGCCCCTCGATCTGGTAGACGCCAGAGCCGCCGATCACCCCGATCATCGTGTCCGTCATGCCTGCCTCCGCATCAGTGCTGCCCATGCATCGTGATAGGGCGTGTCGTCAAGAGAAAGGCGGCGTGAGGTCACGCTGCCGCCGCTTTGCGGGGCAGCATATGGCACATGGGGCGATCCGGTGACATGCCAAAAATCCGGCGCTGCGCCGGGGTCGGGCAGGGGCCCATGGGACGTCGCCGATCATCGCCAACGCCTGTCCGACCATGCCGGCCTTCCAGCGCGGGATCGAGGTGCCGGTGCCGGGCCTCGCCCCCTGCTCGTCGGGGCGGAAACGGCGCGCGGCACCGGCATTTCCCGCATGCAGGCCGCGGGGGCAGATGCTGTGGCGGCTGCTCGTCGGGCGAGGCGCCCCGCCGGCGGTCCGGACCGAAGCGGGCGGGCCCGGCTGTGCGGAACGCGCCCCGGTGGACCGGCGCAGGGCCTGTAGGGCGGGGCGCGCCCCGCCGCCCCACCTACCGGATCCGTCCGCGCAGCCGCCGCAAATGCTCGGGCCACTCCCGATCGGTCACCGTGGCCTCGCGCACCAGCCAGTCGAAATGCTCCACGAAGGCCTGCACCCGCACGCTGTCGCGGAACGCCAGGTAATTGCGCCCCACATAGAGCACGGCCAGCAGCGGGCCGAACACCGTCACCGGCGCCGACCAGACCCGCCGCGCGTCGAACAGGAAGATCCGCAGCCGGGGAAAGAAGCTCTCGTAAAGGTCCAGGAACCGGTCGATCTGGTCGCGGCGGATGCTGGCGGGCAGGCCGGAATAATAGCCCTCGGCGGCGGCGAAGCTCTCGATCTCGTAGAGCGGCAGGGCGATCTCGTAATCCGACTGCGCCGCGCGCATCCAGGACAGCCGGTCCTGCGACGCCCCGATCGCCTGCCGCGTGGTGCGGCCCAGATGCGGGGAATATTCCCATTCCAGCATCTCGTGGGTCTTCAGCATGTCGGGCAGAGCGGCGGGCACGTGGCGGATCTTGTAGCCCGCCGCTTCCTTGTGCCAGGCAAAGATCTGCTCGTCCACCAGCGCCCGGGGCGCCTCGGTCAGGGTCAGCGAGTTGGCCATGATCTCGGCCGCGCTCTCGGGGCGGTCCGACAGCGACAGCAGCCAGTCCGCCGAGACCCGGAGCGCGGCGGCGCATTCGCCCACCACCTGGGCGTTGGGCAGGCGCGCGCCCTCGTCCTTGAGCAGTTGCGAGATGGTCGAGCGGTCCACCCCGATGGCGCGGGCCAGCGCGCTTTGCGAGGTGTCCGTGCGCGTCATCGCTTGCCGCAGCCGGAGGCGGAACTGTTCGGCGCGCAGGCGTTTGTCGAATAATTGCGTCATATGGTGAATAATATCACAATTGCGGGCTTTTGTTAATCACATACCGACTGCTTCGCGCAGCGCCGCCCCGATACACCTGACGGGGATCAAAACATCGGAGGATGCATGGAGACGCGGGCGCGCACGCTTGTGAAATCCGGGCTGTGGACGCTGCTGGGGCTGGCGATCATGAGCCTTGTCGGGCTGGTGATGACAGGCTCCGCGGCGCTGGGCGGCGCGATGGCCGCGATCAACAGCGCGGTCGGGCTGGTCTGCTACGTGCTCTACGAACGGGTCTGGGCGCATGTGCGCTGGGGGCGCGCGGATGCGTGAACGCCACGTTTCGGGCTCGGAATGGCCCACGCTGGGGCTGCTGGCGGTGGCTTACGGCGCCTGGGCGCTGGGCACCACCTGGGCGGCGGCGGCTTTCCTGCCGCTGGGCATCGCGCTCGCCGCGCTCGCCGGGGCGCTGCATTCCTCGCTGACCCATGAGGCGCTGCACGGCCACCCTTTCCGGTCGCGGCTGGCCAATGCGCTTACGGTGTTCCCGGCGCTCACGGTGACGGTGCCCTACCTGCGGTTCAGCGATACCCACCTGGCGCATCACCGCGACGCGATCCTGACCGACCCCTATGACGACCCCGAGACCAACTACCGCGACCCGGCTGTCTGGGCAGGGCTGCCCGGCTGGCGCAAGCGCCTGCTGGAGGCGAACAACACGCTGGCCGGCCGGCTGATCCTGGGCCCCGCCATCGGGCAGGCGGCGTTCATGGCCGCCGACTGGCGCGCGCTCCGGGCCGGCGACCGGAGGGTGGCGCTGGGTTGGGCGCTGCACCTGCCGGCGGTGGCGCTGGTGCTGGCCTGGATCGCGCAGGTCGCGGCGATGCCCGGCTGGGCTTTCGCGCTGTCGGTGTATCTGTCGCTGTCGATCCTGAAGATCCGCACCTTCCTCGAACACCGGGCGCACGAGAAGGCCCGCGCCCGGACCGTCATCGTCGAGGATCGCGGGCCGCTGGCGCTGCTGTTTCTCAACAACAACCTGCACGTGGTCCACCACATGCATCCGCGCGTGCCCTGGTACCGGCTGCCCGCGCTCTATGCCGCGCATCGCGACCGCTATCTCGCCCGCAACGACGGCTATCGCTACGGCTCCTATGCCGAGGTGTTCCGCCGCCATTTCCGCCGCGCCAAGGACCCGGTGCCGCATCCGCTCTGGCGCCCGCGCTGAAACCGCGCCAGGAGGGGACATGGATCTGTGGATCACCGTCACCCTCCTGGCCGCCTTCTTCCAGACGCTGCGCTTCGTGCTGCAGAAGGTGTTGCGCACCGGGACGCTCAGCACGCTTGGCGCCACTTTCGCCCGCTTCGCCTATTCCGCGCCGCTGGTGGCGGCGGGGCTGGCGGGCTGGCTGGGGCTGACCGGGCAGGCGCTGCCCGCGATCACGCCTGCCTTCTGGGCCTGGTCGATCGCCGGGGGCGCGGCACAGGTCGGCGCCACGGCCTGCGTGGTGGCGCTGTTCGGGCACCGCAACTTCGCCGTGGGCATCACCTTCAAGAAGACCGAGGTTGTCCAGACCGCGCTGGTGGGTTTCGTCCTGCTGGGCGAGCGGCTCTCGGCCGCCGCGGTCGGCGCGATCATGCTGGGTCTGGGCGGTGTGTGGCTGCTGTCGGGCCAGCCCGGCGCGGTGGTGCGCGGCTGGCGACGACTGGCCAACCGGGCGGTGGGCCTGGGCCTCGTCTCGGGCTTCCTCTTCGCGATCTCGGCGGTCGGCTACCGCGCCGCCTCGCTCGAGGTGGCCAGCGACCAGCCCTTCCTGCGCGCGGGCGTCACGCTGGCCGCGGTCACCGCGATGCAGATGGCGGGTATGGCGGCCTGGCTCGCCTGGCGCGAACCCGGGCAGATCGCGGCGGTCTGGCGCGCCCGTCGGGTGGCGGCCTGGGTAGGGCTCACCAGCCTCGCCGGCAGCTATTGCTGGTTCACCGCCTTCACGCTCCAGACCGCGGCGCTGGTGAACGCGGTGGGGCAGATCGAACTGATCTTCTCGCTGGCCGCTTCGGTGCTGGTGTTCCGCGAAAGGGTGCGCCGGATCGAACTGGCGGGCATCCTGCTGCTGTCCGTGTCCATCCTCGCGCTGATCTGGTTGGGCTGAGCCGCGCCCGCTGCCGTCCCGGCGCAAGCGCCTGGCCGCTTCATTGTTCCCCAAATACGCATGCCGCCGCGCGCGGTGCGGTGCTCCGCCCGGGCGAGGCGTCGCTCAGTCGTTCATCGGGCGGCCATGCAGGTGCAGGAACAGGCTTTCCTCGTCGGAGTTGCGGAAGAACGGGACGGAGGGTGGCGGGCCGGGATGTCGCACCCGCGCCGCCACCTCGGCCAGCACCACCTCGGTGATGAAGGGCAGGTCGAACTCGCGGGCGCGGGCGAGCGGGATCCATTGCAAGTGGGACAGTTCGTCCTGCGCGGCCGAGAAATCGTCCGGATCGCCCGCCAGCGCCTCCGCGTCGACCAGGAAGAAGCGCGCATCGAACCGCCGCGGCCTGCCCGGCGGCGTGATCGCGCGGAACACGAAGTTCAGCCCGTCTGCGGCGGGGATCGTGCCGCGCGCGGCGAAGGCGGCCCAGTCCTCGGGCGGCATGCCGGGCCACGGGCCGGGGCGGCCCAGGAGCAGACCGGTTTCCTCCCACAGCTCACGCACGGCGGCCGCGGCCAGCGCATGGGCAAGCGACGGATCGGCCTGCTCGGCCAGCCGGTTCGCGCAGACCGGGCCCAGCGGCGCGGCCAAGGGTATCTCGGCGTCGCGCGGATCCACCGCGCCGCCGGGAAAGACGAACTTGTTCGGCATGAACGCCGCCTGCGCGCCGCGCTGGCCCATCAGGATCGCGGGCTCCCGCTCCCGGTCGCGCAGCACGATCACCGTTGCGGCGTTGCGGATCGCGGACTTGTCGGCGGTGGTCTGGCCGGTGTCGCCCTGTCCGGTCTCGGGCTGTCCGGTCTCGGGCTGGGCGGCATCGGGCTGGGCGGCATCGGGCCGGTCGGTTGGCGTGCGGCTCATCGAGTCGTTCCCCTCGTTGAGGGGATCAGGCCGCGCTGCCGAAGCCGTGCAGCTGGCGCGCCCACTGGAAGGCCACGATCACCCCTTTCAATCGGGGCAACAGATACAGCGAGAGGCCGACGCAGCCAACCGCGAAGATCGAGAACAGCACCAGCGGTTCGGGCCGCCAGGTCACGAAGGCGAAATGCAGCCCCGGCGCCATCAGGTGACCCACCACGAGAATCGTCAGATAGGCCGGGCCGTCGTCGGCGCGGTGGTGGTGCAACTCCTCGCGGCAGACCGGACAGCTCTGCCGCACGGTCAGGTAGCCCGCCAGGAGCGGGCCCTTGCCGCAGCGCGGACAGCGCCGGCGCCAGCCCTTGCGCAGGGCTGGCCAGGTCGATCGCGGCGCTTCCGCGGTTTCGGACGTCGTCTCTGTCATGGTCATCCCTCGCATCCCGAAATGCAGAGTGAGCCCGCGACCGGTCGAGGAAAAGGTGGCAGCCTGTCCTTGCGTCGCGATGTCGCAAATTCCGGGGCACGGCCCCTTGTCTGCGGATCGGCCCGGAAATTTCCGCGACGGGATCCGCGAGGCCCGGCGTATCAGCTTGCGGAAACGGGCAAGGACGCCGGTTCCGGACAAAGCAGCCAGACACGGTTTCGAGGAGACCACGGACATGACACGCACGATCCTGATGAGCACCATCGCCGCCCTTGCGTTGGGCACCACCGCGCTTCAGGCCAGTCCGCACCAGGCCGACGGGGTCCGCGCCATGGGCTTTGAACGGATGGACACCGACGGCGATGGCCGGGTGTCCGCCGAGGAACGCGCCGCAGCGCGGGCCGCGCATTTCGCCGAGGCGGATGCCGATGGCGACGGCAAGCTGACCGCCGCCGAGATCGCCGCCGCCGCGGAGGCGCGCGAAAAGCAGCGCCGGGCCGACCGCGCCGCCCGCATGGTCGAGCGGATGGATACCGATGGCGACGGCGCGCTGAGCGCCGAGGAGATCGCGGCGCGTGGCCCCGACCGGATGTTCGAGCGGCTGGACACCGACAAGGACGGCGCGATCTCGCGCGAGGAATTCGCGCAGATGCGCGAGATGCGCCGCGAGGGCGCGGGCCGTCACGGCGGCCACGGCAAGCACCGCGGCCACGGCGCGCACCGCTGACACGCCACCTCGGGGGGCGCGTCTCACGGCCCCCCGAGGATTGCGCAAGCCCTCGCGCGGGACTAGGCAGCAGGAATGGACATGCCCCTGGACGCCGGCACCGAGCAGGATGACGAGGCCCTGCTGGCGCTCTATGCGCGCGGCGACCGTGCGGCGGCGCGCCTGCTGACGGCGCGGTTGCTGCCGCGGGCCTACACGCATGCGCTGCGGGTGCTGGGCGACGGGGCCGAGGCCGAGGACGTGGCGCAGGAGGCCATGCTGCGACTGTGGCGCATCGCGCCCGAGTGGCGGCCCGGCGAGGCGAAGGTGACCACCTGGCTCTACCGGGTGGTCGCCAACCTGTCCACCGACCGGCTGCGGCGGGGCCGGCGGCGCGGCGCGGTGGCGCTGGACGCGGTGCCCGAACCGCCGGACGGCGCCCCGGGGGCGGTGGAGCGGCTGGCGACGCGCGACCGCGAGGCGGCGCTCCAGGCGGCGCTCGACGCGTTGCCCGAGCGGCAGCGCCAGGCGGTGGTGCTGCGGCATATCGAGGGGCTCGGCAATGCCGAGATCGCCAGGATCATGGACATCAGCGCCGAGGCGGTGGAAAGTCTCACCGCCCGGGGCAAGCGGGCGCTGGCGGCCCGACTGGCGGGCCGGCGCGCGGAACTGGGGTTCGAGGATGGCTGAGAACGAACGCGACGAGATCGACCGGCTTCTGGAGGCGCATTTCGCGGCCGCCCGGCAGGCCACGCCGCCGGAGGCGCTCCTGGCCCGGGTGCTGGCGGATGCCGAGGCCGCGCGCCCGGTGGCGGGCGGAGCGCGGAGCGGGCTCGGGGGGCGCCCGGCGGCCCCGGCCGGGGTCTTCTCGCGCCTGCGCGCGGCGGTGGGCGGCTGGCCCGCGCTGGCCGGGCTTGCCGCCGCCACCTTGGCCGGGCTGTGGATCGGCGTGGCCGCGCCCTCGGCGCTGGGTGCAGGCTGGCTGGGCCTGGTGCCCGGGCCGGAGGCCGGGTTCGAACTGGCGCTGGGAGAGGGCTGAGCGATGGCCGATCCGACAGGAAGGGACCGTGCACCGCGCCGCTGGACGCGATGGCTTCTGGTGGGCTCGCTCGCGCTGAACCTGCTCGTCGTCGGGGCGGCGGCGGGGCTGGGCATTGCCTGGTTGCGCGGGACGGGGCCCGAGGCCAGCCCCCGCGACGCGGCCTGGCCCTACGTGGCCGCATTGGCCCGTGAGGACCGGCGGGCGGTCGGCCGGGCGATCCGGACGGAGATGAAGGCGCAAGGCTTCAGCCGCGCCGAGCGCCGGGCGAGCTACGGCGAAGCCGTGGCGCTGCTGAGGGCCGAGGCGTTCGATGCGGAAGCGTTCTCGGCGCTGCTGGAGCGGCAGTTCGCGGCCTCGGCGCGGCTGCAATCGGCGGGCCGCGAGGCGCTTGCGGCGAGGCTGGCGGCGATGAGCCCGGCCGAGCGTGCGGATTATGCGTTGCGCATGGAGGAGGCGCTGGAACGGCACGGCCGCCCGCGCGACAAGGACGGCGGGCCGCGCGACGACGCCGCGCGGTGAGCGATATCGGGAATTGCCGTCATGCCGGACCCTGGGCTGGCCGGTCGTCGAGGCCGGGCGCGGCGGGGCGAGCCCCGCCCTACGGGACGCCTGGTGGAGGGGCGTGCAGGGCGCGGTGTGCCGGTGCAGGGTGCGGTGTGTCCGGGGTCGCCTGCCAGCGGGTGCCCCGTGGTCGCCGATGCCGGGCGCGGCGGGGGAAGTCCGCCCTGAGGTGCCGGGCGCGGCGGGGGAAGTCCGCCCTGAGGTGCCGGGCGCGGCGGGGCGAGCCCCGCCCTACGGGGCGCCTCGCGGAGGCGTGTGCGGGACGTGGTGCGGCATGGGGTGATCTTCGGAAGCGTGCCGCTGCCGGGCCCCGGGGTCGGGCGCGCCATCCCCGGTCAGGCGGCGGGTCGACCGAGCGTCACCATGTTGCGCCCGCGGCGCTTGGCGCCGTAAAGCGCGCGGTCGGCTTCTTCCAGAAGCCGGTCCGCCGGGGAGCCGGTGCCCTCCGCGGCCCCGCCCAGCACCGCCACGCCGATCGACAGCGTCACGGGAATCCCTTCGGGCAGGCCGGGCAGGGGCACCGGCCGGGCCGCCACCGTCTCGCAGAGCTGGCGCGCCGCGCGCTCTGCCTCGGCGCCGGACAGCCCGCCCATCACCAGGAGGAATTCCTCTCCGCCCAGACGGGCCGCCATGTCGCCGGGGCGCAGCGCGGCCCGCAGGCGGCGCGCGACCTCCACCAGGACCGCGTCACCGGCGGCGTGGCCGTGACGGTCATTCACCTTCTTGAAGTGATCGAGATCGGCGACCATCACGGCGCAGCCGCGCCCGGCCCGCAGCGCCGCATCGGCGATGCGGGAGAGTTGCGGCAGGGCGTAGCGCCGGTTGTAGAGCCCGGTCAACGGGTCGGTCATCGCGGCGCGCAGGCCGTTGCGCAGCGCGGCGCGCTGCCAGGCCGCGCGACGGGTATCCGCCACCAGAGCCCGGAGCCGCAGGGCCAGTTCCTCCGCGTCGAAGGGCCCGGCCAGGGCATCCCTGGCGCCGAGATCCAGGGCCCGCGCGGCCAGCCCCTGGCAGCCTTCGGGCGCAAGTGCCAGCAGCGCGGCCCTGCGGGTCTCGACCTGGGCACGCAGGGCGGGAATCAGCTCCAGCCCGGCTTCGGCGTCCTCCGGGTCGAGCACGACCATCACGGCCTCCGGGCCACCGCCGCGCCCCGTGCCGCGCAGCGTCTCGCGGGCGGAGGCGAGCTCTACCGGCCAGCGCAGCGCCTCGCGCAGCGCCCGGGCCTGTGCGCTGCCCGCCCGGCGATCGTGCGCCAGCAGCACCAGCCGCGCCGGCACCTCGAAGCCGGCCGGGGCCTCGGACATGCCGAGCGCCCTGCGGGTGCCGTCGCGCAGCGCGAAATCGCGCTCCGACTCGCGGGCGCGCAGCAGGCTGCGCAGCCGTGCCAGCAGCAGCGCCATGTCCGGAGCACGGTCCAGCACGTCATCAGCCCCGGCGCGCAACGCAGCGAGGCGGGCGAGGCGGTCGCCCGGCTGGGCGAGCGCGAGCACCGGAAGCCGTTCATCCCGCCCCGCGCCCCGCAGCGCCGTGCAAAGCGCTGCCTGCGTCATGTCGGGAAGATCGCCGCCCAGCACCACCGCGTCGGGCCGATCGCGCGCGACCCTGGCAAGCGCCTCGGCCCCGCCGGCGGCCTGCATCACCTCGGGACAGGCCCTGGCCAGCCGTGCCTTCAGCACGATCCGGTTGGTCGAAACCGAGTCCACGATGAGTATCCTGCCCGGCATCCGTTGCCCTTGCGCCCTTGTCATCCAAGCACCGCCAGTCTTTATACAAGTGGTTAAGAAAACCTTTCCGCCAGGCCGGTCACAGGACGTCGCATGACCCATTCGCAAGATACCGCCGAAGCATTGGCGCTGGAGGCGCTGGGCTGGCTAGCGGGCAACGACGAGTTGCTGCCGGTGTTCCTGGGGGCGACGGGCTGCTCTCCGGACGATCTGCGCGAGCGGGCGGCGGCGCCCGACTTCCTTGGCGCGGTGCTGGATTTCATCCTGATGGATGATGCCTTCGTGATCGCGTTCTGCGACGGGACCGGGCGGGCCTATACCGAGGTCGCGGCCGCGCGCGCCGCGCTTCCCGGCGGCCAGCAGGTGAACTGGACATGAGCGCGCCCCGCGCGGAGGGGGTGCTCTTCGACAAGGACGGCACGCTGTTCGGGTTCCACGCCACCTGGGCCGTCTGGGCCCGCAAGGTGATCGGGGAACTGGCGGCGGGCGACCCGGCGCGGGAGCGCGCCATCGCGGCGGCCACGCGGTTCGACCTCGGCACCGGCGCCTTCCACCCGGACAGCCCGGTGATCGCGGGCACCAACCGGCAGGCGGCCGAACTGGTGGCCTCGGCGATGCCTGGCGCCGATGTGGGCGCGATCGAGAGCTACCTGATGCACAGTGCCGCCGAGGCGCCGCTGTCCCCGGTGGTGCCGCTGGCGCCGCTGCTCGACGGGCTGGTAGGGCGGGGCCTCGCGCTGGGGGTGATGACCAACGACACCGAATACGGCGCCCGCGCCCATCTCCGCGCGGCGGCGGTGGAGGATCGCTTCGCCTTCATCGCGGGGTTCGACAGCGGCTATGGCGCGAAACCCGCGCCCGACCCGCTGCTGGCCTTCGCGCGCGAGGTGGGACTGGCGCCCGCGCGCGTGGTGATGGTGGGCGACAGCACCCATGATCTCGTGGCCGGGCGCGCTGCCGGCATGCAATGCGTGGCGGTGCTGACGGGCATGGCCGAGGCCGCCGAGCTTGCCCCCCATGCGGATGTGGTGCTGCCCGATATCGGCCATCTTCCGGGCTGGCTCGACCGGGCGGACTGAGCCGCGCGCCTCGTGCAGTTCGCGCCCTGCGGGGCTCCTCGCCCCCCGCGCGCGGCGCCGAATCCGCCCCCTGGATCTCGAAAACCGACCCGCGCCGTCGTTTCCAGGCAGGCATCCTGCGCCGGGCCCTGCGCTTGATCGGGCGCAGACGGTCAGGGAGGCGGCAATGCAACACGAGGCGCGGAAACAGGCGGATACGGGCGCGCCCCGACGGCGGCGCGGCGGCGGACGGGCCGGGAACGCCGCCCGGCGCGGCACCGAGGTGATCGACCAGATGCCCTGGCGGCTGCCGGTCAACGTGGACCGTCCCACCGAGCCGCTGGACGCGGCCGGAGTAAACGCGATCCACGAGGGCGCGATGCGGATCCTGGAGGAGATCGGGATCACCTTCCTCAACCCGGAGGCGCTGGAGATCCTGCGCCGGGCCGGCTGCAGCGTGGCGGGCGAAACCGTCCGGATGGGCCGCGACATGGTGATGGAGATGGTGGCCAAGGCCCCCGCGCAATGGGACATCACCCCGCGCAACCCCGACCGCCGGATCACCATCGGCGGGAACCACATCCTGTTCGGAAACGTTTCCTCGCCGCCCAACTACTGGGATCTCGAGATCGGCCGCAAGGTGCCCGGCACCCGCGAGATGTGCCGCAACCTGCTGAAGCTGACGCAGTATTTCAACTGCATTCATTTCGCCGGGGGCTACCCGGTGGAGCCGGTGGACCTGCACCCCTCGGTGCGCCATCTCGACGTGCTCTACGACAAGCTCACGCTGACCGACAAGGCGATGCATGCCTACTCGCTCGGGGCCGAGCGGGTCGAGGACGTGATGGAGATGGTCCGGATCGCGGGCGGCCATTCCCACGAGGCGTTCGACGCCGGCCCGAAGATGTATACCAACATCAACTCCACCTCGCCGCTCAAGCACGACTGGCCGATGCTGGACGGCTGGATGCGGCTGGCCCGCCGCAACCAGGGCCTTGTCGTCACGCCCTTCACGCTGGCGGGCGCGATGGCGCCGGTCACGATGGCGGGCGCGGTGGCGCAGAGCCTGGCCGAAGCGCTCTCGGCGGTGGTGCTGGCGCAAGTGATCCGTCCGGGCGCGCCGGTGGCGATCGGCACCTTCACCTCCAACGTGGACATGAAATCCGGCGCGCCGGCCTTCGGCACGCCCGAATACATGCGCGCCACCCAGATGACCGGACAGCTTGCCCGGTTCTACGGGCTGCCGATGCGCGCCTCCGGGGTCTGCGCGGCCAACGTGCCCGACGGGCAGGCGATGTGGGAGACCTCCAACAGCCTGTGGTCAGCGGTGCAGTCGGGGGCGCACATGGTCTATCACGCGGCCGGCTGGCTGGAGGGCGGGCTGATCGCCAGCCCCGAGAAATTCGTGATGGATTGCGAGCTGATCCAGCAGATCCAGCGCTACATGGAGCCTGCGACCTTCGCCACCACGCCCGAGGACATCGCCTTCGACGCGGTGCGCGAGGTGGGTGACCAGGGCCATTTCTTCGGCATCCAGCACACCCAGGACCGCTACACCACCGCGTTCTATCAGCCCTTCCTGTCGGACTGGAAGAACTACGAGGGCTGGGAGGCGGCCGGCGCGGTCTGGACGCCCGAGCGGGCGCACCGGATCTTCAAGGAAATCGTGGCCGCCTTCGCGCCGCCGCCGATGGACGTGGCCATCCGCGAAGAGCTGGAAGCCTTCGTGAGCCGGCGCAAGGCCGAGGGGGGCGCGCCCACGGATTTCTGAGCGCGGGACGGGATGTCGACATCCCGTCCGGGGCCCGCGCGGGCCCCGGCGGCACCTGTTTCCCGCGTCGCGTGCGGATCCCCGCACGGCGTTCCCGGGAGCGCCGTGTCGCGCGCGGGCGCGCGCGCCGGAGTTTTCGAAAACTCCGTCCCGGTTCCCGCGCGCAAGCCGGTGAGCCGCCCGCTTGACAGCCCGCACGATCCGGGCCCACCTGCGCGCCATGACGCTGATTGCACCCGAGCTTGCCGATCTCGCCGCCCTGCGCCACGCGCTGCATGCCGCGCCCGAGCTCTCTGGCGCCGAGGCCGGCACCGCCGCGCATCTGCGCGGCTTGCTGGCGCACTGCGCACCCGACCGGATCGTCGAGGGGCTGGGCGGGCATGGGCTGGCGGCGATCTGGGAGGCGCGCGCGCCCGGGCCAACGGTGATGCTGCGCGCTGAACTCGATGCGCTGCCCATCGCCGAGCGCACCGGGCTCCCCCATGCCTCGCGTCGTCCGGGCGTGGCGCATCTGTGCGGCCATGACGGGCACATGACGATCCTTGCGGGCGTGGCGCGCGGCCTGTCGCGCAAGCCACCCGCACGCGGACGTGCGGTGCTGCTGTTCCAGCCCGCCGAGGAGACCGGCGCGGGCGCCGCTGCGGTGCTGGCCGATCCGCGCTTCGCCGCGATCGCGCCGGACTGGGCCTTCGCGCTGCACAACCTGCCGGGCCTTGCGCGCGGTCGCGCGGCGCTGGCGGCGGGGCCGGTGTGCTGCGCCTCCCGGGGCATGCGCCTGCGGCTGACCGGCCGCACCGCCCATGCCTCGCAGCCCGAGACCGGCGTCTCTCCCGCGCCGGCGCTGGCCGCTCTGATGGTGGCGCTGCCGGCGCTGGCCCCGCCCGGCCCGCCGCCCGGGCCGGGGTTTCGTCTGGTCACGCTCACCCACGCGGTGCTGGGCGCGCCCGCCTTCGGCATCGCGCCGGGCCAGGCCGAGCTCTGGGCCACGCTGCGCAGCATGACCGATTCCGGGATGGCCGCGCTGGTGCAGGAGGCCGTGCGCCTCGTGCAGGACAGTGCCGCGCGGCACGGTCTGGATCCGGAGATCGGCTGGCACGATGTCTTCGCCCATTGCGAGAACGACCCGGAGGCGGTGCGGATCATGGCCACCGCTGCCCTCCGTGCCGGGCTCACCCCGGACCCTGATCCGCTGCCCATGCGCTTTTCCGAGGATTTCGGCCGGTTCGGGGCGGGGGCCCGGGCCGCGCTGCTGATGCTGGGCGCGGGCGAGGATCATCCCCCGCTGCATGACGAGCGCTACGATTTCCCCGACGCGCTGATCGGGCCAGGCGTGCGGCTGTTCGAGGGCGTGCTGGAGGCGCTGCTCGGCGCCGGTTGAGCCGCCGCCCGTCGGAATTCGCGAAATGTTAAGCCGGCCGTGCCAGCTTGCCGCCCGTACTGCGTGAAGGTGGCTGATGCATGGTCTGATCAACCGGGCGATCCAGGGATTCGTGGCGGATACCTACGGTCTGCCCGCCTGGGAGGAGGTGGCGCAGGCCGCCGGGCTGGGCTTTGCCGAGTTCGAGGCGATGCTGGTCTACGAGGATACGGTGACGGGCAGTACGCTTGAGGCCGCCAGCACCCGGCTGGAAAAGCCCCGCGAGGTGCTGCTTGAGGATATCGGCACCTATCTCGTGTCGCATCCCAATACCGAGGCGCTGCGCCGGCTGCTGCGGTTCGGCGGCGAAAGCTACGAGGATTTCCTGCATTCGCTGGAGGAACTGCCCGAGCGCGCCCGGCTTGCGGTGTCAGACCTGCACCTGCCCGAGTTGGAATTGCGCGAGGCGGCGCGCGGGCGCTTCCTGCTGGTCTGCGGGCCCGGGCCTGCCGGCTTCGGGGCGGTGCTGGTGGGCGTGCTGCGCGCGATGGCGGACGATTACGGCGCGCTGGTGCTGCTGGAGCGGCGCGAGGCCGCCGCCGGGCGCGAGGCCATAGAAATCACGCTGTGCCATGCAGGCTTCGCCGAGGGGCGCGCTTTCGAACTCGGGGCGCGCGCGGGCTGACACATGGCGGAGGAGTGGACCGAGATCCTGGACCTGCTTTGCCCGATGCATGCGCGGCTCGATGCGGCCGGCACGATCCGCCATGCGGGGCCCACCCTGCGCAAGCTGTCCGGCGAGGCCGCTGAAGGGGGCGCCCGGTTCCTCGAGATCTTCGAGTTGACCCGGCCACGTGGGATAGAGTCGATGACGGACCTGGCCGGCTGCGGCGGGACGCGCCTGCAGCTTCGGCTGCGCAGCGGGCCGAGGACCAGGCTGAAGGGAATGCTGGCGCCGCTGCCGGATGGCGGCGCGGTGGTCAACCTCTCTTTCGGGATCTCCATTCTCGACGCGGTGCGCGATTATGCGCTCACCAACGCGGATTTCGCCGCCACCGACCTGGCGATGGAGATGCTCTACCTCGTGGAGGCCAAGTCGGCGGCGATGGAGGCTTCGCGCATGCTCAACCTGCGGCTGCGCGGGGCGATGATCGCCGCGGAGGAGCAGGCCTATACCGACACGCTGACAGGCCTCAAGAACCGCCGCGCGCTGGACCATGTGCTGGCACGGCTGATCGGTCGTGGCGAGGATTTCGCCCTGATGCAACTGGACCTGGACCGGTTCAAGGCGGTCAACGACACGATGGGCCACGCGGCGGGCGACCATGTGTTGCAGCACGTGGCGCGCATCCTGGTGGAAGAGACCCGCGAACGCGATACGGTGGCGCGCATCGGCGGGGACGAGTTCGTGCTGCTGCTCCTGCGGCCCGGGGCCCGGACCCAGATCGCGGCGCTGGCGGCGCGGCTGATCGCCCGGATCGAGGCGCCGATCGTCCTGGGTGAGGACCGTGCCGCGATCTCGGCGAGCGCCGGCACCGCGCTGTCGCGGGACTACAAGGCGCCCGAGGCGGAACGGCTGCTGGCCGATGCGGATGCAGCGCTCTACGCGGCCAAGCGCGCCGGTCGGGCGGGCCATGCGTTCGGGGCCTGCCGGTCGGGCGCCGCGGGGGAAGACCGGCGCGCGGAGCGGGACCCGCCGCATCCGCGGTGACCGGAGAGTTGACGGAGTGGCGAGGCACTCCTGCCACGGCAACCCGTCGCACCGAGGCGGCGCTGCAGGGCGGCGGCCGCGCTGCGCAGCCCCCGAAGCGCAGCCGGATGGAGGGGGGGGGGGCGCGGCGCGCGCCGCGGGGCGCACCGTCGACGGTGCGCCGAGCCCTTCTCCGGGGATCGGGCCCGGGAAGGGCGGCTGTCCGGTGGTCGCGCCGTCCTGCGCACAGCCGGGGCGGGGCCTGTCCCTGCGCGGCCGAGCCATCGGCGACGCGCAACCGGCGCGATCCCGGGGGCGCGCCGTCGACGGCGCGCAACCCGCGCGTCAGGCCAGCCGTATGGCCCTTGGGCTTTCATCCATCAGCCCGGTCAGCCGATGCGCCAGCCGCAGCGTCAGCGCGTGCCGCACCTCCCGGGCTTCGGGTGTCTCCCAGAGGTTGTGCGTCTCGTCCGGATCCGCGCCCAGATCGTAGAGCTCGCCCCAATCCTGGTCCCGGTAGAGCGTCAGCCGGTGCGTGGGCGTGATCAGCGCGCGCACCCGTGCCGGCCGTTCGAAGCCCAGCCGCGGCAGCCCGTCATTGTATTCCACCAGCAGATCCGCCCGCCCCGCCCCGCGCCCATCCATGCAGCCCATCAGCGAGCGGCCCATCATCCCGTGGTAGGGGGCCACCCCGGCACGGTCCAGCACGGTGGCGGGCAGGTCAATCGTGGAGGCCAGTGCCGAAGAGCGCACGCCGCGCCGCTGGTCCGGGTCCGACCAGATGAACGGCACCCGCGTGATCGACCGGAAGGGCAGGGCGCCTTTCAGCAGCATGTTGAAATCGCCCAGGTAATCGCCGTGATCCGAGGTGAAGCAGACCACCGTGTTGCCCGCGTGTCCGCTGGCCTCCAGCGCCTGCATCACCGTGCCCACCGCGTCGTCCACCATCGCGATCATCCCGGCCGTCAACGCCATCGCCTCGCGCAGCGCCTGCCCGTCCACCATCCGGGCGGTCTGCGGCGTGCGCGCGCCCTCGCCCGATTGCCATTGCGCGTGCATCCAGCGCATCGGCGGGGTGGGGTTGCGGTGCGATTCGTAGCGCAGCGCGGCCTCGAACTGGTCCGGCCCGTAAAGATCCCAGTAGCGTCCCGGCGGGTTGAACGGGTGATGCGGGTCGGGGAAGGAGACGAAGAGGAAAAAGGGCGTCTCGTCGCCCTTGCGGCCGGCCAGCCATTCCGCTGCGCGGTCGCGGATATAGGCGGTGGGGTAGAGCTCTTCGGGCATCGGCGTGCGGCGCGCCTGCGGGCAGGAGTAGTCGTGCGGCAGTTCCGCCTCGGGCGAGAGCAGCGCCTGCCAGTCCGGCCGCCGGTCGCGCAGCCATTGCCGGTAATGCCCGCCGCAGATGTCGCCATGCCCGGTGACCATGTCCACATGCGCGTAGCCGTAATAGGGCGTGGGAAAGGCGTAGCGCCCCTCGGAATCGTAGCGGCTCGGCTCCTCGTTGGCGTAGTCCCCCGGCTCGGGTTTCCAGGCCTCGGCGATCGGTCCCTCGCCGCCGTCCGCGCCGTGCAGCGCATCCAGATCTGTGAAGGGCTGGATATGGCTCTTGCCGATAGCGGCAGTGTCATACCCCGCAGCCGCCAGCACCTCGACGAAGGTATTGGCGCGCTGGGGAAGGGTGCAACCGTTGTAGCGCAGCCCGTGCTGGCTGGGGTAGCGGCCCGTCAGCATCGAGGCGCGGTTGGGCATGCAGACCGGCGAGGCGACGTGAAAGCTCTCGAAGATCGTGCCGCGCGCGGCGATGGCGTCGATATTCGGCGTGCGCAGCACCGGGTGACCCATGCAGCCCAGCCAGTCGGCGCGCTGCTGGTCGGTGACGAAGACGACGAAACAGGGTCGGCTCATGGGCGGGGTGCCCTGGGGGCGTCTTGGGGTATCATGTCCGGGTCTCCTTCTGGGTCGGGGCCATGACACCACAGGTTCGTTAACATCGCAACGTCCACGTTGCCCCGTGGGCCGGGATGTGCTGTTCTGGGCCGAGGGAACCGCCGGGAGGACGCAGGGATGACCGGGATCGACGCGTTGCTGGCCCGGCGCGAGGCGCTGCTGGGCCCCGGCATGGCCACCTTCTACCGTCGGCCGCTGCACCTGGAGCGGGGCGAGGGGGTGTGGCTCTGGGACACGGAGGGGCGGCGCTATCTCGATTGCTACAACAACGTGCCGCATGTGGGCCATTGCCACCCGCGGGTGGTGGAGGCGATCTGCCGGCAGGCGGGCACGCTGAACACCCATACGCGCTACCTGCACGAGGGGATCCTGGACTATGTCGAGCGGCTGACGGCGACTTTCGCCGCGCCCCTGCGGGCGGGGCTGCTGACCTGCACCGGGTCCGAGGCCAATGACGTGGCCCTGCGCATGGCGCAGGCGGCGACCGGGCGCACCGGCGTGATCGCCACCGACCACACCTATCACGGCAACACGGCGGCGGTGTCGCAACTCTCCACCCGCATGCCGCCCATCGGCGGCTTTGGCGGCCATGTGCGCCATGTTCCCGCCCCCGACAGCCTGCGCGATCCGGAGGATGGCGGCGCCGCCTTCGGCCGGGCGGTAGAGGCGGCCATCGCCAGCCTGGAGGAGAGCGGGCACGGGTTTTCCGCGCTGATCCTGTGCCCCTATTTCGCCAACGAGGGCTTTCCGGCGGTGCCCGAGGGCTACCTGGACGCGGCGCTGGCGGCGGTGCGGCGCGCGGGGGGGCTCTTCATCGCGGACGAGGTGCAGCCGGGCTTCGGCCGGCTGGGCAGCCATTTCTGGGGGCATCGGCGCATCGGCGCGCAGCCCGACATCGTGACGCTAGGCAAGCCCATGGGCAACGGGCATCCCGTGGGCGGGGTGGTCACCTCGCCCGAGATCCTGGCGGAGTTCCGCAAGGCGTTCCGCTATTTCAACACCTTCGGGGGCAATCCGGTCTCCTGCGCGGCGGCGATGGCGGTGCTGGACGTGATGGAGGACGAGGGGCTGATGGCCAATGCCGAGGCCAGCGGCGCCCATGCCCGTGCCCGGCTCGAGGCGATCGCCGCCTCCGATCCGCGTATCGGGAACGTGCGCGGGGCGGGGCTGTTCTTCGGCGCCGAGTTCGTGCACGAGGACGGTATCACCCCCGATCCCGAGACCTGCGCCGAGGTGGTGGAGGGGATGCTGGCGCGCGGCGTGATCCTGAACCGGCTGGGCCTGCACATGAACACGCTCAAGATCCGGCCGCCGCTGCCGTTCGGCCGGGCCGAGGCGGACCTGCTGGCCGAGGCGCTGGCCGACACGCTGGATGCGCTGGGATGAGCCTGCCCGCCGAGGCACGCGCGGCGCTGGCGGCCTTCGGGCTGGCCGAGGCGCGGGCCGAACTGCACAGCCACCGGGAAAACCGGGTCTTCGCGGTGCAGGACGGGCCGCGCAGGCTGGCGTTGCGGCTGCACCGGCCGGGCTATCACGGAGAGCCCGAACTCCAGGCGGAGCTGGAGTTCATGGCCCATCTGCGGGCCGGGGGGTTGCGCGTGCCCGCGCCCGTGGCCGCGCCGGACGGGCGGCTGCTGGTCGAGGCCGGGGGCCTGTTCGCCGACTTGCTGGAATGGCTGCCGGGCGCGCCCCTTGGCCGGAGCTGCGTGCCGCTGGGCCTGCCGGAACCGGAGGCGCGGGCGCTGTTCCGCGCGCTGGGTGCGGAGGCCGCGCGGCTGCACGATGCGGCCGATCGCTGGCCGGGCGCCGGGCGGTTCGCGCGGCCCGCGTGGGATGCCGGGGGGCTGGCCGGCGAGGCCCCGCTCTGGGGCCGGTTCTGGGACAATCCCGCGCTGCGTCCCGAGGAGCGCGCCCTGCTCGGGGAGGCCCGCACCCGGGCGCGGGCGGCGCTGGCGGCGGCCGGGCCGGTGGACATGGGCCCGATCCATGGCGACCTCGTGCGCGAGAACGTGCTGGTCGCGGACGGAGCGCTGGCGCTGATCGATTTCGACGATTGCGGGCCGGGCTACCGGCTGTTCGAGATCGCCACCATCCTGCACCCCAATCGGGACGAGCCCGACTACCCGGCCCTGCGTGACGCGGTGCTGGAGGGCTATGACGCGCTGCGGCCGCTGTCCGGCGCCGCGCTGGCGCTGCTGCCGGTGCTGCAATTCCTGCGCGCTGCCAGCTATGTGGGCTGGATCATGTCGCGCCGCGAGGTGCCCGGGATGGCGGCGCGCGAGCGGCGTTTCATCGAGCGGGCCTGTGCGCTGGCGGACGGGATCTGAGCGTCAGGCCGCGTGGACGGTCCGGCCCTTCCAGACGGTCTCCGCCACCTCGATCGCGCCGATCTGTTCGGGGGTCATCCGGCGCAGGTCGCCCGGCAGGACGATGAAATCCGCGAAGGCGCCGGGGATCAGCTGGCCCGCCTTTCCCTCCAGCCGCAGGCTGCGGGCGCCGTTGACGGTGTAGATCGGCAGGGCCTGTGCCAGCGTGATTTCCTGCCCGGGGCCGACAATGCCGGAATAGCGCCCGGTGGGATCGGCGCGGGTGAGCATCCCGGCAAGCCCGGTCCAGGGGTTGGCGTCCGGCGCGGCGGCGGGCCAGTCGGTGCCGCAGACCAGTTCGGCGCCCGCCTCCAGCAACAGGCGGATCTCGCAGCAGCGCGCGGCCCGCTCGGTCCCCAGGAAATGGCGCTGCGCGGCGGTGCCAGGATTGGGCATCCACAGCTTGGGCGACATCTCGGCCACCGCGCCCAGCGCCGCGAAGCGGGGCTTGTCGGCCGTGTCCACATAGGTGCAATGGGCGATCTCGTGGCGCAGGCCGGAGGCGCCGTTGGCCTGCCGGGCGGCCTCGATCGCATCCAGACCCCGGCGCGCGGCATTGTCGCCCACCGCGTGCATCTTGACGGTGAAGCCGGCCGCGTCCAGCGCGCTCACCAGCCCGGACAGCGCGCCCGGCTCGATCAGCAGCGTGGCGTCCGGGTCGTGGCCCGCCGGGTCGTAGCCGGTGGCGGCCGGGTAGGGATCGAGCAGTGAGGCGGTCAGCGCGGGCGGCACCCCGTCCAGAAACAGCTTGGCGAAGCCGGTTTGCAGGTTCTCGGTCGCGTAGGTGTCGCGCAGGCGAATCATCTCCGCTATGGATAGCGGCGCCAGCCCCATCGGCGAGGAGCAGCCGATATGCGCCGCCATGTGCAGCGTGAGCCGGCCCGCGCGGTCGGCCTCGGCATAGGCGGCCAGGTCGTCCTCCGTGGCCATCGCCTCCTTGGCGGCGGTATAGCCCAGGGCGTTGTAGTATTTCACCACATGTTCGGTGGCCCGGGCGAGTTCGGCGGCGCTGCGGCGGGTAAGGGCGCGAATGCCGGCGCAGCCCGATTCGGCCAGGATGCCGTTGGGCTGGCCGTCCGGCTCGCGCTCCACCACGCCGCCGACGGGGGTGGGGGTGCCGGCATGCAGCCCCGCCGCCTCCAGCGCGGCGGTATTGCACCACATGGCGTGCTGGGTGACATCGGCCAGCGCGACCTTGTGTTGCGGGGCGGCAGCATCCAGCAGGGCGCGCGGGCTGTCGCCCATGTCGGCGCACAGCGCGGCGCGCCATGGCCCGCCGGTGATCCACTGGCCGGGCGGAGTTTCAGAGGCGCGGGCGCGCACGGCTGACAGCAGGTCGTCCACGCCGGCCTCGAACCCCACATAGATCTCGAACAGGTCGCGCGCCGCGCCCCAGAGCGGGTGGCTGTGCGCCTCCACCAGGCCCGGCATGGCGAATCGGCCATGCATCGCCACGCGCCTTGTGCCGGGACCGGCCAGCGCCTCCACCTCGGAGTCGCCGCCCACGGCCAGGATGCGTCCCTGCCGGGCAGCGAGCGCGGTGCAGAGAGGGCGGGCCGGATCCATCGTCAGGAACATCCCGCCGGTCCAGATGGTGTCTGCCTGATTCATGCGCGCCTCCCGGTGGTCCGGAGGAAAGGCTCGGCTTTTTTGTTGACAAAGTCAACGTCTCGGCGGACGCTGGGGCAACAGGGAGGCGCCATGAAGATCGCCGGCAAGACACAAGTGCGACACGAGGGCGGGCCGATCCACCCGCCCATCGCCAGCATCACCGATGCGCTGACCTTCCGGCTGGCGCGGCTGGTGGCGGTGAACGACCGCGCCGGCAGCGAGCATTTCCGCCGCGAGTTCGGGCTGAAGCTGACGGAATGGCGGGTGCTGGGGCTGACCTGCGCGCTGGAGCCGGCCAGCTTTCACGAGATCCGCAAGGCGCTGGTGATGGACAAGGGCCAGCTGTCGCGCACGGTCAAGGCGCTGGTCGCCCGCGGGCTGATCGCCACCGCCCCCTCGGACGAAGATGCGCGCAGCATCGTGCTGCGCAGCACCGGGGCGGGCCGCGCGCTGCATGACGAGGTGCTGGCCTTCACCTCCGTGCGCAACGAGATCGTGGTGGCGCCGCTGAGCGCCGACGAATGCGCCGAGTTCCTGCGCCTGCTGGGCAAGATCAGCGCCCATAACGAGGATCTGGCCGTTCTGTCGGGGCATCTGGCATGAGCGCGCCGGACATCGCGCCGGCGCCCGCGCCCGTGGCCGACCCGGCGCAGCGGCTGGGCCGGGCGCTGGCGGGGCTGTTCTCGCTGGCAATCATGGGGGTGATCGCCTTTTTCGTGCTGGACGAGGCCAATGCCCGATTCGCCGTGATCGCCATCAGCGCGGTCATCGTGATCCTGACCCAGCCGCTGGCACGGCAGGGCCGGGTCTTCGCGCGCACGCCGTGGCTGGGCTGGGTGCTGGATCTGGCTTTGGCGGCGGGATTCGCCTGGGCGGCGCTGTGGTTTTTCCGTGTCAAGGCACAGCTGTTCACCGGCTTCTACATGCCCGACCCGATGAACATCGCTGCCGGTCTGGCGGGCATGGTGGCGCTGCTGGTGCTGACCCAGCGCGCCTGGGGCTGGTCGCTGGTGATCATGGCGGCGTGTTTCGTGGCCTTCGGCTTTGCTGGGCCGCACCTGCCGGGGCTCTTGCAGCATTTCGGCACGAGCCTGGGCGATTTCATGCAGATCGCCTGGTATTCCTTCGACGGGGTGTTCGGGCGCACCACCGGGCTGGTGGCGGACACGGTGCTGGTGTTCCTGATCTTCGGCGCGGTGCTGGAACGCACCGGCGCGGGCGAGAGCCTGATCCACATCTCCACCGTGCTGACGGCGCGGATCCGGGGCGGGGCGGCGCATGCGGCGATCGTGGCCAGCGGCGTCTTCGGCATGATGAGCGGCTCCGTCGCCGCAAATATCGCCGGCACCGGCGTCTTCACCATCCCGATGATCAAGCGGCAGGGCTTTTCGGCCAATTTCGCGGGCGCGGTCGAGACCGCCGCCTCTTCAGGGGGCCAGTTGACCCCGCCGATCATGGCGGCGGCGGTGTTCGTGATGGCGGACCTGGTGGGCATGCCCTTCGCCCTGGTGATCGCGGCGGCCGCGCTGCCGGCCCTGTTCAAGTATGTGGGCCTTTTCGCGCAGGTCTATGCCACGGCGATCCGCATGGGGATCGAGCCGCTGCCCGCGCACGAGATCCCCAGGCTGACGCCGCGCGACTGGGTGAACGCGCTGCTGGTTTTCCTGCCCATCGCGGCGCTCATGGCGACCTTCCTGATGGGCAAGTCGCCCGCCGCGGCGGGGCTGGTGGGAGTGCTGACGGCCATCGTCACCGGGCTGGTGCTGAATCCCGCCTTCCGGCGCGAGCCGATGCGCATCGCGCAGGCGCTGGCAGATGGCGGCATCCAGGCCGCGCGGATCATGCTGGCGGTGGGGGTGATCGGCATCGTGCTTGCGGTGGTCAACGAGACCGGCGTCGCGATCCGCTTCGCCACTTCCATCGCCTCGGTGGGCGACGATTTCCTGCTGATGGCGCTGATCCTGGCGATGTTCGGCGCGCTGATCCTGGGCATGGGCCTGCCGACACTGCCGGCCTACCTGATCATCGCGATCATGATCGCGCCGGCCATCATCAAGGCCGGGGTGCCGCCGCTGGCGGCGCATATGTTCGTGCTGTATTTCGCGGTCTATTCCTCGATCGTGCCGCCCATCGCCTATGGCTGCTACGTGGCCGCGCCGATCGCGGGCGGCAATCCCCTGACGACCAGCTTCGTGGCGCTGCGGCTGTCGGTGGTGGGGCTGCTGGTGCCTTATGTCTTCGTCTACTCGCCCTCGCTGCTGCTGGTGGCCGGAGAGTTTTCCTGGACCGAGCTGGCCGCCACGATCCTGCGTCTGCTGGTGGCGATCTGGATGTTCGCGAGCGGCCTGGGCGGGGCCGATCCCCGGCTGGGCCGGCTGGGACCGGCGCAGCGTGCGATCCGGCTGCTGGCCGGGGCGGGGGCGATGATCCCGCTGGCAACGGTCTGGGCGCCGGCCTGTGTGCTGGCGCTGGCGGTGGGGCTCTTGTCGCCCCGGCCGGCGCGGGCGGTTGTGGAAAAGACATGAAACGGAACGGATAACAGACAGGGAGAACCGCATGAAACACTTACTCGACAAGACGATGCGCTGTGCCGCGGCGGGCGCGCTGGCGGTTGCGCTGATGGCCGGGGCCGCCGCGGCGGACCTCTACAAGGTCACCGCCACGGGGACGGGCGCCGCGCCCTTCATCGTCAACACCGCAATCGCCAAGGTGGTGAACACCCATGTGGACGGCGTCGAATTCCAGGTGCGGGCCACGGGGGCCGCGACCCGGCATTTTGTGGACGCCGCCACCGGCAAGGCCGATTTCATCTTCGGCTCGTCCACCATCAACTGGCTGCTGGTGAATCATTTCGGCCCCTTCAAGGACTTCACGAACGGTCCCGAGCTGGAAGAGAAGGTGGGCATGATCTTCGCCTACCAGATCGGCCCCTACCATTACCTCACGAGGGCGGATTCCGGCATCATGTCGCTGGACGACCTGCGCGGGCGCACGGTTTTCGCCGGCCCGCCGGGCGGGGCCGCCACCGGCGTTGTGCTGCGCGCCATCGAAGAGGCCACCGGCATCAAGGCCGAGGAGATGCGGGTCCAGCAATACGGCTTCGACTCGGCCATGCAGGCCTTTCAGGACGACAAGCTGGACGTTCTGGTGATCTCGACCAACGTGCCCAGCCCGTCGATCCAGCAATTCGCGCTGACCAAGGAAATCCGGATACTGAACGTGCCGCTGGAAAAGGTGACGATCCGCACCAATGTGGGCGGCACCGCGAACGAGATCGCGCCGGATGCCTATGGCGACAACCAGGTCAACGAGACGCCGGTGACGACCCACGGCGCGATCGTGAATTTCAGCGCCGGCATGCATGTGGACGAGGAGGTGGTCTACCAGGTGACCAAGGCGATCTGGGAGAACCTGGACGAGATCCACGAGACCGCGCAGTGGATGCCCACGACGGTGACGCCGGAGAAGGCGCTGTCGCAGATCGCGGGCCGCCTGCATCCGGGCGCCGAGCGCTACTACCGCGAGCAGGGCTGGGACATCCCCGCGCCCATGGTCTACACGCCCGGCAACTGAGCCGGGCGCGCGGGCGGGCGCCCCCGCGATGGCGGGTGCGCCCGTCGGGCCAGACGGCCCTCCTCGCGCGGCCGCCCGGCTTGCGCACGGGGTGGGTGCGGCCTAGCGTGGCGCGGGCAACGGGCAGGGAGGCCGGCGTGTCGAAAAAGAACATCCTCTTCATCATGTATGACCAGCTGCGGTTCGACTATCTCGGCTGCACCGGCCATCCGCATCTGAAGACGCCGAATTTCGACCGGTTGGCCGCGAAGGGGGTGCGGTTCTCGGAATGCTACGTGCAGTCCCCGGTCTGCGGCGCCTCGCGCATGTCCACCTATACCGGGCGCTACGTGCATTCCCACGGCGCGGCCAACAACAACTACCCGCTTCGGGTGGGCGAGATCACCCTGGGCGATCACCTGCGCGCCGTCGGGATGGGCTGCTGGCTGATCGGCAAGACCCACATGACGGTGGATGCCAAGGGCATGGAGCGGCTGGGCCTTGCGCCCGACAGCGTGATCGGCGCGCGCCAGGCCGAGTGCGGCTTCGACGTGTGGATCCGCGATGACGGGCTGTGGGCCGAGGGGCCGGCGGGCTTCTATGACGCGCGTCGCAGCCCCTACAACGAATATCTCAAGCGCAAGGGCTACCCGGGCGAGAACCCCTGGGCGGATTTCGCCAATGCCGGGCTGGAGGGCAACGAGATCGCCTCCGGCTGGTTCATGCGGAACGCCTCGAAGCCCGCCAATATCGCCGACGAGGACAGCGAGACGCCCTGGCTGACCTCGCGGGCGATCGATTTCATCGAGCAGGCCCCGGGGCCCTGGTGCGCGCACCTGTCCTACATCAAGCCGCACTGGCCCTATATCGTGCCCGCGCCCTGGCACGACATGTACGGGCCCGGGCATGTGCTGCCGGTCAACCGCTCGGAGGCGGAGCGGGCGGATCCGCACCCGGTCTTTGCCGCCTTCATGGAGAACCGGGTGGGCCAGGCATTCTCGCGCGAGGAGGTGCGCGCGGCCGTGATTCCGGCCTATATGGGCCTGATCGCCCAATGCGATGCCGAGCTGGGCCGGCTGCTGGACTGGCTGGAGGCCACGGGCCGCGACCGCGACACGGTGATCGTGCTGACCTCGGATCATGGCGACTACCTGGGCGATCACTGGCTGGGCGAGAAGGACATGTTCCACGACTGCTCGGTGAAGGTGCCGCTGATCGTGTACGACCCCTCGCCCGAGGCCGACGCGACCCGCGGCACGGTGTGCGACGCGCTGGTGGAGGCGATCGACCTGCCCGCCACCTTCATCGAGATGGCCGGCGGCGAGGTGCCGCGCCACATCGTCGAGGGGCGTTCGCTGGTGCCCTTCCTGCGCGGCGAGACACCCGAGGACTGGCGGGAGTTCGCGGTGAGCGAATACAACTATGCCCATACCGGCGTGCGCGCCCGGCTGGGCGTGGACACAAGGGATTCGCGGCTGTTCATGGTGGCCGACCAGCGGTGGAAGTTCATCCATGCCGAGGGCGGATTCCGGCCGATTCTGTTCGACCGCGCGGCCGATCCGGAGGAATTGCACGACCTGGGCGCGAGCGACGCCCATGCGGAGGTGATCGCGCTGATGCATGACCGGCTGGCGCGCTGGGCGCGGCGCGATGCGCAGCGGCTGACCCAGTCGGATGCAGAGCTCGACCGGCGCATGGCCGGCGGCGCGGCCGCGAAGGGCATCCTGCTGGGGGTCTACGATCCGTCGGAGCTGGCGCCGGAATTCACCGAGAAATACCGCGGGCCGGTGCCGGGGCGGGGTTGAAGCGGGCTCAAGGCCGTCGCGGTCCGGTGCTTGTCCGCTGGCGCCTCGATGGCGTATTTTCAGAACAATGAAGGCGTATCGGTCGGTGCGGGAGGACCGGATGCGACACCCGTGGCATCGCGGCTGTCTGGCGGGGCGGCGGAGCCGTGCGGGCCGCGGGGCGCTTGAAGCGCGGCGGGGGCGGCAAGCGCGGCGGGGGCGGCCTGCTCAGCTGCGGCGCAGGCGGATCACCACGTCGACCTTCGCGATCTCGGCGCCTTCCGGGGCGTCGGGCAGGCGGCGGATATCCAGCTGCTCGGCGGGAGCGTCGCTCAACCGGCCGTCATCCTCCCAGAAGAAATGCGGGTGGTCGTGGGTGTTGGTGTCGAAATAGCTGCGCGCGCCGTCCACGGTGATTTCCTGCATCAGCCCGGCGTCGCAGAAGGCGCGCAGGGTGTTGTAGACGGTGGCCAGCGACACTTTCTCGCCATGCCGCTCGACCGCGGCGAAGAGGCTTTCGGCGGTGACGTGCCGGTTGTGCCCGTCGCCCACCAGCAGCGCGGCCAGCGTCAGGCGCTGGCGCGTGGGGCGCAGGCCCGCACGGGCCAGCCAATCGGATCCGCGTTGAAGGGCCTCTGCTTGCATGATGGCTCGTTTCCTCCTTGACTTGCAGCAATATAAAGCGCGAAGCGGCGTGGTTTCAATGCAAATCGGTCGCAACATGCCGGGGACGGGGGTGCGGGGGGGCGCTCAGGCCCGTCTTGCAGGACCAGAGGGCCCGGTGCTAGAGGAAGCGCCGAGATGGATCCAAGCCGCAAGGAGCGCCGCCGCATGGCCGAGTACCCGACCAGTTTCGACAAGGAGGCGCTGCTCCGGTGCGCGCGCGGAGAGCTGTTCGGCCCCGGCAATGCGCAGCTGCCCGAACCGCCCATGCTGATGATGGACCGGATCACCGACATCTCGGCCGAGGGCGGCACGCATGGCAAGGGCCATGTCCTGGCGGAGTTCGACATCCATCCCGACCTGTGGTTCTTCGACTGCCACTTTCCGGGCAACCCGATCATGCCCGGCTGCCTGGGGCTGGACGGGCTGTGGCAGCTGACGGGCTTCAACCTGGGCTGGCGCGGCTGGAAGGGCCGGGGCTATGCGCTGGGCGTGGGCGAGGTGAAGCTGAAGGGCATGGTGCGCCCCGACCGCAGGATGCTGACCTACAAGGTGGATTTCACCAAGGCGGTGCAGACCCGCCGGCTGACCATGGGCGTGGCCGACGGGATCGTCGAGGCCGATGGCGAGGTGATCTACGAGGTCAGGGACATGAAGGTCGCGCTCAGCGAGAGTTGAGGGGGGCGGCCCGGGGACGAGGCCGCTCGTGCTGCGATGGTGCTCGTGGTGCCGGTTGCGTGCCGATCCGAGCGTCGTGCATTTGGGAACGGACGATCCTGCCAGGGACTGTCCTGAAGCCCGTGTATCCAGCCCGGCCCATGCGTTTTCAGACAATCAGGCGTCGACGCGCGCGCCGAACATCTTGGCAAACCGGTTGCGGGCTGCAGACCATTCCCGGAGATTGCGGCCGTCCTTCTCGAACCTGCGAATGGCCAGATAGATCGGCTTGGTCGCGGCCTCGTCGGTCGGGAAGGACCCGCGCGTCTAGAGCGAGTCCCGGATCACGCGGTCCAGGCTGTCGATGGCGTTGGCCGTGTAGACGATCTTGCGGATTGCCGGATCGAAGCCGACGGACGGGGTCATCTCCCGCCACGCCCGCCGCCGGGCCGGGGCGATGGAGGCGGATGTCCTGGCTCATTTTCCCTCGAAGGCATCGAGTTCGGGCGCGACCGGATCGGCGCTCGGGGCGCTGTGAATCAGGCGCAGCTCGGCGGCCGCGGCCCTTCGGTCCTTCCAGGAGCGGAAATTCAGGAAATGGCGCACCAGATGCGTGATGCAGGTCTGGACCATGGTGTCTGGAGAGGCCGCCGTGATCGCCTCGGCAAAGCCCTTCAGCCCGTCTCTCACCCGGCAGTCGCATGCTTGCATGCGATGAGTGGGCACGGCGGCGATCAGGATATCCTGGCTCCCCGGTTCTGCCCTTCCCGGACCTCGTCCAGCACCGTGTCAGTGACCCGGCTGGTCAGGTCCGGCGAGACCGTCAGGGCATGGAGATCGCGCAGATGGGCCAGGATGTCCCGGACCGTCAGACCGGCCGCTTGGAGCCCGACGATCTTGTCATCCATCCCGCAGGTCCGGGTCTGGCCCTTCTTCTCCAGTGCGGGCTCGACGCTGCTGACCCGGTCCCGCGGGATCGCCACCGGCAATGCCCCGTCCTGTCCTTTCAGAACCTTGGCCGATGGGCCGTTGCGACGGCTGGATCGGCCCGGTGGAGCTTCCTTGCCGTCCTCACAGCCGGGACGCGCCGTCAGCTCTGCCCCCGGCATCCGCTCCATCAGCTTGGTCTTAAGCTCGTTCATCGGCCCGGCGTCGCCGAGCAGGTCTTCGGGGCGCTCCACGCCAAGCGTCCAACCTTTCGGCGGCGCCCGCAAGCGTCAGGACCCAGTGCGCGTTCAGACAGTCCGCCCGGAACCGTCCGTTGAAGGCGTCTGGGAACGCATTGTCCGTCGGCTTTCCAGGCCGTGAGACGTCGAGCGTGACGCCGCGCTGACAGGCCCGGAGATCCATGTCCCGGGAGAGGGGCTCGCGGCCCTGATCGAGACGGATTGTCCTGGGACAGCCCGTTCTCCCGCACAGCCGATCGGGCGTCGCCACGACATCCCCGCCGCGATCACCGAACCGCGCGCCGAGCACCGGCACGTATCGAGAGAAGGTATCCACGACGGTCGGAACCCGGAGTGTCCTGCCCGGCGCCAGCTGGTCATGGACAAGATCCATCGCCCGGACATCGTGCGGCCCAACGGCTTCGGCGCGATCATCGCGCAGCTTGGCCTTACCCGCCGCTTTGGCGTCTTGTTCCCGAGCTGCCTGCCCAACTCCCTGTAAATACGAGAGGTTTTCTTGATGTCGATGTCCCAGCCCTCGCGGTGCGGAGGCGCGTGAACCTGGCGGTAGCCGTATCTCACCCGCGTCCCGCGGTTCTCCCTGATCCGCGTCTCGACGGCAGCCTGATCGGGGCGGCGGGACTTGCCGTGGAACGTCGAGCGGTCGAACCCGTTGGCCCCACATGCCGTCCGGATCGAGACCGCCCGATCGCGGCACATCCCGGGAACCGGCTCGCGCCCCCGAAAGGTCGGAAAACCGCAAAGGGTCATGATCGGCGGTGTCGCCAGAACACTGGTCACCGTCGCGAATGCTCTCCGGAAGAGCCGCCGGAAACGGGCCGCCCAAACACCCTGACGGCTACAGTTGCTCGCAGGCCGCGTCGCCACTGCTTGCCGCCCGCGCGGCCGGGCCCTAGGTTGCCGCACACCGCGCCGCGCCCGTCCGGGCCGTGCGGCAGGCAACCCGGGGGGCAGGATGGTCACGCTGCGGATACTTCGCGACGAGGGGGCGGACCCGGACGTGCCGCTGCCCGCCTACGCGACCGGGGGCGCCGCCGGGGCCGACCTGCGCGCCAACTTCCCCCCCGAGGCGCGCGCGGGCCTCAGCCTCGCCCCCGGCGCCCGCGCGCTGGTGCCCACCGGCCTGCGGCTTGCGATCCCCGAGGGCCACGAGGTGCAGATCCGCCCGCGCTCGGGGCTGGCGCTGAAGCACGGCATCATGCTGCCCAACAGCCCCGGCACGATCGATTCCGACTATCGCGGCCCGCTGGGGGTGATCCTGCTGAACGCGGGACAGGAGCCGTTCCACGTGGCCCATGGCGACCGCATCGCGCAGATGGTGCTGGCCCCGGTGATCCGGGCGCGTTTCGAGCTGGTCGAGACGCTGGACCAGACGGCGCGCGGCGCAGGCGGTTTCGGCTCGACGGGGCGGCGCTGATGCTGCTGGTTCTGGCCTTCGCCGCCGGGCTCTGGGCGCTGGGTGCGGTGATGGGCGCGCCGCGCCAGGCGCGGCTCTTGATGATCGGCCTGCTGTATGTGGCCGTGCTGATGGTGCAGATTGCCCTGCCCGCGGGCCATCCCCTGCGCGAGGCCACCGGCGGCTCGCCCGCGCTTTGGTTGCTGGTGGGCGGCTTCGGGCTGCTGGCGGCGGGCTACGGAATGATCCTGCGCCGCCTGCGCGGCCGAGCGCAGCGCCGCGAGGCGGCGCAGGCCCCCGCCGCGCCCCGCAGCGACAGCTTTTCCGAGGTCGAGCTGGAACGCTACGCCCGCCATATCGTCCTGCGCGAGCTGGGCGGGCCGGGCCAGAAGGCGTTGCGGCAGGCCCGGGTGCTGGTGATCGGGGCCGGCGGGCTGGGGGCGCCTGCGCTGCAATATCTCTCCGCTGCCGGGGTGGGCACGATCGGGGTGATCGACGACGACATCGTCGAGAACGCCAACCTGCAACGGCAGGTGATCCACCGCGACGCCGATATCGGGATGCCCAAGGTCTTCTCGGCCCAGGCCGCGATGGTGGCGCAGAACCCCCATGTCACGGTCCGGCCCTATCACCGCCGCCTCACCGAGGCGATCGCCGCCGACCTCTTAGCCGATTACGACCTGGTGCTCGACGGCACCGACAATTTCGACACCCGCTACCTGGCCAACCGGGTTGCGGTGGCGGCGGGCAAGCCGCTGGTGTCGGGCGCGCTGTCGCAATGGGAGGGGCAGCTTTCGGTATTCGACCCGGCGCATGGCGGGCCCTGCTATCAATGCGTCTTTCCCGAAAGGCCGGCGCCGGGCCTCGCACCCTCCTGCGCCGAGGCGGGCGTGCTCGGCCCGCTGCCGGGCGTGGTGGGCGCGATGATGGCGGTGGAGGCAGTCAAGCTGATCGCCGGGGCCGGGGCGCCCCTGCGCGGCGAGATGCTGATCTATGACGCGCTCTGGGGCGAGACCCGCAAGATCGCCCTCAAGCGGCGCACGGACTGCCCGGTCTGCGGTGCGCATCCGGCCGAAGGCGCGCCCGGGGCTGGATAAGCGGCCCGCGCGGCCCTAGCTTTGCCGCAACCCGAGGAGACATCCATGACCAACCCGCTACTGGCCCGCTGGGACGGGCCGCACGGCCTGCCGCGCTTCGACCTCCTGGAGGAGGCCCATTTCGCCCCCGCCTTCGAGACCGCGCTGGCCGAGGCCCGCGCCGAGATCGAGACCATCGCCGCCAATCCGGCCGGTCCCGATTTCGTCAACACCATCCTCGCGCTGGAACGCGCGGGCGAAGGGCTGAACCGGGTGGCCTCGGTCTTCTTCAGCGTCGCCGCCGCCGACAGCACGCCCGAGCGCCAGGCGCTGCAACGGGACATGTCGCCGAAACTGGCGGCCTTCTCGGCCGATTTCTACGGCGATGCCCGGCTCTGGGCGCGGGTATGCGCGGTCTGGGCCGCGCGCGACACGCTCGGGCTGGAGCCGCAGGACGCCCGCCTGCTGGAGCTGACGCACCGCGCCTTCCTGCGCGCGGGCGCGGCGCTGGAGGGGGCGTCCGCCGACCGGATGAAGGCGATCAAGTCGCGGCTGGCGGTGCTGGGCACGCAATTCACCCAGAACCTGCTGGCCGACGAGGCGGGCTGGCGGATGGAACTGTCCGAGGCGGACCTGGAGGGGCTGCCGGGCTTCGTGAAGGCCTCGGCCCGTGCCGCCGGCGCCGAAGCGGGCCTGGCCGGGCCCTGCATCACGCTCTCGCGCTCGCTGATCGTGCCGTTCCTGCAATTCTCGCCCCGCCGCGATCTGCGCGAGCGGGCCTGGCGCGCCTGGACCGCGCGCGGGGCCAATGGCGGCGAGACCGACAACCGCGCGATCGCCGCCGAGATGCTGGCCCTGCGCGAGGAACGCGCGCGCCTGCTGGGCCATGACAGCTTCGCCCGCTGGAAGCTGGAACCCGAGATGGCAGGCAGCCCCGAGCGGGTGCGCGAGCTGCTGATGCAGGTCTGGGCGCCCGCCCGCGCGCAGGCCGAGGCCGATGCCGAGGCGCTGACCGCGATGCTGCATGCGGACGGGATCAACGGCGCGCTGGAGCCCTGGGACTGGCGCTACTACGCCGAGAAGCGCCGCAAGGCGCTGCACGATCTCGACGAGGCCGAGCTGAAACCCTACCTGCAGCTCGACCGGATGATCGAGGCGGCCTTCGACACGGCGGGCCGTCTCTTCGGGCTGGACTTCCGGGAACTCGACGCGCCGCTCTATCACCCCGACGCCCGCGCCTGGGAGGTGCTGCGCGACGGGCGGCACATGGCGGTGTTCGTGGGCGAATATTTCGCGCGGGCCTCGAAACGCTCGGGCGCCTGGTGCGGGGCGATGCGCGCGCAAGCCCACTGGCCCGAGGAACGCCGGGCGCTCGTCACCAACGTGTGCAACTTCTCCAGGCCCGCCGCCGGGGACCCGGCGCTGCTCAGCTATGACGACGCGCGCACGCTGTTCCACGAATTCGGCCATGCGCTGCATCACATCCTGTCGGATGTGCGCTACGCCTCGATGTCGGGCACCTCGGTGGCGCGCGATTTCGTGGAACTGCCCAGCCAGCTCTACGAGCACTGGCTGGAAGTGCCCGAGGTGCTGGAACGCTTCGCCACCCATGCCGAGACCGGCAAGGCGATGCCGCCCGAGCTGCTGGAAAAGGTGCTGGCGGCCGCGACATTCGACATGGGCTTCCAGACGGTGGAATATCTCGGTTCGGCGCTGGTGGACCTGGAATTCCATTCCGGTGCGGCGCCCGCCGATCCGATGGCGCGGCAGGAGGAAATCCTGGCGGGGCTGGGGATGCCGCCCGCGATCGGGATGCGCCACGCGACGCCGCATTTCGCCCATGTCTTCTCCGGCGACGGCTATTCTGCGGGTTATTACAGTTACATGTGGTCCGAGGTGATGGATGCCGACGCCTTCGAGGCGTTCCGCGAGGCGGGCGGCGCCTTCGACCCCGGGACCGCCCGCCGGCTGGAGGACTGTGTCCTCGCCGCCGGCGGTTCGGAGGAGGCCGAGGCGCTCTACACCCGGTTCCGCGGGCGGATGCCGGGGGTGGAGGCGCTGCTGAAGGGGCGCGGGCTGGTGGCCTGAGCGGCGCGAACGCGGTTTCGCAACCGCGTTCCTGCCCCTGCGACGCGGTGAGCGCTTCGTCCCTTCTGTCGTGCGGGCGGCGCGACAGGTCCGGGAAACGCGGCCGCGCGGCCGCGTGTGCGCCCCGTCGACGGGGCGCACACGGCGCTCAGAATTCCAGCCGTTCCAACTGGTAGCCCTCCGTCTCCAGCAGCGCCAGCACCCCGGCCTCGCCGAACAGGTGCGCCGCGCCGAAGGCCAGCAGCAGCCGATCGCCCGGTGTCGCCTCGATCGCCTCGATCCAGTCCCGGTTGCGCCCGTCCAGCAGGTCGGCGCGCAGCGTTTCGAACATCCGGTCCACCTCGTCCGCCGGCAGCGGCAGGTGACGCTGCGCCAGCACCCGCGACACCTCCCAGGCCTCGGCGTGGCGTTCGTCGAAATAGCCCTCGACCAGCGTGGCGAAGCTGTCCTCGCTCACCTGCGGCGGCAGCACTGCGGCCTGCAGCATCTCGACCTGCCTGTCCATCGGCTCGGCCCCGAACATGGCGAAGACGGCGGCCGGATCCTCCAGCGGGTGCAGGGTCACGCCCGCCGCCTGCGCCATGTCGCTCACCCGCCGGTCCAGCCCCTCGGCGCCGTCGGCGATCTGGGCCATCGCGCAGGGCGGGATGGCCAGTTGCAGCGACAGGTACCAAGGCTGGAAGCGCGCCGCCATGAAGGGCGGCATCCCGCGCGCCCGCACCGCTTCAGCCAGCACCTTCCAGGCCGCATCCTCCATCAGGCCGGGCAGGGTCTGGCCGTCCGGCAGCAGCAGCATGCCCGGATCGCGCGTCATGCGGTCCTTCAGCCGGGCCTCGCCTTCGGGTGTCATCTCCAGCAGCACCGCGTCTGCCGCCTCCACCGCCGGGCGCAGCCGTTCGGCCACCGCGTCCAGCCGCGGGTCGTCCAGGTGCACGGTGCCGACGATGTCGATCACCCGGTCGCCGCGCGTGGCGCGCCACCGGTTGCCTTCCGGGTGGGCGGTGGCGGCCACGGCCGCGTCCACCGCCGCGCGTTCCTGCGCCGTCAGCGTGGGGCGCAGGTCGGTCCCCGAACAGGCGGCCGCGACGGGCGCGGCGGCGAGGGCGGACCAGAGGCAGGCGAGGGCGAGAAAACGAAACATCGGTGAACTCCAGGCGGCAAGGTCAAGCGGGAAGGTCAGGCAGGACGGAAAGGACCGGCACCGTCCCGGGCAACACCTAGGCATCGCAAGGCCGGTTGCAAAGCCGCCCGCTTCGGGGAAATCTGCCGCCGATGCAACGCGAACGCGATCTCTACGCGCCGGTGAAGGCGTTTCTGCAGGCGCAGGGCTATACGGTCAAGGGCGAGGTGGGCGCGGCCGACCTGGTCGCCCTCCGCGGCGAGGAACCGCCGGTGATCGTCGAGTTGAAACTCCGCATCACGCTCGCGCTGTTCCACCAGGCCTGCGCGCGGCTGCGGCTGACCGATCACGTCTACATTGCCGTGCCGCGCCCCTCGGGACGCACCGCGCGCCGGGCGCTGCGCGACAACCTGGCGCTCTGCCGCCGGCTGGGGCTGGGGTTCCTGACGGTGCGGGCCGATGGCCGGGTCGAGGCGGTTTGCGATCCCGGGCCTTACGCCCCACGCCGCAACAAGCCCGCCGCCGCGCGCCTGTTGCGCGAGTTTGAGCGCCTGCGCGGGGATCCCAATGACGGCGGCGCCACCCGGCACGGCATCGTCACCGCCTACCGGCAGGACGCGCTGCGCTGCGCGGCCTGCCTGGCGGAGGAGGGCCCGCAGAGGGGGGCGCTCGTTGCCCGCGCGACCGGGGTTCCCAACGCGACCCGCCTGATGCGGGACAACCACTACGGCTGGTTCGAGCGGCTCGGAACCGGGGTCTACGGACTGAGCGCGGCCGGGCATCGCGGGCTTGCCGATTGGGCCGAAAGCTGGGAAGGCGCGCGCGCCGTGGGGCCGTGAGTTCCGCGTGAAAAATTGTGCGCGAGGTTGTTGACAGGCGGCGTCGGTTTCCCTAACTCACGATCGTTATCACTCACCCGGAGTGAGTGATAATCCCCGGAGCGAGGGGTACCCCGTAACTTTGAGCCAAGGAGACTCAAGGATGGCATTCAAACCGCTTCACGACCGCGTTCTTGTCCGTCGCATCGAAAGCGACGAGAAGACCGCCGGCGGCCTGATCATTCCCGATACCGCCAAGGAAAAGCCGCAGGAAGGCCAGGTCGTCGCAGTGGGCGCCGGCGCCCGTGACGAAGACGGTGACCGGATCGCCATGGACGTCAAGGAAGGCGATCGCATTCTCTTCGGCAAGTGGTCGGGCACCGAGATCACGGTCGACGGCGAAGAGCTGCTGATCATGAAGGAAAGCGACATCCTCGGCCTCATCACGGACGAGAAGGCCGCCAAGGCCGCCTGATAGCCGCGATCCCAAGATCACGAGAAACCCTGACGAGGAGATACATACATGTCTGCAAAGGACGTGAAATTCGACACCGACGCCCGCAACCGCATGCTTCGCGGCGTCAACATCCTGGCCGATGCCGTGAAGGTGACGCTGGGCCCCAAGGGCCGCAACGTGGTCCTCGACAAGTCCTTCGGCGCGCCGCGCATCACCAAGGACGGTGTCTCTGTCGCCAAGGAAATCGAACTGGAAGATAAGTTCGAGAACATGGGCGCGCAGATGGTGAAGGAAGTCGCCTCGCGCACCAATGACGAGGCCGGCGACGGCACCACGACCGCGACCGTGCTGGCCCAGGCCATCGTCAAGGAAGGCATGAAGGCGGTCGCCGCCGGCATGAACCCGATGGACCTCAAGCGCGGCATCGACCTGGCCACCACGAAGGTTGTCGAGCAGATCAAGGGCGCCGCCCGCACCGTCGAGAATTCCGACGAGGTCGCGCAGGTCGGCACCATCTCGTCCAACGGCGAGGCCGCGATCGGCCGCATGATCGCCGACGCGATGCAGAAGGTCGGCAACGAGGGTGTCATCACCGTCGAGGAAGCCAAGGGCATGCAGACCGAGGTCGAGGTCGTCGAGGGCATGCAGTTCGATCGTGGCTACCTGTCGCCCTACTTCGTGACCAATCCCGACAAGATGGTCGCGGACCTGGAAGACTGCATGATCCTGCTGCACGAGAAGAAGCTCTCTTCGCTGCAGCCGATGGTGCCGCTGCTCGAGCAGGTGATCCAGTCGCAGAAGCCGCTGCTGATCATCGCCGAGGACGTGGAAGGCGAGGCGCTGGCGACGCTGGTGGTCAACAAGCTGCGTGGCGGACTGAAGATCGCCGCCGTGAAGGCACCGGGCTTCGGCGACCGCCGCAAGGCCATGCTGCAGGACATCGCGATCCTGACCGGCGGCCAGGTGATCTCCGAGGATCTGGGCATGAAGCTCGAGAATGTCACGATGGACATGCTCGGCTCGGCCAAGAAGGTCTCGATCACGAAGGACGAGACGACGATCGTCGATGGTGCCGGTGACAAGGCCGAGATCGAGGCACGGGTCTCCCAGATCCGCACCCAGATCGAGGAAACCACCAGCGATTACGACCGTGAGAAGCTGCAGGAGCGGGTTGCCAAGCTCGCCGGTGGTGTGGCCGTCATCCGTGTGGGCGGCATGACCGAGGTCGAAGTGAAAGAGCGCAAGGACCGCGTGGACGATGCGCTGAACGCGACCCGCGCTGCCGTGCAGGAAGGCATCGTTGTCGGTGGCGGTGTGGCCCTGGTCCAGGGCGCCAAGTCGCTCGAAGGCCTGACCGGCGAGAACAGCGACCAGAACGCCGGTATCGCCATCGTGCGCAAGGCGCTGGAATCTCCGCTGCGCCAGATCGCCGAGAATGCCGGCGTTGACGGCTCGGTCGTGGCAGGCAAGATCCGCGAATCGGACGACCTGAAGTTCGGCTACAACGCGCAGACCGACGAATATGGCGACATGTTCAAGTTCGGCGTGATCGACCCGGCCAAGGTGGTCCGCACCGCGCTGGAGGATGCGTCCTCCATCGCCGGCCTGCTGATCACCACCGAGGCGATGGTGGCCGACAAGCCCCAGAAAGAAGGCGCAGGCGGCGGTGGCGGCATGCCTGACATGGGCGGCATGGGCGGCATGATGTAAGCTACTCGGCCGTTTCGCGAAGCGAGGGAAGGGGTCGCCATTGGCGGCCCCTTTTCACGTCTCGGGCGCAAGGGCCGCGGTGCGCTCCTCGGCGAGGCGGGCCACCAGCGCGCGGGCTGGCATGGCCCTGCCCCGGGGCGCACCTTGCCCGGCCCAATGCGCGGAGTATCCTGCCTCTCCCCGTGCCGCCGCCGCGGTCGCCAGCGCCTTGCCCGCGGCATAGGCATGAGGATAGGCCGGGATCGCGGTGTCCGGCAGGTCGGTGGCCCAGCGTGTCATGGCATTGCCCAGCGCCCGCGCCGGCCGCCCCGAGAAGACCCGCGTCATCACCGTGGTCCCGGCCGCGTCCGAATGCAGCGCGGCGCGATAACCGTCATCCGCCGCCGATTCGGGGCACCCGACGAAGGCGGTGCCCAGTTGCGCCGCCGCCGCGCCCGCGCGCTCCGCCTCGGCAATCTCGGCGCCGTCCATGATTCCGCCGGCCGCGATCACCGGTAGCCCGCAACCGGCCGCAAGCGCCCGGGTCAGCGACAGCGTGCCCAGCCGGTCGTCCGGCCCGTCCGGCGCGAAGATGCCGCGATGCCCGCCTGCTTCCCAGCCCTGGGCAATCACCGCGTCCAGCCCCGCCGCAGCGATCCTGCGCGCCTCCGCCGCCGAGGTGGCAGTCGCGATCAGCACGCATCCCGCCGCGCGCAGTCGGGCCAGCGCGTCCCCGCCAGGCAGCCCGAAATGAAAGCTCACCACCGCCGGGCGCGCCTCCAGCAACACCTCCAGAAGCGCCGCATTGCCCGCGAAACTGCGGTAGAGCTCCGGCAGGTCCGCGGGTGGCTCGGCCCCGAACCGCGCAAAGAGCGGTCGCAGCCGGGCCAGCCATGCCGCGTGGCGGGCAGGGTCCGGCGGCACGGGCGCGTGGCAGAAGACATTCGCGTTGATCGGCCCCGCAGTCAGCGCACGCGCCCGCGCCAGCGCATCGCCCGCGGCCTCGGGCGTCATCGCCCCCAGCCCCAGCGAACCCAACCCGCCAGCCTCTGTCACCGCCGCGGCGAGTTCCGGCGTCGATACCCCTGCCATCGGCGCCTGGATCAGCGGCAGCTGCAGCCCCAGCCGTTCGGTCAATCCGTTCCCGTGCCGCATCCAGCGCCCTCCCTTGCCGCCCGGACCTGACCCGGCCCCCTCGTTTTGACGCTTCGCAATGCGGCTGTCACGCCTCGCCTCTAGCCTGCGGGGGCGCGATATCCAATTCTGGAGGGGCCATGCGACACATCCTGGCGATCATCCTCGTCGTTCTCGTGGCGCGCGGGGTCGGCGCGGAGGAGGATCATGCGGAGTTCGAGATCGCCGGGGACAGGTTCCTCGCCGGGGGCGAGATCACCCACGAGGGGGCGCCCGCCGACGACGTGTTCATGCTGGGCGAGACGCTGCGCCTTGCCGCGCCGGTTCGGGGCGACGCGCTGCTGGCCGGGCGGCGCATCACCGTGGCCGCGCCCGTCGCGGGCGATGTCCATGCCGCCGGGGCCCATATCCGGCTGCAGGCGCCCGTTTCGGGCGACGCCACGCTGATGGGCTACGAGATCGACGCGGGCGAGGTGGGGGGCGACCTGCGCGCCACCGGCTCCATGGTCACGATCACCGGCCCGGTCGCGGGCTACGCGATCCTGGCCGCCGAGCGGTTGCGCATAGAGGGCAAGATCGAGGGGCCCGTCCACCTGGGCGCGCGTGACGTGACCTTCGGCGAAACCGCCCGGATCGGTGGGCCCTTGGTGCTCTACGAGCACGATCCCGGCGAGATCGAGGTGCCCGCATCGGTGCTGGACCCTGCCCAGATCGAGCGGCGCGACATCGCCCGCTGGGAGCGGGACGGCAAGGATCATCGCCCGGTCCATCCCGGAGGCATCGTCGCGGCCTTCCTGGGCGGCGTGCTGGTGCTGACAGCCATCGCGGTGCTCGTGGCGGCGCTGGTCCCCGAGGCGCTGGCCGCCATGCGTCGGCGCATCCTCGCCCGGCCCTTCGGCACGCTCTGGCTCGGCTTCCTGGCGCAATCGGTGCTGGTGGGGGCGGGGCTGCTGCTGGCGCTGACGCTGGTGGGGGTGCTGGTCACGCCCGCCGCGATCCTTGCCGCCGCGCTGACCGGCGTGGCGGGCTACGTGGTCGGCGTCTATGCTTTCGGCGTGGGGCTGATGCAGGCCGTGGGCCGGCCCGAGCCCGACAGAATCGGGCCCAAGGCGCTGGCCGCGGGCGTGGGGGCGCTGGTGGCGGGGCTGATCGGGCTGATTCCGCTGCTGGGCTGGCTCTTCATGCTGGCACTGACCTTCGCGGGTATCGGTGCGCTGGCCGAACGGCTGTTCCGCCCGCGCTTCTTCGCCCGTTCCATGCCCTAGCGGCGGATGGGCTCGAGCGGGTCGTAGAGAATCCCCTCGCCCCAGGCGGCTGCGGGCAGGCTGTCGGGCTTGTAGGCCAGTCCCGCCATCTCGGCGCGGGTGACGAACCGGCGGCGCGTCACGATCCCTTCGGGGTCGCGCCAGCCCGCATCCAGCGCGCCCGCCACGATGCGGGCGCGAAAGAACACCTCCACCTGGTGAAAGTCGCCCTCCGGGTCGTGGAACTCGTTCACAAGGCAGGGCGCGCCCACCTCGATGGTCAGGCCGGTTTCCTCGTATACCTCGCGGGCCAGGTTCTCGGGCAGCGAGGTGCCCCGCTCCACCCCGCCGCCGGGGGCGCACCACAAGTCGGTGTCGGGACCGGGCCAGGCATTGACCAGCAACAGCCGGTCGTCCTTCAGGATCACCGCGCGCGCGGATAGGCGGGGAGAACGGGACGTCATCGGCGGAAAGCCTCGCGGCAGGGAAACCCGCCCTTCCGTAGCGCGGCAAAGCCGCCTATCTCAACACCCATGCGGATCGTCCTCGCCCTTCTCATGGCCCTGTGGGCCGCGCCGCTGCGCGCGGCCGATTGCGTGATCCTGCTTCACGGGCTGGCGCGCAGCGAGGCCTCGCTTGCGCTGATGGAGCTGGTGCTCGAGGGGGCGGGCTATCGCGTGGTGCTGCCGGGCTACGCCTCCACCCGCGCGCCGGTGCAGGAGCTAGTGGACGACACGTTGCCGAAGGCGCTGGCGGAATGCGGGACGGACCGGGTGCATTTCGTCACCCATTCCATGGGTGGCATCCTGCTGCGCGTCTGGCTGCGCGACCACGAGATCCCGCGCCTCGGGCGCAGCGTGATGCTGGCGCCGCCCAACCAGGGCACCGCCCTGGTGGACGCGCTGGGCGGGCTGGAGCTGTTTCGCTGGCTCAACGGGCCGGCCGGCGCGCAGATGGGCACCGACGACTTGCCGCCACGCCTGCCGGCGGTGCCGTTCGAACTGGGCGTGATCGCCGGGGACCGGTCGCTCAACCCGATCTATTCCTCGATCATCGACGGGGCGGATGACGGCAAGGTCTCGGTGGCCTCGACCAGGGTGGAGGGCATGGCCGATCACATCGTGCTGCCGGTCACCCATACCTTCATGATGAACAGCCCTCTGGTGCTGGCGCAGACACTGGGCTTTCTCGAAACCGGACGGTTCGAGCCCGACCTGAGCTTCGGCGAGGCGGTACTCCGCTTGCCCGAAGTCTGCCTTCAGCCGGTCTGCGGCGCGCCCGATGGCCCCCGTTGAGCTGACCCTGACCGGGGCGCAGGTGCTGCGCCCCGAAGGACTGACGCCCGGGCCGCTGGCGCTGTCCGGGGGGCGGATCGTCGCGGGGCCGGCGGGCCGCGAGGTGGATCTGTCGGGCTTCCTGGTGCTGCCGGGCATCGTGGACGTGCATGGCGACGGGTTCGAGCGCCATCTCGCGCCGCGCCGGGGCGCCATGCGCGACCTCGCCGCCGGGCTGGTGGCCGCCGAGGCAGAGCTGGCCGCCAGCGGCATCACCACCGCGACGCTGGCGCAGTTCTACAGCTGGGAGGGCGGGCTGCGCGGCCCCGAATTCGCCGCCCGCGTGCTGGAGGCCCACGCAGCCTATCGCGGCACCGGCACCGACATGCGGATGCAACTGCGCTTCGAGACCCACATGCTGGAGGATCATCCGGCCTTCGCCGAGCTGGTGGCGCGTTTCGCGGTGCCCTACGTCGTGTTCAACGACCATCTGCCACATGACCGGCTGGCCGAGGGCCGCAGCCCGCGCCGGCTCACCGGGCAGGCGCTGAAAAGCGGCCGCAGCCCGGAGGCGCATCTGGCGATCATGCAGGTGCTGCATGCGCGGCGCGCCGAGGTGCCGGAGGCGCTGGCGGCGCTGGCGGCGCGGCTGGCCGGGCAGGGGGTCCGACTGGGCAGCCATGACGACCGGAGCGCCGCCGAACGCGCCGCCTGGCGCGCCATGGGCGTGCGCGTGGCCGAGTTCCCCGAAACGCGCGAGGCGGCGGAGGCGGCGGTCGCGGGCGGCGATCATGTGGTGATGGGCGCGCCCAACGTGATGCGGGGCGGCTCGCATAACGGCAACGTGTCCGCGCAGGACCTGGCGGAGGCCGGGCTGGTCCGCGCACTGGCCTCGGATTACCATTTTCCCTCGTTGCGCGGCGCGGCGCTTCTTCTGGCCGAGCGCCTCGGCCTGCCCGCCGCCTGGGGGCTGATCTCGGACGGGCCGGCGCGGGTGCTGGGACTGGACGATCGCGGCCGCCTGGCGACGGGGTTGCGCGCGGATCTGGTGGTGCTGGAGCAGGCCACGGGCCGCATCGGCGCCACCCTGGCGGGCGGCGCGGTCACCTATCTCTCGGGAGAGGCCGCCGCGCGATTCCTGGGCGTGGCGCCGGTGGCGCGCGTGGCGAAGGGCGTATTTGAAGAACGATGAAACGGGGTGCGGCGCCCCGTACCCGTCAGCGACGCCGCATGCGCGCCCGCAATTCCCGGGTCAGTGTCTCCCGGTCGGCGCTGCTGTCCAGCGCCAGCCGGCGCAGGCCGAAATGCACATGGGCGATTTCCTGGTAGTAGCGGGTATAGGCGTAATTCGTCGCCGCCCCCGCCGCGGCACCCAGGATCGGCACGGTCTGGGCGGCGAGCTTCTGGCCCAGCACCGCGGAGAAGCGCGGCGCCACGCGCGCGATCACGCCCCGCACGGTTGCCCCTGTCAGCGTCACCCGGGCGGCGAGAAAGCCGATCTCGGCACCGTCATCCTCTGCCAGCGGGCCGGCGGCGGCGAAGACGGTGAGACAATCCTGTTGGATCGCGGGATCGGCCGGGTCGAAGCCGTGGCGCGCCGCGACGCCAAGGATCGCGCGCAGCAGCATGGTGGTGGTGAGCGGCAGCTCGGCCAGCGCCGTCGGCAGCCCGCCGAACCCGCCAGCGGCGCCCATCACGGCGGCGATGCCGGTGTTGACGCCCGCGCTCTGGTCGGGCACGCGGCCGCGGCTGTCGGCGGCGGCGCGCAGCGCCACCCGCAGGGCGCGGCTCGTGGTGTCTTCCAGCTGCTCCTTGATCCGGGGCGGCAGGCGTTCGAGCAGGTTCTCGGCCTGCCCGCCGATCAGGTTGAGCACCTCGAGCCCCAGCCCGCCCGCGCGGCGATAGCGCAGGGCAAGCGCGTCCAGCTCGGTCGAGACATGGATCGGGACGAGATCGGTTCCGGTCATGGGGCGGGCCTCGGCATGTGCACCGGCCTTACATCGGCGCGCGCGCGCGGCTTTTCAAGCGTCGCGCTCCACCGGTCCCGACACGCCCTCCCAGGCGCCCGGTTCCAGCTCCAGTCCCAGCACGCGCTCGGGGTTGGTGGGCGGCGGCATCCGCACCGCGTCAAGCCGGGAGAACCCGAAGCGCGAATAATAGGGCGCGTCGCCCACCAACAGCACGCGCGTCCAGCCCCCGGCGCGCGCGCCGGCAAGGCTTTCGCGCATCAGCGCCGCCCCCAGCCCCTCGCCCTGGCGGGTGGGATGCACCGCGACCGGGCCGAGAAGCAGCGCACGCCGGCCGCCGGCGCGCACCGGCCAGAACCGGATCGCGCCCGCGAGGATGCCGTCCTCGTCCCGTGCCGTCAGGCACAGGGAGGCCACGGGGGCGACCCCGTCGCGCAGCCGGTAGGAGGACAGCGCCTCGCGCCCCGGCGCGAAGCACAGGTCGTAGAGCGCCTCGACCTCCCACCGATCCTCCGGCGTCTCGCGTGTCAGCCGATACACCCTCTGCCCCACCGCACAGAATTCAAGGTGGCGCTGCCCCTAGCACGCGGTTAGCCCTGGGGCAAACAGGAGGATCTCGCATGTTCTACCGCCCCGCGCACGGCCACGGGCTGCCGCACAATCCGTTCAACGCCATCGTCACGCCGCGCCCGATCGGCTGGATCTCCAGCCGGGACGGGCAGGGGCGCGACAACCTCGCGCCCTATTCCTTCTTCAACGCGGTGGCCTATGCGCCCCCGCAGGTGATGTTCGCCTCCACCGGGCACAAGCCGGACCGGGACGGCACCAAGGACAGCGTGTCCAACATCCGCGAGACCGGGGTGTTCTGCGTGAACATCGTGGAATACGCGATGCGCGACGCGATGAACCGCAGTTCCGCCACCCTGCCGCTGGAGGAGGACGAGTTCGTCCATGCAGGGCTCGACCGGATCGAGTGCGAGACGATTCGCTGCGCCCGCGTGGCGGGCGCGCCGGCGGCGCTGGAATGCACCCTGACAGAGATCATCCGGCTGAAGGGCAACTTCAATTACCTGGTGCTGGGCGAGGTGACCGGCATCCATCTGCGCGACGATTGCGTGGTGGACGGGCGGTTCGACGTGACCCGCTACCAGCCCCTGTCGCGGCTGGGCTACCGCGATTACGCACGCGTCACGGACCTGTTCGAACTGAAGCGTCCCGACGACTGACACCGGTCGACGCCGCAGAACCCGCGCCGTCGCTCTGCAAGGCCAGAGTCGCGTCATGCGTATTTCGGGAACAATGAAGGAAGCCCGTCGGGCGCCCCGGCCTTCATTGTTCTCCAAATACGCCCGCCGGAGGCGGAGCGGCGGCTGCCATTGCGGCCCGGCGCGGGATCAGCTGGCCTTGCCCTGCTGCGCCTCCAGCGCCTCGATCCTGGCCCGGAGTGTCTCGTTCTCCTCGCGGGCCTTCTGGGCCATGGCGCGCACAGCGTCGAATTCCTCCCGGGTGACGAAGTCGCGGTCCGCCAGCCAGCGGTCGATCATGGACTTGAAGGCGGTTTCCGCTTCCTCGCGCGCGCCCTGGGCAACGCCCATGGCGTTGGTCATCAGTTGCGAGAGGTCGTCGAAGACCTTGTTGCGGCTCTGCATGTCACTCTCCGCCGTTGCGTTCCCCTCCTATATGGACCGGAGCGGGCGCGTGCTCAACCTTGACCGTCCTGCGGCATAAGGGCATGAGGACGTCGATGCTGGCCATGATCCCCTTTCCCGAGATCTCGCCCGAGATCTTCTCGGTTTCGCTGTTCGGCGTGGAATTCGCGCTGCGCTGGTATGCCATGGCCTATATCGTCGGCATCGTGATCGGTTGGCGCCTCGCGGTGATGGCGGTGAACCGGCCGCGGCTCTGGCCCGGGGGCGTGTCGCCCATGCGCGCCGAGCAGGTCGACGATTTGCTGACCTGGGTGATCCTGGGCGTGATCCTGGGCGGGCGGCTGGGTTACGTGCTGTTCTACCAGCCCGGCTACTACCTGGCCCATCCCGGCGAGATCCTCATGGTCTGGCAGGGCGGCATGTCCTTTCATGGCGGGTTTCTCGGCGTGGTGGCGGCGGGGCTGGTCTGGTGCCGGCGCAACGGCGTGCCGCTGCTGCAGGCGGGCGACATGATGGCGCTGGGCACGCCGGCGGGTCTGCTGCTGGGGCGGATCGCCAATTTCATCAATGCCGAGCTCTGGGGCCGGCCCACGGACCTGCCCTGGGGCGTGGCCTTTCCCGGGCGGGCGGCGCAGGCCTGCGGCCAGGCCGCGGGCGAGATCTGCGCACGTCATCCCTCGCAGCTCTACGAGGCGCTGCTGGAGGGGCTATTGCTGGGCGCGGTGCTGATCTGGGCGGTGTGGCGGCGCGGCGCGCTGCGGCGGCCCGGGCTGGTCACGGGACTGTTCTTCGCGGGTTACGGGCTGGGCCGGTTCGTGGTCGAGTTCGTCCGCCAGCCCGATCCGCAATTCATCTCCGAGGGCAATCCGCTTGGACTGGCGCTGCATCTGGGCGGCCATTACGGGCTGACCATGGGGCAGATCCTGTCGCTGCCGATGATCGCGGTGGGGCTGTTCTTCGCGGTCCGGGCCATGCGCCGCGCGACCGCCGGCGCATGAGCGCGCTGAGCGCGCAGATCCTCGCGCGAATCGCCGCCGACGGGCCGATGAGCCTGGCCGATTACATGGCCGAGTGCCTGCTGAACCCGCTTCATGGCTATTACACCACCCGCGACCCGCTGGGTGCGGGCGGGGATTTCACCACCGCCCCCGAGATCAGCCAGATGTTCGGCGAGCTGCTCGGCCTGTCGCTGGCGCAGGCCTGGCTGAAGCAGGGCGCGCCCGCGCCCTTCGCCCTGGCGGAACTAGGCCCCGGGCGCGGCACGCTGATGGCCGATCTGCTTCGGGCCACGCGCGGCGTTGCGGGGTTTCACGCCGCCGCCCGGATCCACCTGCTGGAGGCCTCGCCCGCCCTGCGCGCCCGCCAGCGCGCGGCGCTGGAGGGTTTCGCGGTCACCTGGATCGACCGGCTGGACGACCTGCCGGACCTGCCGCTGTTCCTCGTGGCGAACGAGTTCTTCGACGCGCTGCCGATCCGGCAATTCCTGCGCGACGGTGCCGCCTGGCGCGAACGCCGCGTGGGGGCCGAGGGCGACAGGCTGATGCTGGGCCTGGCCGGGCCCGCCCCGCAGGCGGCGCTGGCCCACCGGATCGAGGATACGCGCGATGGCGATATCGTCGAGATCTGCCCCGCGGCGCCGGCGCTGGCGCAGCGGATCGGCGCGCAGATCGAGGCGCGGGGCGGCGCTGCGCTGATCGTGGATTACGGGGACTGGCGCAGCCTGGGCGACACGTTGCAGGCGCTGCGCGGCCATGCGCCCGCCGATCCGCTGGAGGCGCCCGGAGAGGCCGACCTTACGGCGCATGTGGATTTCGAGGCGATCGCCGCCGCCGTCCCCTGCGCCCATGCGCGTCTGACACCGCAGGGCGTGGTCCTCGAACGGTTGGGCATCACGGCGCGCGCGCAGGCGCTGGCGCGCGGATTGTCGGGCCCGGCCTTGGAAAACCACATTGCCGCCCATCGCCGGTTGACGCATCCCGAGGAAATGGGGACGTTGTTCAAGGTGCTCGGCCTGTATCCGCGCCGGGCCGCGCCCCCGCCGGGACTGGAGCCATGACGCTGGAAATCATCACTGCCGACTCGCTCGCGCCGCTGCGCCACGGGTTCTTCACCCGGCGGGGCGGGGCATCCTCGGGCGTGTTCGCGGGGCTGAACTGCGGCCCGGGCAGCACCGACCAGAGCGAGATCGTCAGCATCAACCGCGGTCGCGTCGCCGATGCGATGGGGCTGACGGCGGATGCGCTGATGACCGTGCACCAGGTGCATTCCGCCGATGTGGTCACGCTGGAGGGGCCGCCGAGCGAAAGGCCCCGGGCCGATGCGATGGTCACCGATCGCCCCGGGCTGGCGCTGGCGGTGCTGACCGCCGATTGCCAGCCGGTGCTGTTCGCCGACCACGCGGCCGGGGTGATCGGCGCGGCCCATGCGGGCTGGCGCGGGGCACGGGACGGGGTGCTGGAGGCGACGCTCGACGCGATGGAGGCGCTGGGCGCGAACCGGGGCGAGACGGTGGCCGTGATCGGCCCGACGATCAGCCAGCGCGCCTACGAGGTCGGCCCCGAATTCCTGGAGGATTTCCTGGCCGACGATCCGCAGAACGCGCGGTTCTTCGCCGGGGGCGCGGGCGACCGGGTGCAGTTCGACCTGCCGGCCTATGGGCTGGCGCGGTTGCGCGCGGCCGGGATCGGGCAGGCCGAATGGACCCGGCATTGCACCTATTCCGATCCGGGGCGGTTCTATTCCTACCGGCGCAGCACCCATGCGCGGGAGGCCGATTACGGCCGACTCATCTCGGTCATCCGGCTCTGAGCGGGCCGAAATCGGACGGAATTGCCGCAATTTCGGAAACAATCCGTGGTGAATGCCCGGGTTTGGCGCCTGCGATCGCCCTGAAATATCCCTGTTTACAAGGGCTTGGAAAGGTCTCCGCGCCGCGGTGTATCGGATTGGTCCGCCGGCATCCCGGCGCGCAAAATGCCTCGGAGCGGACAAGCGCAGGCCGCAAATCCCCGGCAGTCTGACCGCATGAGAGAAGAGGGCCGGGCAAACCCGCCCGCGCACAGACCGAGGAGCACGCATATGAAAGTCCGCAGCCGGTTCATCAAGGCGGTCATCAAGAGCGCACAGGACGACAGCATCGAGATGCCGTGGAAGCGCGGCGCCCGCCGTGCCGCCTTCATCGCCCGTCGCATCGAGATTCAGGGCCAGCTGAAGCGCGCCTGACGCCAGCCAGGCGGACAACATCGCCCGCAAGGGCCTTCACGGGATTCGAGTGCTCCCGGTGACGAGTAGAGGGCCGCCCCGGTGATTCGGGGCGGCCCTTCGCATGTCCGGGCGGAATTGCGGCGGCTTTGTGGCGGCCCGCATCCGCCCTGCGAACAATGCGCCCCCAGTCACGCTGATTGACGTCGTATTCGCGATCAATTTCCCGAACCATTTGACAATCGGGACGAATCTGGGCCATTTCTTGATTCAACAAAGGCAGGACCAACCGTCCTTCCGTCGTTGTCGGTGGGGGCCGACGCGGATGTGACCAACCGAAAGGTGATCGCATGTCGTTCCCCGCCCGCCACGGTCATGCCGTGGACCAGAAGTTTTCCGTTCCGGCCCGTCACGGCCGGTTTGCTCAGCCAGACTGGCGGCCTCGGCGCACCCAAGACCCTCTCACGCGCAAGATCGAGGCCGCCTCTCTGCTTCCCGATCTCTCCGTCCGTCATACCCATCACGCGGTGCCAGAGCATCCGCTCTTCCTTGCGGCCTGCACCGCCTTCGCCCGCGGCACGCTCATCCAGTCCGCCGACGGCCCCGTCGCGGTGGAGGATCTTCTGCCGGGCGATCATCTTGCCTGCGTGGGGGGCCGCAGCGCCCCGATTGTCTGGATCGGCTCCACCCTGATGGCGCCGGGCCGCGATGCGGAGGGCGAGCCCCACCTGACCCGAGTCATGGCGGATGCGTTGGGGTTGGGCCGGCCCATGCCCGACCTGCTTGCTGGCCCGGCCGCGCGTCTGCTGCATTCCAGGCCGCAGCTCTCCAGCCTCACCGGCTCCGCCGAGGTGCTGACGCCGGTCGCCAATTTCCGCGATGGCTCCGGGGTGATCGGCGTGTCGCCGCCCAGTGCCGTGCAGCTCTACCATATCGCGCTGAGCCGTCACGCGGCGATCCGCGCCAACGGGCTGGAGGTCGAGACGTTCCACCCCGGGCTGCGCGCGTCCGAGACCCTGGGCCCCAACATGCGCAGCCTGTTCCTGTCACTGTTCGCACATGTGCGGGAATTCGCGGATTTCGGCCAGATGGCCTGGCCGCGGGTCTCGCGCGAGACGCTGGACAGCCTGACCGCGGCCTGAACCGCCGGGATCAGGCGCTCCGGGTCATCCTCTCTTCGAGCACGTCGAACGGCACGCCCGGCTCGTCCTTGGCGCAGCGGATCACCAGCGAGGTCTTCACGCTGGCCACGTTCTCCGCCGCCGTCAGCTCGCCGGTCAGGAAGCTCTGGAAGGTGGACAGGTCCGGCGCCACGCATTTGAGGATGAAATCCACCTCGCCGTTCAGCATGTGGCACTCGCGCACCAACGGCCATGCGCGGCAGCGCGCCTCGAAGGCGGCAAGATCGGCCTCGGCCTGGCTCTGCAAGCCCACCATGGCGAAGACCTGCACCTCGAAGCCCAGCTCGCGGGTGTCCACCTTGGCGTGGTAGCCGCGGATGTAGCCCTGCTCCTCCAGCGTGCGAACCCGCCGCAGGCAGGGCGGTGCGGAAATGCCCACGCGCCGGGCCAGTTCCACGTTGGTCATCCGGCCATCGGCCTGAAGCTCGGCCAGGATTTTCCTGTCGATCGGATCGAGCCGCGCACCCGGCATGTCTTCCCTCCGCTGAGTTGCGGTTCTTATAACATCCTCGCCTTGCTGCGCAATAATCTTTCGCGGCTGCGCAAGAATCTTTTGTCGGCGCATCGGGCGGGCGGCGCTGTCGCACCCCTGGGGCCTTCCAGCCGCCCGGAGGCGGCGTTATATGAGGTGCCTCAGATCACGCAAGCGCAAACGGGGGCAGCCATGTCCGAGACACGACACACCAGGGTTCTCATCATCGGCTCCGGCCCGGCGGGCTACACCGCGGGCGTCTATGCCGCGCGGGCCATGCTGGAGCCGATCCTCGTCCAGGGGATCGAGCCGGGCGGCCAGCTGACCACCACCACCGAGGTGGAGAACTGGCCCGGCGACACCGAGGTGCAGGGCCCGGACCTGATGATCCGCATGGAGGCCCATGCCAAGGCCATGGGCTGCGAGGTGATCTCGGACATCATCACCGATCTCGACCTGTCGCGCCGGCCCTTCACGGCCAGGGGCGACAGCGGCGCAACCTACACCGCGGATGCGGTGATCCTGGCCACCGGCGCGCGGGCCAAGTGGCTGGGCCTGCCTTCGGAGGAGAAGTTCAAGGGCTTCGGCGTATCCGCCTGCGCCACCTGCGACGGGTTCTTCTATCGCGGGCAGGAGATCGTGGTGATCGGCGGCGGCAACACCGCCGTGGAAGAGGCGCTGTTCCTGACCAATTTCGCCTCGAAGGTGACGCTGATCCACCGCCGCGACGAGCTGCGCGCCGAGAAAATCCTCCAGGACCGGCTGTTCAAGAACCCCAAGATCGAGACGCTCTGGTTCCACCAGCTTGACGAGGTGCTGGGCGACGAATCCCCGCTGGGGGTCAGCGGCGTGCGGGTGAAGCATGTCCAGACCGGCGAGACGCGCGACATCCCCTGCAAGGGCGTGTTCGTGGCGATCGGCCATGCCCCGGCCAACGAGCTTGTCAAGGACGTGCTGGAAACCCATCACGGCGGCTATGTGAAGGTGGAGCCGGGCACCACCCGTACCAGCATTCCCGGTGTTTTCGCCGCCGGCGACCTGACCGATCACGTCTATCGCCAGGCGGTGACGAGCGCTGGCATGGGCTGCATGGCGGCGCTCGACGCCGAGAAGTTCCTCGCCGCGCAGGAAGATGCCGGGCAGACGCAGGGCGCGCTGGCCGACGCGGGCTGAACCCGTCGCCGGCGCTTCCCGCGCTGGCCCGGACGGCCGGAAGAGCCGCTCCCGGCCCAAAAAAACCGTTCTCCGCCCCTGGCCCCCGGGGCGGGAACAGCATTCCTTCCCTGCCAGTTCGGGCGAGATACGGGCCACAATCCGGCCGTGGCACGGGATCGACAGTCTGGCAAGAGATCATCCAATTGCCGCGCCGTGGCTTGAATTTCGCCGCAGCCGGCGTCTAAAGCCGGCTCGACCCGGCGGTGCATCCGCATCCGCCCGCCCCCGCTTGCCCAACGAGAGTGCCATGCTGATCCCCAATCTCGCCCCGATTCCGGAACTCTACGTCTCTTACGAGAGCGCGCAGAAAATGAAGGTGGAGGCCGCCAGCCTCACCAGCTGGGATCTCTCCCCGCGCCAGATCTGCGACCTGGAGCTCCTGATGAACGGCGGGTTCAACCCGCTCAAGGGCTTCCTGGGCCAGCAGGATTACGACAGCGTGGTCGAGACAATGCGCCTCGCCGACGGTGCGCTCTGGCCGATGCCGATCACCCTGGACGTGAGCGAGGACTTCGCCCAGTCCATCGAGATCGGCCAGGACATCGCGCTGCGCGACCAGGAAGGCGTGATCCTCGGCACCATGACGGTCACCGACCGCTGGACGCCCGACAAGGCGCGCGAGGCCGAGAAGGTGTTCGGCGCCGATGACCTGGCGCACCCGGCCGTGAACTACCTGCACAACAGCGCGGGCAAGGTCTATCTCGGTGGGCCGGTCACCGGCATCCAGCCGCCCGTGCACTACGATTTCAAGGCCCGCCGCGACACGCCCAACGAGCTGCGCGCGCTCTTCCGCAAGCTGGGCTGGCGCCGAGTCGTGGCCTTTCAGACCCGCAACCCCCTGCACCGCGCCCACCAGGAACTCACCTTCCGGGCCGCGCGCGAGGCGCAGGCCAACCTGCTCGTCCACCCGGTCGTCGGCATGACGAAACCCGGCGACGTGGACCATTTCACCCGCGTGCGCTGCTACGAGGCGGTGCTGGACAAGTATCCCTCGGCCACCACCACCATGAGCCTGCTGAATCTCGCCATGCGCATGGCCGGCCCGCGCGAGGCGGTCTGGCACGGGCTCATCCGCAAGAATCACGGCTGCACCCATTTCATCGTCGGGCGCGACCATGCCGGACCGGGCAAGAACTCCATGGGCGAGGATTTCTACGGCCCCTACGAGGCGCAGGATCTGTTCCGCGCGCACCAGGACGAGATCGGCATCGAGATGGTCGACTTCAAGCACATGGTCTACGTGCAGGACCGGGCCGAGTATCAGCCCGCCGACGAGGTGGAGCAGGGCGACACCGTTCTGAACATCTCGGGCACGGAACTGCGCCGCCGCCTGCGCGAGGGGCTGGAAATCCCCGAATGGTTCTCCTTCCCCGAGGTGGTGGCCGAACTGCGCCGCCGCTACCCGCCGCGCAGTCAGCAGGGGTTCACCGTGTTCTTCACCGGCTTTTCCGGGTCGGGCAAGTCCACCATCGCCAACGCGCTCATGGTCAAGCTGATGGAGATGGGCGACCGCCCGGTGACGCTTCTGGATGGCGACATCGTGCGCAAGAACCTGTCCTCGGAACTGGGCTTCTCCAAGGAACACCGAGACCTGAACATCCGCCGTATCGGCTATGTCGCCTCGGAGATCACCAAGAACGGCGGCATCGCGATCTGCGCGCCCATCGCGCCCTATGCCACCACCCGCCGCGCCGTGCGCGAGGAGATCGAGCAATACGGCGCCTTCGTCGAGGTCCATGTGGCCACCAGCCTGGAGGAATGCGAACGCCGCGACCGCAAGGGCCTCTACAAGCTGGCGCGCGAGGGCAAGATCAAGGAATTCACAGGGATCTCGGATCCCTACGACGTGCCCGAGGCGCCCGAATTGCGGGTCGAGACGGAGAATGTCGAGGTGGACAACTGCGCCCACCAGGTGCTGCTCAAGCTCGAGAGCATGGGCCTGATCGCAGGGTAGCGCAGGTGCAAAAGCCTTCGTGAAGGCTTTTGCAAATTCCTTTCCAAGGAATTTGGGCGCGCCTTCAACCTGAGGCGCGCCCTTGTCGGGATCCGCGGACGGCGCGTTGCGCGGCATGGCGTCCGCGGCCTGTCCTGATTCAGACAGTGGGGCGGGTCATCCGCCGCAGGGTGGCGTCGCGATCCACGAAATGGTGCTTCAGCGCCGCCCCGAGATGCAGCACGATCAGCACGGCGAGCGCCAGCGACAGCGGCCCGTGCAATGCGCCTGCCGCGCTTGCCAGCCACGACACCTCGCCGAAGCTCGGGATCGTGAAAAGCCCGAACATGTCGATGGCCCGGCCATGCGCCAGGCTGGCCACGACGCCAACCAGCGGTATCAGCACCAGAAGCACGATCATCGCGCGATGGGCCAGCGATGCCATGCGGGCCTCGCCGCGTCCCACGCCGCGGGCCGGTGCGGGAAATCCCTCGGCCCGCCGCAGGCCCAGCCGCCACAGGCCGAGCGCGAGCGCCAGTACGCCCAGCGCCTTGTGCGGGCCCATCAGCGCCATCTTGGTCTCGCGCGGCAGATCCGCGAATTTCAGCGTGACGCCCACGATCAGCAGCCCGATCACCAGTGCCGCGACGGCCCAGTGGGTGAGCCGCGAGGCCAGGCTGTAGGAAGGGTTTGGGGTGTCCGACATCGTCCTCTCCGTTTGCAGGAATGTGCAAACCCTAACGCAGGAGACGATGTGATCCGTCGACGTAAACCGCGAGAGCGGCCATGCGCTCAGCGCATGGCCATGGGTCCGGTCCGGGGTCGCGGCAAGCGTAGTCCGGGCGAGACGGCGCTCAGTGCACCGTCACCGGCGCCAGGTCGTTCTGCCGTGCCAGCGCGAAGGCCAGCCGCCGGTCGCGCACCAGCGCGAGCCGCTCGCCATCGGTGTTGTGCACGGCATAGAGCGTCTCGATCCCGCTGGCCTGCTCGCGCAGTTCCCGAGGCAGATCGGCCACCTTCACCGACCGCACATAGACGATGCGGTTGTCGTCCATCGCGTTGAAATCGAACCGGGTATTCATCGCGTTTCCCCTTTCCTGATGCTGATCGTCTGCACGATGCTTTCGGGCCGTGCCCGGGTCAGGTCGATATGCAGCAGACCGTTTTCCATGATCGCCTCGCCCACCTCGACCCCGTCGGCCAGCACGAAGCTGCGCTGAAACTGGCGGGCCGCGATGCCGCGATGCAGGAACACCCGGTCGTCGCCGGAATCTTCCTGTCGGCCCCGGATCACCAGCTGGCGGTCCTCGACCGTGATGGACAGCTCGCGCTCCGAAAAGCCGGCCACGGCCAGCGTGATCCGGTAGGAATGCTCGCAGGTCTGCTCGATATTGTAGGGGGGATAGCCGTCATTGCCGGCTTTCGCGGTGCGTTCCAGCAACCGCTCCAGCTGCTCGAACCCCAGCATGTGGGGGTAGGCCCCCAAACTCATCTTCGTCATCGACACGTCCTTCGAAAAAGCGACTGTGCAGGGCAGGCCCCGATGCGGCGACCTTCCCGTGACCGAAATATGGGGGCCGGGGTCCGGCCGCGCAAGGGCTTTGCCGTGCGCCCGAGAATCGCTATTGTCGGGTCTCCGAAGCCTGAAAGAGGCCCCGCCATGAACGCGCCGTCCGACATTTCGATGAAGACCGACGAGGTGCTGCGGGTCGAGCTCGAGGTGCTGCGCCGCGAACATCGCGATCTCGACGACGCGATCACCGCCCTGACGGAGCGCGGCACCGCCGACCAGATCACCCTCCAGCGGCTCAAGAAGAAAAAGCTCCTGCTCAAGGACAAGATCGCCCTGATCGCGGACCGCCTGATTCCCGACATCATCGCCTGAACGGCCTATCGGCAGGCCGGGCGCAGGGTGGCGATCTCGGCAGCGGCAGGTTTGCCTATTTCAGCCGGCAGTTCGGCCAACATCGCCCGCATCTCGGTCTCTCCGCCGTTCTCCAGCAGGAAGTGCAGCCATTCCCGCAAGTTGCGAGTAAGCGGCCTCGAGCGCGCCTCCTCGCGCCACGGGGCCAGCATGTCGCCCAGGGCGGGTGCTGTGGCGGGTGCAAGGCGCCTCCGTTCCTCCGGGGGAAACGCGCAGATCCCGTAGCGCAGCGCCTCCATGACCTCGGTTTGCGTATCATGGTGAAGGCCTATCAGCCGGATGACCTCCAGTTCGGGGCGGGCATCCACCCCGACCCGAGCGGCGGCAAGGAGCGTTCGGATCTGGTAGCGCGACGGCTGCTTCGCCTGCATCCGCGCGACGGCCTGCGCCATGGCCGGACGCAGGGCCTCGGTGTCCGCGTCCGACACGCCCCGCCGCGCCACCCGCAGCGTGATCGCGTTGCGCGTGCGTTGCGGCAGCAGCCCGGCGCCCTCGGACATCGCTTCTGCATAGCGGTCGCGATAGGTCCGCCAAAGCACCCCGTTTTCGGCGATCGCGAACCCCGCGTGATCCGCTGCGCTTGGGGAAATCGCCTGCAAGGCCTGCTCCATCAGGGCGACATCCTCTTCCGCGGTGGAGGCCGCGTGCCGCCTGAGGGCCGAGATCCAGTTCATCACGACCCGCTCCGCATCGTCATTCAGGGGGGCGCCCCGGTCCAGTGCGCTGCCCGCCGTGATCCGTAAGGCCGCCAGCCGGTCCGGGCTGGAATAGTTCGTCTGGCCGGCGAACGCACGTGCGGCGGCCGCGTCGCCCAGCGGAATGCCCAGCCGGGAGATCGCCGCCCGGACAAGGCTCTCATCGTCCAGTTTCGTTTGGTCCCGGCGCGGCATCGGGTAGAAGCCGCCATCATTGCCGCCGGAAACGAGCCCGTCCATGCGCGGCATGAAGATCGTGGGAATGGCCGGCGGGCTCAGCGCAACGACGGTCTCGCGCAGCAGGACCGGCCCGGCAAAGCCTTCGCCCTCGTGCACCGTCACCTGCCGCAACCCCCGGCTGGCCAGCGCCCATTCCTCCCAGCCATCCAGCACGCTCTGGCCCGTCTGCGACCCGCGCCGAATCGTCACCTGGGCCGGGCCATGCGAATCCGGGCCCAGGATAACTGCGGGCACCGCCCCGTCGCGGATGTGGCCGATCACCGTGCCCGCATCGTCGAGCAGGTGAACCGACGTGACCATCTCGCCGCGCAGCAGGGACATCGCCAGCGGGTCCAGCGTGGCCTCCAGGCCGCGCCTCTCCGTCTGGAGCGCGACCACGCGAACGGGCGCCGCGAGCGGCGCCTCGGGGGCCACGTCCCCGGCCATGATCCGGCCCTCGGCCTGCGCAATCAGCCCGCGCCCCACAAGGTTCGGGCCAAGCGCTACCGCTGCCACCAGCACGGCGGACAGAACGGCCCCCTTCCGTCCCCCGCGAAGGACCGCCGGGGCCAGCGCGAGCAGGTAGAAAAACAGCGTGATCGCGCCCATCATCACGATCAGGGCCAGCCCGAAGGTCCAGATCGAGGCTACAAGCGCGACGTTCGGCAGGAGCGAGACCCCGCCCACGACCCCCGTCAGCAAAAGAAACGCGAAATAGACCCTCAAACCCGACCCTCACTCGTATCAACCCCCGGAATCTGCCCGCCCGTCATGGCCACAGCAAGGCGCGGCGCCGGTCTTTCCGTGTCGCGCCCCGCTCGGCGCTGTTGCTGGGCCGCCGTTTTTCGGGCGCGCGGGGGATTTTTCGCTCGGCCGCGATTGCCCCGCATCGGCCAGTGCCTATAGTGGCCCCTCGTAACGGCGAGGGGACGGTGAAATGGTCGACGTCGGCATCATCATGGGCAGCCAGTCCGACTGGCCCACGATGAAGGAAGCGGCGCAGATGCTGGACGAGTTGGGCCTGTCCTACGAGACGCGCATCGTCTCTGCGCATCGCACGCCCGACCGGCTGTGGACCTACGGCAAGGAGGCCGCGGGCCGCGGGCTCAAGGTGATCATCGCGGGGGCGGGCGGCGCGGCGCACCTGCCGGGGATGATGGCCTCCAAGACGCGGCTGCCGGTGATCGGCGTGCCGGTGCAGACAAGGGCGCTGTCGGGCTTGGACAGCCTCTATTCCATCCTCCAGATGCCGCGCGGCTACCCGGTGGCCACGATGGCGATCGGGGCGGCGGGCGCGGCCAATGCGGGGCTGATGGCGGCGGGCATCCTGGCGCTCTCGGACCCGGCGCTGGCCGAGCGGCTGGAGGCGTGGCGCGCCGCGCTCTCGGCCTCCATCCCCGAGGAGCCCGTTGATGACTGAGCCGCTGGCGCCGGGATCGGTGATCGGCATCCTGGGCGGCGGACAGCTGGGACGGATGCTCTCGGTGGCCGCCGCGCGCCTGGGCTATCGCTGCCATGTCTACGAGCCGGGCGCCGCCCCGCCCGCGGGCGACGTGGCCCATGCGCTCACCACCGCCGCCTACGAGGATGCCGCGGCGCTGGCCGCGTTCGCGCAGTCGGTGGACGTGGTGACCTACGAGTTCGAGAACGTGCCCACCGCCGCGCTGGACCTGATCGAGGCGCATCGCCCGATCCGCCCGGGCCGCGAGGCGCTGCGTATCAGCCAGGACCGGCTGACGGAAAAGGACTTCCTGTCGGGCCTCGGCCTTGCCACCGCGCCCTTCGCTGCGGTCGCCGACGCCGCGGAGCTGGAGGCGGCGCTGGCGCGGATCGGCACGCCCGCCATCCTCAAGACCCGCCGGTTCGGGTATGACGGCAAGGGGCAGGCGCGGATCGCCGCCCCCGGCGACGCGGCCGCGGCGCTCGCCGCGCTGGAGGGTGCGTCGGCGGTCCTCGAAGGCTTCGTGAATTTCAGCCACGAGGTCTCGGTCATCGCGGCGCGGGGCATGTCGGGCGAGGTCTCGGCCTATGACCCGGGCGAGAACCTGCACGAGGACGGCATCCTGCGCCGCACCACGGTGCCCGCGCGGCTGAGCGGCGCCCAGCGCACCGACGCGGTGCTGCTGGCGGGGCGCATCCTGAACGCGCTCGACTACGTGGGCGTGCTGGGGGTGGAGTTGTTCGTGACGCCCCAGGGCCTGGTGGTGAACGAGATCGCACCAAGGGTGCACAATTCCGGTCACTGGACACAGAACGGCGCTGCGGTGGACCAGTTCGAGCAGCATATCCGCGCGGTGGCGGGCTGGCCTCTGGGCGATGGCGGCCGCCATGCGGACGTGGTGATGGAGAACCTGATCGGGGAGGATATCGCCCGTGTGCCGCAGCTCGCCGCCGAACCGGATGCGGCGCTGCATCTCTACGGCAAGGCCGAGGCGCGGCCGGGCCGCAAGATGGGCCATGTGAACCGGATCATCCGCGCCTGATCGGGCGATGCGCCCGGGACCGGCGCCGCGACATGCGTATTTTCGGAACAATGAAGCGGCGTGCGCTTCGCGCGGGTTCGCATTTTCGGCAAGGGCGCGCGGGATCGGGCCGCACGCGGCGAGCGGGTCCATGGCCCGGCCCGGTCGCGTGGTCCGAAGGGGCAGGGGGGCGCCGATCCGCGCGCGGTGTGCGGACGGCCCCGGACGGGAAGACGCCGCGCCCGGCGCGCCGCCGCGCCGGCTCCGTCAGCGCGGCGGCGCTCTCGTGCCCGGGGGGCGGCGGGGATCATTCCGCCGCGGCGATCTTGTCCTGAGTGTTGGTGTCGAAATCCGAGGCGTCGTGGCGTTCATGCAGTTGCAGCGCCGGCTCGCCGAAGCTGCGGTTGACCATCCGGCCCCGCTGCACCGCCGGGCGCGCGTCGATCCGCTCGGCCCAGCCCACCAGGTTGGTGTAGCTGGACACGTCGAGGAATTCGGCCGCATCGTAGAGCCGGCCCAGCACAAGCTGGCCATACCAGGCCCAGATCGCCATGTCGGCGATGGTGTAGACGCCGCCGGCCATCCAGTCGTGATCGGCCAGATGCCGGTCCAGCACGTCGAGCTGGCGCTTGGTCTCCATGGCGAAACGGTCGATCGGGTATTGCCACTTCTCGGGCGCGTAGGCGTAGAAATGGCCGAAGCCGCCGCCGAGATAGGGTGCGCTGCCCATCTGCCAGAACAGCCAGGACAGCATTTCGGGCCGGGCCTCGGCCGTCTGGAAGGCGTCGAACCTCTCGGCCAGATGCATCATGATCGCGGCCGATTCGAACACCCGGACAGGCGCGGACCCGGAGCGATCCATCAGGGCGGGGATCTTGGAATTGGGGTTCACCTCGACGAAGCCCGAGGAGAATTGCTCGCCCTCTCCGATATTGATCAGCCAGGCGTCGTACTCGGCGTCATGGCCTGCGGCCAGCAATTCCTCCAGCAGCACCGTCACTTTCACGCCGTTGGGCGTGGCCAGGCTGTAGAGCTGGAACGGGTGCTTGCCGACGGGCAACTCCTTGTCGTGGGTGGGGCCGGCAACAGGGCGGTTGATGCTGGCGAACTTGCCGCCATTGCCGGGCTCCCATGTCCAGACCTTCGGGGGCGTGTAGGGGGCGGTATCGGTCATCGGGCACTCCTTTCAGGCGTCGGCGCACCCTAGGACGGATGCGCCCCGAGCCCAAGGCGCGATTGCTGTGCGCCTGCGCACCGGGGGTCTTCGACTACAGCCCGATCATCGCTTCCGCCAGCGCGATCCAGAGCGGGATCGACAGGATCGCCACCGGCGTGCCCAGCCCTGTGGACGTGCCCACATAGGACGAAGGGTTGGCCTCGGGCAGGGCGGCGCGCAGCGTGGGCGGGCCCGAGATGTCCGAGCTCGACGCCGCCATCACCGCCAGCAGCACCACGCCGCCCGCCGAGAAGCCGGTGAGCTGATGCGCCACCAGTCCCGCGCCGAAGCCGATCAGCCCGTGCGCCAGCGGCGCGGCGAGCCCGTAGAGCACATAGGCATGGGCCACCTTGCGCAATTCCGCCAGCCGCGACCATGCCTCCATGCCCATCACCAGCATCAGTATCGACAGCAGGCCCCGGAACAGCGGCTCGTAGAAGCTGCCATAGACCGTCTCGGGCCGCCCGAAGAGCCCGATCGCCAACCCCAGCAGCAGGGCCGAGATCGCCGGGCTGCGCGCGGTGTCCACCAGGATCGCCCGCACCATGGCGGTGTCGAGGCCAGGAGCCCCGCCGCCGCCCAGAGCCATGGTGGCCGTGCCGCCGGCCCCCGCCGGTGCCCGTGCCGTCCGCCGCTCGGCGCTCATGCGGGCCAGCACGATGGCGGTGACCAGCGCGGCGATGTCCATGAAGGGGTAGAGCGCGCCGATGAAGCCCTCGTAGGCGATGCCCTCCCCATCGAGCATCGCCATGCCTGCGGCCAGCGTCGAGGCGGAAACCGCCCCGAACAGGCCGGCGGTGGCCATGCCGTCCATCTCGGCCACGCCGCGGGTGCGCGCCAGCGTCACCCGGCCCAAGAGCACGATGGCGATACCCACGGCGACGGCCAGCAGCCCCGGCACGGCCAGCGCCCAGAGATCGGCCTCGCGCACCGAGATACCCGCGCCCAGGCCCACCTTGAGCAGCAGCAGCAGCACGATCAGCTTGTAGACCGGCTCGGGCACCTCCAGCTTGCTGCCCAGCGCGGCCAGCAGCATCCCCCCGATCAGGAAGGCGAGCGTGGGCTTCTGGAGTTGCTCCAGAACCGTGACGGCGATGTTGGCGACGATATCCATGGCGTGACCCCTCGGGAAAGATGGCTTTCGGGGGGTTTGCCGCAGATGGGTCTGGAGGAAAAATATATATTTTCTTTGATACCGTTCTCCAAAGAAGAACGACAGGGGGCGCGCGGTGGCGCCCCCTTCCGGTCTCAGCCCAGCGCCGTGTCGCAGCGCCCGCAAACGCCCGGATGCGTATGGCCGCCCACATCGGGCAGGATCTTCCAGCAGCGCTGGCACTTCTCGCCCTCGGCGCGGGCGAAGACTACCGCGATACTCGGCACCTCGGGCAGGCGGAAGGCGGTTTCCGGCGCGGGCTCCGCCGAAAGCTCCAGCGCCGAGGTGATGCAGATGTCGTCGAACTGCACCGCCTCCAGCGCCGCGCGCATGCCGGGATCCTCGACATGCACCCTTGGAGCCGCCTCCAGCGAGGCGCCGATCACCTTTTCGGTGCGCTGCAATTCCAGTGCCGCCGTCACCACGCGCCGGGCCTGGCGCACCTGCGCCCATTTCGCCGCCAGCGCCGGGTCGCGCCACTGGTCCGGCGTCTCGGGCATGTCCACCAGGTGAACCGAGCTGTCCTCGCCCGGGAACCGCTCCAGCCAGACCTCCTCCATGGTGAAGACCAGCACCGGCGCCAGCCAGGTGGTCAGCCGGTGGAACAGCAGGTCCAGCACCGTGCGCGCGGCGCGCCTGCGCGGCGTGTCGCCATCGCAGTAGAGCGCGTCCTTGCGGATGTCGAAATAGAAGGCCGACAGTTCCACCGTGCAGAAGTTGAACAGCTGCTGGAACACGCCCTGGAAATCGTAGGCGGCATAGCCCTCGCGCACCACGGTATCCAGCTCGGCCAGCCGGTGCAGCACCCAGCGTTCCAGTTCCGGCATGTCGGCCGGGTCCACCCGGTCGGCCTCGGTCACATGCGCGACATTGCCCAGCAGGAAGCGCATGGTGTTGCGCAGCCGGCGATAGCTGTCGGCCACGCCCTTGAGGATCTCGGGGCCGATCCGCAGGTCGGCGGTATAGTCCGACTGCGCCACCCAGAGCCGCAGGATATCGGCGCCGTATTGCTTCGTCACGTCCTCGGGCGCCACCGTGTTGCCGAGCGACTTGGACATCTTGTTGCCCTTCTCGTCCAGCGTGAAGCCATGGGTCAGCACGCCTCGATAGGGGGCGCGGCCGATCGTGCCGCAGGCCTGCAGCATCGAGGAATGGAACCAGCCGCGATGCTGGTCGGTGCCTTCCAGGTAGAGATCCGCCAGCCCGTCCTCCGCGCCATCCGCGCGATCGCGCAGCACGAAGGCATGGGTGGAGCCGCTGTCGAACCAGACATCCAGGATGTCGTCCACCTTGTCCCACTCGTCCGGGTCCACGATGCCGCCCAGGAACCGCTCCTTGGCTCGGGGCTTGTACCAGGCATCCGCGCCCTCTTCCTCGAAGGCCGCGGAAATCCGGGCGTTGACCTCTGCGTTGCGCAGCAGGAATCCCTCGTCCTCGGGCTTCGCGCCCTTGCGGGTGAAGCAGGTCAGCGGAACGCCCCAGGCGCGCTGGCGCGACAGCACCCAGTCGGGGCGCGCCTCGATCATCGAATGCAGCCGGTTGCGCCCGGTGCGCGGGGTCCAGCTCACCAGCTCGTCGATGGAGGTGAGCGCGCGCTGGCGGATCGTGGTGCCGTAGGTGTCATGGCCGTCGCCCACGGGCCGGTCGATCGCCGCGAACCATTGCGGGCGGTTCAGCCGGATCACAGGGGCCTTGGAGCGCCAGGAATGCGCGTCGGAGATGGTGATGCGCTTCATCGCGATCAGCGCGCCGACGTCTTTCAGCTTCTCGATCACCGCCTTGTTGGCGCCGCCGGGCTTGCCGTTGGGGCGGATGATCTGTTCGCCGGCGAAGAAGGGCAGGTCGGCGCGGAAGGACGAATCGTCGAGGATGTTGTGGGTCATCGGCAGGCCTTCGCGCCGGCCGATCTGGTAGTCGTCATCGCCGTGGCTGGGCGCGGTGTGGACGAAACCGGTGCCCGCGTCATCGGTGACATGGTCGCCGGGGAAGAGGGGGACATCGTAGTCCCACTCGCCGCCCGCGCCTGCGGCGCCGCGCAGCGGATGGGCGCAGGTAAGGGTCTCCAAAGTTCCGTCCGCGACATCCTTGACGCGCTCATACATAGTATGATCGAGGCGCATGGCTGACAGCGCTTCTTCAGCCAATGCATCCGCGACTATGAAGAGGTCGTCTCTTTTTGCCCAGCACTCGGGTGGTGTCTTAATCACCCTATACAGACCGTATTCGATCATAGGGCCAAAGCAGATTGCTCGGTTCTGTGGGAGCGTCCAAGGCGTGGTCGTCCAAATTACGACCTTTGCGTCCTTGAGACCAAGAGCTTCCAAAGCCTCATCGCCGCTAAGCTCCTCGGACCGCGGCGCTCCGAAAGGTGCAGGGATAGTTCTACATTCCACCACCGGAAACTTCACCCAGATCGCCTCGGTCTCGCGGTCGTGATACTCCACCTCCGCCTCGGCCAGCGCGGTCTTCTCCACCGGCGACCACATCACCGGCTTGGAGCCCTGGTAGAGCACGCCGTTCATCAGGAATTTCATGAATTCCTCGGCGATCACCCGCTCGGCGTGGAAATCCATCGTCAGGTAGGGCCGGTCCCATGTCCCGGTCACGCCCAGGCGCTTGAACTCCTCGCGCTGGATGTCGATCCAGCCCTCGGCGAATTTCCGGCATTCCTGCCTGAAATCCACCACGTCCACCTTGTCCTTGTCCTGGCCGCGCGCGCGATACTGCTCCTCGATCTTCCACTCGATGGGCAGGCCGTGGCAGTCCCAGCCGGGGATGTAGCGCGCATCGCGCCCCATCATCTGCTGGCTGCGCACCACCATGTCCTTGAGGATCTTGTTCAGCGCGTGGCCGATATGCAGATGCCCGTTGGCATAGGGCGGGCCGTCATGCAGCGTGAAGGGCTCCCGCCCCTCCTTCTCGCGCAGCCGGTCGTAGATCGCGATCCGCTCCCAGCGCTCCAGCCAGCCCGGCTCGCGGGTGGGCAGGCCCGCGCGCATCGGAAAGGCGGTCTCGGGCAGGTTGAGGGTGTCCTTGTAGTCGGGCGTGTCGGCGCACATGGCTTGCGTCCTCGGGAAATCGGTCGTGTCAGGGGGTGAGGGCGGCGCGGTCTCCCATACGCCTTGTCCCGGCGTCTCTGGTCAGAGCGCCGGGCATGTAATTCGAATGACGATGGCAATCCATGTCCTCATGCGCCGCCTTATAGGCGCGTGCACCGCAAGGGTCCAGAGGGCCGCTCAATGGCTGAAAAGCGTGCCCACCGCATAGGCGATCCCCGCCGCTGTCCCGCCGATGGCGAGCGTCTCCAGCCCCGAGCGCCACCAGCGCGAGAGCGACCAGATGCTCTTCAGCGCGCCGATGCCGAAGAACACCGCCAGCGTCATCACCGCGGCCAGCGTGAAGGCGTCGGGCAGGCCCAGCACGAAGGGCAGCAGCGGCACCAGCCCCGCGGCGAGGAAGGCGCCGAAGGTGGCCAGCGCGGCGCGCACCGGGTTGGGATCTACCCCCGCCAGCCCGTATTCGCCCTCCATCATCAGGTCGATCCAGGCCTCCCGTTTCCTCGATATCGCCTCGGTGGCCTCCTCCAGCACCCGGCCCTCCAGGCCCATCCGGTGCAGGATCTCGCGCAGCTCGCGCCGCTCGCCATCGGGGTCCTGCGCGATGTGGCGCTCCTCGATCTTGCGCAGGCGGTGCGCGTTGTCCGCCTCGGCCTTGGTCCCGGAATAATTGCCCGCGGCCATGGAAAACCCGTCGGCCAGCACGTTGGCGAAGCCCAGCGCAACGATGATGAAGGAGTCGAGCCCCGCCCCCGCCACGCCCGCCACGATGGCGAAGGTGGTCACCGACCCGTCGATCCCGCCATAGACCACGTCGCGCAGATAGCCCCGGCCTTGCCGGTTGCTCAGGCGCTCCTCGATCTCTCGCTGGCTATGGCCGTGTTCTTCCGCCATTGACTCGCTCCAATTCCGACCAGCAAACACGGCCCCAGCCGTGCCCGCCTTGCGCTGGATCAAGGGCGCCCGCCCGCGCGCGTCGCGGCGGCACAAGCGCTGCGCCCCGCGTCTTTCGGCAACAGATATCCCCGGGTGAGGCATCGCCGCGCCCGCCCCTGGCCGAACGGTCCGCGGTGCTTGGCCGGGTGTCTCAGCCGCCCTGGCCGAACAGCCCCGTCAGCGCGCGCTTCAGGATCCCCGAGACCGAGGGCCGCCGGGCCTGCCGGAAGGGCAGGGGACGGCAGACCTCGATCGCGGCCACGCCCACCCGCGCGGTCAATGCCCCGTTCACCACGCCTTCGCCGAACCGCCGCGACAGGCGCGACACCAGCCCGCCGCCCGCCACCGAATGCAGCAGGTCGTCGCCCACCGCCACCGCCCCCGTGGCCACAAGATGGGTGAACACCGCCCGCAACAGCCGCAGGCTGCCCAGCGTGCCGGACCGGCCGCCATAGATCTCGGCGATCCGCCGGATCATCCGCAGATTGGCGGTCAGCGCCCCGACCACGTCTGCCAGCGCCACCGGCACCAGCGCGGTGATCGCGGCCACCTGCCGCGCCGCGGCCTCCACCTCGCGCCGTGCCGCGAGGTCCAGCGGCGCCAGCAGCTCGGCCTCCGCGAGCCCCAGCAGGCCGTCCGCATCCATCTGCTCGCCCGCCCGCTCGGCCAGCCGCTCGCGGCCCCAGCGGGTGTCCGCCCGCCCGCGATAAAGCGCCTCCAGCCGGTCCAGCACCCGGCGCGCGGCGGCAAGGTCGCCGCCTGCCAGCGCCGCATCGGCCATCTGCTGCACCCGGTCGATCCGCCGCAGCCGCGAGAAGGCCGCCGCCTCGCGCAGCGCGATCAGCACCAGCACCAGCAGGACGGCCGCGAACAGGCCGGTCACCGCCCAGCCCAGCGCCGGCAGGCGCGCCATCAGCCCGGTGGCGAAATCCCAGGCCGCCACCGAGACGATCACCCCCAGCAGGAGGCTCAGCAGCCACCAGAAGGCCCGCGCCAGCCGCGAGCGCGGCCGCGCGGCCAGCGTGGCCACCGTCTGCATCGCCCGGCCTTCGGGCGTGGCGCTGTCCGGCTCGGGCACCGGCGGCGCCTCGGCCGGGGAGGCCGGGGCCGCGCCCTGCTCCAGTTCGATCAGCACCGGGCCCCGGCGCTTGCGCTCCTCGGTCATCGCAGGCCCTCCCCGCGCCGCCACAGCATTTCCACGTCCGGCAGCCCCTCGTCGTTGTCCGCGCCGCTGCCCGCCCCGACCTCGCGGAATCCCTCGCGCCGGTAGAAGCGGCGCGCGTCCGAATTGGCCTCGAAAGTGCGCAGGCGCAGCTCGGGGGTTTCGGCCTTGGCCGCGTCCAGCAGCGCCCGGCCAAACCCCTGCCCGGTCGCCTCGGGCGCGAGGTAGAGCGCATGCACGAAACTGCCCTCCCGCGCCAGGAAACCGCACACCGCGCCCGCCTCCTCGGCCACCGTCACCCAGCCCGCGTCGATCATCCGTCCGCAAAAGGCAATGGTCTCCGCCCCGCTATGCAACTCCGGCATCCAGGGCGCGCGGGCGGCGAAACCCGCCAGGATCCCGCCCAGCGTGCCGGCATCGGTCGTACGGGCCGGGCGCAGCAGCAGGCTCACAGCCGGTCCCCGATCAGGAACTGCGCGGCGCGGTCCAGCCGGATATGCGGCGGCCCGTCGCCGGGGCGCAGGGTCAGCGGCGCGGGGGCGAAGCGCATGATGGCGTAATCGGCGTCCAGCCAGGCCTCCCGCCCCTCCTGCGCCGGGCGCAGCAACCGGCCCGGATCCTCGGGCAGTTCGCCCGGATAGAAGGCCGCCTGCCGGCCGCGCCCGACACCGTCCTCAAGCAGCGTTCCGCGCACGCAATCGAGCGTGGCGCCCTCGTGGGTCACCGTCTCCTCGGTGGTGGCCCGCAATGCGGCGATCGACTGCGCCCCGGTCTCGGCCCCGGCGAAGCGCGCGCGCTCGCGCGCTTCGCGCGTCAGCGCCTCCATGATCGCGGTGAGCCGCGCATGCTGGGAATGATGCAGGTGATCGGCCTTGGTCGCGGCGAACAGGATCTTCTCCACCCGGCGCCCCCGCAGCAGCCGGGCCAGGAACGCGTTGCGCCCGGGCCGGAAGGCCGACAGGATGTCGGCCATGGTGCGGCGCAGATCCTCCAGCGCGCGCGGCCCCGCATGGATCGCGCCCAGCACGTCCACCAGCACCACCTGCCGGTCGATCCGTGCGAAATGCGCCCGGAAGAACGGCTTGACCACCTCGCGGCGATAGGCCTCGTAGCGCCGCTCCATCTCGCGCCACAGGCCCCGGCGCGGCGGCGCATCCTCGCGGGGCAGGGGAGCGAAGGTCAGCGCGGGCGAACCCGCCATCTCCCCGGGCATCAGGAACCGCCCCGGCGTCAGGTCGGAATAGCCCGCCTCCCGCGCCGCGCTCAGGTGATCCACATAGGCCGCCGCCAGCGCCTGCGCGTCCGGCTCCCGCCAGTCGGTGCGGCCCGAGGCGGCCCGCGCCCGGGCCAGGTAGTCCGCGCCCCCGGGCCGGTGCTCCATCCGCGACAGCGTGGCCTCGGCCCAGTCGGCATAGGGCCGGTCCAACAGAGCGAGATCCAGCAGCCACTCGCCGGGATAGTCGATGATGTCCAGGTGCACCGTGCGCGGCCCGGTCACCCCGCCCAGCAGGCCGGTGGGCCGCACCTTCATCGACAGCCGCAATTCGCTCACGGCGCGGGTGCCCTCGGGCCAGTGCGGCGCCTCGGCGGTCAGTGCGGCCAGGTGGCGCTCGTAATCGAAGCGCGGCACCGTGTCGTCGGGCTGCGGCTGCAGGAAGGCCGCCGAGATCCGCCCCTCGGCCGCCGCCGCCAGCCCCGGCATCCGCCCCCGGTCCGTGAGGTTGGCCACCAGCGAGGTGATGAACACGGTCTTGCCCGCCCGCGACAACCCCGTCACGCCCAGCCGGATCCGGGGTTCGAGAAAGGTCTCCTCCAGTGTGTCGGTGATGTTGCGGGCGCCGCTGGTCAGCCCGTCGGCAATCGTTGAAAAGACCAATCCCGTCCCCTTGTGCTGCGCCGCCAAGATAAGCGCCGCCTGCGCGAGATACCAGAGACACGGCCCGCCCGCCCCGCCCGGCGCCGCCCCGCGCGCGCCAACCGGCCTGCCGCGGTGGCGTGGCCCACGCCCCTGCGTCGTCCCTGGCAAGATACCCCCGCCCGAGGCATCGCCGGCCGTGTCGCCGCCGGGGCTATGGACGGCGGGTCGGGGCGGCGCTACTGAGCGCCCATGCCCCGCTATGCCCTCAGGATCGAATACCACGGCGCGCCCTTCGCCGGCTGGCAGCGCCAGGCCGACCAGCCCTCGGTGCAGGGCGCGGTGGAGGCCGCGCTCGCCCGGCTGGAGCCGGGGCCGCACACCATCGCCGCCGCCGGGCGCACCGATGCGGGCGTGCATGCGCTGGGGCAGGTCGCGCAGTGCGACCTGGCGAAGGACTGGGATCCGTTCCGCCTGCGCGAGGCGCTGAACCACCACCTCAAGCCGCTGCCCGTGGCGGTCCTGGACTGCGCCGAGGTGCCGGCAGGCTGGCACGCGCGCTTCTCGGCCACCGAGCGGCGCTACCTGTTCCGCCTGCTGATGCGCCGCCCCCCCGCCACCCATGACGCGGGGCTGGTCTGGCAGGTCCCGCGCGAGCTGGATCCGGCCCCGATGCGCGCCGCCGCCGCGCATCTCGTGGGACACCACGATTTCACCACCTTCCGCAGCACGATCTGCCAGGCGAAAAGCCCGGTGAAGACGCTGGACGAGATCGCCATCACCCGCGTCGAGGGGCGCGCGGGCCCGGAGCTCGAATTCCGGCTGCGGGCGCGGTCCTTCCTGCACAACCAGGTCCGCTCGATCGTGGGCACGCTCGAACGGGTGGGCGCGGGCGCTTGGTCGCCCGCCGACGTGAAGGCGGCGCTCGAGGCCCGCGACCGCGCCGCCTGCGGCCCGGTCTGCCCGCCGCAGGGGCTCTATCTCGCGGGCGTGGGCTATCCGCAAGACCCCTTCGCCTGAGCCGATTGCCCCTTCCCACGCCGCCCGCGCCGCGCTATGAGCGGCGCCATGATCACGCTGTCGCCCCTCCTGTCCGACCGACGCCGACGCGCCTGACCCCGGGCGCGGCGCCGCGCGCGTGCGCGCTTCCCGCGTGATCTTCCGGCCCCCGTGCCACCCTCTTCCTTCGCCATTGTTGACTTGCCCCTGCCCCTGCGGCACTCAAGGGGCTTCTCACAGAGGACCCTGCCATGATCCCGTCCGTCCTGCCCACCTATTCCCGTGCCCCGCTCAGCTTTACCAGCGGCGAGGGCGCCTGGCTGACCGAGGCGGACGGCCGCCGATTCCTCGACCTGGGCGCCGGCATCGCGGTGAACGCGCTGGGCCATGCCCATCCCGCGCTGGTCGAGGCGCTCACCACGCAGGCCCGCAAGCTCTGGCATGTTTCCAACCTCTACCGGATCCCGGAACAGGAGGCGCTGGCCGACCGGATCGTCGCCGAAACCTTCGCCGACACGGTGTTCTTCACCAATTCCGGCACCGAATCCTGCGAACTGGCGGTCAAGATGGCGCGCAAGTACTGGTACGAGCAGGGCGCGCCCGGGCGCACGGAGATCCTCGCCTTCGAGGGCGCCTTTCACGGCCGGTCCTCCGCCGGGATCGCCGCCGCCGGCTCCGAGAAGATGACGAAGGGCTTCGCGCCGCTCCTGCCCGGCTTCACCCAGCTGCCCTGGGGCGATCACGAGGCGCTGCACGCCGCCGTGACCGACCGCACCGCCGCGATCCTGATCGAGCCGGTGCAGGGCGAGGGCGGCATCCGCCCGCTGCCCGACCGGTGCCTGCAGGGGCTGCGCCGGCTCTGCGACGAGACCGGCACGCTGCTCATCCTCGACGAGGTGCAATGCGGCATGGGCCGGACCGGCCGGCTCTTCGCCCATGAATGGGCGGGCGTGACCCCCGACATCATGATGGTGGCCAAGGGCATCGGCGGCGGCTTCCCGCTGGGCGCGGTGCTGGCCACCGAACAGGCCGCCTCGGGCATGACCGCGGGCACCCATGGCTCCACCTATGGCGGCAATCCGCTGGGCTGCGCGGTGGGGCTGAAGGTGATGGAGATCGTGGCCGAACCGGCTTTCCTCGAGGGCGTGCGCGCCATCGCCGCCCATCTCCGCCAGGGGCTGGAGGGCCTGGTTTCCGCCCATCCGGCGGTGTTCGAGGAGGTGCGCGGCCTTGGCCTGATGCTGGGGCTGAAATGCCGCGTGCCCAATGCCGCCTTCGTGGCGGCAGGCTATGCCGAGCAGGTCATCACCGTGCCGGCGGGCGACAATGTCGCGCGCCTGCTGCCGCCGCTCAACCTCGCCGCAGAGGAGGTCTCGGAGGCGCTGGCCCGGCTCGACCGCGCCGCCGCACGCGCCGCGGCACAGGCCGCCTGACCCTTTCATTGTTCCCCAAATACGCCGGGGGAGACGGCCGCAGGCCGGCGGGGGCGGAGCCCCCTTGCGAAGTTCAAGGATACCCGTTGCGATGAACCATTTTCTCGACATCCACACCACCGACGCCACCGCCTTGCGGCAGATGATCGACAGCGCCCGGGCCATGAAGGACGCCCGCCGCGACCGGCCCCGGGGCAGCCTGGACGACACCCAGCCGCTGGCGGGCCGTATGGTGGCGCTGATCTTCGAAAAGCCCTCGACCCGCACCCGCGTCTCCTTCGACGTGGGCGTGCGCCAGATGGGCGGGCAGACCATGGTGCTCTCGGGCAACGACATGCAGCTGGGCCACGGCGAGACGATCGCCGACACCGCCCGCGTGCTCTCGCGCTACGTGGATCTCATCATGATCCGCACCTTCGACGAGGCGGTGTTGCAGGAAATGGCGGAATACGCCTCCGTTCCGGTCATCAACGGGCTGACCGACCGCACCCACCCCTGCCAGATCATGGCCGACGTGCTGACCTATGAGGAGCATCGCGGACCCATCGCCGGGCGCAAGGTCGTGTGGTCGGGCGACGGCAACAATGTCTGCGCGTCGTTCCTGCACGCCGCCGGGCAGTTCGGGTTCGACTTCACCTTTACCGGCCCGCCCACGCTCGACCCGGAGCGCGAATGGATCGAGTTCGCCCGCTCCAAGGGCGTGACGGTCGAGATCGAGCGCGACCCGCTCAGGGCCGCGCGCGGCGCCGACCTCGTGGTCACCGACACCTGGGTGTCGATGCATGACGCGCAATCGGCGCGCGAGCGCCGGCACAACCAGCTGCGCCCCTACCAGGTCAACGAACGGCTGATGGCGGAGGCCAGGCCCGACGCGCTCTTCATGCATTGCCTGCCCGCGCATCGCGACGAGGAGGCCTCGACCGCGGTGATGGACGGGCCGCATTCGGTGATCTTCGACGAGGCGGAGAACCGGCTGCACGCGCAGAAGGCGATCCTGCGCTGGTGCCTGGGTGTCTGAAACGGGCGGCCCGGTGCGCGGGACGCGGGCGATGATCGCCCGCATGGCGCCCCTGCTCGACCCGGAGAGCTATGTTTTCGCTATGTCCCCGGACATGGTGCTGGCGGCGCGCGCGCTGGCCACGATCCGCGAGGCGGAGGGCCTGTCGGTGATCCTCACCCGCGCAGAGGCCCGCGCCGCGGGCCTGCCCGACGATGCGCCCATGCGCCGGATCACCCTGACGGTGCATTCCGCGCTGGACGGGGTGGGGCTGACCGCGGCGGTGGCGCAGGCGCTGGCCGTGCGCGCCATCCCGTGCAACGTGGTGGCCGGTTTCCACCACGATCATCTCTTCGTGCCCGAGGCGCAGGCCGGGGACGCCATGGCCGCGCTTGCCGCGCTCTGCGCCGCGGCTCAGGCCGCCAGCGACAACAGCGCGTAGACCGCCGCCGAGATCAGCGCCGCCGCCGGCACGGTCACGATCCAGGCCGCCAGGATCGTCAGGAAATGCGAGCGCCGCACCAGTTTGCGCCGGCGCCGCTCCTCCACCGCGATGCTTGGCGCGGCCTTTGCCGCGTCCGCCGGCGCCCCGCCGGTCCCGAGCTGAACGCGGCGTCGCTCCGCATCCCATTCCCGGAAGAACCCCACGCCGAACACGCCGCCGACGGCGATATGGGTGGAACTCACCGGCAGCCCCAGCCAACTGGCCAGGATCACCGTGATCGCCGCCGACAGGGCCACGCAATAGGCGCGCATCGGGTTCAGCCTGGTGATCTGGCTGCCCACCATGCGGATCAGCTTGGGGCCGAACAGGAACAGCCCCACCGAAATGCCCAGCGCCCCGATCAGCATCACCCAGAGCGGAATGGCCACCTCGGCGCCCACCGCGCCCGACCGGGTGGTCGAGACGATCGCCGCCAGCGGGCCCACCGCGTTCGCCACGTCATTGGCGCCATGCGCGAAGGACAGCAGCGCCGCCGACAGCACCAGCGGCAGCGCGAATAGCTGTTTGAGCGAGCGGTTGCGGTTCTCCATCCCGCGGGCCTGCCGGCGGATCAGCGGCGCGCTCGCGGCGTAGGCCGCCAGCCCCAGCGGCGCGCCCAGGCCCAGCGCCAGCAGTGGGTCCACCCGGATCAGCCGGCCCAGCCCCTTCATCGCCAGGTAGACGGCGAAGGCCCCGGCCATGACGCCGATCAGCACCGGCACCCAGCGCCGCGCCGCCGCGATCTTGTCGTCCACGTAGATGATGTTGGCCTTGATGAAGGCGAGCACCGCCGCGGCGATCATCCCGCCCATCACCGGCGAGATCACCCAGCTTGCGGCGATCGCACCCATCACGCCCCAATCCACCGCCGCGAGGCCCGCCGCCGCGATGCCCGCGCCCATCACGCCCCCCACAACCGCATGGGTGGTCGAGACCGGCGCGCCGACCCAGGTGGCGAGGTTGACCCAGAGCGCCGCCGCGACCAGCGCCGCCATCATCGCCCAGACGAAGGCGCGCGGCTCGGCCATCGCTTCGGGTGCGACGATCCCCTCGGCGATGGTGGAGACCACGTCCCCTCCGGCGATCAGCGCGCCCGCGGTCTCGCACAGGGCGGCGATCAGGATCGCGCCGCCCATGGTCAGCGCCCGCGCGCCCACCGCGGGGCCCATGTTGTTGGCCACGTCGTTGGCGCCGATGTTCAGCGCCATGTAGGCGCCCAGCGCGGCGGCGGCGATCACCACCAACTCCTGCGGCGAGGCCCCGAAGGCCAGCGCCGCCAGCAGCCCCGCCAGCAGGATGAAGCCGAGCGACAGCGCCGGGCCCACCAGCGGGCGCGCCACGTAGGCATTGGCCTGTTCCAGCCTCGAGATGCGGCCCAGATCCTTGTCGAGGGTCTTCCAGTCGCGGGGTTCGGACATGCGGACTCCGGCGGGCTTGCGGCAATCCGCACGTCCCTAGAACGACGCAACACCCGCCGCAACCCCGGCAGCCGTCGTCAGAAGCCCGCCAGCAGTTCCTGCAGATCGGGTTCGCGCACCATCGTGGCGGCCTTCGCGGGCGTCACCCACTTGCGCCGGCGTTCGCGCGCCTCGGGGAACTCGTCCGACATCTCGCGCACCTTGACGGCGAAGACCAGAGTCGTCACCGGCAGCGGCAGGCCGTCTTTGAGAAGCTTCTCGTAAGCGTAGCTGCCCAGCGGTTCGACCGCGACCTCGCCGCGCGCGACCCCGGCCTCTTCCCAGGCTTCCTGCAGCGCGCTTTCCGAGGCGTTCATCCCGTCGATCGGCCAGCCCTTGGGCAACACCCAGCGCCCGGTATCCCGGCTGGTGACGAGCAGCACCTCGCGCCCGCCGCCCTTCGCCATGCGATGGCACAGCGCCGCCACCTGCACGTGGCGCGGTCGTTGCAGAATAGGCAGGACCAGGTCGGTCCAGGCCCGCTTGAAGGCGTCCGTCATGGAAGTGCCGGTGCTCGATATGCTTTGGGCGTTATTGCCGAAGATGTATATACGTTGCGTTACCCGGCTGTAAAGCTAAACCGAAAGATTTTTCTCAACTTTTCCGGTGTTTTGCGCGCAAGGTTGGGTCGGCCTGCGTGGGATCTTCGGGCCAGGGATGCCTAGGGTAGCGCGCCCGCATGTCCTTGCGCACATCAGCGTAGGACCCAGCCCAGAAACCGGGCAGGTCCATGGTGGTCTGCACCGGCCGGCCGGCCGGGGACAACAGGGTCACCCGCAGCGGCTGGCCACCCGCCCGGGGATGCGTCGTCTGGCCGAAAAGCTCTTGCAGACGCAGGGAAATCTCCGGCGCCTCGCCGGAATAGTCGATCGGGATCTCGCGCCCCAGCGGGGTGGTGAAACGCCCGGGCACCGCCGCGTCCAGCGCCTGCATGGCGCCCCAGTCCAGCATCGCGCGCAGCGCCGGCAGGAGGTCGAAGCGCTTCCATTCCTCGGCGCTGCGGACCCCGCCCAGATGCGGCAGCAGCCACTCCTCCGGCCGCGCCATCAGCGCGGGCTCGGACATGTCGGGCAGCTCCAGCCCGCCCGCGCGCCCCAGCGCCACCCTCGCGGCGAAGCGCCGTGCCGGGTCCGACCAGGGCAGGCCCAGCTCGCGCACGCCCTCCAGCATGGCGTGCGCCACCGCCTCGGAGGGCACGTCGCGCCAGGTCCGGTCGTCCAGCACCAGCGCTCCCAGCCGCTCCTGCTGGCGGGCGATCACGCGCCGGTCGCGGCGCGACCAGGCGCAGAGGTCCTCCCAGCCGATGCGGTCGGCGTAGAGCGACCGCAGCTCGGCCTCGGCGATGGGAACGGCCTGCCGGACCAGCGCCTCGCGCGGATCGCCGTCGAGATCGGTCGCCACGATCAGCCGCTGCCCCGCCAGCGGATCGCCCGCCGGCATCGCGGCCCCCTTGCCGCCCGACAGCACATAGCGCGCCGCCTCGCCCTTGCGGCGCAGACCGATCCTGTCCGGATAGGCCAGCGCCGCCATGGCGGCGGGGCTCATCGCAGCCTCGCCGGCGCTCTTCGCCCCCCCGCCCAGCCGCCGCGCCTCGGTGCGGATCCGCTCCACCGTTGCGCGCCAGGGAGCCCAGGGCCTGCGCGCGGCAAAGCCCACCGGATCGCGCAGCGCCTCCAGCCGCAGCATCAGGTCGACCGGCGCGGCGCGCGGCAGCGGATCGCGCTCGGCCAGCAGCGCGGCCAGCATGGCCGCGCTGGGCCCCGCCCGTTCCAGCATGTGGCCCAGCCGCGGATGCAGTGGCAGCGCCGCCAGCCGTCTGCCATGCGCCGTCACGCCGCCGCGCGGGTCCAGCGCTCCCAGCATCCTGAGCAGCGCCTGCGCCTCCTCGAAGGCGCGCGGCGGCGGCGGGGTGAGAAAGGGCAGGTCCCCCGGCGCCGCGCCCCAGAGCGCCAGTTCCAGCGCCAGCCCGGCCAAGTCCGCCGCCTCGATCTCGGCAGGCGGGAAGGCGGCCAGCGCCCCCTCCTCGCCCCGCGGCCACAGCCGGTAGGCCACGCCCGGCGCCACCCGCCCGGCGCGGCCCGCGCGCTGCGTGGCCTCGGCGCGGGTCACCTTTTCGGTGACCAGCCGCGACATGCCGCTGCCCGGGTCGAACCGCGCGCGGCGCGCACGGCCCGCATCCACCACCACCCGGATATCCTCGATCGTCAGCGAGGTCTCGGCAATGGCGGTGGCCAGCACCAGCTTGCGCCCCTCCCGCTCGGGCCGGATCGCGGCGCGCTGCTCCTGGAACGGCATCGCCCCGAAAAGCGGCCGCACCCGGCAATCGCCCGGCAGCCGTCCCTCCAGCAACCCCTGCACCCGCCGGATCTCGCCCTCGCCGGGCAGGAATACCAGCACCCCGCCCCCGGTCTCGGCCACCGCGCGCGCCACCAGGTCGGCGGTGGCCTCCGGCAGGCGCGCATCCCGGGGCAGCGGACGCTCCAGCCAGCGCGTCTCCACCGGAAAGCTGCGCCCCTCCGACCTGATGCGCGGCGCGCCCATCAACGCCGCCACCGGCCCGCCATCCAGCGTGGCCGACATCGCCAGCACGAGCAGGTCGTCGCGCAGCGCGCCCGCGATCTCCAGGCACAGTGCCAGCCCCAGGTCGGCATTCAGCGAGCGCTCGTGGAACTCGTCGAAGAGTACCGCACCCACCCCCGCAAGCCCCGGGTCGGACTGGATCCGCCGGGTCAGGATCCCTTCCGTCACCACCTCGATCCGGGTGGCCTCCGACACCCGCGCCTCGCCGCGGATGCGATAGCCCACGGTGCGGCCCACCGGCTCGCCCAGCGTCTCGGCCATGCGCTCGGCCGCGGCCCGCGCCGCCAGCCGGCGCGGCTCCAGCATCACGATCCGCCCATGCACGAGCCCCGCCTCCAGGAGCGCCAGTGGCACCCGCGTGGTCTTGCCCGCGCCCGGCGGCGCCTCCAGCACCGCGCGCCCCGCGCCGCGCAGTGCCTCCACCAACCCGGGCAGGGCCTCGTCTATGGGCAGCCGATCGACCATCGCCCGTGTTCTGCATCAGCCGTGCCCGCCCGTCCACTGCCCGCGCTTCATTGTTCCCCAAATACGCACGGCATGACGCCAGCCATGGCCCGCCGCGGTCTGGACAGCGCCCCGCGCTTGCGGTCACATGCGCGCCCGAGACCACCGGAGGCCCCATGGACACAGATGCCCTCGCCCAGGCCGTGATCGGCGGCGACCGCCGCGCGCTGGCCCGCGCCATCACCCTGATCGAAAGCGGCCGGGCCGATCATCGCGCGCAGGCCGTGGCGCTGCTGGAGGCGCTGCGCCGGGCCGGGCGGCAGGCGCTGTGCATCGGGCTGTCGGGCACGCCCGGCGTGGGCAAGTCCACCTTCATCGAGAGCTTCGGCCGGATGCTGACGGCGCAAGGCCTGCGCGTGGCGGTGCTGGCGGTCGATCCATCGAGCGCCCGGTCCGGCGGCTCGATCCTGGGCGACAAGACCCGGATGGAACGGCTCAGCCGCGACCCGAACGCCTTCATCCGCCCCTCGCCCTCGCAGACCCATCTGGGCGGCGTGGCGCGCCGCACCCGCGAGGCGGTGGCGGTCTGCGAGGCGGCGGGCTTCGACGTGGTCCTGATCGAGACCGTGGGCGTGGGCCAGTCCGAGACCGTGGTGGCCGAGATGTCCGACCTCTTCGTGCTGCTTCTCGCGCCCGCCGGCGGGGACGAGCTGCAGGGCGTCAAGCGCGGCATCATGGAGATCGCCGACATCATCCTGGTCAACAAGGCCGATGGCGAGCTGAAATCCACCGCGATTCGCACCTGCGCCGACTATGCCGGCGCGCTGCGCCTGCTGCGCAAGCGCCCGCAGGATCCCGAGGGCTTTCCCAAGGCGCTCACCGTCTCGGCGGTGGAGGAGGCGGGGCTGGCCGAGGCCTGGGTCGAGATGCAGGCGCTGGCCGCGTGGCGCCGCGAGACCGGCCATTTCGAGGCCCGCCGCGCCGCCCAGGCGCGGTACTGGTTCGAGGAGGAGGTGCGCCGGGCCCTGCTGGCGCAGCTCGACACGCCCGCGATGAAGGCCGCGATGGCCGAGCAGGGCGATGCCGTGGCCGAGGGCCGCGCCACCCCCGCGCTTGCGGCCGGGCGCATCCTGGCCCGGCTGCGCGGGGAACAGGCTGGCTGAATCGCTTGACGCCCCCCGGCGTTCGGGCTATCAGCCGCGAACGGATTTTCCGGGCGCGGGCTCATCGCGCCCTTTTGCATTGCGGGCCACGCATGGCCCGCGCCGAAAAGACGAGGATGAGACCATGTCGCGCCGCTGCGAACTGACCGGGAAAGGCCCGATGTCTGGCAACAATGTCAGTCATGCCAACAACAAGACCAAGCGCCGGTTCCTGCCGAACCTGAATGACGTCACGCTGCAATCCGAAGTGCTGGGCCGCGGCGTCAAGCTGCGGATCTCGGCGCATGCGCTGCGCAGCGTCGATCACCGCGGCGGTCTGGACAAGTTCCTGGCAAAGGCCGACGACGCGGTGCTGTCGACCAATGCGCGCAAGGTCAAGCGCGAGATCCAGAAGGCCGAGACCGCGCAGGCCTGACCTGCGCCCGGCTTCTAGGCGATGGCCCGCCGGCGCATGGCGGGCCTTCTGCGTTGGTTGCGGACATGGTTTCCGCCACGGGCGGGGCGATCGCGGCACCGTGGTGACGCTGCCGGCAAGGCAGTTCCCGAGGGAAAACCCCGCGAGTTCACGGCCCCGGACCAATTTGCCGCACTTGGCGGGGGCTGATCCCCGTGGATAATACCCTTCATGACGATGATCGCGCGCCCTTTGCAGGCTCTCCTGATGGCCATGGTGCTCGTGCTGACCGCCCAGACAATGGCTGTGGCGCGCGGGCAGGCCGTGGCCACGGGCGAGATGGTGATCTGCAGCGCCGCCGGTGTCTTGACGGTGCAGGTGGATGCCGAGGGAAATCCGGTCGGTCCTCCGCATGTCTGCCCCGATTGCGTGATGTCGCTCTTCATCTGGGCGGAACCTTCGGCTCCCTTCGTCGCGGGGGCACTCGTCCTTTCGGACATGGTCTTCCCCCGCGACGGCGCGGCGGCCCGCCCGCGGCAAGCGCCGGGGCTGCCTCCGGCGCGGGGGCCGCCTGTCGGGGCGTGACCGACGCCACCCCTCTTCCGACATCCCATACCGAAGGAAACGCCATGTTTTCCGCAAAGACCTTCCTTGCGGTCATCGCCGCCGCAAGCTGCGCCATGCCCGCCTTCGCCGCCGATATTGCGGTGAAGGATCCCTATGCCCGGGTTTCGACCATGATGTCGCAATCCGGTGCGGCCTTCATGATCATCGAGAATACCGGCCAGGCCGACGATCACCTTGTCGCCGCACGATCCGGCATCGCCGCCAAGACCGAGCTTCACACCCACCGCGAGGACGACATGGGCGTGATGCGGATGATCCATGTGGAGGAGGGCTTTGCCCTGCCCGCGGGCGGCACCATCGAGATGGTCCGCGGGGGCCATCATGTCATGTTCCTGGGACTCGAGCAGAGCCTGGAGCATGGCGATACCGTCGAGGTCACGCTGGAGTTCCGCGAGGCCGGCGACGTGACCGTCACGGTCCCCGTCGACCTGGAGCGCAAGCCGATGCACGGCATGGGCCATTCCGGCGGCACCGGGCATGGAACCGGCCACGGCATGGGCCACGACCACGACTGAGCAAAGCGCGGGCGGCGCGTCAGGCGCCGCCTGCCAGAACCTCGTCCACCCAGTCGGGGACGATCCGCGTGGCGGGGCCGTGCCGGGCCGCGTCGAAATGCCGGCTGCCGGAGGAGGGCTCCAGGTTGAGTTCCAGCGTGCGCAGGCCGGCCTGCGCGGCGTCCTGCACGAAGCCCGCCGCGGGGTAGACCTCGCCGGAGGTTCCGATCGAAACGAAGAGATCGGCAGCGGCGAGCCGCTCGGCGATCTCGTCCATCCTGTAGGGCATCTCGCCGAACCAGACCACGTCGGGCCGGGCGCCGGGGGCTTCGCAGGCCGGGCAGGGATCGCCCGGATGCATCTCGTCCGGGGCCTGCCAGCGATGCCCGCAAAGCAGGCACAGCGCCCTGTCGAGCGCGCCGTGCATGTGGATCACCTCTCCGGCGCCTGCGGCCTCGTGCAGCCCGTCCACGTTCTGGGTGACAATCGTCACCGCCGCGGGATGCGCCTGCTGGAGCCGGGCCAGGGCGATATGCGCGGCGTTGGGCCGGGCCGCGCGGGCCTGGATGCGACGCGCGTTGTAGAAGTCGGAGACAACCCGCGGGTTGCGTGCGAAGGCTTGCGGGGTGGCGACCTCGTCGATGCTGTAGCGCGACCAGATGCCGCCCGCGTCGCGGAACGTGCCCAGCCCCGATTCCGCCGAGATGCCCGCCCCGGTGAGGATCACGATCTTTTCCATGCGCGTCTCCTGCGCCGGTCATGGTGCCAAAAGGAGATGCCCATGGCCAGCCGTATCCTCTTCGTCAGCCCCGGAAACATCTGCCCTTCGCCGGCGGCGGAGGGGCGATGCGGCAGCTTGCGGACGGGCTCGGCCCGGACAGCGCGGGGACCGGCGATTGGCATGTGGGCGCGCCGCCCTACGGGCCGATGCAGGCCGCCGCCAGTGCGCGGGGCCATGACCTGTCGGGCCCGCGGGCGCGGCAGGCGTCGCCCGAGGACTGCCACCGTTTCGATCTGATATATGAAAGGGATTTCAATGATCTGGCGGATCTGGAGGCGATCCGCCCGGCGCGGCGAGACACCGGTGGGACTGTCCGCAGAACCTGCGGGATCGGGACTCCGGGATGTGCCGGATCCATCTCAAGCGAGGGTTTTCGACGGAATGCTCGACCTGATCGAACGGCCGGCGGAGGGGGCTCTGGTCCCGCTCCTGCATCCCTGAAATGGGCGGCGGCGCCCCGTCGGCTCCCCGGCACTCGCCGCCGCCCGCCCCCCGGGTGCGCGCCCCCGCGGGATCTCAGCCCTCTTCCATCAGCCGTCTGGCGACGAGCCAGGACACCGGAAACGAAAGGACAAATCCGGCCAGCCCGGCGATCACGATGGGCGAGGTGGTGCCCAGCCCCGCGACAAGGACCGCGATGATCGCGACCCCGGCGATGGTGCTGCCGATAAAGAGATGCAGGATGAGCATGAGCGTAACCATTGGGAAGCCTCGTTGTCTGACAGTCTCGAAAGACTTTGCCACGAAGGGTGTTGCGCGGCCTTGATCCAGGTCAGCCGTTGCGGCGCGTCGGGGAGATATGCCCTTTATGACCCCTTGTTTTGCGCGGATGCCCCGCGCTTGCGCAACGGGAACCGCGCGGCGGGGCAGGGGGATCTTCACCCTGCTGCGGGAGGCTGGCGGGATGCTGCTGCGCCCCCAGACATCGCCGCACCGGATCGTGCCGGTCACCGAGTTCCGCCGCCACGCCACCCGCTGGACGGAATGGGTGCGCCACGAGGGCGGGCGGGTCTGGATCACCAAGCACGGCCGGACCGTCTGCGCGGTGGTGCCGCTCGACCAGCTGGAACTGCTGGAGACCTGGGAGAACCGCTCGCTGGAGAAGGAGCGCGCCCGGCTGGAGCTGGCCTATGCGCGCTGGAAGGCGGTGAAGGCCCGCGACTCCTGGCGCCCCCGCGACCCCGACTGGGAGGGCGTGCCCTGGCCCTGGCCGGACGACGCGGTGGCGATGGAGTGAGGTGTGGTGGCTAGGCGAAAGTCAACCCTTCTGTGGTGACCTCGGACATGTGGAACGACCGCCGAAATCGCCAAGACGGGGCAAAAGCGTTCTTCACCGTCGCACCGGCGGCGCGGGCATCGCACCAGTTGGTGCGGCATGTGGGGCGGTTGCGTGGGCGGTGCGACAAACGCGGGCCGACGGGCCTTTCGCGATTGATGCCTGGGTGGTGCGGCCGGATCATCTGCATTGCATCTCGATCCTGTCTCCGGAAGACCGGGACCATACCACGGGACCGGGCGCCATCAAGGCGTGGTTCTCCATTTCGATATGCCGCGCGAGCTTCAGCCCGACCGCTCCGGTGGGGGCCGCCCCTGGCGGGGTGACCCCCGCCCTGCGCCGAAAGGATGAGTTGGGCCTGTTGCAACCGTATAACCGGGAGTATGTTATTCGGGATCATGCCGACCACTTGGCGCATCTGCGCTGTGACTGGATGAACCCGGTGCGGTGAGGCTCGGTGGCGCGCCCGGAGGATCGGGCGCTACCCTTCTGGCATGGAGTTGGTGGCGCTGAATGGCGTCGAGGGAGCGGGAGAGCCTTAGGGCGAGGTTCAGCCCGCCTGTCTAGGCGATGGTTGACGATAGGCGGGGAGACACCCGCCCTACTGTTCTCGGGTGCAGTAAAGCGCGCCATGATTACCGAGCCACCGCAAGTAAAGCTGAATCATTCGTCTGGCGTATCGTGCCGACTCTCACCCCGCCGCCAGTCTCGGCTTCTCCGAGAGCAGTGCGGGGATGGAGATGTCCTCGTCGAGCGCCTCCCGCTGCAGGCCATAGGCCGGGACATGCACCTGCGTCCGGGCCTCCGGGCTGGCCGAGAGCCGCCGGGGGAACCACGCCAGCGCCGCGCGCGGGCTGTGGCCATCGGCCAGGCCCAGCCACATCGTGTCGTCGTCGAAGCGCATCTCGGTCTCGGACATGCTCCTGCCGGGCCTCCTCGACAGGGGCCCGGTTCTCCTCGACAATCCGGGCCATGATCCGAAGGCTGCGCGCGTCGATGCCCGAGCAGGGGGCAAGCCCGACGGGGCGCAGCCGGAAGTTCGCCGCGCCGCCCTCCTGCATCAGGTGGACAAGGACCGTTTCGCGCGGATCGTCTGCACGGGAGCGGAAGAAGACGCGCCCCCCTTCCCGGCGAGAGACTGTCGGCCAGGGCGAAGGGGAGCTGAAAGCCCCGCTCTCAGCTGTCCATTTTCAGCGCCGAGATGAACGCCTCCTGCGGGATCTCGACCTTGCCGAACTGGCGCATCTTCTTCTTGCCGGCCTTCTGCTTCTCCAGCAGCTTCTTCTTGCGCGTCACGTCGCCGCCGTAGCACTTGGCGGTCACGTCCTTGCGCAGCGCGGCCAACGTCTCGCGGGCGATGACCTTGCCGCCGATCGCCGCCTGGATCGGGATCTTGAACATGTGGCGCGGGATCAGCTCCTTGAGCTTCTCGCACATGGCCCGGCCGCGCATCTCGGCGCGGTCGCGGTGCACCATGGTCGAGAGCGCGTCCACCGGCTCCTCGTTGACGAGGATCTGCATCTTCACCAGCCGGTCCTCGCGGTAGCCGATCATCTGGTAGTCGAAGCTGGCATAGCCCTTGGTCACCGATTTCAGCCGGTCGTAGAAATCGAACACCACCTCGTTGAGCGGCAGGTCGTAGACCACCATCGCGCGGTTGCCCGCATAGGTGAGGTCGAGCTGGATGCCGCGGCGGTCCTGGCACAGTTTCAGCACGTCGCCCAGGTAATCGTCGGGCACCATGACCGTGGCCTTGATGCGCGGCTCCTCGATATGGTCGATCAGCGAGGGGTCGGGCATGTCGGCGGGGTTGTGCAGCTCGATGAAGCTGCCGTCGCGCATGAAGATGTGGTAGATCACCGAGGGCGCCGTGGTGATGAGCTCGATATCGTATTCGCGCTCCAGCCGGTCGCGGATCACCTCCAGGTGCAAAAGCCCCAGGAAGCCGCAGCGGAAGCCGAAGCCCAGCGCGGCGGAGCTTTCCATCTCTGAGGTGAAGGAGGCGTCGTTCAGGGCGAGCTTCTCGATGGCGTCGCGCAGGTCCTCGAACTGGGCGGAGTCCACCGGGAAGAGACCGCAGAACACCACGGGGATCGAGGGCTTGAAGCCGGGAAGCGGGGTCTCGCAGCCCTTCTTCTCGGTGGTGATGGTGTCGCCCACGCGGGTGTCGCGCACCTGCTTGATCGAGGCGGTGATGAAGCCGATCTCGCCGGGACCCAGCTCGGCCACGTCCTGCATGGCGGGGCGGTAGACGCCGACGCGGTCGATGTCGTAGGTGCCGCCGGTGCGCATCATGCGGATGCGCTGGCCCTTCTTCAGCACCCCGTCGATCACCCGCACGATCACCACGACGCCCAGGTAGGGGTCGTATTTCGAATCGACCAGCATCGCCTTGAGCGGGGCGTCGCGGTCGCCGGCGGGCGGGGCCGGCAGGCGGGTGACGATGGCCTCGAGCACGTCGGGGATGCCCACGCCGGTCTTGGCCGAGATCAGGCAGGCCTCGGAGGCGTCGATCCCGATCACGTCCTCGATCTGCTCGGCCACCCGCTCGGCATCGGCGGCGGGCAGGTCGATCTTGTTGAGCACCGGGACGATCTCGTGATCGGCGTCGATGGCCTGGTAGACATTGGCGAGCGTCTGCGCCTCCACCCCCTGGGTGGCGTCCACCACCAGCAGCGAGCCCTCCACCGCCTGCATCGAGCGGCTCACCTCGTAGGAGAAATCAACGTGGCCGGGCGTGTCGATCAGGTTGAGGATGTAGGTCTGGCCGTCCTTCGCGGGATATTCGATCCGGACGGTGTTGGCCTTGATGGTGATGCCGCGCTCGCGCTCGATATCCATCGCGTCGAGAAGCTGTTCCTTCATGTCGCGTTCGGCCACGGTGCCGGTGAGCTGGATCAGCCGGTCGGCCAGGGTGGATTTCCCGTGGTCGATATGGGCGACGATGGAGAAATTGCGGATGCGGGACAAGGGTGTGCTCATGGCTGGCGATATGCGGCGGAAACGGGATCTGGTCAAGGAGAGTCGCACGGCGCCGGGCCGTTGGTCCGGGGCGGCAGGCCGCGCGGGATGCCCGGGGGGCGAGGCCGGCCGGACAGGCGGGTAGGGTGGGTCTCGACCCACCCTGGCCGGGCCGGCGCCGCGCGCGATCCGGCGCCGCCCGCCCGGGAAGCGGACCGCCCGCCCCGGCGGGCCGGAACAGGGCACAGTCCGCCGCCGGACCAGCGCCCTCCGGCCAGGGGGGCGACGGGAATGCGGCGGGGGCGGGCAAAGCCTTTCCATGATCCTGAAACACACCGGGCGGAGGGTTCCCCGCGGGCGGGCCGTGCCGTCGTCCCGTCCCGCCCGCTTGCACCCGGTTGCGGCGGCGGCTAGCCTTGCCGGGCAAGCGGGCCGCGCCGTCGCCCGCACCGGATCGGAACCCCATGATCGCGACATCGAAGATCGTGCACGTCCTCGCCTTCACACCGAGCCCCTGACCGGACGGAGCCCTGCCATGTCGGACACCCCCCCTCCCTGGCGCCTTGGCGCCGCCGAGACCGCCGCCGCCATCCGCGCGGGCCGGCTCACCGCGGCGGAGGCCATCGACGCGGCCCTCGACCGCATGGCCGAGGTCAACCCGGCGCTGAACGCGGTGGTGGCCCCCATGGCCGAGGCGGCCCGCGCCCGCGCCGCCGCCCTCGACGCCGGCCGCGCCCGGGGCGAGCCCGCGGGCCCGCTGCACGGCGTGCCGGTCACCATCAAGATCAATGTCGACCAGAAGGGCCAGGCCACCGATAACGGCGTGGCGGCCTTTCGCGGCCTGATCGCGCCCGCCGACGCGCCGGTGGTGACGAACCTGCTGGCCGCGGGCGCGGTGCCGATCGGGCGCACCAACACGCCGGAATTCTCGTTCCGCGCCGATACCGACAACCCGCTGCACGGGCGCACCCGCAACCCCTGGGGCGATCACGTCTCGCCCGGCGGCTCGTCGGGCGGGGCGGGCGCGGCGGTGATGGCGGGGATCGGGGCGCTGGCGCATGGCAACGACATCGGCGGCAGCCTGCGTTTCCCGGCCTCGGCCAATGGCGCGGTCACGGTCAAGCCCGGGCTCGGCCGGGTGCCCGCCTTCAACCCCTCGCAAAAGGCCGAGCGCGGTCTGCTGGCGCAATCCATGTCGGTGCAGGGCGTGCTGGCGCGCAGCGCCGCGGACCTGGCGCTGGCCCTGCCCGCGCTCATGGCCCCCGACCCGCGCGACCCGTTCCACGTGCCGCTGCCCTATGCCGGCGCACCGCTGCCCCGGCCGATCCGCGTGGCCTTCACCAGGGAGACCTTCGGCACCCCGCTCCACCCGGAGGTCGCCGCCGCGCTCGACAGTGCCGCGCAGGCGCTCTGCTCCGCGGGCTACGCGGTGGAGGAGATCACCCCGCCCGCCATGCCCGAGACAGCCCGCACCGGCTACCGCGCGCTGCTGGGAGAGGTGAAGGCGCTGATGGGCCCCGATATCGAGGCCCACGGCTCGCCGGCGATTCAGGCGCTTTTCCGGGAATATTTCCGCCAGTACCCCCCGCTCGAAGGCGCCGAACTGCTGCGCGCGATGGCCGAACGCAGCCGCATGGCGCGCGACTGGGCGCTCTTCCAGCAGGACTATCCGCTGGCGCTTACCCCCTTCCTCGCGCATCCGTTCTTCGCCCCCGACCGGGATCTGGAAGGCGCCGAGGGCATGACCGAGGCGCTGGGCTCGGCGGTGTGGTCCTTCGCGATGAATTTCCTGGGCCTGCCCGCCGGCAACGTGCCCGCCGGGCTGGCCAGCCTTCCGCAAGGCCCGCAACCGATCGGGGTGCAGGTGGTGGGCCCGCGCTGGCGCGAGGATCTGGTGGTCGAGGCGCTGGCGGCGATCGAGGCGCAGGTGGGCCCGATGGCCCCTCGTCTCTGGGCCCGCATGACCGGCGGCCAGGCCTCCTGACCCCGGCTTTTCCCGGCCGGAGAGGCGAGACGATCCGCCGGGGTCCGAGAGCATGCCGGGGTCACGACGCGCCACCGGATCGTGACGGCAGCGGCGATGCAGATGGCGCAGAGGAACGGGTTGGCGCATCCGGCACGGCGCGGTGTGATCCTGCGCCAGCCCATCCGGCCAAGAGATGCCCGGGACGGTGGCTGTGCTTACCCTGTTCGGGCAGGCCACCCGCAGCCGATCCATCCCCCGCGCCGGTCAGCCGGACATGCACGGGCATCCTGCCGCCTCGTTTCGGGAAGGCAAGCCGCGCGGGCCGCGCGGGCTCCGGCCGGTCAACCGGGATGCATGGCTTCTGGACTCAGAAGATTGCGGGTTTCCCGAGGCCGGGATATGGCGGCTACCGGATATCCGACATCGCCACCTCCCGGCCGTCCTCGCGCCATTCGGGCAGGCCGCCTTCGAGGCGGCGCGCATCGAATCCGTGTTTGCGCAGGGCGGCGACGGCCTGGTGGGCATAGATGCAATAGGGCCCGCGGCAATAGGCGACGATCTCGGCATCGGGCGCGAGCGTCGGCAGAACATCGTCCAGTTCCGCCAGCATCGCGTTGAGCGCGCCGGGAATGTGGCCCGCGGCGAATTCGTCGGCGGGCCTCACGTCGAGCACGGTGACGGTGCCTTCCGCGAGACGCGCGGCGAGGTCCGCGCGGCTGACGGGTTCGGGGGCGTCCTCGCCGCCCGAGAGGCCCCGCAGGATGCGCTCGACCTGCGCGAGGTTCCGCTCGGCGACGACGCGCAGAAGATCCATGAGTTCCAGCGTCTTCGCGTCCGTCAGGCGGTAGATCACCGCCTTGCCGTCGCGGCGGCTGGTGACGAGGCCCGCGCGCCGCAGGCTCTGAAGGTGCTGCGAGCAGTTGGCGACGCTCAGGCCGGTCTTTTGCGCCAGCGCCTCCACGCCACGCTCGCCTTGCGCGAGCTGCTCGAGGAGCGACAGCCGGGCCGGGGCGGACAGGGCGCGCGCGACGAGGGCGTATTCTTCCAGCAGGGCCAGTTTCGGGCTGATTGACAAGGGACGCCTCCGGACGATAAATCAATCAAGTGATAACTTGAATCATAGCGAGTCCATCGCTGCCCACAAGCCCCAAGGTCCGCGCCGCATGTCCGAAACCATCCTCGCCGCCGAGCCGACGATCCGCCTCGCCGCCTTTCTGGGTGTTCTGGCGGCGATGGCGCTTTGGGAGGTGGCGGCGCCGCGCCGCAGGCGCGAGATCCCGCGCGTCATCCGCTGGACGAACAACCTCGCGCTCGTGGCGCTGGACACCGCGATCCTGCGGCTGACCTTCCCGATCATCGCGGTGGGCCTCGCGGTCATGGCCGAGGAGCGCGGCTGGGGCCTCTTCAACAATATCGACATGCCGTTCTGGGTCGCCATCGTCGTCTCCCTGCTGGTTCTCGATCTGGCGATCTACCTCCAGCACGTGATGTTCCACGCGATCCCCGGTCTGTGGCGGCTGCACCGGATGCACCATGCCGATCTCGACTTCGATGCGACCACCGGCCTGCGGTTTCACCCCGTAGAAATCCTGATCTCGATGGGGATCAAGCTCGCGGTGGTCGCGGCGCTCGGGCCCCCGGCCGTCGCGGTGCTGCTGTTCGAGGTGATCCTGAACGCCACCGCGCTCTTCAACCACGCCAATATCGACCTGCCGCGCCCGGTGGACCGCGTGCTGCGCCTCGTCGTGGTGACGCCCGACATGCACCGCGTGCACCATTCCGTCGATCCGCGCGAGACCAACTCGAATTACGGCTTCAACCTGCCGTGGTGGGACCGGCTTCTGGGCACCTATATCGCGCAACCCGCGAGGGGCCACGAGGGGATGGAGATCGGCATTGAGCAGTTCCGCACCCGCCGCGACCTGTGGCTCGACCGGATGCTGGTCCAGCCGCTGCGCGGGCCGGCCTCGGGCCATGCGCTCGACCCGCGCATCACGGTGAAGGAGCCCGCCGAATGACCGCAAGCGAGTTCACGCGCGGCCTCCGCGAGAACCGGGTGCAGGTCGCGCATCAACTGATCCAGGTGATGCTGGTGGGGTTCGCCATCGGCATGACGCGCACCGTGGTTCCGGCACTGGCCGAAAGCGAATTCGGGCTGGAGCGCGGCTCGTTCCTTTTGCTGGCGTCCTTCGTCGTGGCCTTCGGCGCGGTGAAGGCGGTGATGAACTTCGTCGCCGGCCGCTGGTCGGAACGCATCGGGCGCAAGCGGGTCCTGTTCTGGGGGTGGGTCGCAGCACTGCCGATCCCGGTGATGATCTGGTATGCGCCGGACTGGAACTGGATCGTCGCCGCGACCGTGCTTCTCGGCGTTAATCAGGGCCTCTGCTGGTCGATGACGCAGACCGCCAAACTCGACATCACCAAGGCCGAGGAACGCGGGCTCACCATGGGGCTCAACGAGTTCTCCGGCTATGTCGGCGTCGCGATCGCAGGCATCCTGACCGCCTATGCCGCCGAGTGGCTGGGGGCCCGTGCTGGCTTGCTGGACTTCGGGATGGCCGTGGTCCTGCTGGCGCTGCTCCTGACCGTGGTCTGGGTGCAGGACACGCTGCCATGGGCCAGGGCCGAGACCGCCGCTCACAAGGCCGCCCCGCCGAAATCCCTGCCGCGCTACCCGCAAGGTGTCTCCGAGCATCCCACCACGGGCGAGGTCTTCGCGCTGATGAGCTGGCGCGACCGCCGCCTCTTCGCGATCTCACAGGCCGGGCTGGTCGAAAAATTCGTCGATGCGCTGGTCTGGGCGCTGTTCCCGGTCTTCCTTGTGGGCCAAGGCGCCACCCTGACGGAGGTCGGCTGGATCGTCGGCGTCTATGGCTTCGTCTGGGGCGGCTCGCAGCTTGTCACCGGGCGGCTTTCGGACCACGTCGGCCGGTTCTGGCCCAACGTGCTGGGCATGTGGATCTGCGGCGCGGGCGTGGCCATGGTGGTCATGGGCACGGGCGCGCTCTGGTGGTCGGTCTCGGCGGGCGTGGCGGGCTTCGGCATGGCGCTCCTCTACCCGAACCTCTCGGCGGCCGTGGCCGACATCACGCCGCCCGCCTGGCGCGGCTCGGCCATCGGCATCTACCGCTTCTGGCGCGACCTCGGCTACGCCATCGGCGCGCTTGGCCTCGGGCTGGCCGCCAGCCTGACGGGTGCTGCGGAAGCCGCCTTCTGGTTCGTCGCCATCTCGATGTTCGTCTCCGGCGCCGTGCTCTTCTGGCTCGGCGAGGAAACCCACCCGCGGCTCAATCCGGCTCGCGAAGGAGCGCCCACATGAAACACCTGATCCTGCTGAACGACCCGCCCTATGGCACCGAGCGCAGCTTCAACGGCCTGCGCATGGCTCACGCGCTGGCCAAGAACGACCCTGACGCGGAGATCACCGTCTTCCTGATGGCGGACGCGGTGCTCTGCGCGAAGGCGGGGCAGAAGACGCCCGATGGCTACTACAACCTCGAGCGGATGATCCGCCGGGTCCTGTCGTCCCGGGGACGCGTGCTGATGTGCGGCACCTGCATGGATGCGCGCGGCCTCGCCGAGGGCGACATGATGGAAGGGCCGAC